>Ga0163148_10005188_pt1 | contig 13129 bp, 10 predicted proteins | sample OliLakLV19MP7P2_FD_148606 | JGI IMG/M metagenome (GOLD analysis project Ga0163148, IMG submission 148606) | Freshwater microbial mat bacterial communities from Lake Vanda, McMurdo Dry Valleys, Antarctica- Oligotrophic Lake LV.19.MP7.P2 | ecosystem: Environmental > Aquatic > Freshwater > Lake >... | reverse complement strand
ATTTACTACTAATTGGTTTTTGATGAGAATTCTAAGGAATTCCTCTTCGCTCCAGTCCTCATAAACTTTATATTTATAGGAAGTATAGTTAAATTCAACTGAAAAGGTTGATAGTTCCATTTCACCTTTTGTTAGAAGTTTTAATATTTCAATTTGTGAACCAAAAATAATTGAATATATTTTTTCAAATTCAAGTTCTGATTGGAGTTTGTTAATTAACTTATCTTTATCTTTAACTATTTCTTCTTGGTTATTTTCATTAACTGCTTGGCTCTGACTCTCTTTAAGATTTTTTATTGTTAATTCGAACTCTTGTCCTAAGACCTTGGTTTTAAATCTACTAACGTTATTTGCCAGGAATCTTGCAATCTCTTTTCTGTATCTGATAATAATCGCTGAAATAACCAGCACTATTAAAACTTTTAATATAAAGTCTAAAATAATGCTGTAAAGGTTATATTGTTCCGACATCTATTAACTTTTAAAATAAAGCTTCGAATTCCTCTTTACCCATAACTTCTTTGTCTAGAAGCATATTTGCAACCAGATCCAGTTTATCTCGATGTTCAGATAATATTCTTTTTGCATTCTCATACGCAGAGTTAACAATCTGAAGTACCTCAGTATCGATTTGCTCTGCTGTTTTTTCAGAGTATTGCTTACTTGTTGAGTATGCATATCCTAGGTAGTCATTCTCTTCAAAATCACCATATTGAATCATGCCTAAGTTTTCACTCATACCAAATCGCTGAACCATTCCTCTAGCAATTGAAGTAACACGTTCAATATCACTAGATGCCCCAGTGGATACATCATCAAGTGCAACCTCTTCTGCTGCTCTACCTCCTAATCCTACTGCGATATCAGCTAAAAGTTTACCTTTTGAGATTATATATTCATCTGTTTCTGGTAAGAACATTGTTACCCCACCAGATCGACCTCTTGATACAATTGAAATTCTATCCACAGGTGTTGAATTTGGTGTATATTTTGCAACAACCGCATGACCAGCTTCGTGATATGCTACAAGCTTCATTTCGTTGTCAGTTCTTTTTCTAGATTTTTTAGCAGGGCCAAGAACTACCTTAGAAACTGCTTCATCTATATCGGCATTATTAATTTCTTTTTTATTCGCATTTGCAGCAATAATTGCAGATTCATTTAAAATATTTTCTAAGTCTGCTCCAGTAAACCCTACCGTTCTTTTTGCAATTCTATGTAAATCAACATCTTGCGCAAATGGTTTATTTTGACCATGGATTTCTAAGATTTTCTTTCTACCCTCTACATCAGGTAATTCAATTCTAACTTGTCTGTCGAATCTTCCTGGCCTTAATATTGCTGGGTCAAGTACATCAGGTCTATTTGTTGCGGCTAGCACAATTACATTTAAATTTTTTTCGAATCCATCCATTTCAACAAGAATTTGGTTTAATGTTTGCTCAGTTGCACCAGATTGAATTTTAGTTCCTCTTTTTCGAGCTACAGCATCTATTTCATCTATAAAGATAAGTGCTGGGGCAGCTTTTTTAGCTTTATCAAATAAGTCTCTTACTCTAGAAGCACCAGCACCCACTAACATCTCTTCAAATTCTGAACCTGAAGTATGAAAGAAGGGAACCTTTGCCTCTCCTGCAATTGCTCTAGCTAATAAAGTCTTTCCTGTACCAGGAGGACCAACTAGCAATATTCCCTTTGGTATTCTGGCTCCTAGTTTTCTATATTTATTTGGATTTTTTAAGAAATCTACAATTTCAAATAGTTCATTTCGAGCTTCATCAATTCCCGCAACATCATCAAATGTTGTATCGGTTTTCGAACCAAAGAATACTTTTGCCTTACTTTGTCCAAATTGCATAATTCCCATTCCAGAACCTTGTGCACCTCGGAAAATAAAGAAAATAAGCACTACAAATCCTACAAGAGTAATAATATTAAGAATATCCGAGAATCCTATTGTTGAAGGGATGTTCGAAGGTGATATTTCTAAAGTACCATTTGTTAAAGAAATTCCCTCATTTTGTAGAAGATCGGTAAATGAGTATATATTTGGGTTCCAATCTACATAAAACTGAGGAATAAGGTCTGGTTTTATTTTTGCAATTAAAACATTGTCTACACTTAGTATATTTGAAAATTGATTATCGTTTCTTCTTTCTGAAAATGAACTTGAAGTAACTGTTGCGCTTTCAGATCTTAACTTTTGAACGGGCACAATTAAAGACTCTATTGTCATGTTAGTGTCTGCTAGTCTTGTTTGAAAGTCAGCCTCTGAAACATTTTTAACAATTACATCTTTAAAACCTGTTGGTTTAACACCAATAATAAAGTTTTCTCCAACTATAATCTCTTTAATTAACGAGTACTGATTATTTAATAAAGCTTTAACTGCAGATAAAGTGTCTTTAACTTCTAATGAAGCTATAAACTGATCTAAAGTCTGAACCTCAAATCCATCTGCAGCATCGCTAGTATATTTATATTTATCAGAAGCACCTACTTGAATGTCTTGAGCTGAATTTAACAGTACAAAGGATTTTCCATAAGCTATGACCTTACCGTCATTTTGAATATAGATTCTTGCAAAACGATTATCTTTTACACCTCTTACTAGATTATCCAATGTTGTGTTCACTGCACTATCTGGGCTTCGATTAAAGAAGCTAAATAGTAAAAGCAATATTACAAATAGTGAAATAATTAAAACTAAAGGATTAAATTTTAAAGTAAAACCTTTTACTTTTCTTGGTTGTTTTTTTGGATTTGATTGCACAGATTGAATTTTATTAAGTATATCGTTTGAAAGTTTTTCCATTTCCTCTTTTGAGGGGGACTGTTTTTTATTATTCGCTTTGTTACTTGGTGTCGGATTATCCATAGTTTTTTTACAATTAGTTAATTCAAATACCACTAATTATACCTTATGATGCCTATTCACAAAATGATAATTGGGAGAAATATTATATAGATTAATAAAAGTATCAGGGGGCAGGATCGAACTGCCGACCTCGGGTTTATGAATCCCGTGCTCTAACCAACTGAGCTACCCTGACATATTTATTTTAACGTGCTCTTGGATTTTATCAGGAAAACCCAAAATTATTAAGTACAAAAATCAAAAGCCCCTACAAACATGTAGGGGCTTTTGGTTGCGGGGGTCCGATTCGAACGAACGACCTCAAGGTTATGAGCCTTGCGAGCTGCCACTGCTCTACCCCGCGATATTAAATTGCATAGGATTTTATCACAATTCTATCTACCGATCAATTTGAGCCACCAGTCTGAAAAGTCTACTTTGTTCTTCAGATCTAGATATTCAGGTGTTTCAACAAAAAAACTTGGCCTATCTTTAGTATTAAATAATGTTTCTTCGGGTTTTGCTAAATTTTGCGCATCTCTTAACAGTAAACCTTTGTACTCATCTGAATTTACATAGTTATACTCTTCTGTTAGGTTTGCATTTCTATCCTGAAGTTTTGTAAGTTCAGTTTTTTCATCCAGAAATGTGGAATAGTTTGTCTGACCGTTTGTAAAAACTCTAATTATATTACCTGCAACTACTAAAACAATAAATGCAAGTACTACAGATAGAGCTACACCATCGAACCTAATTTCATTTAAATTGTTTTTTGCTTTTTGGAATATCTTTTTAAATAGACCCTGCATAATGTTTAATCTTAATTGACCCTATAATATACACATGTTAATATTTTCTCACTTGTAATAACAAATCCGCAAATGGAAAATGATAAATTAATCACTGACTTTATAAACTATCTTAAAAGGAGAGGAAAAGCAAAGTCCACGCTTATTGCTTACCAAAATGATTTAAGGCAGCTTGCGGAAAGCAATTTGAATAAGTCAGTAATTGAGTTTTCCGAAGTTGATATTAAACATGGATTAAATTTTCTACAATCTACCTATTCCCTTTCTGCAAAAACAGTTTCGCGAAAGCTAAATAGTATAAGGACTTTTTATAAGTTTTTAGAAGAAAAAAAGATTGTGAACGACAATCCCACAAGTAAAATTACCCACCCCAAGCTTAGAATTAAAAAGCAAAGATTTTTAAATAAACAAGAATATCTTGCTCTTAGAGAAATAAGTCGTGAAAATCCTAAGATTTTTATGATTATTGAGTTTCTTCTTCAGACGGGAATAAGAATAGGAGAACTTTCAAGAGTTAAAGTAAAAGATGTTAGCTTGGGCAAGGAAAGTGGCTTTATTTACATTGAAAAATTTGCAAGTAACCCTGAAAGAAAGGTTCCTGTGAACTCCAAACTACATACAGAACTTAAGGATTACTTATCTAAAATAAAGGTTTCAAAAAAACCTAACTCTCCACTATTTGCAACTAAAACGGGAAGAAGCATTGAAGTTAGAAATATAAGGGGATCAATTGACAGATTTATTCTAAAATCTAAAATTAAGAATGCTTGTGTTAATGATTTGAGGAATACTTTTATTGTTGTTCAGCTAAACAATGGAATAACAATATCTAAACTTGCTGAAATTGTTGGTCATAAAAACATTGCGACTACTACTCGATACATAGAACTGCTAACAAAGAAGTTTAAAGCTAAAGGTTCCGATAAGATTATTGAGCTTTAAGAATCTCGGTATAAGTAATAACATTACAGTTATTTTTATACACTACACCACTAGCACCCACTTCCTTTACACATTTACTATCCTTAAAGCTTACACTCAGATTTTGAATAGGAAACTCTGTATCATACGGAGGTGAAGCCTCTAAAGTTGTATATGAATTATTTGCTGCAGTAATGTAGTAACGGTTTTTTTGGATTTCAAATGTACCATATATACTTTTCTTTTCGGATGCTCCATCAAACCATGTAATTTCAACTCTTACATCGTACATGTCATAGTTATTACCATTATAAAAACTAAACTGCTCATTTTGAATATCAATATAAAATAGAAAAAGATCCTCCCCTTTTTCAGTTTCGGTAAAATCATAAAGAGGTGCTACTGGCCCTACAAATGCACTCGAATTATTTACAGGAGCGGATACGGGAGTTTTTTGGGTTTTAGGGAATTTAAATGGTCTCTGACTTAAATTTTGAATAGCCCCAAATTTAGGTAGTTGAAAGTCTATAAGAACACTTTGATCAGAACTATCTATACCATTCTTATTATTAACGGTCTGGACTTTAACTACATTTGCACCTTGAACATTAGATTCCTCTGCTGCTACATATTCATCAAAGGATATTTTAAATATAGAAAGAAAGCTTGGAATTACCAAACTTAAAAACATAACTATTACTATTTTGAAAATTGAGTTTAACTTAAACATTCTATCAACAGTTTAAATTACTGAAGCAACATATGCAATTATACAAAGCTTTAGTAATTGTACAAAAATCTTGTACCTTGGAAATTATTAATGTTTAAAATAAATGTACAAAGATGAGGATTAGTAATGATACGTGGAGTTTTAGAGTGAGTGCTTAGACGAAGAGTTTATAGCTGTAATATAGATCTCGGCTTTAAATCAAATGAGAAGAATATTTATCGTAGGCCTACGCAGACTCGAACTGCGGACCCCGACTCTAAGTCAAAGATATAAGGTTAAGAAAATAGGCCTGCGCAGACTCGAACTGCGGACCCCGGCTTTATAAGAACCGTGCTCTAACCAGCTGAGCTACAGGCCTATTTTCTTAACCCTATGTAAACCTTAAAGAACCGTGCTAAAAACGTATGGAAAGTATAGCAAAAAGAATTCAAATTTAAAATCCACCCAATCCTCCACCAAACATTGATGCTGGCTTTTTTTCTTCTTCAGTCTTTTCTTTTATAAATGTGCCTCTTAACTTAATTTCATTTTCAATAATATTTCGATCCTTGCCGTACTTTAACCTTGATATTTGCTTTGCTACATCAGCTATTTGGGAGTTTGACTGACCAATCATATCAAATGCCGAATCACCATAAAAAGATCTTGTAGTAAATGCTGGTGTTGGTTTTCCGTCTGCAAGCATCTTTAAATAAAAATTAAAGTTCTCAATTTGCTGTAAGTCTCGTTCTTCAAAACCCTCACCAATAACCTTATTTAAGAATGTTGCATCATCCTCACCTACTCTAAAGATTGCTTTATTACCAACATTACCAAATACAGCATCTCTAATTTTTGTGTTACCACCCTCTCTGGTTAACTGACCAATAAATTGATGCCCCATTGTTAAAGAAAGTCTGTACTTTCTTGCCTCTGCTAATATTGTCATAATTCCATCTGTTAAATAGTTTTGAAACTCATCAATATATAAATAAAAAGGATTTCTTGATTTTTCATCGGTTCCCTCTCTCTCTAATGCAGCAATTAAAAGTTTACCTACAATAATCATTCCCAATAGAGAAGCATTCAAATCTCCAATTCTACCTTTAGTAAGTTTTACAATTAAAATTTTACCTTCGTCCATAATCTGCCTAAAATTTACGCTGGAATTTTGCTGAGCTATAATTGGCCTTACGTATTGATTAGTAAGGAATGGAGCAAGTTTAGATACTACATAAGGAGTAACATTTTTAAGACCAACATCTCCCGTAGCTTGCTCAGCTTGTTTTCGCCAAAAATCTACAACCTCTTGATCTGTGCATTTGGATAATTTATAGTTTCTATAACCATCGTCAGCAAATATTTTAGGAATCTCCATTAATGTGGAACCCGATTCAACATCGTCGGTTAGAAGCATGATGGCATATCTAAAATACTGTTCAAACATTGGTCCGCCTGTTGTTTTAAGATTGTACAATGTATCAAAAATATTAAGCATTTCATTAGTAACTAATGTTCTTTGAGCAGGATTACTGAATTCCAGCATATTTAGTCCTACAGGTCGTTCTAAATCCGAAGGGTCAAAGATAATTACATCTTCTACTCTTTCGGGAGGAACTTGAGCCAAGATCTTTTCTGCATCTGTTCCGTGAGGATCAATGTATCCACAACCATGTCCTAATTTCATATCCCTAACCATCATTCCAGACATAAAACCAGACTTACCTGTACCAGTCTGCCCTATTACATACATATGCCTTAAACGATCTTCAGGCTTTATAAATACCTCTTTGAACTGACCTCTAAATGAGTTTCTACCCACGTACATATAATCCAGTTGGTAATTACTTGCTACATAATCTGGTGCTGGAGCTTTTTTAGCTAATTGCCATTTAATGTGGGGGGAACTCACATTTTTATTAGGAAAATGAAATAAGGTAGCAAGTTCAGATGTATTTAAAATCATTGACTGACGTGGAATTCGATATACTACATCTTCTGCAATTGTTTCTAACTCATTATCTTTCATCTTTTTAAATCTGTTACCCGCTTCTTTTAAAAATTGATCAAAAACACTTAGAGTATTTGCCAAGTTTGAATCTGAGCCAAATTTAGTATCAGAAACACAAATAATTCTTAGGTCAGTATAAAAACCCGATTTATCAGCTTTTTTATCCATTAATGAAATTGTGTCTTCATTAAATTTTGGCTTTGCTGCTTTTTCACCTTCCTTAGGTGCTTCTCTTAATTTTTTAACAAAGTCCTTAGCCTCGTTACGCCAGCTCGAACCTGCAGGAGAAATTATCATTTGAAAGACTGCTCCTTCATTGTCTTTTAATTTACTAAATATGTCTGTAATTGTAGCGACTGAATCCACGGCTAATTCCTCATAAGTCTGAAAAGGGATTCTAGTATCTTTATCTAATTTTAAAGCTGAATAAGATGTATAGGCAGCATCTGGAAATAAATTATATTCTTTAACAAGATTAATTTCTGCAAGTGGATATGTGCCATTGATTTGTCTATCTACAATATTTGCAATGCTTTTAGGACAAACTACATAAAATTTTATTGACTCCTTAAATGCTACAATTTCAAAACTCACAAACTTTCTGGCACCAATAAATTTTTTAAATCCAGTTAGCTCTTCTCCTAATCCAATAAGACCAGTAAACATTTGTTCTGCTGCTCTAATTTCCACATCGTTTGATCTGGGAAGTTTTACCTCGAAGAATACCAAGCCTAATCCCTTTTTCTTTAATACATTTTGCTTAAATTGTTTTAGAAATCTTCTTACTACAAAAAAAGTAATAATTGAGGATACCAAAATAACTACTGCAATAATTAGCGCGCCTTGAACCCAGGAAGTATTTACCTGGTTAGTTAAATTTGTTACATCTTGTCCTTTAAGCATGAAATTTTGTTAATTCGACTTATTATAGATTATTTTACCTATCTAGTTAAGGGAAGAAATGTCATTTTGATATTTCGTAAATATTGAAGTATAGATTACTTTGTAGATTTTTGTTCACTTACAAATTTTTCAAACTGAATCGAAAGCCACCTAGAAGTAGAATTTAATGACTTTTTACTATTTCTTCTAATATAATCAATTGCCCTATCTATATAAATAGGATTAATTGGAGTTTTAAATCCATCTCCATATGGAGATTCAGGTTCTGCTTGCTTAACGGGAGCGGTTTTTTGTACATTAGTTGAAGCCGTTGGCTGTTGATTAGTTTGGGTTTCCTGCTTTTTTTCAGTCGCTTTTTCTAAAGTAGACTCTTTTTCTAAATTTGATTCAAAATTGACTTCTGGGATTTGGGGCATTGTAGGTATATTCGGCATTCCTTCAGGACCTCCAGAAAAACTTTGAGAATTTTCAATTTGTTTTTGTACAAAGTCGTATGCAACCTTAAGCTGAACAATCTGGCCATTTGGCGCAACAACTAAAGATAACTTGTTCTCGTCGTAACCAAAAAACTTAAAACCAAATCTTTCGACAAGTTTTAATACTTCCACATCATTATTTTGAATTAGGTTTTGATTATCCATATTTAGATATTATACTTTTTTCTTTCAAAATTGATTTGTTTTTGCATGTCTTTTTCTTTAAGATTTTGTCTTTTATCAAACTTTTTTCGTCCCTTTACCAACGCTACATTCACTTTTATTAATCCTTTCTCATTTTCTAATACTTCTAAGGGAACAATTGTATTACCAGCCTTTTTTGCACTTGCACTTAATAAAGCAATTTGACGCTTAGTTAATAATAATTTCCGTTGCCTTGTTTCTTGAACTTTAGAGGCTAATGGAGAGTATTGCAATGAAGGAATTACAGATCCATCAAGAAAAAATTCATTGTTTTGAATTTTAATGTATGCACCATTTAGACTTATTCTACCAGCTTTAACTGATTTTACTTCCCATCCGGAAAGGCTTATTCCAGCTACTACACTTTCTAGTACGTCAAAATCAAAATATGCCTTTTTATTACTGGCTAGGATTTTCATATATCTAATCTTATTATTCCTGTGCCATCCAATACAAAGATATTTTTACTAGATTCGTTCACTACAACTTCTTTAATATTTTTAAATACTGAAGAGTCGTTTCCTCTGTAAACAAATGACTTTTCAAATACAAGGTTTTTAGCATCGTTATCTTGAATACTAAACAATACTACTCTTCTATTTGTTGGATCGGCTACAGCTAAAAGTTTACCATCTATGTCAATAGCTGTTGCTGAAGCCAGTGAGTCAAAATCCTTCTTTGATGTATTTACAAATGTCTCCTGTTTAATTGTATTCTCCTCTCCTGCTAAATATCTTCTAAGACCTTTTCCTCTTACCAAAACATAGATTTCGTATGGGACATCTATGTCTATAGCACTTCCAAATTCCGGGTCTGTTTTCCAGTTAGGTGGGTTTTGGGTATTATAAACTGCTCCTCCACCAGCATAAGTGTCTGAGTCTTGTTCTCTTTTGTAAATTTGCTGATGATTTTGATGTAATTCATAAAGGGCATTATTTCCATTGAAGATTGTTGCCTTGGTAATACTACCGACCACTGCAGGTGATAAACCTGGAAATCTTCTTACAGTTGCATCTCCTACGGAGATTTTACCGACTGAACTTGTTGTATCGGCATCAAAAAATATGATATCGCCATCAACATTAGTTGTCATAGTAAATGGTGCATTTAAACCTGTTACAAATTGCTTAACTTCTGAATTAATACTTGTACCCATTTGGTAAATTGTATTTCTTGCCTTATCTGATGCATACAAATTTCCTTGAGTATAAACCATATCAGTTAGACTGGCATCGGAGTATAGCTTACCTAAATCTGCAACCAATTGCGGTTGAGTAAAGCCTGCTGACCCAGTAATCTTATCCTTAGTTTTAATTATCGTCTCCTGTTGAGAAGCAATTTCATCTATGTATAGATCCTCTCTTTTTTGAGATTCAAGACTGGTATTTAATTTATCTAATTGATCTACTAATGTATTTTTCTTGGAATCATCCAAATTAACTGTAGCTTGTTTTACTAAATTATCCAGCTGAGATTTATAATTATCTACACTACTTCTAATTCCATCTATTCTTGATTGTTCAGCTAATTGAGCATTTCTATTGTTTACCGCTGAAACTATAAAATATACTAATACGACTACTAATATTATTAAAATAATTCTATTTCTTTTTCTTCGCTTTGCCTTAGCAAAAATATCCCTTCTGTCGTCTACACCGCCACCTATAAATTCTTTTTTAAACCATACCAAAAGTTTTTTAAGCAAATTTAATATTATTAGAACAAAATCTCTCAAGTATTTTATATAGGTTTTGTTACTTTTTCTAAAAAATGGAACTAGTGTTGTTTTGGCAAAGTTTTTAAACTTAGTAATAATGTTTTGCAATATGGCTACGAATTTATTATTAGAAGATTCCATTACTTCACTCTCATCTGTTAAATCTTTAAACGAACTAGAAGCGGACTTTCTATTTTGAATCTTGGCTTTTAGATTACCTATTTGATTTTTCCCGGCAGACATTCCAGAAATTAGTTTATTTTTTAATTTCATTAGCATTAATTTCCCCTGAGTTGATTCTGTTATTAGTGTTGCAGATGCCCGAGGTGTAGTATCTGCTTCTATTGTATCTTCTAGAACCTCTTCGTTATTTACTGTTTGATGCTCATATAACGGCTCTAACTCTAGCCCTTCATCAGTTACCTCAGTAGGAGTTTCAAGCTCATCATCAAAATCTTCAGCCTGAATAGGAATATATTGTGCAGAATTATCTTCAGATTGGTTAGTAGATTCAATCATATCAACTGGGGATTCTATTTGTGCACCTTTTTCAGTCCACGTGTCGTTTTCATCGGCAAGAAGCAATATGCCAATTCCGTCTAAATTCGACAATGAAGATAAATTACCAATGTTTAAATTTTCTATTGCTAATTCAATACTCCCAGCACCTACTGCAGCCGCTGAACTGGTCGAAAGTGCTAACCTATCTCCAGGTTGTAATTCAAGGCTACCAGTTTTTAAAAAACCCATCATATTTCCATCGGAAAGTCCTTTTGACAGTTCAACAAACCTATCCTCTCTTTGTATAAATATTTTACTGTCTCCTACAACTCCTAAATACAAAAAATTTCTATCAAATAGTGTTAAGGCAATTTCAATATCTAAACCATTTTGTGCATATCTCTCATCAGAAGATAATAGTACCTCCATTTTGGATTTCATTTTCCAAACAGCATTTTCTAGTCTAATTATATAATCTCCTTCTTTTCCTTCTGAGAATAAATAGTTTTGGAGTTCGTCTAAAAACATTTTAGCCAATGGCTCTAACCTTGTTTCCTCACTTGCAGATGCTAATTTAATAACTGCAAATAATTCCAAGGGCTCAATTGAGTCTTCAGGTTTAAATCCATACACTCCTGACCAGGAATTTGATGATTGGGATCCTACTATAAAATCAGCTCTTAATTGCATACGAATAAATATTAGATTAACTATCTTTTAAACAGTATATCAAAAAAGAAAATTGAAATTATGCACTAATTATTAAAATCAATGTCACAAGAAGTACTGCAATATAAATAATTGCAATTATATTAAAAACTGGCACATTCGAAGTCTTGATAATCTTATTCATTCTAAAAGTTTGGAATACTAGTATAAAGCCAGCCATTAAGTGAACCAAGCCTATTATAATAACTATTATCTTTATAAACTCTACTATTTCTGGTGTAAAAAATTCAGATACTATCATATTTATAAGTTTTTGCTACATTAGATAAATCGGTAATAATATCTCTTACCTTTGTGGGAGATGGTACATTTTTGCAAACCATCTCCGACTTCTCACCTGCACTATATACATATACATTACCATAGTTAAAAATATCACCTACTAGTCCAGCAGATCTTTCTTTAATATCTTGAATATCTTGTAAATTAACTTCTGCGACGGAGTAATTACCGTATGGTTTGTAATCATAGTCCATAATACGCAAGTCAGTAACTATAAATGGATCAAAGTACCAATCAATAAAATTACTAACAACACTTGTAAATATAAAGGAATAATATAGCAGGCCTATTATTGTTAATGCTTTATTGCTTAGAAAACTAATATCGATATTAATTCCAAAAGACAAAAGTATTGGCAATAATATAAATGGTAATATTGCTAAAAATAGGTTTCTTAGGAACCAGCCAAGGTTAGTAATAAAATGTGCTCTAACTAAAACATAAACTTTTTCGTTTGGATCTTGGGTTTCAAAAACTAAATTTGGTTTTAGTATAATTGAAGACCAAGGCAATCCAGATTTTTCGGGAACTATCCTGTCTGCCTCCTGCTCTCTCATTTTCATTATATATTCCCTGTTATTTTGTGGGGGCTGCATATTCGTAGGGTAATAATAGTAGCCATTAAATGGATTCGACATACCTCCGGGATGTATAGGCTGTGGAGATGCAAATGGCTTATTAGTTTGCCCGTTTTGCTGGCTATCGTTGCTTGCATTCGTGTTATTAGACATAACTAGATTATATCGTTAATTTGCAATTACTAATACCAGTTGGTTCAAGAAATCTTGTTTTAATGCTGAAAATATCTCTTTTTTAAGGTCACCGATTAAAAATATCGGGAAAGTTTCTTTGAATTTCTTAATATATTCACTTTTTGATTCTAAATTTTTATTTGAATCTGTTAATTCCTTGAGCTGGTTGCTTAATTCGGGGTCTATTTTTAAATCAAATTCTAAATTTTCTCTTTCAATTTTAAGAATATCTAGCTCTCTTCTTTTTTTATAATATTC
>Ga0163148_10005183_pt1 | contig 13140 bp, 15 predicted proteins | sample OliLakLV19MP7P2_FD_148606 | JGI IMG/M metagenome (GOLD analysis project Ga0163148, IMG submission 148606) | Freshwater microbial mat bacterial communities from Lake Vanda, McMurdo Dry Valleys, Antarctica- Oligotrophic Lake LV.19.MP7.P2 | ecosystem: Environmental > Aquatic > Freshwater > Lake >... | reverse complement strand
AGCAGATTTTTGAGTTTGTATTCAAACAAAAAAATCTCCAATCGGGGTACTGTTCATGTAATGAAAAGCAACCCCATCGACCGCGCAAATAAAAAGAGCTCCGTAAGGAGATTTTTCTGCGATTGATAAAATATGTAATTAGCAGGATGTTCTTGTTAATTATTTTCTGTTGACAACATAAAAAGTCTAAGTTATAGCAACTAAAAGGCATATATGATAACATACCTCTATGAATAAAATATTCTTCGTAATCGGTGCCTCAGGAGCAGGTAAAACAACAGCAGTAAAGAAGCTAGAAGAAACAAATCTAACAGACTTTAATTTCTGCTATTTCGATAGCATTGGTGTGCCTTCTGATGAAGAAATGATACGTCTCTATGGAAGCGGCGAAGAGTGGCAAAGAGTAAATACAAATAATTGGACTAAAAAGATAAAAGATTTGCTTGATAGTAAACCAACTATCTTAGACGGACAAACTAGGCCTTCATTTATTAACGAAGCTTGCAAGGAAAATGATGTTACTGATTATGAAGTCATTTTATTTGATTGTTCTGACGAAGTAAGGAAAAAACGACTCATCAATCGAGGTCATCCCGAGCTTGCCAGCGACAGGATGATGAATTGGGCTAAGTATTTGAGAGAAGAATCTCTGAAGCTTAATTACCAGATACTAAATAATACTAATCTAAATCCAGAAGAAAGCAAAGAAAAACTCTTCGAGATGCTGTATGGAAAGAAAGGATAAAAAATACAAGTTTACCAATAAAGAAAATTACGAAGACTATTCTAGCGGTAGAGTTCTGTATGGTGCTCCTAACGCCACGAATTTCCCCGTACGATTTAGTAGTGAGATATTTCAGAGATGTAATGATTATTTGAGTAAGAAAGGAAAACAAGGTCCCTATACAATCTATGACCCCTTCTGTGGTATAGGCTATTCTCTATCAGTTATGTCTTTTCTTCATGGTTCAGATATTAAATCTATCATAGCTTCAGATGTCGATAAAACAATGATAGAGTTCGCAGAAAAGAATTTATCTCTCCTAACTATTAAGGGGCTAAATACTCGCATCGAAGAGCTTCAGGGTTTTATAGAAAAATACAAAAAAGATTCTCATAAAGAATCCCTAGAGAGTGCTTATCGCTTGAAAGAGAAACTTGTAGAACCGATTGGTCTTCAAATCTTTCAGTTTAATATTTTGACCAATGAGCCTCTACTAGATTTTGTAAAAAATATAGACATCGTAATAGCAGATTTACCGTATGGAAAACTAACAAATTGGGAAGACGTAGAAAATGAATCTAATCCAACACAAAGATTCTTGGATAAGGTAAGGGATAGGCTTAGTAAGGAATCTATTGTTGCTGTTTCTTTTAATAAGAAACAGAAGGTTGAGTATGAAGGATTTAATAAGATAAAAGCATTCACACTTGGAAAAAGAAAGGTGTTGTTATTAGAACCAATAAAATTTGAAATGAAAACGGTAGATGTGGTTGAGCTATATTCTGATTTAGAAAACCTTGGAATAAAAGTATGGATTGATGGAGGTTGGGGTGTTGATGCACTTCTCGGTAAACAAATCAGAGAGCACCAAGATTTAGATATTGCTATTAATCAGAAAGATGTAGAACCACTTCTAAAAACATTGACCAAGCTAGGATATAGAGAGCTAAAAAAAGATAATGACCATAATTTTGTTTGGGCAGATAATTTTGGTCATGGAGTAGATATACATGCTTTTATTACCGACAAGAATGGAAGTATCATTGGGGGTATTATGTATCCAAATGAATCTCTGACTGGATTGGGAACAATAAATGCTCATAGTGTAAGATGTATTTCTGCAAAATATATGATTGAATTTTTAGCCCCTTGGTTAAACAAACACCCTCATAAATACTTGGAAGCTATTTCTGCTTTATGTAAGAAATTCAAGATAGAATATCCGATAGAGTATATAAAATTTACCAAATAGCTACTTAAAAATATGAAAGATTCACACAATAAAATAATAAAGAAAATCTCCTTAAAACATTTTGGTACTGAGCCAGATGATATTGAACGAATGAAGATTGGAATAGATAATGAAGTTTATTCAATTACTTTAACAAAAAAGGGCTTCATCATTCGAATGAATAAAAACGATTCTCGCATGAGGGGTTCGGAAATTCACATACCACTTTTCGCCTCTCTTGGAATCAATGTTCCAAAAATAATTGCTTCGGACTACTCGCAAAAATCATTTCCATTTTCCTACCAAATTATGAGTAAAATAGAAGGAAAAGATTTAGGGCTGGTTATTGAATCAATGTCGAATGACCAGTTGAAAAAATTAGCAAAAGAGGTGACAATTGTCTTCAAAAAATTATCAACGATTCCCACAAATGGAAGATTTGGCTGGGTTGGAGTGGACGAAAGTAGACTTGTGGATTCTTGGGCGACAATAATGAAGGCGGATAAAATTGAAGAAAGGAATAATCAAACAGGGGTCGTTGGCACTGATTTGGTTAACAAAGAGAAAGAACTGTATAAAAAGTATATTCCGTATTTTAATTCAGTTGCATCGACTTTTTATTTTGATGATATGAACTCTAAGAATATATTGATTAACGATGGTAAGTTTACTGGGCTTGTTGACCTTGATGATATTATGTACGGAGATTGGCTTGAAGCGGTGGGATCAATCAAGGCAAGTTGGTATGGAACGCATTATGGAGATGTATATACGAAAGCTATTGAAGATGAAATGGGCATTAATAATGAACAAAGAAAAATAGTGACAGTCTATGCAACACTAAATCGTATTCTGTGGCTGTCAGAAAAAGGGATTAAATTTAATAGTAATACTTCTTCAGATATAGATTATGAAGCTGTTAGAAAAGATAAAGAGATAATTAAGAAATTATTTCTAGAACTGGAAAAATATAGGTGATATTTTGAAATAAATCCCTAATAGCCCCCAAGATAACTTTTGTCTTTTAGGGTTATTTAGTATATAATTCGTTTATATGGAAATGAATGTGTCAAAGCCCCCAATAAGAGAAGCTTTGGTAGATATACGGTTTAATTTTGGAAACCAAAAGCTAGACTATCGTGTATTTGAAAAATTACACGATCAGATTAAAAGTGATTTCCCAAAGAAGCAGGTGTTGAAATGGGGGCAATTTAGTCTTAATATGAGAGTTGAAAATAGACAGCCAGTAATTGAAACATCTTCAGGAGAAAATGGTTATCGTTTTGATTCTGCTGATGGAACAAGAATTGTTCAATTTCGTACTGATGGTTTTACTTACAGCAAACTCAAGCCATACATAGGTTGGGATGATTTTAGTGCTGAAGCAAAAAAACTTTTTGAATTGTATGTTGGAGCTACTGCACCAATTTCAGTTAATCGCATAGCTTTAAGGTATATAAATTTAATTGAAATACCAGAGAAATCTTTTGAATTAGAAAAGTATTTCACTATTTCTCCCATTATTCCAAAAGGACTTCCAGATCATATCGTTGGTTATATAAATAGAGTTGTATTAAAGGACGATGCAAGCAATGTTTTAGGTGTACTTACTCAAACCATAGACACACAACAAGCTGTGCCGATCGGCAATGTTCCATTTATTTTTGATATTGATGTATTTATTGAAAATGTAACTCTAGATCATAAGGATACAAATTTTTGGGATAAGTTTAAGCCACTAAGAGATTTGAAGAATAAAATGTTTGAATTGGGATTAACAGATATTACTAAAAAAATGTTTGAATAATTATGTTAGCACAAGCACCACAATTTAATTATGTGCATCCAACATCTATATTTTCTATGGGGGTTGGTACTGAGGCATCAGCGCTAAATAAATCTTTATCAGCGTTGTATTCTAATGGCTTATCTTCCTTTCTGGCCACTGATAGTCAGAAATTTGATATGCTGGCTTCAACTTGGAAAAAAGATACGATGGTGATGTCTTCCTCTACGGATATGTTTTCAAACGAATCTTATTTACAGATTATAGGAATGGGTAAAAAAGCTTTGCCATTTATATTCTCAGAACTCAGAAAAGAACCTAATCATTGGTTTGTTGCACTAAAATCTATAACTGGGATAGACCCTGTTCCAAAAGAATACCGTGGAAATATCTTGAAAATGAGTGAGCTTTGGTTGGCTTGGGCAAAAGACAATCACTACTATAGTTAATTTATGGACCAAGAGCTTGAAAACATTTTCCCGAATCTATCTTCATTTGGTTATGAACTAACAAGTCCCGCTACAACTCTTTACAATTGTATTGCTTGGTCTATTGGAGATGATACAAATTGGTGGTGGCCAGACGGTATTAATTACTGGCCAGATGACATTCCTTGTGTCGCAACAGTAGAATCTTTTTGTTTAATGTATGCAAGTTTTGATTTTGTTGTTTGTGATAATTTTGAAGTTGAAGATGGTTTTGAAAAGATTGCTTTATATGTTAGTCCAATTACAGGTCAACCAACGCACGCTTCCCGACAGCTTTCTAATGGAAAATGGACTAGTAAGTTAGGTATGCACAAAGATATTACTCACAATACTCTTTCTGGTATTGAAAACCAAATTTACGGAGCCCCCTTTTTATTTATGAAAAGAGTGATCATTAGTTAATGTTAGTATGGGTATATAGACTGAAGTGTTGTTTTCTCTCTCAAAGGCAGATCTCACTTCGTCCACTAGTCCGCGCAAGAAAAAAAGCCCTTTGGGGCTTTTTTGCGGTTGAGAAAACCCTGGGAGGGTTTTCGTATGGGTGCTGACGCCCGATTGAGCAGATTTTTGAGTTTGTATTCAAACAAAAAAATCTCCAATCGGGGTACTGTTCATGTAATGAAAAGCAACCCCATCGACCGCGCAAATAAAAAAAAGACACGAAAGTGTCTTTTTTTGCGGTCGTATAAAATACGTAGCATTTTAAGGACTTGAACGCCGGAGTAATGTTTTGATAGCAATCAAAATACGAGGCGGTGCCCAGACAAAACTTTTTGACGAAAAAGTTTTAGTCGCGGAAAAGATTCCGGTCGACCGCGCAAATAATAGTTTTACCAAAAAACGTTGATTTAATGGCTGTTTTTAGTTCCCATCGAGAGTATGGTATAATTTTCATATGAAAGTTTTTGCGGTAACCACAAATTTAACCCTAGAACAAAAACCAAGTTGGTTTGATGAGATAAGAGAAAAATACAACCAATCTTTTGACCTCCACATAACCCTTAAACAGCCATGTTTTATTAATGAAGATGAAAGATTAATACTGAAAGAGAGAATCTCAGAATTTTTGCAGTCTAAAAAATTTAATACGATAACCCTACTTTTTGATAAAGTTGTGTTTGATAAAGGAAAAAATGGTTGGACAATTATGATTAATTGCCAATCTAACGAGATAGTAAACTTACAAACACAACTTTGCGAAGAATTACGAGCTCACAGAAACTATGTAAAACCAGAGACTGAAGAATATGAAAGAAATTTTGTTCCGCACATGACCTTTGCAAACGATCTTTCCGATTCTCAATACGAGGTAATTAAAAGTATGTTCTCGGGTCATTGTGAGTGCAGGGGAGTAGTTAATAAACTACTTCTACTCATTGCTTCAGAAGATTCAAAGGAAGTTATGGAGCAGATTGAATATAAATTATCCACAAGTTAGTTTTCATTGCTTGAAATAAAGGCAACTAAAAGCTAAGATAGTTTATATTAATAAATACAAAGGAAAATAAGTATGAAAATAGAAATTGGTAAACAAGTAAAACAAAAAGAAGGATTTTCAGCATTCATTCCCAACCCTTTCCCCCCGAAAGGTATCTTTGAATTATCTACGCCAATTTTAATTAAAGCCGCCGAAGCAGATCATTTGGTGGGTAAACTCGATGGTATTACGCATACTCTTCCTGATCTTGAGTTTTTCCTCCATATGTTCGTAGCAAAAGATGCAACTTCTTCTTCTCAGATCGAGGGGACAATGGCAACAATGATTGATGCTATTGAGCTTGCGGCTGGTGTTGCAACAAAAGAAACTGACGCAGACGATATTCTCTTTTATATTCAAGCACTCAACTATGGAATTGAACGACTAAAAGATTTTCCACTTTCACTTCGCCTTATCCGCGAAATACATAAAAAGCTTATGACTGGTGCTCGTATTACTCATTTTGTTGATCCAGGCGAGTTTCGTAATTCTCAAAATTGGATTGGCGGCACATCACCAGCAAATGCACTTTTCGTTCCTCCACCAAAGCAAGAAATGAAAATAGCGCTTGATGATCTGGAGAAGTTCCTTCATGACGAGAAAGCAGTCCTCCCACTTATTCATATTGCATTTTCTCACGCACATTTTGAAACTATCCACCCGTTCCTTGATGGTAATGGTAGAACAGGCCGTCTTCTTATCTCAATGCTTCTTTGTCACCGCAATCTACTTGAGCGACCCGTATTGTTTTTGTCTTCCTACTTCAAAAAACACCAGAAGGTCTACTATCAAAAATTGAACGCATATCACGATGGTGAAGTGGAGGCCTGGCTCGATTTCTTCCTGGACGGCGTTATTGAAACAGCTAAGGACTCTATCTCCACATCAAAGGAAATTAGGGCACTCCGCGACTCGGACATGGCTAAAATCCAAGTTCTAGCCAAGCGTGAGTCAGAAAGTAGTATGCTCGTGCTCTCAAAACTCTATGCTAAACCAATCGTAAATACGCGTACTATTATGGACTGGACTAAGTTTTCTCGTCCTGGTGCTAAAAAGGTTATAGACCGTTTTGTAAGTCTGGGTATTCTCAAAGCCCAAAAGGCGGACGGTACATACGACCAAACCTACGTTTACACCAAGTATCTCCGAATGTTTACTAAGTAAAGATTTATTAGATTAAGACCTTATTCTGTTGGTGATGTGCGATTATAGCAGTTCCCACTTCGTCCACTAGTCCGCGCATATAAAAATTCTCAAAGAATATTTATATTTAATAAAGCACTTTTAGTTCGAATAGAATGTGGTTTTATTGCCGGTTGACTGGACAGTGGAACTGATATAATAAAAAGATTGAATTAATGAAGTAAATTTTTTATGTCTAAAATAAATATAAAACCCCACTATAATCTTTTCGATATTCAGATGGATGTTGGTCAAGCAGAGTTTGATAAAGGCAGGAAACTTTTTGATTCTGGGAAACTTACCCATTTCTCAGGCGACTTTTCTATCCATTCAATGGGTGCAATTCCAGCTACGAATTACTCTTGGTTAAAATCCTTTGCTTTTTCTGCTTCTGTTCTTAGATCAGAAGCACCTTTATAGTTTTCATAAAACTGTTCCATTCCATTTTTTAATTCTTCGTTTTCCACAGTGTTGACAAATGTTATTTAATAATGCTTATAATTATATAATGAAACAAACAATAAAGGAAATGGGGGAGGTTATTTTTCTTATATCTATGTTAGTAGTCATGGGATTAGCTTTTACTTTAGCTGTATCTTGGCTAGCTGATCCTTTTATTTAGCTCCGTAAAGCTGTAAGTGCCCTTGAATAATTGATTGGATGTGTTTATTTGGAGCTTTACTTTCTTTAATTCTGTGGCTGGGTTTCCATAATCCGCTCCTTGCAAGTGTATTCCTTGTCCTTACTGACCTGTTGGCATTCATTCCAACATTTAGGAAATCTTGGAGTATGCCTCACGAGGAGACACTCTTTGAATATGCTATGGCATCGCTAAAATTCCTTGTCGTGTTCTTTGCGTTTAGTCAGTTCACTCTTGCTAATGTGCTTTACCCAGCTTATCTAATTGTTGCCAATATGACATTTGTACTTTTTTCTCTTGCAAGAAGAAGAGTTGTACAAATACAAGGGAAGATCTTGTATTAATATTCTTGCCCCTCGTAAGGAAAGATTTCGGTCGACCACGTAACGAAAATCGTCTTGAGAAATTAAGGCGATTTTCTGTAGGTGTATTGGATGTGGAACTGGTATAATGTGAAAGTGAAAAAACATACAAGAACATTACCAAAGATAATTTGAATTATGAATTTATTTAAGAAAACCTTTTTTGTTTTATTGTTACTGGTTTCTATTCCCATTCATGCCCAAGTTCCAACGGGGAATGAGATCGATAGAGCAAAAGTATTAGAAATAATTAAAGAAGATAAGAGTTTAATTTTAGAAGAAATCGGACAAGGAGTTGAATCATTAAATCAAACTATTTCCGCAGAGGTATTGGATGGAGATGAAAAAGGCAAACAGATACTATTGGAGAATGATTATACAAAATTAAAAAAAGATGATATATTTTTCTTCCAAAGAGAAACAGATGCTAAATCAGTAAATTATATTTTAATAGAGCGGGATAGGAAATTTCCGATTTTTATTCTCTTCTTAATTTTTGCTATAACTATTCTAATATTCGGAGGGAAACAAGGCTTGCGATCTCTCATTAGCTTGATAGGAAGCTTTCTAGTTATTATTTATATTCTTTTACCTTTACTGATCAAGGGATATCCGCCAATCACTATCAGTATCTTATTAGCGACGATTATTTTATTTATCGCTATATATTTTACTCATGGTTTTAATCGGGAATCTTCGGTTGCTTTTAGCGGCACTTTAATTGCGGTTATTCTGACAGGTATCCTGGCATTTTTTTCAGTTTCTCTAATGAACCTCACGGGCTTTAATACAGAAGAAACTGTTTCGCTAAGTATTGGAAATGTAGCAAAGCTTGATTTCCGTGGGTTATTGCTGGGAGGAATATTGATAGGAGTGCTTGGAATATTGGATGATATTGCGGTAACTCAAGCAGCAGTTGTTAGCGAGATTTATCATTCAGCCAGTCATTTAACCAGAAAAGAAGTTTACAAGAAAGCAATGAGGGTTGGGAGAGAGCACGTTTCCGCCTTAGTCAATACTCTTGTCTTAGCTTATACAGGAGCATCACTTCCTTTACTACTCCTTTTTACTAGTTCTCAATATCCTTTCGGGTTAATAGTTAGTCAGGAGCTTTTTTCTACAGAAATAGTTAGAACCATCGTTGGAAGTATAGGTTTGGTCCTTACAGTGCCTATTACTACTTTACTCGCAGTTTATTTATTAAAAGGCCATAAAGGCAAAAGTGCTCTGGGGCATTCTCATGGTGTAACTTAAAATCTGTTCACAAGAGATAGCTGTCTGTTTGCAAGTCAGTCGCACCTAGGATATACTCATTTAGCTTATGATTACATCATACATTTACGCATTATTAGCAGTCCTTGTGGTCAGCTTATTTTCATTAGTAGGAGTTTTCACTCTTTCTATTAAGGAAGAAGTAATGAAGAAATACATTTTCTTTTTAGTTAGCTTAGCAGTAGGAGCTCTTTTAGGAGATGCCTTTATTCACTTAATCCCCGAAGCATTTGAAACCTCTACTAGTTCTCTTTCAATTAGCTTACTCATTATTGTGGGTATAATTATTTTCTTCATTCTGGAAAAGTTTTTGCACTGGCATCATCACGAAGATGATACAAACGAATACACTATCCATCCCGTAGGGAAGCTTGTGATTTTTTCGGATGGTGTTCACAATTTTATTGATGGAGTGATCATAGGTATAAGTTTTCTTACGAGTGTTCCCTTAGGAATTGCTACTACTTTAGCAGTGATACTACACGAGATACCTCAAGAAATAGGAGACTTTGCTGTATTGCTTCACTCAGGATATACAAGGAAACGAGCACTTTGGCTTAATTTTCTATCCGCACTTACAGCAGTATTAGGCACACTTCTCGCTTTTATGTTAGGAGGGGCAGGAGAGAGTTTTACAAATTGGGTCTTACCGTTGGCGGCTGGAGGGTTTATCTATATAGCTGTTGCGGATCTAATTCCCGAGCTACATAAAACTAAAAAAGTAAGCCATTCGGTCTTACAGATCTGTGCTTTGGTTTTAGGAGTACTCATAATGGTCGGCTTAGTTTTCTTGGAGTAGTTATAAAGCTTTCTCTAACTTTTTTCACCTCATCCACTAGTCCACGCGAGAAGAAAAAGCCCCCTTGGGGGCTTTTTCTTGTGTATATACTTTAAAATTGTCATAACATTATAAGTGGAACGGCTAATGATTATAGTAGGAAGAGTTATTACAACAAAGGTTGATTATTAATTTAAAATTACTCTTGAAAAATTTATGGATTCATATTCATCACCAAGTACAAAGCCACTTTATAGAGGGACACAGATAGTTTGGTATATTTTAGGAATTGTGGAGATACTACTCGCTTTTAGGTTTATTTTAAAATTATTAGGAGCCAATCTGGGTGCTGGATTTTCGCAATTTGTTTATGGGATAACCTACATATTTGCTAACCCATTTTTTGCAGTTTTCCAAAGATCACAAGTAGAAGGAAGTATTTTTGAATGGAGTACCTTACTCGCTATGGTAGTTTATTGGATTGTAGCAATGGGAATTATTAAACTTTTCCTTATTAGTAAAACTGTTTCTACTCCTGAGGCGGCGGCAAAATTAGAAAAGCAATAATATCACACAAGGACCATCCTTGCGATAGGCTTGCGTAGGGAATAAAGCCTGTAATTGCAGGTTTTATTTACCCTTGACATATACCCCTAGGGGGTATATACTATGTGTATGAAATATGATAAACAGAAAGTTGTTAAACGCCTAAAGATTATCGAAGGTCAAGTCAGAGGCTTGCAGGAAATGCTTTCGAAGGGTACTTATTGTGTGGATATCATTACTCAAACTTCTGCTGTTAAGCAGGCTCTTTCCACCGTTGAGGATTTATTAATGGAGAATCATCTAGGAACTTGTGTGGTTCATCAGATACAAAAAGGAGATACAGCCAAAGCTCGGGATGAAATATTAAAAGTTTATCGATTAAAAAGAAAGTAGTTCGATTAAAACTCACTATAAATAATTATATGAATACACTTAAAACTTATAAAATCAAAGGTATGCACTGTGCTTCTTGCGCTGGTATTATAGAAAAAACATTAAAGAAAACTGATGGAGTTTCTACTGCAGAGGTAAACTATGGTACTGAGAAAGTTAAAGTTGAATATGATGAGGCAAAAATAAACGGGGAACAGCTTTCGGGTAAAATAGAACCATTAGGATATTCTTTGATCATTGAGGATAATTCTAAGCCTATGCATAATATGTCCGCAGAAGAAATGGGGATGTCTCCAAATGAATATGCAGAACATTTAGGATTCAATCAAAGCAAGAAAGAAAAATTAGCAGAGATAAAGGATATGAAAATAAAAGTCATTTCTGTTATTCCTCTTGCTATTATGAGTATTTTTATAATGAGTTGGGATATATTTGCAGAGTATGGCTGGGTAGGGGAAATGAGTTATACTATCAAAGAATTTTTCCACCACCTCTTGCCCATAATGGCTACATATACTCTTTTTGTTGTGGGGAAACCTTACCTTATGGGTTTTTACCGATTCTTACGTTATGGAAAAGCGAATATGGATACGCTTATAGGAATAGGAACATCGGTTGCATTCACATATAGTTTTATTGTTACAGCCTTCGAAGAGACACTCAGACCTTTTATAAACGTTAGTCACACTTATTACGATGTGACCATTGTTGTAATTACTTTTATCGCACTCGGTAAATATCTCGAGGCAAGATCTAAAGTAAAGACAGGGGATGCGATAGAAAAACTTTTAAATCTTCAAGCGAAAACTGCTCTTGTTATCCGCGATGGTAAAGAAGTTGAAATATCTATTGACCAAGTTGTCCATGGAGATTTTATCGTTGTAAAGCCAGGAGGAAAAATTCCCGTTGATGGAGTAATTACAGAGGGTTCATCTTATATCGATGAAGCTATGCTTACTGGAGAGTCTATGCCGGTGCAAAAAAATATTGGTGATACTGTAGTCTCGGGCACAATAAATACTTCTGGGTCATTTACTTTCAAAGCGACAAAAATTGGTTCTGAAACTGTGCTTGCTCACATTGTGAAAATGGTAGAGGAAGCGCAAGGTTCTAAGGCCCCCATTCAAGCACTCGCAGATAAGATATCAAGCGTATTCGTGCCTATTGTTTTAGTTCTATCTTTCGTTTCACTGGCCCTTTGGCTTATCATTGGTACACAATATCTTGGTTTCTCACAAGCACTTTCATTTGGTCTTGTTTCATTTGTGGGGATTCTTGTTATTGCTTGTCCTTGCGCTTTGGGACTTGCTACACCGACCGCTATTATCGTGGGTGTAGGGAAGGGGGCTCGTGAGGGGATACTTATCAAAGATGCTGGCACTCTTGAGAAGCTTCACAAAGTTAACGTAGTTGTACTAGATAAAACTGGCACATTGACTGTAGGTAAACCTGACTTAGTTTCTATTCAAAACTTTTCAAATAAAACTGATAATGAACTTGTGTCTATTCTTGCATCGCTTGAAACTAAATCAGAACATCCTATTGCGAGTGCTGTTGTAAATTATGCTAAAAATAAAAAGCTCGAGATGCTTTCTGTGGAAAATTTTGAGGCCATAAAAGGTAAGGGTCTAAAAGCTACAGTTTCTGGCATTGAATATTTTGCAGGTAATACAAAACTAGTGAAAGATTTGAACTTGAGTTTTGATATTATTTCTATTGAAAAGGAAACAAGCGAAGGTAAAACTCCCGTTATTATTGCGACAAAAGAGGCGGTACTTGGAGTAGTAATGATTGCAGACGCCATAAAACCTGAAGCGATAGAAGCAATTTCTAAGCTTCATAAAATGGGGATTAAAGTAGTAATGCTAACTGGAGATAATAGAAATACTGCAGAATATATTGCGAAGCTTGTCGGTATAGATGAAGTTGTCGCTGAAGTTATGCCTGAAGATAAGCTTATTAAAGTTAAAGAGCTACAATCGAAAGGTTTGGTTGTGGCAATGGCAGGAGATGGCGTCAATGACGCCCCAGCATTGGCTCAGGCTGACATAGGTATCGCAATGGCCACAGGGACTGACGTAGCGATAGAAAGTGCGGGTATTACACTTTTACACGGTGACATATCAAAGCTTGTAAAAGCTGTGAATCTTTCGAAAATGACGATGCGTGGGATCAAACAGAATCTTTTCTGGGCATTCATTTACAACATTGTGGGCATTCCTCTTGCTGCTGGAATATTCTATCCGATCTTTGGCTGGCTT
>Ga0163148_10005182_pt1 | contig 13140 bp, 10 predicted proteins | sample OliLakLV19MP7P2_FD_148606 | JGI IMG/M metagenome (GOLD analysis project Ga0163148, IMG submission 148606) | Freshwater microbial mat bacterial communities from Lake Vanda, McMurdo Dry Valleys, Antarctica- Oligotrophic Lake LV.19.MP7.P2 | ecosystem: Environmental > Aquatic > Freshwater > Lake >... | reverse complement strand
GCAGAGACATTCAGGCTGTAGTTAGCGCTGGTACTAGAGGCACCAGGTGCGACACGGATGTAGTAGGTTCCAACATCTAAAGTGGTGTTGATGGACTCAGCCAGATTGCCCGTGTTGCTGGATGTTTGTAAGACTCCGTTGACGCTCAGAATGCTGCCTGTACTATTCAGCAAGGCGACGTTAGCGTCAGCACTTAGGCTCGCCAGAGAAAGGTTAAAACTACTGCGGTGACTGAGCGTGAAGCGGTAGTAGTCATTCGCAGTCGAAGTGACAATGTCCGGTAAAGTCTGAACATTGGACGTAAGGCTCAGCGATGTGGCTGTTCCCAGTGAGTTCCCGGCGATATCAGGCATAGCGACTAACCAAGCAATGGCATAGCTAGGTTGCCCGAATTTGTTTTTGGGCTAACGATCTTGATACTGATTCACAAAAGTTGTCGTTTTAGGCAAGCATTTAGCGTAGAAACACGGATTAATTTTTAGCAATTTTTTCCAGTGCTTGGTTTTCACGGAGTTAAGTCTTTGAGCAACCGCTAGTCTTCGATCGCTTCCAAATACTGTTGCTCCAAGAGAAACGTGCCATTAGCGAAGCGCACACTCCAATAATTGCCGGGTCGCTGATTGATGACGATGCCTTCTGAGCCAACAGCAAGTACGCTAGGAGGGCGTAGCATTGGCATGGGATCAGCCGTCTTAATAAAAGCAGGGAGCGTCACGATACGGACACGATCGCCCACTGAAAGAGGTTTTGACATACAAGGAATAAATGTTTCAGTAAGTTTGTTAAACCAAACCATAAAGCCAGCAAGATCTTACGGTTTGGTGGGTGGGTTACCTGAAGCCGCACTGCTAGCAGCGATGGGTTCATTATTTGCCATAGACACTGCCATGTACAGCATATTTTGACGCTCTGGATTGGCAAAACTGATGGTGTAAAACATGCCATCCTGTTGCCACATGACTGACGAGAAGGCAGAGGGCGGTTGCTTGGCAGTGCCCATTAACATGTAGCCACGAATAGTTTTTGTGAGCTGAATGGGTGCCGCTGCCGCGACATGCTGCCGATAGTCCTGCTGAGCCTGAGCGGTCAGAGCATCCGCCGCCGCGAACGTACCAATGCGGCAAAATTGCGAATCATCCTCACAGCTATACAGCCCCACTGTAAGGCGCGGTGGAGAATCTGCGGTTGTAAGCCGCACCGTTAATGTTTGGATGAATTCATCATCGGCAGGCTCGTTTAACAGCACATGCGAGGGCAAACGCAGCACAAATTTGGGTGGCAAATTCTGACGGATGCGATCGAGGTGAGGCGTGAAAACGTTGGCAGGACTGGCAAGCGCGATCGAACTGCCCGTCAAGCTCACCCACAGCGATGTGAGCGCGATTTGCTCAAAAAACCGCTTAGCGCTTGCGCTCGTATGACCTCTGCACCACAACGGCATGAAGAAAGACATCACTCAATACCACCCTGCTGATCCTCAACCAAAAGCTTACATCCAAAGGATTTAGTAACCAACGCTAGCCTGAACTCAATACCACCCTGCTGATCCTCAACCAAAAGCTTACATCCAAAGGATTTAGTAACCAACGCTAGCCTGAAACCGTTTCAATGGCAATCATTAGGATCGTGGATTAAATAAAACCGACAAATTGTTCGTAGGTAGGGGCGCACAGCCGTGCGCCCCTACGGAAAACGCCGAGGTGATTAAATTCTTGTTCTTTAAAGGTTTTGGGGTTTGTGCCCATGCGTGAAGAGGCTGTTCAAAATGTAGAGGCTACTGAGTGACTGCATCACCAAACCCCGTCCTCTTGTGAAACCAACTTGTCTCGGTAACGTCTCAACTGATATAACCTGGGGTAAAGATGAGTACTATCAAGCTGCCTGATGCATGAGGTTCACATGATTGAAGTTGAGCACTTAAGCAAAGTTTACGGCTCAACCCCTGCCATTGAGGATGTCACGTTCGCGGTGGAACCAGGGGAAATTTTGGGGTTCTTGGGACCTAACGGAGCCGGAAAGACTACGACCATGCGGATTTTGTCGGGCTACCTGCCAGCTTCAGCCGGAACGGCAAAAGTGGCAGGGTTTGAAGTCCACGAAAATTCGATGGCAGTGCGGAAGCATATCGGCTATTTGCCCGAAACGCCACCGCTGTACACAGATATGACAGTGGAAGGTTTTTTACATTTCGTCGCACGGATTAAAGGTGTGAATGCAGGCGATCGCCCCAACCGAGTGCAAACGGCGATCGATCGCTGTAATTTGACGGAAAAGAGCCACACGCTCATCCGCAAGCTCTCCAAAGGCTACCGGCAGCGGGTAGGCATTGCCCAAGCGATCGTTCACGATCCCCCCGCCATTATTTTGGATGAGCCGACGGTGGGGCTAGATCCGCGTCAGATTGCCGAAGTCCGTAGCCTGATTAGAAGTTTGGCAGGCGATCATACGGTGATTCTTTCGACGCACATTTTGCCGGAAGTGAGCATGACGTGCGATCGGATTGCCATTATCAACAAAGGTCGTGTGGTGGCAACAAACACGCCCGAAAACCTGATGGCGCAGTTGACGGGCGGTTCTGGCTATGAGCTAGAAATTGAGGGCGATGAGGCAGATATTCAGTCTCGTTTAATCGTCTTTCTTCAGGGTTTACCGAATGTGAAATTGGTCGAGCAAGTGGCTGCTGAACTGCCGGAACGCCATAAGCTGCGAGTGATTGCCGAACCGGGAACCGAGCTGGTAGGACGAGACATTGCAGCGACAGTGGTAGGCGCAGGTGTGGGACTGTATGAGATGCGACGATCGCAAGCCACACTCGAAGATGTCTTCCTGCAACTGACGACGGAAGAAAAACCACTGGATGCAGCGACCGATCCAGATGATGCCTTAGCGGGAGAGGCGGCTTAGATGCGTGTGATGATGAGTAATATGCTGGCAATCTACCGACGCGAGCTTCAGAGCTACTTTGCTTCGCCCCTTGCCTACGCGATCGCGGGTGTGTTCTGGCTGCTATCAGGCTTTTTCTTTGTCACAATTTTGGGTGGCATTACGCAACAGGTTGCCTATGCCGACAGCACGGGTTATGCGTCGCCGATCGACGTGCCCTATCAGTTCTTGCAGTTCTTTTTAGGCACCTTGGGTTCAGTAGCGCTCTTTATCCTGCCGATCCTGTCGATGGGGCTGTATGCAGAAGAGCGCAAACGCGGCACGTTGGAACTGTTGGCAACATCGCCGATTACCAACTGGGCAGTCGCATTGGGCAAACTGCTGGGCGTGCTGACGTTTTTTATCACGATGGTGCTGCCACTGTTGCTCTATGAGGCGATCGTCTTCAGCACTACGACTCCGCCCTTTAACTTTACCGTCGTGCTGGTGGCACACCTGGGTTTGATTCTCCTGGCTGCTGCCATTCTCTCGTTAGGCATGTTCATTTCATCGCTGACGGACAGCACGATTCTGGCGGCGATCGGTACGTTTGGCGTTGTCCTTTTTCTCTGGGTTGTCGAAGCTCTGGGTCAAAAGCTGGGTGGCTCTGCTGGAGCCGCTCTTGGACACCTCTCGCTACTCAAGCACTACAACAACCTGACACAGGGCATTTTGGATAGCAGTAGCCTGGTGCTGTTTGCCAGCTACATCGTTTTGGGTCTGTTTTTGACGGCGCAGTCGATCGATGCGTTGCGCTTCCAGCGATCGTGAACCGCAGAAACCGGGCTTCTCTCCAGTCTCTGCCATAAGTACTCAAACTCGTCCAGAAACCCGGTTTCTCTTGCCCTTCTTTTCTGCCCTTCATATGAAAACGCTTTCTACCAAGCTTAAATACCTCAAATACCTGTTCTGGCTCGGCCCGATGCTGGTGCTTGCAGGCGCGATCGCGGGTCTTGTCTCTGGTTCCTTTAGCCCGATTCCGCTCGGTCTGGTGATTGCAGGTGTTGTAGTCATTGGGCTGTGGCTGGTTCAGTCCGCCGCTCGAGAGGATGCGTCACAGCCGAACTTTTGGAGTCAGCGATCGACGCAAGTGGGTGCAAATGCGCTGATCACCACGCTTTCAGTGCTGGCGATTTTGGGCTTGGTCAACTACGTGGCTGCGAACCATGTGGGACGGCTGGATTTGACAGAAAATCAGCTTTTTTCGCTGGCTCCCGAAACCCAACAGCTTGTGAAGAATCTGAAGCAACCCGTCAAAGTCTGGGTGTTTGTGCCGCAATCAAGTGCGCGCGATCGTGAACTGTTGGAAAGCTACCATCGCCAGAACGAGCGCCTGAGCTATGAATTTGTTGATCCGAACACGCAGCCATCGATTGTGCAGCGGCTAGAAGTCAAGAGTGGCGGTGACGTGGTAGCGGAACTTCAGCCAGACGGACGGAAGCAGTATGTGCAGACAATCGCGCCGAGTACGGGTGATAGTCTGGTGGGGGAAGGTGGATACCTGTCGGAAGTGAAGCTAACCAGCGCGTTGGAGCAACTGGTCAGCAATCGGAAGTCCTTTGCGTATGTGATTCAAGGGCACGGCGAACACCCGATCGACCAAGCGCAGGGTGCCATCTCGCAAGCCGTGAAGACGCTTCAAGACAAGAATGTGACGGTCAAACCGCTGAACCTGCTGGAAACGGCAACGATTCCCACAGACGCTAATGTGCTGGTGCTGGCGGGACCGCAAAAACCGCTGCTGGCACCAGAGGTCAAGGCGTTGGATGAGTATGTCAACGGTGGCGGCAACCTCTTTGTGATGGTTGACCCCAACACCAATCCTGGTTTAGATAGTCTGCTGACTAGCTGGGGCGTGACGTTCGATAAGCGCGTGGTCATTGATGCCTCAGGTAGACTCGCCCAACTGGGTCCGGCGTTTTCCTCTGTGAGCCAGTATGGCAATCACCCCATCACGAAGGATTTTGGCAACACGCTCTCGATCTATCCACTCGCGCAGCCGATCGACGTAAAGCCTCAAACCGATGTTAAAGCGACACCACTGCTTTTTACCAGCGATCGCAGTTGGGCAGAAAGCAATGTCAAAGCTCAACCGCTGAAATTTGATCAGGCGAGCGATCGACCGGGACCGCTGGTTATTGGCTTTGCACTCACTCGCACCGTCACTCAACCTGTGACTCCAGCACCAAAGCCGTCTCCCAGTCCGTCTCCCAGTGCCTCGGCTAAGCCATCTCCCAGTCCCTCACCATCGGCTGTAGCGAGTCCTACCCCTACCCCCTCAGTGACAGCGCAAGCGACTGACAAAACGCCTAAAGAATCACGTTTAGTGGTGATCGGCAACTCTCGCTTTGCCGAAGACGGCGCTGTCAACCAGGGTATCAATGGCGATGTCTTCATCAACTCAGTGCGCTGGCTCAGTCGTGCAGATGACCAATCTCTGTCCATTCGCCCCAAGGAAGCCAAAAACCGTCGTTTAGGGCTTTCTGGGCAGCAAGCAAATCTAGCAACCTGGACGGCGATCGCCATTCTCCCCTTGATTGGCTTTGGCGCTGCGTTTGGAGTGTGGTGGCGGAGACGGTAAAAGTAACCCTTTGTAGGGACGTTACATGTGACTTCCCTACGGATCAATACGTTCTTGTTGGTTATGAAAGTTCAACGAACACCTTTAATCTTATTGGCGATCGCCCTGCTTTTGGGCGTATCTGTCTATCTTTACGAAGTGCAGGGAAAGCCTCAACGGGAAGCGGTACAGGCGCAGACGGAGCAGCTTTTTGCGTTTAAAGAGGGGGATGTGCGATCGCTCAAGCTCACTACACGCACCCAGACCCTATCGTTTGCCAAAACACCTGCCGCAAGGCTTTCGTCCACACCAAAATTGAATCAGACGGCATCGAAGCCAGATCAGGCAACACCCCAACCGTCTGCAACCCCATTGATTTGGGCGATGACAGCACCGGAGCAAACAGTGGCAAATGATGCCTCCATTGCTTATTTGCTCAATCTGATGGCGACAGGTAAACGGCAGCAGACGCTTGCAGTACCCACTTCGCGCAAAGCAGAGTTTGGGTTGGATCAGCCTATTGCGATCGTTGAAGTCAAATTGGCGAATCAACAAACCCATCGGTTGCTTCTGGGGAAACCAAACTTCAACCGCAGCGCACTTTACGCTCAGGCTGATGCTTCTGCACAACCCAACGTTGATCTCTCAGTGGTGCTTGTTTCCACCGATTTTGAGAATGCTGTCAATCGTCCATTAGCCGACTGGAAGGTAAAAGAGGCGGCACCGAAGCAGCCAGTCAAGAAGTCGAGTGAGCCAAAGCCTGAGTCTACGAAGCCATAAAACCCCTGCCTCTTAAGTCTTCTTGCGAAAAAGCCAGCCAAAGCGCCTGCGACCCCTTGATTGCTGCTGATGGCGTGCAGTGGGAGTCCCATATTTGCGAAACCTGGCTCGACGGGGTGGTTCCACAACGGTTTCTTCTTGCCCTTCTTTTTCCGCCTTGACATGCTGCTCTGCCTTTGTTGGCTCATAGGTATCCTTCGGCTTCAGCCATGCCGCAATCATCCCGCTGGCAATGCCCCCGATCGCCCCAAACGTGATGCTGAGCAAGGGACTATACCGCAGCAATGCCAAACTAAGCATAAAAACTAGCCAATACTTGATGCCAGTGGCTAAGCCTAGATCGACATCGGGCTTCTTGGACATTACTGCTTAGTGATTAGTACTCTTCAATTGTGCCTCTAGGTCTTGCGTGGTGTCTAACTCAATCACAAAAGGCTGCTCAGCTTCGCTAAAGTCATCCATGTGCTGTTGGGGAAGAAGGTCAGCCGTTGCGTCGGAGATGTCATCTTTGCGTTCTTGCAGGCGTTCTTGCAGGATGAGTAGCGGTGCGGTGCAGTGGAGGATTTGCAGGGGCAGTTGGTGGGCAGTTGCCTGCTCGATCGCCGCTTGCCTTAACGGTTGACGATCGTATTTGGCATCCAGAATGACCGTGCCTTAACGGCTGACGATCGTATTTGGCATCCAGAATGACCGCGTAGCCCTGGGCTGCCAGGGTGATACCGAGATGCAGGAGGCGATCGTAGGTTTTTTGGGTCATCTCAGCAGTGTAGAGATCATCGCTGCCGTGCGCCTCTAACGGTGTGCCTGCCAGGTGTTTGCGAACCGCATCTGAGCGAATTTGCAAGGCTCCTAGTTGCTTGGCGAGTTGACGCGCCGTGGTGCTTTTGCCGGAACCAGATAAGCCTGACATCAAAATTAAGCGTCCTTGCTGCGGTTGGGTGTACTCCCACGCTAAGCGGTAATAGCGGGCAGCCGTGGCAGAGGCTTCTTGCTTGGTGGCATCGGGAATGGCAGGATCGCTGAGCAGAAAAGAGGTGACTTTAGCACGCACGTAGGACTGACGGCTGAGGTACAGCGGCAATACCTGTAAGCCTTCCCAGTCGCCTGTTTGCTCAATATAGGCGTTCAAAAATAGGTTACTGAGGTCACGTCGATCGCGCGCATCCAGATCCATGATGATGTACGCGATGTCGAACATCACATCGACAAACCGGAATGGCTCGTTGAACTCGATGCAGTCAAACAACAGAATTTTGTCGTGCCAGAGGGCGATATTGCGTAGATGCACGTCACCGTGGCATTCGCGAATCCAGTTATGGGCAATGCGACTCTCAAAAAGGGCTTGCTGCTCAGCAAAGAGACGATCGGTATACTGGCGCGTTTCGTCTAGTTGCTCCTGGGTTTGCGGTCCGCCGACATACTGAAGGGTTTGCTCATAGTTTTCGTCGATCGCCGCTCGAATTTTTTCTACCGTACCAAAACCGCGAATGTAGTCATTCGTCTCGGCGTGGGCATGAAACGCTGCCAGCACACGCGCTAATTGCTCCAGCAGTGGTGCGGTCAGTGCACCCCGATCAAACAGCTCGGTGAACAAACTCGACTGGGGAAACTGCTGCATTTTGACGACGTATTCCACGGCTTCGCCTGTACCGCCGAGGTGAAAGCGATCGCCTATCTGAGCGATCGGCAGCACCTCTAAATACAATTCTGCGGCACCGCGTTGATTCAGCCGCAGTTCTTCGGCGCAGAAATGCTGTCGTTTCGCCAGCGTGGCAGCGTGGAAAAATCAAGAAACCCAAAGTTAAGCGGCTTTTTCACCTTGTACGCATAGTCGCCCGTGAGCAGCACATAGGAAATGTGAGTTTGAATCACCTGAATGGGTGCTTGCACGGGATGAGGGTAGAACGCTGGTTCGGTCATCTGCTGAATCAGCGCCGGGAGCAAAGCATCAGTCATGGGTCTTGATTTCGGTGAAAAGTGATCAAATCTAACAGAATCTCTGGGGTCGCAAGCTTTTTAATCATAGGGCTATCAACTCTGATGTCAAATTTGTTTCAATCGTATTGCTCAAGTTGCGACAGAGGTGTGCTTTAAGTAAGAGGTTCTAGTCCGCAAAGAGACCTCGATCGATCAACGGTAGGACATTCCTGCCGTTTACCCTCTGAGCGATTACAACCCTGAGACAACGCGCTTTACAGTTTCAGTTGGAAATTTTAGCCAGAGGAAAGTTTAAACAGAATTAATTCGTTTGTGTTGCAAGGTTCCCCCGATCGTCATCAGCTTTAGAGTGAGTGCTTTTTGCGAGTGAGTTTTCATCTGTGGTGTGAGTGAGACGATATGATGACCAAGCTTTTTTGGAGTACCTTAGGCGCAACCCTCGCACTCTTGGGTAGCGGGCTGCTGGTTAAAACACCAGCGATGGCTGATAGCCGAGACGTTCAGGCTGAGGGCAGCAACCTTCGCAGTTCGGTAGCGTTAGAGACAATACCAGCGGCTAGAGCGATTGCAAAGATTAACCTGTTGGATCAGCCTGCTGAAGTAGAGGCGCAGACAGAGGATGACTCGATCGCGGATGTGGATCAGGTCACATCTGTTTCGCAGCTAACGGATGTCAAACCGACTGATTGGGCCTTTCAAGCCTTGCAATCGCTGGTTGAGCGCTACGGCTGCATTGTGGGCTACCCCGATAAGACCTATCGCGGCAATCGTGCCCTGACCCGCTATGAATTTGCAGCAGGTTTAAATGCCTGCATGGATCGCATCAACGAACTCATCGCCGCTGGCACTGCCGATCTCGTTAAAAAAGAAGACCTGCTGACGCTGCAAAAAATGCAGGAGGAGTTTGCCGCTGAGCTTGCTACCCTGCGCGGTCGAGTGGGTGCGCTTGAAGCTCGTACTGCCACGCTGGAAAAGCAGCAGTTTTCGACGACCACTAAAGTTGGTACAGAACTGATTACGTATCTTGCAGATGCGTTTGGCGATCGCACCGATTCGCGCAACAATGCCGCCATTGGCTATCGTCTTCGCCTCGATTTTGACACTAGCTTTACGGGCAAAGACCGTCTGCGTACTCGGTTACAGGCAACTAATCTACGGAAGTTCGACATTGGCAGTGACTTTGGTGTGTCACCTGTAGGCAGAGCCACCAGTGACTTATCTGATGAAACGCGCTTCCTGGCAACTAGCACTGGTTCAAACAGCAATGTCACCATCAATCGCCTCCAGTATCGGTTTCCAATCGGCGAGAAGCTAACCGTGTTTGTGGATGCCAACACGATCGATCCCTCGATCGTGACTGACCCCATTACGCCGTTTAACGACCAGGCAACCGGTTCGCCGTCTAACTTTGCCCAAATTGACCCCGTTTGGTTCCCAATCGGCAACCAGGCAGGGGTTGCTGTCAACTACGCCATCAGCCCCAACTTTCAATTTGACTTTGGCTATCAAGCTGAAGGTGATAGCCCTAATAATCCGCAGCTAGGAGTGTTCAATGGCGGCTATAGTGCCTTTGCCCATCTCATCTTTTACTCCGGTACGTTCAAACTGGGCTTGTTTTACATCAACTCCTACTCGCCACAGTTTGGGGTTGATACGCTGGCTGGCAGTAATGCCGCCAAAATACTGGGAGCGGGTCCAGTCGTGGGTAACGGCTACAGCGTGCAGATGGATTACCGCATTACCAGTTGGTTTGAACTGGGTGGTTGGGTTGGGTTGACGCAAGCAAGGACACTGGGCGGAGGGACTAGAGGCGATGCCGATATCTGGAATTTTTCGATCGATCTTGCCTTTCCCGATTTGGGTAAAAAAGGCAATCTGGGTGGCATTGTGTTTGGGATGCAGCCACGGCTTACGGGCACCAGCAATGCAGCGGTTGCTAGCGCGATCGGGCTGCCTGCGGGACAGCGTGAAGATCGCAGTACGGGCTACCACATTGAAGTGTTTTACCGCTACCAGTTGACGGACAACATCTCGATTACGCCTGGTGTCATCTGGCTCACGGCTCCCAACCACGACGATCGCAACCCTGATGCTGTTGTGGGCGTAATCCGCACAACCTTTGTGTTTTAGACAATGTGCTTTAGTGAGCCTTGCTCTAGCTGCATTCCTCCTTGAGTGTCTATACAGATTGATCAATGACGCTAAGAATTATGCCAGGAGCTTTGCAAGCGTCATCGATCGTGTGAAATTTGCCTGATAGATTGACAGGCTGTCTACCCTTCAACGCCCCATTGATAAGGAACTAAGTTTGATGAAACGTCGATCGCTTTTAACACTCTCTTTAACCACGATCGTAGCTGTCAGCGCACTGGCAAGCTGCGAACCACCCCAACCCGGTCAAAACGCGACCTCCAGCAGCGGCAAAAAGGTGCTGACTATGATCACATCCCCCGAATATCCACCCTACGAGTATTACGATACTGCCAGTGGCGAACGCAAAATTGTGGGTTTTGATATCGATATTGCCAACAAAATCGCGAGTGACTTAGGGTACGAGCTGAAGATTAATGAATCAGACTTCAATGGCTTGATACCAGCGCTGCAAGCGAAACGAGCGGATTTTGTGATTGCGGGGATGACCCCTACGCCCGAACGCCGGAAGAACGTTGATTTTTCAACTGTCTATTACGAAGCTAAAAACACCATCATTGCGCCCAAAACCAGCAATCTGAAGACAACAAAAGATCTGGCAGGCAAAACCGTTGGCGTGCAGCTCGGCTCCATTCAGGAAGGCGATGCTAAAAAAATTGCCGAAAAGGTGCCTGGTATGAAGATCAAGCAGCTTAATAAAGTGCCTGACCTCATTCAGGAAATTAAAGCGAAGCGGATTGATGCGGCGATCGTCGAAGATACCGTTGCTAAAGGCTTTACTGATGCCAGCACTGATCTAGTCTTCAACGTCATTCCATCCGAAGGTCCCTCTGGCTCTGCCGTTGCCTTCCCCAAGGGGTCACCTCTGGTTGCCGATTTCAACAAAGTGTTGGAAAAAATGAAGGCAAGCGGCGAAATCAAAACCCTCGCAGCAAAGTGGTTTGCCACCAGTGCCCCGCCATCGCCTTCCCCATCGCCATCTGGTTCCATGTCACCCTCTCCCAGCAAAGCGCCCTAATCTGTAAACGTTTTTGCAAAAGTGATTCGTTCCATCTGTAGGGACGTTACCTGTAACGTCCCTACAAAATCGTTTGTGTTGCCTACCCTGTTGTTCGCTGCATTAAAAGGCATTTATGTTTCCACGCTTCAATAAACGTGCTGTGAGAGTGCCTGTGTTATTTCGATCGCGCTGGACGATCGTTGCCCTCCAAACCTTCCTGGTGTTATTTCGATCGCGCTGGACGATCGTTGCCCTCCAAACCTTCCTGGTGATTTTTCTAGCGGGTCATTTGGTCGCGCAACCGCTACCGTCGATCGCGCAAAGTGCTGCAACGGCGATCGAACATCGTGCAACTAGCGAGCAACAGACGGCGATCGTTGCACAGGCACCACCGCCGCCACCCACTGATGCCCCTGCCAGCAAGGGCGGTTTCGATCTCGATTTTAGACGCATCGCCCCAGATATTCCCTTTATTCTGGCAGGCATCCCCGTCACCCTCATTTTCACCATTTCGTCTGTGTTGCTGGGGCTAGTGTGGGCTTCCGCACTCTCCCTCTGCAAAATTTCGGGCGTGAAGCCGCTCCAATGGTTTTCGTTTTTCTACACCACTATTTTTCGGGGTACACCGCTGCTGTTGCAGTTGTCGCTGATCTACTTTGCTACGCCGCAGCTTACAGGCTACAACATTACACCCTACCAGGCAGGTGTGCTGACGTTTACCCTTAACTCTGGCGCGTATATGTCTGAAACTATTCGTGCAGGCATTCAGGCAGTGGATAAAGGACAAGCAGAAGCCTCGCTGTCGTTGGGAGTCCCCTACTGGCTGCTGATGTTGGATGTCATTATGCCGCAAGCGTTGAAAAATATTCTGCCTGCGCTGGTGAACGAAACCATCAGTTTGCTGAAAGATTCCTCACTGGTTTCCACCATTGGCGTTGTGGAAATTCTTCGCGCTGCACAAATTGTCGGTGCCAACAAGTACATTTATTTTGAGCCGCTGCTGTTTGCTGGCTTGATTTACTACGTTTTAGTCATGGGGCTGACTTACGCCGCAAGTCTACTCGAAACACGGCTAAGACGTAGCGAATGACGCAGTAATCCGTGCGATCGGTGCGCCATCCTAGTAGCAGGCAGTATTCTTAAGGCAATTAGATCAGGAGTTTAAAGCCGTGAGTGAAACCATCATTAAAACTGAAGGGCTGTTTAAGTCTTTTGGCAAGCTGGATGTGCTGAAAGATATTTCCACCGAAATCCGCCAAGGTGAAGTGGTGGCGGTGATTGGTCCCTCTGGCTGCGGCAAATCGACGCTGCTGCGCTGCATGAACCTGTTGGAAACACCCACGCAGGGACATATTTACTTTAAGGGCGAAGAGATTACAGCGCCCAAAACCAACATTTCCAATGTGCGTCAACATTTAGGCATGGTGTTTCAGCAGTTCAACCTGTTTCCCCACATGACCGTACTGAAAAACGTGACCTATGCGCCGATCAAAGTCTCAAAGTTGTCCTCTGACGAAGCCAAACAACTGGGTATGGAACTGTTGGAAAAAGTAGGGCTGAAAGAAAAGGCAGATGTTTACCCGTCTAAGCTGTCGGGTGGGCAAAAGCAGCGGGTGGCGATCGCCCGTGCCCTGGCAATGCAACCCGATGTCATCCTATTTGATGAACCCACGTCTGCGCTTGACCCCGAAATGGTGCAAGAAGTGCTAGAGGTCATGAAAGGCTTAGCAAAAACAGGCATGACAATGGCGATCGTGACCCACGAAATGGGCTTTGCGCGTGAAGTTGC
>Ga0163148_10005180_pt1 | contig 13146 bp, 10 predicted proteins | sample OliLakLV19MP7P2_FD_148606 | JGI IMG/M metagenome (GOLD analysis project Ga0163148, IMG submission 148606) | Freshwater microbial mat bacterial communities from Lake Vanda, McMurdo Dry Valleys, Antarctica- Oligotrophic Lake LV.19.MP7.P2 | ecosystem: Environmental > Aquatic > Freshwater > Lake >... | reverse complement strand
CTTGCAATTGTCCTTGTAGGCGTGCTACCTTTACTTCAGATTGTCTTATTGACTTTTCCATCCTTCTTTTTTTTGTCTTCGCAGAACAAAAATAGGAAGGATTTTTTTTCGCCCTTTGGACGACCTACCCTTCGCCCTAACTTCGGCCTCCATCATGCGAGCAAAACTCCTGTCCTTCTCCGAATACGCCGCCACCCTGCTGCCGCACAAAACGGCTTACCTCCTTGCAATACAGCAATTTGAGGACAAGGTAAAACTGTCCATTTTGCAGCACTTGCACCAGAATTGTGTTCAAATCCAGCAGATTACGGAAAACGGAGATAACATCTCTGACGAAGGAGGAAGTGTCCCCTCCGTTTTTCAATACCGCCGCTTCATCAAAAACCGCCTCCCACGGTCCAGCACAGTTATTTGATCCACTTGCCAACCTTCTTCGTAAAAGAAATTGAGGCCGTCCACGAGGCTGCGAAAGTCGAAGCGTTTGCCATTCACGTCTGTGACATAGTCTTCTTTCGGATTCGATTGGCCAAAATCCACCCGAAATGTGCAGCGACCGTCCTCGCGATAAAGCGGGTCTACTTCGATGTACTGGCCAGTGTTGGAGGGTTCGATTTTTACGCCTTCGACGAAGAATTGGGCGGAGGCGATCAGGGTGTGCGCTAAGAGCGCAAGTGTGAGTATTATTTTTTTCATGGTTCGAACAATTTTGGGGCAAAGAAACGGGACGATACGGAGTGGTTTGGAGCTTTAACCGGGGTTTAACCGGGATCCAAATGTTTTGTGAAAAGAAAGTGGCCTGTCAAAAATACACCTGTCAAACCTGCACAAAAAAATCACTGTTATAAGAAGGCAGAATTCCTTTCTCTTGGGCAATCCGAAACATCTGGCGCACCGCTGCACGGCCATCCTGACCCAAATCAATCGTATGCTGCGTTACGTACAATTCAATATGCGCCCGCATTACGGCCTCATCCATTTCTTGGGCGTGTTGACGGACAAAAGGCATCACCTCGGCAGGGTGCGCAAAGGCGTATTCCACGCTTCGGCGGAGCACGCGATTCACTTTTTGTTGAATCTCAAGCGGTAAATCGCGTCGAACCACAATTCCGCCCAAGGGTATGGGCAAGCCGGTTGTCGATTCCCAATACTCGCCGAGGTCGAGAATTTTGACCAGGCCTTTTTGGGCGTAAGTGAATCGGTTTTCGTGGATAATTAATCCGGCTTCGGCTTCCCCATTCAATACGGCGTTTTCGATGTCTGAAAATATAACTTCGTACTTATTTTGTGCCTTCGGGTAGGCTAGGCTGAGCAAAAAATTGGCCGTGGTCATTTTACCTGGGATGGCTATTCTGGCAGCGTTTACCTCTGTCTCGGTCATTGGCTCTCGCGCGATGAGCAGTGGGCCACAGTTATTGCCCAAAGCGCTTCCTGCATCCAAGAGCGCATACCGTTCTGTGAGGTGTGCAAAAGCGTGATAACTGAGTTTTGTAACGGCCAATTCGCCCGCAAAAGCCCTGCGGTTGAGCGCTTCGACGTCTTCCATAACAGGTTCAAAAGTGAGTCCTTCTGTGTCCACTTTGCCGTGCAGGAGGGCATCGAAGATGAACGTGTCGTTTGGGCAGGGGGAAAAGCCAAGAGTGAGCTTAGTCATTGAAAGTCATTGGGTCATTTTTACCCGCCGTAGCCATAGGAGGGATCGTCATTGAGCACTAATTTATGTGAGTTTTGGATAGCTCCAACTTAAAACGGGCTTTTTAGCCGCATCGCGGCGACATTTCTGAAGCACTAATTTACGTGAGTTTTGGATAGCTCCAACTTAAAACGGGCTTTTTAGCCGCATCGCGGCGACATTTCGGTAGCACCAGTGTTAAATTTTTTCAAAACGGCGTAGCCGTGGCATTATTTCGACCCAAAAATGTCACGGCTACGCCGTTCCTATCCTCACAAACGCCCTTTCGGGCTACAGAAATGTCAGGGCTACGCCGTTTTTGTTTAAGGCTAAAGGCCGGGGTTTTCCAAAACTCACGTTAATTAAGCAAATAACGAACAACCTTTGCTTGATAACGTTCAACCCAACATGGAACCTGCCATTATTTTTGAAGACAACCACCTCCTTGTAATTAACAAACCCGCTGGCTGGCTCGTGCAAGCCGACCGCACGGGCGATTTGACATTGACGGATTGGGGCAAAACCTACCTGAAAGAAAAATATTCCAAGCCCGGTGCCGTGTATCTTCACCCCGCGCACCGCATAGACCGGCCTGTAAGCGGTGCCGTGCTTTTTGGCCGCACTGACAAGGCATTGGGGCGGCTGAACGCCCTTTTTAAAGAAAGAAAAATAGAAAAAACATACCTCGCCCTTACCCTAAAAGCACCCGCCTCAGATTCAGGAGAACTCCGGCATTACCTTCAAAAAGATGAAAATCGAAACACTGTTGAGGTTTTTTCAAAGCCTCGTGGCGATGCAAAAGAGAGTATTACCCGATACGAGACGCTGGAAAAAGTGGGCAATCTTTTCCTCCTAAAAGTAGCACCACTCACTGGAAGGCCGCACCAGATCAGGGCGCAATTGAGCGCAATTGGCTGCCCGATTCTGGGCGATTTGAAATACGGAGCGCCCGAAGCACTGCCGGACGCATCCATCGGTTTACATTGCCGTAGTATGAAGTTTATCCATCCAGTCCGCTTGGAAAAAGTGGTGGTGGTGGCTGATTTGCCGGAAAAAGAGTGGTGGGTGAAGGCGCGGTTGAGAATGTCTAATGTCCAGTAAGGAATAGCTACTTATTGCTCACTCACCCGCCAAATCCAGCACATCGCGATATAGTTTGGAATGGACATAAAACCGGGCGATTCGGATAAGGAACGCGGACGGAATAAGGTCCTCATAGCAGGTTTTATCGCAACTATTAGCCCAGATTGCTTGGCTTTCAGCAAAATACCCAAAACACCAAGGGGGTGTAGGTGATAGCGAAGGGCAGTTTTTCGTCCCAAATCTTCGTCCATTAAGATGATGTCCGCCTGGATTTCTAAAGCGAGCACTATGGCTTCGGATTCCCCGGGATCAAGTTCTTCCAATAATGTTTGAACGAGGGAATTGTTGTGGCATGATCTAACTTCAACCCAATTCGCCCGACTTATCTCATATGCTCCCGGCAAGCCCTGCCCTTCTATCACAATTTCATTAAAAACTGCTTGTGGAAGAATGATTGTTTTGAACAATTTGGGCAAGAGATCGAGTTGCCCAATAATAGCCAGATTGATAATTGGGGAAGTGTCGCTTACGACGACCATGGTCAAAGTTCATTAAGGGTTTTCAAGTCATTTTCTAGGTCGTAGAAAATCGGAACGTGCCGATCATCTAAAATCTTTTGAAATTCAAAGCGACTTAGGAACGGTGTCAAAATAACTTTCCAATTTCAGGCCCATTATTTTGGCGTTAGCCAACTATCTTTTGAGGCGAATAGTGGGGCTATTTAACGAAAAAGATAGGATGGATGGCGGCAAAAGAATGGCATCAAATTGGGAAGTTATTTTGACACCGTTCCTAAGCCCCGCAAAACGCGCAGATTTTGCCAAAGAATAAATCTGACGCTGATAAAGCGCAACCGCTATATCTAGCATTACATCTTCCTTTGTGTAATGAGGAATGGTTAACACAGTGTCTGGAACCTCAATTTGAATGAGCATATCGCTTAAGTTTTAGACAAAGGCAAGGTTTTGACTTGCTTTTTTGAAAGTCTGGACTTGGGTGCTTTACATTTGGGGCGAACGAAGTCAGAAAGTTCAACATCCGACATTTAACCCTTTCTGGCACTACATTTGCCTTTGGATAATCCGCCGAAAATCGGTTTGTTGAATCAATTTAATCCGCTTTCACATCCTGTGCCGATACTTACTCAAATTCCGATTACGCGCCGCTTTATGCGGCTTTTTCCACTGTTTTTCCTGTTGGGAATGCAGATGCCTTTGTTGGCACAATGCGTCCTTTTGTGCAATGATGGCCTGCAAGTTTCGCTTGGTCCTACCGGGCAGGCACTTATTACCTGGCAGATTATGTCTCCCAATGCAGGCAGTTCCTGCCCTGGCCCACTCACGGTCACACTGTTCAACAACATTGGGCAACAGCTTCCCAATCCACTCACTTGCGACCAAATAGGCCAAACCGTGACGGCTCAAGTAAGGCACACCAGCTCCGGCAATTTCTGCACGGGAACACTGGAGGTCATTGACGCGCTGTCGCCAACGATTAGCAATTGCGGCGACAAGTTCATTTTTTGCAACGAGGATTCCTCGCCAGTGGCTGTCGGTTTTCCAACGGGTGCAGACAATTGCACCGCCCCCGATAATTTGAATTTCAACCATTTCGATACAGAAACTTCGCTCCCGTGTGGCACTTATCAGAACGGGCAACAAGTGCTGAAACGCATTGACCGCGACTGGACAGTGACCGATGAACACGGCAACAGCAGCACTTGCCAGCAAAGGGTATGGCTCAAGCATATCACTTTTGCCGACATTGATTTCCCGCTCAACCGCGACAACATTTCTTCCCCCGCACTTGATTGTGGCCAAGATCCAGAGGACCTCGATTTGACGGGACAACCTATGGTGAATGGAGTCCCCGTAGGGGCTTCGCCCGAATGCGAAATCGCGGTGGCCTATTCTGACCAAACCATCATGCATTGTGCCCCGGCAGGGTTTACCGTGTTGCGCAATTGGACGATGATTGATTTTTGCTCCGGCACTTTTAACACGCGCATTCAAATCATCAAGGTGGAAGACAACGAAGCCCCGTTTTTGATTGCTCCCAACGACATAACAGTAGGCACGGACGGTTTCTTATGCTCGGGTTCCGTGACTATGCCACAGGCGGTTTTTGCAGACAACTGTTCGGCTGTAACGGTCCTGCCCTCCTGGAGTTATGGCTCGGGTTACGGGCCTTTTTCGGGTGTGGCGGAAGGCCAGCACCTCGTCACTTACACGGCGACCGATGCTTGCGGGAATGATGCGACCGCCACCATGAAGGTAACAGTGGTAGACAATAGCCCTCCGCAAGCGATTTGTGCCGCGGATTTACAAGTCTCGCTGAGCAGCAATGGTCTGGGTTTTGTAAACGCTGCCACCGTGAACCAGGGAAGTTATGATAACTGCGGCCCGGTATTCCTTAGCATAAGCCGAGACGAGGTAGAGTACAACCCGCAAGTACAAGTCAGCTGCGCCGATCAAGGTGCTCCCATCCTGCTCACGCTCAAAGTGACAGATGTTGTAGGCCTTGAAAATTTCTGCCAGATAGAGGTAACCGTACGCGATTTTTTGAAACCTACGGTACAATGCCCAGCCAACCTGACGCTGACTTGTTTGCAAGATTACAACAACCTCGGTCTCACTGGACAAGCCTCGGCCACGGACAATTGTGCATTACAAAGCATTACACATCAGGATATTGTAAACATTCAACCCTGCAATATCGGCTCCGTGACGCGCTGGTGGATTGCCACCGATTCAGCGGCAAACACCAAAAGTTGCAGTCAACAAATCACGGTCAATGTGGTCAATACAACCACAGTCACATTCCCTGCCGACACTTCCGTGGCATCTTGTGGAAGTCCGGCGAGCCTTTTGCCAACGGCAACAGGCGCACCCGTGATATCAGGGCAATCTTGTTCCCCGCTCTCGGTGAATTACACCGATCAGATATTCAGCATCGCCCCGCCATCGTGCTTCCGTATATCCAGGGCCTGGAAAGTCATTGACCATTGCATTTACAACCCCAACGGCGGCTCGGCGGGTATTTGGGAACATACGCAAATCATTGACGTAGTGGACCTTACACCGCCCGCGCTTTCCATACCGCCCGATGTGACCGTTTCCGCCGACCCATTCAACTGCATCGGCTTAGTGATTATTCCAAATGTGACCGCCGCCGATTGTAGCAACCAAATCACCTATGCTCACAACAGCAATTACTCCGGTTCAGGCAGCACGAACAATGCCTCCGGACAATACCCCTTGGGAGTGCATTTTGTCACTTTTACCGCCTCGGATGGTTGCGGAAATGCTGCACAGCAAACGCTTCGCATCACCGTCAAAGACCTCACGCCTCCCACGGTAGTTTGCCTTCCGGGAGTCTCGGCAAATATTCAGCCCTCAGGGTCTGTGACACTTGATCCAAACAATTTCGATGGAGGCTGTTCAGATTTTTGTAGCCCACAAAACAGCCTCCTATTCAGCATTGCGCCAGCAGTCTTTGATTGTCAGCAGATTGGCCTTTACCCTGTGACGCTCACCGTGCAGGATACGGCGGGAAATTCGGCCACCTGCAATACGCAGGTAGAGGTGCTGGACAATGCCAATATTTGTGGCGGCGGCGGCCTGGGGCATCAGGTGGAAGGCACCATTAGAACCGAAACGGGGATTCCGGTGAACCACATTCCCGTTGCTCTTGTGGCGAACGACATTGGCGTTTACACGGAAACCGACACTTTAGGCTATTTCGGATTTAACGACAGGCCGACAGGGCTGACATACAGTTTGAAGCCTTTCAACAACGCCCTTTGGTTGAATGGGGTGACAACTTATGACCTCGTGCTCATCTCAAAGCATATCTTAGGGACCGAACCGCTCAACTCACCCTACAAGATGATCGCCGCCGACGCGAACCATTCCGGCTCTATCACGACTTTTGACATTGTGCAATTGCGCAAGTTGATCCTGGGCATTTTAGATTCGATGCCGAACAATACATCCTGGCGCTTTGTGGACTCGAGCTTTGTGTTCCCTGATTTGCAAAATCCGTTTTCCACGCCGATTCCAGGGGACATTGTTTTTGACCCTTTGATTGCAAATCAATCAGGCCAAAATTTTATTGGGCTGAAAGTGGGCGATGTAAACGGAACTACCAATCCTGCCGAACCCCGTACACCACATGACACCTTGTTTTTGGGCTTGCCTGACCGTCATTTCCGTTCCGGGGAAAACTTCGCGGTACCCGTCTTTTTGGGAAATTGGACCGCGCTCGAAGGATTGCAATTTGAACTAAAAATTGACCCCGAGCAGGTAGAACTGGAGCGGGTCGAGTTTGCCATGCCTGAACTTTTGGGACAACCGAACATTGCGATCAAAGCAGGTGGATTGCTCTCCGTGAGCTGGGACAATGCTCGTGTGGCACACCTTGGAGCTGTGCCACACGCTGCAAACGCTGCCAGTCTATTCACCTTGCACCTGCGAGCAAAGGTGGATTCGGACATTCGTTCGGTGTTGGAAATCTCAAGTTCCAGGCTTTCGCCAGAGGCTTATCGAGCTGATAATGACGAAATTGCTGCAATTGCCCTGCAATTTGAACAACGCGGTTTGGGATTTAAAAGCCTCAAATTGGAGATTTTTCCAAACCCGAGTGCTGGTAATATTTTTGTTAAAAACCCATTTGCTGGCGAATTTTCCCGCCTGCGGATTTTGGATTGCCTTGGGCAAACGGTGTGGGATCAGGAAGGGTTTTTACCCGCAACAATAGCGGTACGAGGCATCGCTGCCCTGAAGCATGGACTTTATTTTGTGGAATTGAAAAGCGAGGAACGGACGATGGTGGGGAAAGTGATGATAGTGGAATAATGGGTAAAAATCTGTGTGCGTTGTGGAACACGGATGGCACGGATGAGGCACGGATTTATTTATCTGTGAAAATCCGTGCCTCATCCGTGCCATCCGTGTTCCACAACGCACACAGATTTTCTCACACCCGCTTCCGATACGTCCACACCGCCAGCGCATTGGTCGTCACCGCATAGCACAGCACGGTGTAAAAATTGGTTTTAATGTCTTCAAAACCAGCGCCTTTCAAAAGCACCAGCCGCATAAACTCCACAAAATAGGCCACTGGGTTTATTTTGTTCAACACCTGCGCCCACCCAGGCATACTCGTCACAGGCGTAAACAGCCCGCACATGAGGATAAAAATAATAAGAAAAAACCAGGCAGTAAACATGGCTTGCTGTTGAGAATCGGCGAAATTGGAAATCAGGAAACCAAGGCCCAACATACAAGGCGTGAACAAGGCTGTGTATGCAAACACCAGTGCGAGGCTACCCAGCATTGGAATATCGAACACCAATTTGCCGACCGAAAGCCCGATGGTCATCATCACCAACGACAGCAGCCAAAACGGGAGCAATTTGCCCAGGATAAACTGCCATTTCTTCAGCGGCGTGACGTTCAACTGCTCTATGGTGCCGATTTCACGCTCTCGCACCAGGTTTAGCGCAGTAAGAAAACAAATGATGAGCGAGACAATGGTGCCCAAAATGCCCGGCACCATAAAGGTCTTGTAATCAAGACGGGGATTGTACCAGTTGGAGTAAGTGATGTTGATGGGTTGATTTGGGGATGTGGTGATTTGGGACGCCCATTTTTCTGCAAACTCGACATTGAAATCGCGGATGATATTACTAGCGTAGCCCATGCCCAATCCTGCTTTGGTAGCATTGATGGCATTTGCATTCAAAGAAAGTGAAGCCGTGCCCTCGCGTACAAGATCACGTTCAAAATTCGAGGGGATTTCCAGTATCATGTCTGCCCGGTCGTCGGCCATTTGGTGATCGGCCATGGCAGCGGTGGGTACTTGGTTGACGAGGAAATAGCCCGATGCGCCGAGTTTTGCAGCGAGCAGGCGAGCGCTGGGAGAATGGTCGTGATCCACCACGGCGAGGGCGAGGTTTTTTACTTCGTAGTTGGCGGCAAAGGAGAGCAGCAATGTCTGCACAACAGGCATTACCAACAATAATGGCAACATAATTTTGTTGCGAAAAATTTGCAGGAATTCTTTCTGGACGAGGAAGAAGACGGTGCGCATAGGTGTTGGATATTTGGATATTTGGATATTTTTACCCGCCGTAGCCCCGAGGACTCGGGGCGTAGTAGGGGCTGGGTAGCAAAAAGGGCAGGACAAAATTCTGTAATAAATTTGAAACTGCAGCTCAATAAAAAAAGGAGGTGGCTTCAGATAATGTATCGGCGGCTTTAGCCGCCGAATTACCAGGAAAATGATCCCGTTCAGCCCGGCAGGTATAAATTGCCCAAATTTGTCAAATTTTAAAAAGTTGACAAATTTTTTCCGGCCTCCGCTCGCCCTGTCTGCTGCATCCCGCTGGCAGGCATTGCTCCGCAGCCTGCCCGACGGGATGCAGCAGGACAGGCCTTCCCGCTGCTGGCTTGGCTCACAGGCCGGGCCACTGACTGGGAGGCAAAGCCGCGAGCCGAAACCCGAAGTCGTTGAAGCGGTTCGTCGGATCGTTGAGGTTGCGGTAGGCGACCCGGCAGCGCCGAGGATCGTTGAAGAACCAGGAGCCGCCGCGCAAAACGCGGAGCGAGCCTTTTTTTTCGTTCAATGGGTTTTTCACTGTACCCTTCGCCGCACATTTTTTGTAAAAATCTCCATCGTACCAATCCTCACACCACTCCAATACATTCCCGCTCATGTCGAAAAGGCCCAACGCGTTTGGCATTTTTAGCCCAACTGGCCGCGTCTCGCCGTGGCTGTTGCCGTCCCACCAAGCCACCGTTTCCAGTCGCTCGCTTCCGGCGTAGCGTGTACCCGTACCGGCTCGGGCTGCGTATTCCCATTCTGCTTCCTTCGGCAGCCGAAAGCCCCGGCCCGGCAACAGTTCGTTCAGTTTCTGGAGAAAAATCTGAGTGTCTTCCCAGGAAACCTGCTCCACTGGCCGCCAGTCCCCCTTGAAATACGAAGGGTCGAGTTCGATCTTTTTTGGAATGGCTTCTACCACGGCCCGCCATAGTGCCTGCGTGACCGGAAACTGGCCCAGGGAAAAATCGTCCAGTTCAACTTTGTGTACCTCGCAGTCGTTGCCAAGGTCACCATGCTCGTCGCCCATGGAGAACGTGCCGCCACGAACGGGCACCATAAGGAAGGTATGGCCGCCCGCAAGGAGCGGGATGGGGGTGGGTGAAGTGGCGAGTAAAGAGGATAGCATGGGTAGGAAGCTGGGCTATGTCGGGCTGAGCCTATTTTTTTAAAGTATCGGGATTATTATTCGACATTATCGCTCCGGGGCTTTGGGTTTGAGTTTGAATAATGTTGGTGTTATTGATTGTATAAACAGGGGTTGAGTTTTTCCTTGAGCCTTTTTTCGGTGGCTGGTCAATAAATATCCGAATCTCACCTATGTCGCATATACGATCCTTGATTTTTGAAACATTGAAAACACGAGAATCTTTGAAGCCGTCAGGTTCAAAGGTAAATTCAATCTCCACTCGCTTATTATCGTCTGGAATATCCACCTCTTTCAATGTAAATTGGTCGCCGGATAGCGTTTCCTTGTTGACAAGATTATTGTTTTTGATCGAAACCTCCCGAATCTGCTGCCGTGTGGCCTCACGGTTATTGATACTAATTCGACCGATCACAGATACCTTCTCTGTCGTTAGTTGAGGCACATTGGGGACTTTTTCGGTTATAGAAGCTTCATTACTTCCGAAAATTTCGATTTCCACCACTTTAAAAAGAGTGATTTTGCCGCCCTTCCCGTCTTTAAAAATGGGCAATAACATTCCCAGGAGGATAATAGCAATGATACCGACAACAATGATGTCTCTGGTGGAGAATGTCATAGGAGTTATTTGTTTTAATGTAGGATTAGGTTTGATGGGGGCTTTGATGGTATCTTCTTGATCCGGACCTTTTTGTTTGTCTAATAATTCAAAGTTTCGCTCTGTAAATAAAAACGACCAGGCTTCTTCCTTGGTTACCCATCCCCCATCTTCTATGAGCGGAATATTTTTCCCTTTCTCGATGGCTTCTTTTGCGACCCGCACATCCACCCATTCTTTCCCATCAAGGCTTAAATGAATAGTAGCTTTTTTGCTCAGGGCAATAAACTGCTCAAAGACCTCTTTGGCAACCCGGTCTGCGGCCTCATTTTCGTTGGTATAGACGCTTATCGTGCTTTGGTCTTGTTCTGCACATTCAATCACACACTCTTCGTCGGTGCCTTCTTTAATAAAGCGGATCCCAGTTCGATACACTTTCTCTCTTGAATAAGGCCCGTATTTGCTCAAGACATTGATCATCACATTTTCAGGCAATAACCTGGGGTAGCGAAGCAGGAATCGCCTGGTCTCTTCTATCTTATGAAAATCAAAACTATCGCGTTCAGACGCAGGCAATTCAGGCAGGTATTGAGGTGCGATATAAGTGTTTGTGTCCTTTTTTTTATAAACCAACTGAAAGTTGACCATCAATTCCATCAACACGTCAAAATCAGCAAAGCCCAATATACCTCGAGCGTAGTCGGAGCCAAATTTGCCCTCTTTATCTTTCAAATAATCATTGTTTTCGAGCAGCTTGTAAACCTTATTGATCAGTGCCTGTGGGTCGATAAAAATACGTTCTTTTAAGGCTCCGCTTTGAGAAAAATAAATGATTTCGCCCGTTTTTTCCAAGTAGCCCAATAAGCTTTCAATCCCCGAATCAGGAATGTTAAAGGGGAATTTTTGTACTAATTCTGAAAAACCTGTTTTGCTGAGTTCCTCCTTATTTTCTTCTGCTTTAAGTCTTCGAATTTCTTCAATCACGCGATCATAACTGTTCGGAATGTCATTGCCCCAGAGCGGCAACTTCTCTACCAGTTTAGTCAGTTCGTCTTGAAGGTTTTCTAAAAAACGCGCTTCTGTACTCTCCGCATCGAAGTCTAATGGTTCATGGGTAAGCGAATAATCCGCCCTTAATTTATCGAACGGCAGCACCTTCTTACTCGCTAAACAATGTGTTTTAACTATTAAAACCGGGCTTTTTTGACCATGCGTGCGGATAGTATCCAGCCAATAATCATGATCTCGCCATTTTTCGCTGTACATGGCTGGAGAGGGGATGGTATCATTTTCCTTGTTTTTTTGGGCAATTGCTTGATCCGTCCATGCATAAAGATAAGCGGCCTCCTCAGAGAGAAAGAACTGATGTGTAGCAAAATACACGTCCTGGCCGCCAAAATCCCAGACCTGAAGATCCATTTCCGGCGTATTCAGCTTTGGCAAGTTTTTCTCGTAAAGATGCTCAATCGAAATCCCATGGGTAAAAGGTATTTTACCATTGAATGGCTCTCCCAATAGTCGCTGAACTAGTTCCGTTTTTCCACAGCGACCATTGCCCACCACAATAAGCCTTGCCCTGTAGTTGGGCCGTGTGCCACTTTTTGCCGCTGCCCGTAATAAGCCGATTATTTCCAACGCATTTCCGCTTTTATCCCCATTGATCAGCGATTCTTCATACTTCAAGGGATTCCCTTTCAGATAAAGCGTCTCCAGTTTTGCAAAAATGCCTGTATCTGATTTAAGCTCCGGCAGTTTTTCCAGTTGGTTTCCCTTGAGGTTCAAGATATTAAGCTCGGGTAAATCCTCGGAAAAAGCCAAGTTTTGCAACTGATTTTCATTCAAATACAAATAAGCCAAACGCTCAAAACCCACAGGCAGGCTAAAATCCGAGAGCGCATTATGGCTCAAATCCAGCATTTCCAGCCCCGCGCAGCGGCCCTTAAAGTGGATGCTTTGCAGTTTGTTCTTTTGCAAATACAGGCTGGGGACGGTACGAGGCGGATCGCCAAAAAAAGGCTTGGAAAAGGCATCTGCGGGCAGTTCGAGCGTTTCGAGGGCGCATTGGCTGGCGTCGAGGTGGAGGAGCTCGGGCATGGAACTGGGCAATTGGAGGGTTTTCAAGCCCTTGTTTTCGCTCAAGTTCAGCCAGCAAAGCGCTTTGAGGTCTACATCCGACAGATTGAGCAAGTCCTTGTTTCCAATATCCAGATCGAGCGCGAGCAGCACGCCGCCGGCATCCGCCAGATAGGTGTTTCGAGCGCCAGAGCGCAGGAATTCAGCCCAGTCTGCACAGGGGGGCAGGGAGCTGGTTATCTGTGTTTCAAGTGCGGAAATGGCAGCGTTTTTCATTTTGTCTGATCTGTGGTGCGTGGGATACGTTTACTAAACTTTGGAAGTTTAGTAAACGTATTCCTGACGGCTCGACTAAAAAAAAGCGGGTGGGTTACGTTTGGGATACGTTTACTAAACTTTGGAAGTTTAGTAAACGTATTCCTGACGGCCCGACTAAAAAAAAGCGGGTGGGTTACGTTTACTAAACTTTGGAAG
>Ga0163148_10005169_pt1 | contig 13163 bp, 15 predicted proteins | sample OliLakLV19MP7P2_FD_148606 | JGI IMG/M metagenome (GOLD analysis project Ga0163148, IMG submission 148606) | Freshwater microbial mat bacterial communities from Lake Vanda, McMurdo Dry Valleys, Antarctica- Oligotrophic Lake LV.19.MP7.P2 | ecosystem: Environmental > Aquatic > Freshwater > Lake >... | reverse complement strand
GTCTTGGACCGCCGAGCACCAGCTCGGCCAACCGTCCGACGGCGTGAGTTCGGCGCAGCACCGTCGCCGGCGAACGAACTCACGGCCGGCACAGAGCCAGCCGTGACATCCCAGGTGCCACCGCGCGTTCGTCCCCGAGCGTCGTGCCACCCTCTTGGACCGCCGAGCACCAGCTCGGCCAACGCTTCACGTGTGCAACGAAACGCACTCGCATTCCGTCACGTCGCGCGCACGAGGTTTGTGACACAGAGGCCGCAGAGGCCGCAGAGGTCACCGAGGCCACCGAGGTCACGGAGGTCACGGAGAAAGCAAAAAGGGGAGTACCCCGGAACTCCTCCTCACACCCAGGCAGCTCGCGCCGCCACACGTCGAGCCGGGGCTCAGTGGTCCGGTCAGTGCCGTCCGACCTCCGACGACCCTCACCCGTCAAGCCTCACTTCGTTCGGCTCGGCACCCTCTCCCGCGGCGCTTCGCTGGCGGGAGAGGGGACGCTCGGGCGCGGAGAACGAGTCGAACGGGCGCGGCCCGACCACCCGGCGCACGTGACACTTCGGCCGAGCTCCAGCTCAGCAATCCAAGGAGGAGATCCCACCGCCCAACTCACGCACCCCAACTGAATCGCCGGGAACGCCGCCGCTCCCCTGCATGAGAAGTTCGTGCGTCCCCTGTCGTCGGCGGCATTTCCGGCCTGAAGAAGGTGCCGCGCACGCGGCACACCGCCCGGTCGGCGGAGCCGACCTACTCCAACAACTCCCCGCACTCCGGACAGCGCTCGCTGTAGTAGCTGCCGCGGACGTCGAAGCCGCAGCTTGGGCAGAGGCCCTTGCGGCGCATTCGCGCGGCTCGGCGGTCGGCGGCGAGCTCGAAGCGATACGCGATGAATCGCGCAAGCAGCAGGAGGGTCGGGAGCAGGAGCGTCAGACCGAACCACCACAGCGCGGCATTCCCGACAAGCGCGTACCAGCGGGTTCTCACCTCGGGTGTCGTGCGCCGGAGACCTTCCGCGGCCTCCGGGTGCTTGCGAGCGAGCAGGGTTGCAATGGCGCCGCGAGCCTCCGGGTCTTCGAGCCCCGATTGAGCCGATGCCGCTGACGTGGGATCGGCGAAGGTGGCTTCGAGGGAATGCGGAGGGTTCACGACTGCCGAGTGGAGCGGCCAGCCCAGCAGTCGACTCTCATCCACCACCTCGAACTCGATGAGAAGGACCGCCCCCGCATCGAGCGATCGGGGGATCGGATCGCCACGGCCGGCAAGCGCCGCTCCCCAGCGACCGCTCGCGTCGCGGGCCACGACTCCCTGAATTGGCAGCCGCGGGGCAGAGGTCTCGACCATGGCGTGGCAGAGGAGTGCCAGAGCAATTCCCAGAAGAGGCGCCGCGAAGAGCATCGCGTCCATGAGATTGGTCCACACCGTGCGCTCCTGCCGCGCCGAGTGGTAGCGGATCTGGCGGAGGCGTTTGCGGATGACGCGGTACATCAGCAGTGTCGATGCGGCGGGCCTTGGCGAGGCGTCCGAACAGTGCCATTCTCACCACCGCGAGTGTGCGGCGAAGCCGCGCCGAGCGCTCAACGAGCCCCTACCGCCGCGTCGACCAGAACTCGGTGAGGAGCCGCCGAGCCTCCTCGCCGTCGATCAGGGCCGTCGAGGCGGCGATTGCCTGATCGAAGCGCGAGTCGTCCGCACTGCCGTCGAGTTCGTTCAGCCAGCGCTTGGTCGCCGCGAGGGCGTGTGGTCCCTTGTCGGCAAGTCGTTCGGCAAGCGATGCCGCGCTCGCGTCCAGCTCCGCGCTGTCGGGAACCAGATGGGTCGCGAGTCCGGCGCGGAGCGCTGCGGCTCCAGCGAGCAGTTCGCCCGAGAGGAGAAGCGCGCGGGTGCGTCCGGGGCCGAGCGCGGCCATGAGAGTCGGAGTGGTCACCGCGGGCGAGACGCCGATTCGATGCACCGGATACCCGAGGGTGACGCCCGGCTCGACCATGACGAAGTCGCATCCGGAGAGAAGTGCGCATCCGCCTGCCAGCGCCGGACCGCGCACTGCGGCAATCACCGGGATGTCGAGACGGCGCAGTCCGCGGATCAGCGTGCTCAGGCGTTCGATGAACTCCCGCATGAGAGTCGGCTCTTCGACCACCGCCGCGAGGTCGAACCCGGCGCAGAAGGCCGGCCCGCGCCCGGAGAGAACGAGCACACGAGCAGTTCGCGATGCACGCACGGCGGCAATCGCCGCATCGAGCAGGTCGAACATCGATCGCCCCAGGGCGTTGCGGCGAGCCGCGTCGTCCAGCGTGATGGTGACGACCGGCGAGTTGAGTGAGACGCGGAGCATCGGAAAGTCGCTCGTACCTGTCGCTCGAGCCTACTGAGCGCTCTGGAACATCCTGGCGAGACGGTGCTGGGCCTCGGGACCGGCGATGATCTCCGCGGAGATCTCGGCGGCGCGGTCGAGGATCGCATCGTCGTTGGAGCCGTCAAGTTCGTTCAGCCAGTTCTTGGTGGCCGCGAGGGCTCGCGGGCCGCCGCGGGCAAGTCGTCCCGCGAGTTCTTCGGTGGCTTCGTTCAGTGCCGACTCGGCGACGAGATGGGTCGCGAGGCCCGCGGCGTGACCGGCTTCGCCGCTCATGGTTCCACCGGCCAGCAGCATCGCCCGCGCCGGGCCTGCGCCAATCTTGCGGATGAGCCACGGGGCCACGACCGCGGGACAGACCCCGAGATCGACTTCGGGATAGCCGAGCTTGGCCTCGGGGTGAGTCAGGGCGAAGTCGCACACCACCATCAGCCCGCAGCCGCCGCCGATGGCGGCGCCCTGCACACGTGCAATCGTCGGGATGCCGAGCCTGCGGATGCGCCGGGACACTCTCGAGAGCAAACGCAGCATCTCGCCCATCGCAATCGGATCGGCCTGGACCGCCCGCAGATCCATGCCGGCGCAGAAGGCCCGACCTTCGCCGGCGAGAATCAACACGCGAGCCCGGGCGTCCTCGGCAACCCGGTCAATCGCCTCTCTTAAGGCGGTGATGAGCTCGAGTGAGAGCGCATTGCGGGCCTGGGGGCGGTTCATCGTGACCGTCACGAGGCCATCAGCCGTGGTTGTCCGAACGAGGTCTTGCATAGAGGTCGCAGAGCGTATCGAGACTCACGGCGGGGGAAGCACCTTCACCACCACGTAGGTCACATCGTCCTCGATCTTCGCAGATCCTCGGTACTGGGTCAGGGTCGACTCGATCGCCCCGGCCAGAGCCTTCGCAGTGTCGGTGGCGTGGGCGCGGATCAGCTCGCAGAGTCGCTCCTTTCCGAACATCTCGCCGGATTCGCTGCGCATCTCCCAGATGCCGTCCGTTCCGAGCACCAGAACCTGGCCCGGAACGAGATCGGCGACGACGTACTCGGTGAACTCGCAGTCCTGCATCACGCCGAGGGGGATGTCGCTTCCCTCGAGATCCATGAAGGTGTTCGTGCCCGGGTCGAAGCGGATGATCGGATCGTGACCTGCGCTGGCCCAGCGGACCGTCTTCGCACCGGGGTCGATCACCGCAAGAACGAGGGTCATGAATCGACCGTGGCGAGCGTCGGCGGCGATCACGCGGTTGACGCGAGTGAGGGCCAGGGCCAGACCGCCGGCATCGGCGGCGACGGCGCGCAGCGCCGCTCGGGCGCTGGCCATGAGGAGGGCGGAGGCGATCCCGTGGCCCATGACGTCGCCGAGGGCCACGAGCAGTCGCCCGTCGTCGACCGGGGCGAGATCGATGAAGTCGTAGTAGTCGCCCCCGGTCTCGTCGCAGTACCAACTTCGACCCGCGACTTCGAGGCCCGTCACGATTGGATCCCGTGATGGCAGCAATGCCTGCTGGACGTCCATGGCCACGGCCATCGAATTGCGAAGCTCGAGATGCTCGCGAAGTCGCGGGGCCATGGCGTTGAAGGCGGCGCCGAGCTTGCCGATCTCGTCATCGCGCTCGATCGTCGCCTGGGCGTCGAGATCGCCGGCGGCGAGTCGCTGGGCCGCCTTCGTCAGGGAGATCACCGGGCGGGTGATGCTCCGGGCCCGCACCAGGGCGTAGGCGCCGGCGAGGGCGGCAACCACCAGGGCCACGAGTGCCTGCTGCTGGGCAAGCGCGACCATGGGTTCGTCGAACTGGGTTCGCGGCAGCGTCACGCTGACCACCCAGTCCTTCATCGTGGTGGGCGAGAACCCGACGATCCAGCGTTCGGCGCGGCTCGACGAGTCGGGGCTGCTCGAATTGATCATCGGTCGCTCGTACGACGCGGCCCCGGAGGTTCGCACGCCGCTCAGCACCGACTGCAGTTCGGGGATGCCCAGCGACTCGATGGTCGGGATGCTGAAGCGCTTGTCGGGATCGATCCGGACGATCGTCTCCGCCGGGAGCGTGCCGAAACTTCGATAGAGGCGACTCTTGTCGGGATACGCGAGGACCACGCCGTCACTGTCGGAAAGCGAGGCGTATCCGGGCGGCCGCTGCTGGACGGCGTCGAGGATCTCCCACACCCGCTTGCCCGAGAGCTTCAGCACCGCAACGCCGATGATCGGCCGCGGCGCCTCGGCGATGGCGTCTGCGTTGCCGGAGGAATCGGCGTTCGCGCCAGTCGACGTGGACTCACCGCGATCGGGCGCCGCGTGAATCGGCGCCGAGAAATAGACCCCGGGGTCGCGAGAGTTCTTTCCAACGAGCGCGCTCGAGATGTACAGCTCGCCCTTGCGGCCCCTCTGCCAGTACTCGCGGAAGGTGAGGTCCTGTCCGACATTCGCGGCGCTGGTGCTCGCCAGACCGATGCCCAGCGCGTCGGTCACGAAGATCGAGGCGAAGTCGGGATTGGTCGCGGTCACCGTGCGCAGTCGCGCCGTGACCTCGTCGAACATCTCCTTGCGGACGATCGCATTGCTCTGACAGAATCGGACGACGCGATCGTCGACCGTCGCCTGGAGAAGGGAACGCTGCGTATCGACCAGAAGCTGATCGAGCTGGGCCGCAGTCACCTGGGCGACCAGTTCAAGGTTGTGTCGGGCCTCTTCCTCGAGCGCGGCTCGGCTTCGCGAGGAGGTGAGCCAGAGGGCGATGCCCAGAGGAATCAGCGCCGCGATCAGGAGGTCGCAGGAGATCCGCACCGTGAGCGGCCACGAGCGAGGGCGGAAGAGTCGTCGCATCACACCGAAAGCGTACTCGCGCTTTCATCCGGTGAGTGGCTCGGCGCCTCCTCGAAGCAGGGATGCACGCCGCCGCGGGCCGTGGCGAAGTGCTCGAGAAGGCAATCGACGTGGTGAAGGGGTTGATAGCGGACACTCGGGTCGAATCGAATGTGAAGTGACCGCTGCGGCGCGGGCACCGGTGCCGTGCGGTCACGGATGGAAGGGTTGACGAGCGACCGGCGCGAATCTCGTACACTCGCTCACCATGTCGGTTGCCGCCATCGAGTTCATCGGTGGAGTCGTCCTCCTGCTTCTTGGCGGGCGGCTGCTGGTCTCGGCGTCAATCGACGCGGCCAGACGGCTTCGCGTCTCGCCGTTGGTGGTCGGGCTCACTCTGGTGGCCTGGGGCACCAGCGCACCGGAGCTTGCCCTCAACGTGATTTCGGCGTTCCGGGGTCGCGGCGACCTGGCCATCGGCAACATCGTCGGGGCCAACATCTGCAACATGGCCCTCGTGCTCGGGATCTGCGCGCTCATCAGGCCGCTCGTCGTGGAGGCGCGGCTGATTCATGTTGAAGTGCTGCTCAACGCGGTGATCCTGACGCTGATGGCGGCGCTCTCGCTGGCCTCGAGCTACGCAACCTGGGCGGCGGGCCTCATGTTCGGAATCTTCGGGGCCTACAGCATGTGGACGATCATGGCCGCCCTTCGGCACAGTGATCGATCGCTGGCGCCTCACGAGAGTCCCCTTGGCCCCAACCCCATCCAGTCGACCGTGCCGATGGGATGGCCTCAGATCGGCGTCTGCTTCGCCGGCGGTCTCGCTCTGCTCGCCACCGGAGGCTCGTTTGCAAGCGACGGGGCCTCGGACATCGCCGTGGCCCTGGGCGTGCCGCCCGCAGTCGTCGGCGTGACGGTCGTCTCGATTGGAACCACGATGCCGGAGATCGTCACCGGCGTCATCGCCGTCCGCCGCGGCCAGGCCGACCTGGCGATGGGCAACGCCATCGGATCGTGCCTCTTCAACGCCGGCGCCATCTTCGGACTGACTGGCCTGGTGGCGGCGCCGCAGGTGGGTGCGACCTTCGCGGTCCCGTTGGGCTACATGGCCCTGCTGGCGATTGCCCTGGTGGTGATGAGCCGATCATTCAACCGCACCATCTCGCGACTGGAGGGCGCGATTCTGCTGAGTTCGTATGTCGCCTTCCTCGCCCTGATCGCCGCAATCGTGCTGACCGGGCGGACGAGCTAGGCGAGCAGTCGGCTCGCGGGTGCCGCGTCTTTGTGGGTGTCACGCAACGCCGTGAACGAATCACGGCCCCAGCGGCCCCGAGCCTGGAACTCGCCGAGCTGGGGCTGGGCGAGACGCTGGTGCGCGCAACATCCGTGCACGTCGACCATGCTCGCCAGACTTTCGTCACCTCCATGACCTCCGTGCTCCATCCTTCCTGCGCACGACGCGAAGGACCTCGTCCATGGAGATCCGTGTCACTTCGGTCTTCGCTCAAGTGAGCGAATCGCCGTTCTTCACGGCGACCGGCGTCGCCGTACGCCGAGCTGGGGCTCGGCGAGACGCTGCGGGCGTGATTCGTTCACGGCGTTGGGTGGCACGCCCTCTCTGGGTGCCACCCAGGATCGCCGCGGCGTACGAGAGCGAGTGTGCGGCCGGAGGCCGAGGGAGCGTAATTCTCGAAGCGCACGTGCCCAGCGCGCAGCGCTCGGGCCCGCTCAGCCCGCCGGGCTTTGCCCGCCGCGGCGTACGAGAGCGAGTGTGCGGCCGGAGGCCGAGGGAGCGTAATTCTCGAAGCGCACGTGCCCAGCGCGCAGCGCTCGGGCCCGCTCAGCCCGCCGGGCTTTGCCCGCCGCGGCGTACGAGAGCGAGTGTGCGGCCGGAGGCCGAGGGAGCGTAATTCTCGAAGCGCACGTGCCCAGCGCGCAGCGCTCGGGCCCGCTCAGCCCGCCGGGCTTTGCCCGGCGCGGCGTACGAAAGCGAGTGTGCGGCCGGAGGCCGCAACCGAGCGCTCAGAAAGCAGGCCGAACGGAGCGCTCAAAAAACCGTGTCCTCGTCACTCGGCGGCGGCGACTTCTGATCAGGCGCGTCGAGGAGGTCGCGGATGAGTTCGAGCCGGTTCACCACCAGGGCCATCGAGTCCGGACGGTCCTTCTCGTCGACCTGCACGCAATCCAGAATCTGCTTCGAGAGCAGCGGGTGAATTCGGGGGTTCTTGACGTGTGGCGGGACCGGCGGTTCGAGACGATCGGCATCGATTGCGCCGCTGTAGAGACCGTCGCGATCATCCTTGGGCGGGAGCGCGGTGGGGATGACCTCGCCGAGGAGGATCCAGTACATGGTCGCGCCGAGGTTGTAGATGTCGGTGCGCGGCGAAATGGCGCTTCGGTGGGCCTGCTCCGGGGCCATGTACCCGGGAGTTCCCTGGATCCGCTTCTTGACCAGGCCGATCCGACAGGCCTGCCCGAGATCGATCACCTTCACCACACCCTCGTCGGTGACGAGGATGTTGGTCGGCTTGATGTCGGCATGCACGAACCCGCGGCTGTGCATGTGGGCCAGAGCCCTCCCCGACTGGATGAAGATCTCGACCGCCTGGCGCTGGTTCTTGGGCAGCCGTCGATCCACGCTGGTGGCGTCGACCAGCTCCATCAGGAGACCGATCTCGGTCGTGCGAAAGAGCTTGCGGTTGCGGACGATCTTGAAGGTCCCGCGAACATTCTCGTGGCTCAGCTTGCTGCCCACGGCGTGTTCGTTCTCGACCTGCTCGATGAAGCGGTCGTCACGTTCGGTCTTCTTGACGACGTGCTTGAGCGCCCAGACCTGCTTGGTCTTGGGATCCTGGACCGCATAGATGTCCGACGCGGCGCCGGTGCCGAGCTTCGCCAGCACCCGGTATCCAAAGAGCGTCGTTCCAGTGCTCATGCAGCAGACGGGAGAAAGAGAGCGGACACCCCGGAGGCTGTTGCCGCGGGAGCGAGAGAGATCGGACGTTCCAGCCTCGATGGAGGTTTGGGTTGTGTTCGCCGGACGACGAACCATCCGGCAGGGCGACGGAGAGAGATGATTGGAGCCGACGCCGCCCGGCTGGCAGCCGCGAAGCATGGTACCAACGACGGCGTCCCGTGCACGGACCCCCGAACTTCCGGGTGTGGTCCGGGCCGGCGAGCGCGGTCGCTCAACGAAGAAGCTGCGACTCGAACTCCGCGACCGGGAAGAAGCGGCCGGGGCTGCTCACCGCAGCGACATCGGCGTGGAGCCGCACGGCGCTGGCGGAGATGTCCAGTTCCTGCTGGAGTCGGCGGACGAGACTCACCAGTTCACGCATCTGGCGCTCGGTGAAGGGCCGGCGATCGCCATTCCCGACCAGGCAGATCCCGATGGCGTGCTCGTTGTGCCAGTCGCTCTTCGCTCCGCCTGCGTGGGCCCCGGGCTGCTGGAGGTTCCAGCGGGAGCCGACGAAGACCGCCCCGTCTCCCAGACCGTGGCCGTTTCCGATCACGAAGTGGTAGCCGAGGCTCGCATAGCCGAAGGAGAGATGCTCGCGCTCGATCGAATCGGCGTCACCGACCGGTCGCCCGGAGTGATGCACGACGATGCCCTTCCAACGCTGCGAGTCGAGGACCGCCTGGCTCGGAGCAATCGGGTCGGTGGATCGCACAGTCGGGGCCACACCTGCGGCGACGATGCCCCGCGGCCCCGACTCGTCGCCCAGGATGAGCAGACCGGTCACGAGGGTCATCGAAGCCGCAAAGACGGCCCAGACGGTTCGTGTTCGGCGTGTCGTTCGGCGAAGCATGGTGCGGAATCTCAGAAGGGCCCAGGTGTGGGCGTGGAAGCCGAACGCGAGGGTAGGGTCGTGTATCGGCAGAACACGCGAGTTGTCCCAAAAGGCGCGCTGGAAAATTCCTGCGCAGCACAACTTTGGATCCTGACGAGCCGATCAGGCGCTCTCGCGACCGAGGCGGGCCCGCAGCGCCGGACGCGGGCGTCCGAAGACGTCTGGTTCCTCGGTCGGTCGGTAGCGGCTTCGCATCCGATCGTGAAGCTCGAACTGGGTGCGCGGCGTGTCTTCGGGGAAGAGCGGCTTCTGGCACGCTCCGAGCAGTGTCGACCCCGCCGCGATGCACAGGAGCGCGATGAGCCGGCGACCGCGTTGTCCGGCCAGAGGCCCGAGTCGACGCATGGCCGCGAGTATACGAAAGCGATGTGGCATGCATGGTAGATTCAGCGTCCGATGCGTCCCGTGCTGCTCACCGCCACTGCTCTCCTCTTCTCGGGTTGCACCGTGACCGCCCTCGCTCCGACCGAGGCCGACGACTCGCGGGCCCGCGCTCAGGAGCTCGAACGAGAGGCGGATGACCTGCGCGTGCGAGTTCAGGAGCTCGAGACGGCGCTCGCCGCGGCGACCCGCATGGGGAGTGCTTCCGCCGAGGTCCTGGCACGCGCCCCCTTCGCGGCGGAGGTTGCCATCGGTCGCCACTCGGGACTTGTCGATCAGGCTCGAGACGGACGTTTCGAACTCGTGCGGATCTACCTCGAGCCGCGCGACGCTCGAGGCAACGCGGTGCAGGTGGCCGGCACCGTGACCGCCGAAGTGGTGTGGGTCGTCGATGGCGAGTCCCGAGTGGCGGGACGCATCTCCCTCGCTCCGGCCGAAACCAGCGCAGCCTTCCGCGGCGGATTTCTCGGAGCGTTCTATCTGCTCGAGGTGCCGGTCGACCTCGAGCAGAATCCCGCGGCCTCGTGCCTGATCCGAGTGCGCGTCGATGACGGCCTCACAGGGCGCGAGCTGCGGGCCCAGCGGAGCCTGAACGTGGCGCGTGAGATAGAACTCGCGCGGCGGGCGGTTGCTGGCGCCGATCGCTCACGCGAGTGACTTCGTGACCAGGTGAGGGTGGTGGCCGAGGCCGCAGCGTGCCGCCGCTGAACGATGAGACTGGCCGCAGTTGCTGGCCGCAGTTACTGGCCGCAGTTGCTGGCCGCAGTTACTGGCCCAGCTTCCAGTCGGGTCCGGTCGCGGCATCGGACCAGCGGCGCATGTCTCTCACTTCGCCGTCGTCAAGGGTGCCGACATGTCCGTCGAGGAAGGCGAAGGCGGCGCGGCGCTTCTGCAGGCGCATCGAGACGAACCCCCAGGTGCTGGCGGGTGCCGCGGGATCCCACGTCTGGTTCCAGTCGCTCCCGGGCATGCGCGGCGGCTGAATCTTGAAGTACCCCTCGATGATCGGCGGCGCGCCGGGTTCATACGGGGCGTTGGTGCGAGCCGATCCGAAGACGATGAGCTGCGCCGGCCGCTTCGCCTGCGAGAGTCGGGTCAGATAGAACTTTCCGTAGAGGGCCGCGTACGCGGCGTTGTGCCCCAGCCCCGCGGCGCTGCTGTCCCCTCCGAGAAAGACGCTGTTGAGGCCAAGTGAGGGATACAGGCTCACGAAATAGGAGAACTGGGAGGTGTAGCGGAGATCCTCGAGGAGGAACGGATCCTGCACCAGACCCTCGAGCTGGAAGTCCAGGTACGGCGCCAGCCTCCACGGCCAGCGGTGCGCGGTCTGCCCGGTCAGCTTCTTGCCCTTCTCATCGGCGGCGGGCAAGGCCGGATTGAGGCTGTAGAAGCCCGGCATGAGCAAACCGCGGTTGTCGGTGGCATAGGCCGTGTAGGCGGCGACGAGCTGGCGGCCGAGGGACAGCTCGCGGGTCGCGGTCGAGGCGCCGCGGGCGTACTTCGCGGCGGTGAGGATCACCCCCAGCAGCAGCACGATGATGGCAATCACAACCAGGAGCTCGACGAGCGTGAAACCTCGGGAGCGGTCAGAACGGAGAGAGAGAGTCGTTGCCATTCGAGGAGGAGTCAGAGGAGGAGGCGGGCAGCGAGCGGGCTGGTGCGAAGAGAGACTCATATCGCGTCCAGTCGGTGGAAAGTAGTTGCGACTGAGTATCAGTTGCAAGTATAACCAGACACGTTCCAGGTCGACAGAACCTGATTCGTCCGGGGGGGCGAATCGGTTGAGTCCATGTTCGGTGCTTTTCAACGTTTCCCTCTCAGGAGTGCCTGCCGTGAGTTCCCCCTTCCGTTCCCGCGCAGCGCTGCTCGCCGCAGCCCTTGCCATTCCCGCCGGCGTGCTCCACGCTGGATCGCCAATTGTCGTCCTGCGTGAGCAGCCGGTCATCGACCAGTGGGTCTATCCCTTCTCTTCGAACCCCGGGACCAGTCCCTTCGCCTCGGTCTTCGCCTCCAAACTCCCCGAGGGCTTCACCACCCTCTTCGACAATCGCGACGGCCAGGCTCTGGTGGTCTTCGATGTGCTCGGGGCCGCTCCGCGGGGCACCCAGCTCGTGTCGGCCCGCGTGCTGATGCGCACCAACACCGACAACACCTTTCAGTTCGACCCGACCCCGGATTCGTACACCACGTGGCTGCTCTCCGACGAGGAGGGGTATGAGCCCGATCGCGACCCAGGTCGGGCGATCGAGCTCTTCGGTGTCGGCCTCCGCAACGGCCTCGGCCCCCTCAGCTTCAGCGAGGCGATCCCCTTCTCCTTCGTCGGACCATTCGGGCAGCACATCCGCAACGCCCATCCGATTGCCTTCAACAGCCCGCGCGTCGACCTCGACGTCTCCAACAACGTGCAACTGGCATTCGATCCGGTCGCCTTCGCCGTCGGCGATCTTCCGGAGCTCGCCCCGGGCGATCTGGTTCCGGTGGGCAGCGACGTGGTGTTCGACCTCGATCTCGATGATCCGCAGATCCGCGGGTACGTCGAAGCATCGATTGCCCAGGGTCGACTCTTCCTCGTGGTCGCCTCGCTCTTCGAGACCGAGCAGCAGGGCTCCGGCACCTTCCCGTCGTTCTTCACCAAGGAGAACGCCCTGGTCGTGGGAGGCGTCGAACGTTGTGGACGACTCGAACTCGTCTTTGACGACGAGGCCGGGCTGGTCGGCGATCTCGATGGCGACGGTGCTGTGAATGGCGCCGATCTGGGACAGCTTCTCAGCGCCTGGGGAGAGTGCCCCGGCTGCCCCGAAGACCTCGACGGTGACGGTTTCGTCGACGGAAGCGACCTTGGCACGCTGCTGGCGAACTGGACTGGTTGATCGCGAGTTCACCGAGCCGCCCCCGCGGATCGACCGACTGAAGCCTGGGAGCGTGCGCACCGGCGGCGGCGCGGACGGTGCAACGAGGGCGGCGGTCCTACTGTCGGCGACGGGTCACGACCCGCGTTCCGCCCCGTGATTCGTTCAGAGAAGAGAGCAGCAGGATGTGCCCAGGCTTCGAAGGAGCCTGCAAGAAGCGCCCCGGCACTCCCTGTTGATTCCGCGATTCCCATGCCCAGCACCACCGTCGCCCCCCGCCGTCCCCAGCATGAACTCGGTTCCGAGGCCCTCACCGCGGGCATCCGGGTCACCGTTCGGCCGCAGTACCTGCAGAATCAGTCGAAACCGGCGATCAAGCAGTACCTCTTCCTCTATCACGTGACCATTCGCAATGAGGGCGGCTTCGCGGCGAAACTGCTTCGTCGCCACTGGACGATCGTGGATGCCGAGGGCGATCGCCGCGAGGTCGATGGTGAGGGCGTGGTCGGACACACGCCGCATCTCCAGCCCGGCGAACACTTCGAGTACGCCAGCTACTGCCCCCTTCCGACCCCTTGGGGCACCATGGAAGGTCGCTACGAGTTCACGCGCGACGACGGAGCGGCCTTCAACGCGGAGACCGGGCGGTTTTACTTGGTGAGCGCTCCGTAGCGGGCTTCGGCGAGTGGTTTGAGCGCTCGGTTCGGCCCTCCGGGCCGACACTCGCTTTCGTGCGCCGCGCCCGGCAAAGCCGGGCGGGCTGAGCGACGGGTTTGAGCGCTCCGCAGCGGCCTTCGGCAAGTGATTTGAGCGCTCGGTTCGTCCCTCCGGGCCGACACTCGCTTTCGTGCGCCGCGCCCGGCAAAGCCGGGCGGGCTGAGCGACGGGTTTGAGCGCTCCGCAGCGGCCTTCGGCAAGTGATTTGAGCGCTCGGTTCGTCCC
>Ga0163148_10005167_pt1 | contig 13169 bp, 12 predicted proteins | sample OliLakLV19MP7P2_FD_148606 | JGI IMG/M metagenome (GOLD analysis project Ga0163148, IMG submission 148606) | Freshwater microbial mat bacterial communities from Lake Vanda, McMurdo Dry Valleys, Antarctica- Oligotrophic Lake LV.19.MP7.P2 | ecosystem: Environmental > Aquatic > Freshwater > Lake >... | reverse complement strand
GCACAATCGTTCACTACATATTTAGGTTAGTAGTGGAATACAACCACGGCAATGCCCTTATTTTTTGTTTTCCTCTTTCTCTTTTTCTTTCTTTTCCTTTTCTTTTTCCTTTTTCTTGAAAAAGCCTTTGAGCAAAAAATTGCTCTGAACAGCTTTTAGATCTTGCGCTAAGTTAGCCGTGGCCTTATCCGTATTGCGGAGTATACTTTTTACCCTATCGGCCGCTTCTTGATCTTCAATCAATGTATATACAATTCCTTTCGAATGATTGACTTTATAGGCAATTTTCGACAATTCGTGTGTGAGCACTTCAATATGCCCAAGCGTATTCTGAGCTGAAACCAATATACCGTCAATATCAAGTGGCTTTACAATGCGCAGCACATCGTTATTTTCGATTACTTTGGCAGTGTCTGAGCCAGGCATAAGCTCTACAAGTTTATCTCCCATCAATCCATCTGAACCAATATTCATTTTCGAATCTTTTCTAAGAAATTTTTGCACTTTCGACTCCACATATATTTCTACCTTTATAGAAGTATCGTTCATAATCAAAATATTCGATACACTACCCACTTTTATGCCCGCAAAACGGACGTTGTTGCCCACTTCAAGCCCTTTCACATTTCGAAATACACTTGAAAGCGTGATAGTGGAGGAAAAAAGATTTTTATTTTGCCCTACATAGAAAATGGCGAAAGTAAATGCAGCAACACCTAATATTACAAAAAGGCCCAGCATAATGGTACGTCTATTGATTTTCATAATTTATAAGCCCTCGATCTATAGAGGAAGTTTTAATTGAGTGATTTGAGGGCGACACGGATCTGTATCGCTATCTTTTATTTTAGTTTTGCTATTTGTTCTGATTTGGATTGCATACTTACAACCAATTTTAATTATATATGAAAGAATGATTTGGTTAATTGATCATCTGAGTTACTCAATTCATCAAAACTTCCTTCCGCTGATATATTTCCTTTGTTGAGAATAATTACCCTGTCTGCGGTAATCTTAGCACAAGGAATATCGTGGGTAATGATAATAGAGGTGGTATTGTAACGTTCTTTCAAATCTAATATCAACCTGCTTATTTCATTTGAAGTAATGCTATCTAGCCCAGTGGTAGGCTCATCGTAAAGCATTATTTCAGGTCGCATCACCAAAGTTCGTGCTAGCCCAGCTCTTTTTTTCATGCCACCCGAAAGCTCAGAAGGGTATTTATCGATCGCGTCAGATAGACTTACATTGTCGAGCGTTTCTTTCACCCTTTTATCTATTTCACTGCCACTTATTTTCTTATCCATTCGCCTAAGTGGAAATTCAAGATTTTCACGTACAGTCATAGAATCGTACAAAGCTGCACTTTGAAATAGAAACCCAATAGATTTTCGGGTTTCGTTCAGTTGATTGTGCGATACTCCAACCATCGATTTGCCTAACACTTCTATCTCTCCAGCATCGGGTGTGATAAGACCCACTATACATTTTATGGTTACAGATTTACCAGAACCCGATTTGCCTATTATCACTAAATTTTCTTTTCTCCTCACTTGAAAATCTACTCCTTTCAATATATCGGCATTCCCAAAGCTTTTCTTTAGGCCTTTTACCTCTATCACTATTTCATTTGTATTTTTTTCCATTCTCCTATTTTCTTTTTCTATATAAATAAATGAATAAGGGTCACTATTTGAACGGCTATCAAATCGATAAAAAACACCACTAATGATGAGATAACGAAAGCTGCGTTTGCAGCGGCACCCACACTTTCTGTTCCTTTCCCGGCATTGTAACCTTGATAGCAACCCACTATGCCAATAGCTAATCCAAAGAAAAACGATTTGAGAATGGCAGGAAACAGATCCATAAAATCGACCCCAGCAAAACTTTTCACAAAAAACAAAGGGAAGCTCATGCTATTATAAATATTCACGCCTATATAAGCCCCAACCAAACCAGCTATATCTGAGAATATAACCAACAAAGGCACCATAAGTGAACAAGCAATCACCCTACTCATTACTATAAATCGAAATGGATTTGTAGCAGAGACTTCCATAGCCTCTATTTGCTCTGTCACTTTCATAGAGCTTACCTCTGCACCTATGCCCGAGCCTATCCGCCCAGCACATATTAGTGCGGTAATTACCGGACCTATTTCCCTTAAAAACGATAAGCTTACCATAGATGGCAACCAAGATTCTGCCCCAAACTCTGCCAATACTGGCCTGGATTGCAACGTGAGAACCATACCCATAATCAAACCCGTTACAAGCACTAAGCCAAGCGTTTTATTGCCCAACATGTAGCATTGCTTCAAAAATTCATTGATTTCAAAAGGTGGTTTTACAAAAAAAGGGAAATAGCTGAGTATAATTTTGCCGGTAAATTGCATTGCATCTCCAAAATCGGAAAGTTGCTTTAGTATATACTTTTTGAAGCCAAACCCATTTTCTTCTGCATCGCCATTTTCCGGTAAAGCCATCTCTATTTATTTACAATTAAATTACTTTGACTAAGTATAAAGAAAATATTATGCCAATATTTTTACGGGCTTAAAATGGTAAATTATACTGATTTTAAAATCTGTTCACCTCAATTTGTGGCAATATTTACCCATCTAGTGGGGAATAATAAGTGCATTTCTCAAAATGGAAATTAAGCGATTGGACTTTGTAAATTTTAAAACTCGGTAAGTCTAATACTTAATTAGTGCCATTTATATAAATGGCTTAATGTTTGGGAATAAAGTATGGCATAGTTTTATAACCCTTTTTTAGTGTTACAATTTTCTTAAACATTAATTTTAAAACAATGAACGACAATTCAAAATTAGTATCTTCCCTACTATTGGGAGCCGCAGCTGGTGCTGCCATAGCCTTGTATCTCACCTCTGAGAATGGCTCGAAATTTAGACAATCTGTAAGCGACAAAGCTGGCGATTTACTCAACGATTTGAAAGAGAAAGCCGAAATGGGCAAAGATGCAGTTGCTTCTATGACAGACAAATTTAGTGCTGTTGCCAATGACTTAACTAAAAAAGCAACCACAACCACCTCAAATGCTGGCAAAACGGCTGCTGAGATGTATGTATAAAAACTAAAAAAACCCATGGAGCAAGAAACAGATTTATCGGCCAAAGTAGGCAACTTACTTAGTAAAGCGGTGCTTTATGCCACTCAAACCAAAGATGTATTAATTCTCGATGCCACCGAAAAAGCCTCGAGGGTAATAGCCGACATAATAAGCAGCATTCTCATTTTTATACTTATACATTTGGTCGTGATATTTGCCAGCATCGGTTTGGGTTGGTATATAGGTCAATGTATCGACAACTTGCCCATGGGCTTTTTATTTGTAGGTCTTATATATTTGATCCTATTGGCAACAGCTTTAGCTATAAATAAAAGTGTAATACAAGCTACATTAATAAATATCTCAATTAAAAAACTAATTCATGGATAGGCAAATCAATAATTTAAAAGATTTGATGGAGGAACGTGCCAAGCTTAAAGCAGAAATGGAAGTTAATTTAATGTTGATGAAAAGCGACATTGAGTTAATTAAATCTAGCTTCAATCCAGTGAAAATAGCCTTGGGATTTGCAAAAAAACTGCTTTTCAATAACCAAAAAGGAATAGTAAATGATAGCTTCCGCAATATGGTTGGTTCATTCAGCTACGACAAATTGCTGCGTTTTTTGCCTTGGCCTTTGAGAATTGCCTCGTCTTATTTGCTTAAAAACTACGTTACAAACTATCTATACAGCCATAAAGAAAGCCTAGCACAAAAAGCTGTGGGCATCTTTTCCTTAGTAAAAAATATGTTTTCGAAAAACAAGCAAATGGCGGTTTAGTAAATTCAATCTTAAATCAGAGCATAACTCAATTATAATGACAATATATTTGAGTTATGGATGAAATTATAAAAAACACATTAGCCAAAGATGTGATATTGGCCAAGTTGATAGATTCGATAGATCCCAAATCGAACATGACGGCTTCTACCACCATCACAACCGATATTTATTTTTCATTACTTGATTCTATCGTTTCGCAACAACTTTCTGTAAAGGCTGCCGATACTATTTTCAAACGGTTTTTAAATTTATTTCCTAACCAATATCCTGCAGCTGATTTGTTGATTGCAGCCGATACCGAGCAACTCAGAAGCGCAGGTCTTTCCTATCAAAAAGCTTCTTATCTAAAAAATACAGCAATGTTTTTTTTAGAGAATGATTTAAGCTTTGAAAGCATGCGATTGCTTACAGATGAGGAAATCATAAAAACATTGGTTCAAATAAAAGGCGTAGGAAAATGGACAGTAGAAATGATGCTTATGTTTGTGCTTTTCAGACCTGATGTATTTCCTTACGATGATTTAGTAGTGCGAAACAACATAATAAAACTGTATAATATTGATGGTAAAGGGGCAGAATTGAAGCGTAAAGTAATGAAAATAGCCGAAAACTGGCGACCATATCGCACTATCGCTTGTAAATACATTTGGCGATGGAAAGACACACCAAAAATTAATATTCCTAGCTGATATGGCTTTCAAGAAAGCGATTTTTGTAGTTTTGAATTCTTATTTAGCTCTACAATACCATCGCAAAGCAACGCAAAAGTTCACCCAACGCTACTAACAGACATATCTCTGCTAAAAAACGTTTGCCTACAAAAAAATGGTACAAACGCTTAGCCTTTACAGTATTACGGACAGCAATACTATTTTTTACACTTAGTTTTTTGTGGGTTTTGATTTACAAATGGGTAAATCCACCATTTACCTATCTGATGTTGAAACGAAAATTGGAAGCCGTATTCCTAGGCAAATCCAATAAGATTAAATATCAATTTGTGCCTTACGATCGCATTTCAAGCAACCTTAAAATGGCCGTAATAGCCTCGGAAGACCAAAAATTCCCCACCCATATTGGTTTTGATTTTGAGGCTATAGACAATGCGATTGTACGCAATAAAAAAAACAAACGCAAGTACGGAGCCAGCACAATAAGCCAACAAACTGCCAAAAATGTATTTTTATGGGATGGAAGAAATTTTATTAGAAAAGGATTAGAAGCCTATTTTACCACATTGATAGAATTTTTGTGGGGTAAAAAGCGAATATTAGAAGTGTATTTAAATGTGGTAGAGATGGGAAACCTCACATTTGGTGCTGAGGTATCTTCAAGAAAATATTTCAATAAATCAGCCGCTACACTTTCACTTGAAGAGGCCACCAGCATTGCTGCTGTGCTGCCCAATCCTATTATTTTTAAGGTAAAAACGCCTACCAAATTTATCATTAATAAAAAAATGTGGATTAAAAACCAATATTATGCCTTAGGAGGGAAAAAATATATTAATGACTTAAAATGATGCCGTGTTTAACATGTAAAAAGAAAAAACAGAAGTGATAAATTATCTTTAGAAAGAAAACTCTTTAATTAAAATTTCAAAAAGTGGTTTAAATAAATCTACCTATATAAATCAAAACTGAATAGTGTAAGTAGGATTTACATAATTTTTCTAAAATAAGTTGTCCTAATTGATGCTAATAATTATATAAATTATAGCTTAAATCCTTTTTCACACCACATATTTGTTTAATATGCTGAATTTTAGGGCATTTCACTTGTATTAAATAAGTAGGATATATTATATTTGCGATGTAGTAGTTTTTGTTTCATAGGGAAAAGCCGGAGTAGTATCTACTTCGGTTTTTTATTTATACTATAAAACAGAAATTATTTGTATTAAAAGCGACTTGGCTCATGCAATAGGGCTATGATTTTAGAATAATAAGCATTGGCATACCACCCTATTTCCAAAATAATAGTACCCATAATCTCATACTTTTTTGAGGATATTGCATAAATAATTATTCGCCTTTAGCAGCATTAGCAATTCTAAAACGATATACTCCATCTATTTTAAAGGCTTCATCGGGCAATGACATGTGGCCATTGAAATATACGCGGCACTGCGTTTTGGCAAGGGTAGAAAAATCGGCAGTATATCCCCTTTTTATTAGATTTTGTAAAGCATCTGCTGCGGTATCAAAGCTATTTCCATTCATAACTACAATAGCAACCTACCTTAAAACAAAAGTGGTACTTGGCATAAGCATTAGCTTTACCTGAAAATTGGTTTGTCATTTTGCCTTATAAATTGCTTTACTAATACTACAAAATCTATACCATGCCCACAAATACGTTCAATATTCTGTAGATAGATAGAAAAAAATTGGACACTTACTTGTAATCAAAACCTCGCCAACGGGCTGTAAACAAAAAAAGCTGACTCTTACGAGACAGCTTTTTATACTAATTTGGAATTTGAATTTCAACTCAATGACGTACAACCAGTTTCTTCACTGTCGATTTGCTACTGTTGTATAGCTTAATAAAATATACACCCTCTGCTAATCCCGCAATGTTGAGTTGATTTGTTTCGTTCAAGTCAAAACTACCTAATGTGTTGCCAATCAAATCGTAAATCACCGCTTTGGTGTATGCAGGAGATTGTATGTACACCATCCCAGAAGCAGGGTTAGGATATATTTCTACACCAAGTGGAATCTCGCTTGCATCAGTGGAGGTCAAATTCACAAAGTTTACTGTCACAGTATAGATTTTGGTAAGGCCTGTTTCCGAGGTGATGATGTAGCTAATGCTATTAGTAAAGTTATTGGCAGATACTCCCGTTATTTGTTTTGTTGCCCCTACAAAAGCACTGGCATCGGCATCTATTCCAAATTGAGCTACCAAAGCATTCAAGCTGCTGCCTATAGGGAAATTAACTACAATAGAAGTTCCTATTATGCTGGTTGTTCCTAATTGACCTGGAAGACTAAAGCTTGCGATGTCACTGTTATTACTTGGCACTCCAAAGGTATAAGTCGGAGTACGCAACGAGTAACCTGTGCTTGATAAAGCATAGTTAAAATAAAAATTAGTACTGGTTGTAGATTCTATGTAGAAGCTATTACCACTGGTAGCATTAGGCGACACATCGGCAGTAACATAGAAAAAGTGATCTCCAATAGGCAAATATGAATTAATGGAGAAATTCAAGTTAGAACCTGTAAAATAGGGGACAATTCCAGTAATGCTTTTAGCACTGGCATCGAAAGTTGCCGATGTACTTGCCCAAAGTCGGATGTAATTAATATCTCCTTCAACAAAATTGCCCTTAGTTTGCAAATATATACTTGATAAATTTCCTATGGCATTAAATACCGATAGTTTGGCCGCATATACCAATTTGCTAGTTCCTTTGTTTATTTTACCACCTTCTACAGGTATTGAAGCACTAGCATAAGTGCTGAGGTACGAACCCAAAACAGTGTGCAACTCTCCAGTAGCTAGGCTGCCGTTTACAGTTACTTTTCCCCCTTTGAAGTTACTTGAATTGATAGTAACTGATTCAATACCAAAGGTATTGCTATTAAATGTTCCTTGACGGTAGGATAGCAGGTGAATATAATTATCCCCTATGCTAAGCAATTTCTCTGCTAGGGTGATAGAGTAAATGGTACCGTTACCTGAGCCAAGATAAACCTGATCGTAATCAGGATTATCCAAAGAATTGAAAACTGGCGATTTTGTGATGTATGCTTTTAGATAATAGAAATCGTTCACATCATTATACGTGCCTTTTGTTTGCACTTTAATATTTAAAATTTTCGCATCGGCCTCTGCTACATTTAATTTTATGGTGTAAACAGGCTCTGTACTATATATTGGCAGGTACTTGCCAGCTATAGCAATAGAAGATATAGATACAACACTATTTTTAATAGTAAATACGTTGCCTTCGATAGAAGTGCCCGTAAGTGTGCCACTAGAAAGTGCAATTCCTGCTACCGAGATAGCCTTTACTTTAATAGTAGCCCCAGTCGTGGTAGTTGGGTCCAAGCCAATTACGATATTGAAGTAACTTTTCCCCGCAGGTAAAGTGTAATTTATTGTTGGATTAAATCCCTCTCCTGGCACGGTGGCCTCGTATTTTGCAACAGTACTAGCCACGTTAGCATAGTCAGGGTTAAGTTCGTTTCCGTAGTTGCGATATAGATAAATACCGTTCACTTGTTCAACGGAATAACTTCCAACAAATGATAGAGGGAAACTATTAATATTTACAGGTGCATTGGCATTAAACTCTATCGCATAAATGGCATAAACGCCACCGTCTGGATTAAGAGATTTGCTAGGTAAAGCAATGGTAGCTATTGATACGGCAGGCACGACTGTTGTATAACTTTTTCCTAGTGCAAAATTACCCACCACTGTTGTACCATTGTTAAATGTAAAGCTATTCAAACTCTCTGGCTGTATTTTTATGGTATTACCCAAAGTAGTAGTGCTTGCAATAGAGGCCGAGACGTAAAAATAATAAGTGTTACCAAAGCTCATGCCAAAACTCATCCCTGTAAAACTTAAATTTTGTCCGCTGCTGGTACTGAATGTGCCATTTACGTAGGCGTTAGCATTTTGAGGGGAATCAATATCATTACTATAATACAAAAAATAGTTGCTCAAAAGCACTGCATCAAGACTACCAGAAATAGAAAGCACCAATTGATCGAATGAAAAATTACTATTTGGTGTCACTTTAAAGCCATATAAAAAGTTGGTTGTTCCTGCCGTTGCTAAGAAATTTTGCGTAGCCACAGTTTCAATCGCGGCAATACGCCCAATGGAATAAACTACTCCGGCTTGTATTCCTGCCCCTGTAAATGTGCCATTCGAAATTTGTATGCCTGTAGTTGAAACTACATTGATAGTATTGCCATTTTCCGCAATAGTTCGAACGTTTGCCACCAAGTGCAAGTATGTCTTCCCCTTGGGCAAATAACCAACTAGGAAATTGATAATTTGACCAGTTCCAGAAGCACTATGATAATAATTATCTATAGAATTGTTTTTGTTGAATGTAGGTGAGGCCGACATATACAGGTAATAGTAGCCTATATCTGAACTTGTAAAATTGCCGGCCAAAGCTATGCTAATGTTATTTAAATAGGCTGGCAAATTGGCATTGTCTAATTCTAAAGAATATATCAATTGGTTATTATTGTTTGCTCCTAGTATGGTACTATTTGTGGTAGCTAACGTTGTAAATTTGGTAAAAGGCTTTGCAATGGTAAATGAAGCTCCTGCTGCCAAACTACCTGTAACTGTAGTGCCAGGCACTTTAATGGCAGATGCTGCATTACTGTTTTTCATGTTGAGGGTATGACCATCCACCGCATTGGTGGCGATATCGGTTGTAAAGAATAAATAATTGGCACCTACGGGCAATTTGTAATTTGGGCTACTGTTTAAATTCTCTCCAGCTCCAGTTGAGTTCGACCCATACTCATAAACAAGTGCCACATCGTCTCCATCTCCGTAGATTTCGTTTCGACTGTAAATTGTTCTAAATGAATAATAATACTCCAAATCGGTTGAATTGTAACTGCCGCCAGTATTTAAATCATAACTATTTAATATAGCATCAGCATTGCTTACATTCAGCTTTATTTTATAAAAGATATTTACATCTGTGTTCACGCCCATTATACCGGCCGGCAAGGCTATACTCTCCACAGAAACAGTGGGTTTGGTATAAGTGAAAATGCTTCCTACCGTTATAGAACCAGTTTTTGAACCACTTATAAACTCAAAATTTTGAAGCGACCCAGCAGCTACATTGATCTTTTTACCAGCAATGGCTTCATCTTCTGCCCTCACCGCAAGAAATAAATAGATTTCAGCATCCTTGGCTATCGCGAGGTCTAGGCCTGTAAAAGTGACACTTCCTCCTGCACCATTGTAATAGTTTAAATTGTCTATATCACTCGCATTTTCAAATGCACTCGTAGTTCCATAGTAAAGGCGGAAATATCTTGAATCTTCAGAATTGAAATCGCCTGCCAAATTAAAGGCCGCTTTATTCAATATAGCATTTGCATTAGTAGCTGTAATTTTCAATTTGAAAATTACATTATTATCTGTGCCCAAGCCTATTTTTCCAGCTGCAATTGCAATCGAGGCAATGGAAATGGCTGGGCTTTTGATGGTTTTTAAAGTTGGAACTACAGCAGTACCAGTTATTGAACCTGCTGCAAAGCCAAAGGATGAGGGAATACTCACTACCTGCAGTGCCAATGTACTACCTAGCGTGGCAGCATCTTCAATATCGGCAGTCAGATATATATAGTATTGATTTCCATTGCTTACCTCCCTTTCGAAGCCGGTAAAATTAAGGACTCCCCCGATACCAGCTAAGGTGATAGTGGAAATTTTGTACGGTGAATAGTTGTAGAATGTAGAATTTGTGCTTACCCAGAGTGTGAATGAGGCTACATCAGCTGCTGTATAGGTACCTGCAACTCTAAAATTTATTTCATTTAACACGCCTGCGGAACCGCTTGCTGTGATTTTAGCCTTGTAAAGCAGGTTGTCAGAACTGCCAGGAGAAAATGCATCTTGGGTAGTAGTTTTGTCTTCAATACTTATAGTAGGCGGATTAGATATTTGAATACTGCTTAATCCTGTATATTCTCCCTCAAATAGGAAATCGTCAAGCTCAAAGTTTGCTCCTAAAAAGGTATCGATAATCAGCTTACTGCCTGGATTTGCATTATTGGAAATATTAGCCTTTACTTTAAATTGGCCACCTGTTTCACGTAGTGAAAATGGATTTGCGGTTTCAAAAGTCACAATTCCACCCGTGGAAAGCAAACTACCTGCAACTGAGGCAACTAGAAATTCTATGCCTGAATTTGGGTCGCGATAATACAGTTTAAGGGCATCGAAATCTGCGCCAATAAATGTCCCTGATAGTGGCAAGGTTAAGGATTTAAAAGAAACAGTACCACCTGTTAAAGTGGTGTTTAAACGGAAAAATTGAATTTCGTTCTGTCCTGCACTTGCAGATTCAGTATAGTTAGTGAAAGTAGAAATGCCAGCCGCAAGAGTGGATGTTATAGTATGAACCGTTCCTAGTGTTTTACTTGAACCGTTGTAAACCCCTGAAGTTAGAGTAGAAACCTTAGCCGACTGCACACCTTTTGAAGCAAAAATTATGCCTTCACTTGCATTCGCATCCACATCTGCAGCCACAAAAAAATAATGAGGCCTGTAGCCATTTGTATAATAGGTCGTTATTGGAAAATTAATCCCTACAAAGCTTAGACTGGACTGACCTGTAGATAGATCAACCCCAGGAATAGTACCCAACAATAGAGCGGAACCATCTAAATAATAATTGTAGGAAGTATATAATCTATATACAGGCACTTCTATTTCAGTGGCTGTTCCTACTACACTTACTACTAAGTTATTTAGCGTGTTGTTAATTTCTGATCCAAAATTATATACATAACTAGAATAGAAAACTGCAGCCTTTGTACCTGGGTTAACTTTAGGGTTATAAGGTTGGTTTCCGTTGTCGTACAATTGAATATTTTGTGCATTGGTACAAAATGCAAATAATAAAGCTAAAAGCGTGAGCCTTAGGGTATGTAGTGCTATTTTCATTTGTTTAATGAGTTAGTTTAAGAATTTTGACGTTGCCAAAATTAATCTTAATTTCAATATACTAACTACTATTTACAAAAACATAACAGTGAATAAAACTTAAATTCGTTGGTTTTCATATAGTTACACTGTTTTTGCCAACCTATTTTAGCACAATACAAGTTACCTTTAGCTTTGCGGCATCGTAATCCAGTAGAACATCCCTTCAAGCGATTGAACTCATACAGGCATATCGCTATTTTTTTATTAATTTTATGCTCTAACAAAAAATTCGGATTTCAGCCTTACCTATCACCCGATATTCAATTGAAGACTACCTGCAATTGGAAAGAGAAGCCACACATAAAAGCGAATATTTCAGAGGCGAAATATTTATGATGGCAGGGGCGAGCTTTGCTCACAATCGAACGAATGAAAATCTTTCAGGTATACTATATAATTATCTAAGAGGCAAATCTTGCCAATCATTTTCCCGCGATTTTCGAGTCCATATTCCAGAAAACACCCTTTTTACCTATCCTGATGTGGTAGTAGTGTGTGGAAATCCTGAATTGTATGATGAAGAAGAAGATACCATCCTCAATCCTACCCTAATAGTAGAGGTACTTTCAAAAAGCACTGCAAGCTACGACAGAGGCGAGAAATTTGCCCTTTACCGCCAAATTCATAGTCTAAAGGAATATGTGATTGACGATTCAACCAAAGTGTGGGCTGAGGTGTGGAGCAAACACAAAGAAGGCTTATGGACTTTGGTGCAGGAAACCAACCGAATAGAAGACAATATTTATTTAGAAGCCATCGATTTAAGGCTTTCGCTTGAAGACGTATATAGAAATAGCAAAGTGTAAAAAAGCAACACAATTGCTCACAACCTATTCTAATCCAATGATTAGGTTACCAGTGTTATACTGTGTTCCCACCTAAATATATTTTCTTTGAAGATAGGGTGTGAATTCTGCCCGGCACCACCCTACCCCAAAAGTGAATTTACATTCCACTTTAAGCTATTTCAGCAATCATGGGTTCGTCTTTTTCAACCTTCAGATTATCAATAATAAAATTTTGCCTGTCGAGTGTATTTTTGCCCATATAATAAGTCAAAATCTTGGGGATGGAGTTGTCTTTTTGCAGAATAACAGGTTTCAGCCTGATGTCTTCACCGATAAACCCACCAAATTCATCGGGAGATATTTCACCCAGTCCTTTGAAACGAGTTATTTCGGGTTTGTTCCCCAATTTGGCTATGGCTTTTTGCTTTTCATCTTCGCTGTAGCAATAAATAGTCTCTTTTTTATTTCTAACTCTAAATAAAGGGGTTTCCAGAATATACACATGTCCGTTTCGAACCAAATCGGGAAAAAACTGTAGAAAAAATGTGAGCATCAGCAAGCGAATGTGCATACCATCTACATCGGCATCGGTGGCTATCACTACTTTATTGTAACGAAGTGCATCTAGCCCATCTTCGATATCAAGCGCATGTTGCAGCAAGTTAAATTCTTCATTTTCATATACTATTTTCTTTGTTAATGAAAAGCAATTCAAAGGCTTGCCTCTAAGGCTAAAAACGGCTTGCGTTTGCACATCGCGGGCTTTGGTGATCGAGCCGCTTGCCGAGTCGCCCTCCGTTATGAAT
>Ga0163148_10005164_pt1 | contig 13176 bp, 7 predicted proteins | sample OliLakLV19MP7P2_FD_148606 | JGI IMG/M metagenome (GOLD analysis project Ga0163148, IMG submission 148606) | Freshwater microbial mat bacterial communities from Lake Vanda, McMurdo Dry Valleys, Antarctica- Oligotrophic Lake LV.19.MP7.P2 | ecosystem: Environmental > Aquatic > Freshwater > Lake >... | reverse complement strand
GTGCTCGCTTCGATCTCTGCCGAATCAACCGCACTCACTCGCACTCACTCTTACTCCATCTCACTCCATCTCACTCAATCTCACTCAATCTCACTCAATCTCACTCAATCGCACTCGATCGCACTCGATCGCACTCGATCGCACCCACTCACTCGCACTCGCGATCACACGCGATCACACGCGATCACACGCGATCGCACCCGATCGTCGATACCGACACGATTCGTGCTAGTTTTTCGAAGAAATACTGCGACTTCAAGCGCTGCCGAGCGTTGAAGGAGTAGAGGGCCTCGATGACGACGACGGCGACGATGACGAACGTGACGATGACGAAGTCGGCAAAGGTGAAGGCGACGGAGGCGAACTCGAACTCGATCGCACAACTCAATCTCTTCCGCCGCGGCGGAAAGCGGCGACGCGCGGGTCGCAAGCCCACCGGCGACCGCGCTCTCGTGCCGCACTCAGGCAGGCCAGCATTGACGCCGCGCGATCCCGTCCTCGTCACGACGCGCCTGATGCCGGGGCTACCGAACCTGCGGCGCGAACGCACACTCATGACGTTGCGCGGCGCACTCTCCGCCGGCTCGGACCGCTTCGGGTTCCGCCTCGTCGAGTTCTCCATCCAATCGAATCACCTGCACTTCATCGTCGAGGCCGAGGACGCGCGCGCGATCGCTCGCGGCATGCAAGGCCTGCTCGTGCGGGTCGCGAAGGCGCTCAACCGCGAATGGGATCGTCGCGGCAGGGTCCTTGCGGATCGCTATCACGCGCGGGTCCTGCGCACACCGCGCGAAGTGCGTAACGCGCTCGTCTACGTGCTGCAGAACGCGCGCAAGCACGGCGCGCGCATCCTCGGCATCGACGCGTTCTCGTCGGGCGTGTGGTTCGAGGGTTGGAGCGACCGCGTCGCGCGGGCTGCGCGGCCGATCGCGTCGGCGGGCTCGTGGCTGCCCAAGACGGGCTGGCTCCGCGGAGGGCGCTTGTCGACGCACGAGGAGCCGGCTGCTGGAAGCGGCCAGGGTTCGAGGCGCGGCTCGGCACGCGGGCGAAACGAGCACGCAGGGTCTCGAGGCGCCGACGGCTGTCCGTTCGGTCCGTTTCCCGGCATTTTTCCGCCAGCGATCGACCGGGAGGCGACGTGAACATCCGGCTGGCCATTGGATCGAGGTTCCACGCGCGAGGATCCGCTCGCAGCCGGATCCGGAGCGGTCTCCGCCAAGTCGGCGATCCCATCGAAGGTCCGCCGCGAATGGAGATCGCGACGTGCGGCGTTCGCGGGGTCTTGGAGCAGGAGTGCCCTGGCCGACACACCGGTTTGCCGCGGTTCGGTCCAACACCCGTTGCGCCGGCGTTCGACGGGCCCTCCCCGTGGGTTTCGTACTCGAGTCTCGTCACGAGCTCTGAAGGCGCATGATTCCCTCACAGGACGTGAGCGCGCGCTGGCGCCCCCGACCCAGTGATCGCGTGGCGCGGGGATCGGATAAGTATGGCCCTCCGAGCCCGGTGCGGATGTCGCACGCGTTCGCGCCGCAGAGGGGCGTCACTCGATGCTGAGCCCCGTACGATCGATTCGTTCGCGGGCTCTCCGCCCGGTCCGCGCGTCGATCAACCACCGCGCGTGTCGGGCGTCTTCGCGCCGGCACGCCACACGACGCGGCCGTTGATCACCGTCATGCGCACGTGATCCTGGAGCAAGTCCTGCGGATCGCACGTCGTCGGATCGACACCCAGCACCGTGAGATCGCAGGCGTAGCCGGGCAGCAGTCGCCCGCGACGATCGTCTTGCCGCGCGGCCCATGCGGCCCCGCTCGTGAATCCAGCCAGCGCCGCGGCACCATCGAGTCGTTGCTCGGGCAGCAGCACGTCCTCGGGCTTCCCACCCGCCTTCGTGCGCGTGCGCGCCGCGAAGAGGCCTTCGAGCGGTTCGGGCTTCTCGACCGGGAAATCGCTGCCGAACGCCAAGCGACCCAGTTCGGGAGCCAGCGCGCGCCACGCGTACGCACCCCGCGTGCGCTCGGGCCCGAGGCGCTCGTCGACCCAAGCCATGTCGCTCGTCGCGTGGGTCGGCTGCATCGACGGGACGACGCCGAGTGCCGGAAAACGCGGCCAATCCTTGGGCGCGACGACTTGCGCGTGCTCGATCCGCGGACGCAGGTCGCGGAAACCCGGCACCGCGATCGAGAGACGTTCGAAAGCGTCGAGCACCACGCGGTTCGCGCGGTCGCCGATCGCGTGTACGGCGGGTTGCATACCCGCGCGAGTCACGAGCGCGAGGCGCGTGGCGAGTTCCTCTTCGGTGAGCAGCAAGAGCCCTCTGTCCCCGGGAGAATCCGAGTACGGCTCGATCAGTGCCGCGCCGCGCGAACCGAGGGCTCCGTCGGCGTAGAGCTTGACTCCCGGCACGGACAACATGTCGCGCGGATCCGGCGGGATCGGGAAGCCGACGAGCGACTTCTTGTCGAGCACCGCCATGCCGTCGAGGTACGCGACGACCCGCAACTTGAGGAGCCCGCGCGCGCGCAGATCCTGCAAGAGCGCGAGCATCGCTCGCGACGTGCCCATGTCGTGCACGCACGTGAGCCCGACTGCGACCAACCTCTCCTGCGCGACGAGAAACCGTTTCTCGAGCAGCGCGGCGTTGGACTTCGGGATCACCGCCTCGACGAGCGCTGTCGCCGCGTCGAGCAAGACTCCGGTGGCGCGATCTTGTTCGTCCAAAAAGATCCGTCCGCCCTGAACGGTTCGATCGGGATCGACTTCACCGTCGAGACCGGCCAAGACGAGCGCGGCTTCGTTCACCAGCGCTGCGTGTCCATCGACGCGCTCGAGGAACACCGGGTGTTTGGGCGTCGCGCTCGAGAGCAGGAGATGGTGCGGGAATTCGCCGCCTTCCCATAGGTTCTGGTCCCAACCGCGCCCGCGAACCCAAGTGCCTTCGGGAACCTTCGAGGCCGCCGCCGCGACGCGTTCGATCAACTCCGCGTAGCTCGCGATCCCGACGAGGTCGAGCTGTTCGAGCGACGCGCCGTATCCCTCGAGGTGACCGTGGGCGTCCTGCAGGCCGGGCACGATGCACGCGCCGCGGAGGTCGACGCGCACCGCGCCGGCCGCGTCGGGACGTTGCGACAGTTCCGCGAGAGTGCCGGTCGCCACGACGAGTCCGTCGCGCTCGAGCAGGGCCTCGGTCGCGGTCCCGCGCCCGTCGTTCAGGACGAACCGGCCACCGTGGTAGAGCGTGGCGTCGGACGCGCGGACCGACGACGCGAGAATGGCGACGCCCAGGGCGACGAGGAAGAAGTTTCGGATCACGATGTGGATGCTCGGCAGCGTAAGTCGATCCATCGGCCCAGGCGGGGAAGCCGCTGGAGGATCGGAAGTGTTTTCGCATACGCCGCTACACTTCCGCGATGACCAGCCTGGACAACCGCCGCGCGATCGTCACCGGTGCATCTTCGGGTATCGGCGCGGCCGCCGCGATCGCGCTTTCCGCGGCGGGGGCCGAGGTCGCGCTCGTCGGCCGCGACCGCGCGCGCCTCGACGCGGTCGCAGCGCGCTGCCCGCGCTCGAGGGTCATCGTCCTCGACGTGCGCGATGCAGCCCGCGTGCGCGAGGAACTCGGACGGATAGGCGCCGATCTCGTCGTGAACAACGCCGGACTCGCGCTGGGCGCGGACAAGTTGCCCGACGGAGATCCCTCGGAGTGGGCGACCGTCATCGACACGAACTTGAAAGGCGTTCTGCACGTGCTGTCCGCCACGTTGCCCGCGATGAAGACGGCCGGACGGGGCGATCACGTCCTCCTCGGCAGCGTCGCGGGAAGACAGGTTTATCCCGGCGGAAACGTGTATTGCGCCACGAAACACGCCGTTCGCGCGCTGTACGAAGCGCAGCGGCTCGACCTCGCCGGGTCCGGCGTGCGCGTCTCGACGGTGGATCCAGGAATGGTCGAGACGGGCTTCAGCGGGGTGCGTTTCCGCGGCGACACGGAGCGCGCGAAGGCCGTGTACCAAGGCATGACGCCCCTGTCTCCGGAGGATGTCGCCGACGCGATCCTGTGGATCGTGACGCGACCGCGGCACGTCAACGTCGGTGAGGTCGTGCTGTGGCCCACCGACCAGGCCAGCACGACGATCGTCCAGCGACGTTGAAGAAGTCCGCCTCCGCGCGTCGAAAAGAAACGACGTGTCGCAACGATTCGACTCCCCTCTTTCGCGCCCCGGCACCGTCCTCATCTGCGACGACGACGGTTCGGCCAAGGATCTAGCGCGACTCCTGCAAGAAGCCGGCCACAAGGCCGAGGCCGTGTCGGGCGGTTCGCGGCTCGCACGCGCGCTCCGTGCCGGCGGCACCGACGTCCTCTTGTGCGACGCGGAGGCTGCCGGACTCGACGTCGCGAACGAACTGAAGCGCCTCGACACGCCGCCCGCGTGGATCGAGCTCGCCGGGTTCGGTTCCATCGAGGACGCAGTCCTCACGGTGCGACGTGGCGCCGCCGAATGCTTGCAGAAGCCGTGCGAGCCCGAGGAAGTCCTCCTCGCTGTCGCGCGTGCGCTCGAGGCACGCGACCTGCGCAGCGAGAACCGCCGCTTGCGCGAGGATCTCGCGGGCCGCACGGAGCTCTTCGGCATCTCGACGCGTGATCCGCGGATGCGACAAGTGCTGGCCACGATCGAGTCGGTCGCCGACACGCGCGCGACCGTGCTCATCGAAGGCGAGAGCGGCACGGGCAAGACGATGCTCGCGCGCGCGCTGCACCAGCGCTCGGGTCGAGCGCGTGGTCCGTTCGTCGAGGTGAATTGCGGTGCGATTCCCGCCGGTTTGCTGGAGAGCGAACTCTTCGGCGCCGCGCGCGGCGCGTTCACGGGAGCGACGAAGGATCGAGCCGGTCGCTTCGAGGCCGCTCACGGCGGCACGATCTTCCTCGACGAGATCGGCACGGCGTCGCCGGAACTCCAAGTGAAGCTGCTCCGCGTGTTGCAGGATCGCGCGTTCGAACGCGTCGGCGAGAGCGAGACGCGCACGACCGACGCACGCGTCGTCGCCGCCACGAACGTGGACTTGCGCGCCGCGGTGCGCGAGGGTCGCTTCCGCGAGGACCTCTTGTGGCGTCTCTGCGTCGTCGGCCTGGTGATCCCACCGCTGCGCGAGCGCAAGGGAGACGTCACCGTGCTCGCCGAGCGCATCCTCGAGCGGCTCGCCGTGGAACACGGCCGTACACGCCGTCCTCTGGCTCCGGCCGCGATGGCCGCCATCCTCGCGCACGATTTCCCGGGCAACGTGCGTGAGCTCGAGCACCGTCTGGAACGCGCAGTCCTCTTGGCGCGCGGTGAGGCCATCGAGCCCGGGGACCTGGGCGACGACATGGCGGCGATCTCTCCGGCCGCGTCCATTCCGAGCGTTGGTTTCGAACCGGGAAAGAGCCTGCGCGAACTCCTCGATGCTCCGGAGCGAGAGATCCTGCGCCAAGCGCTCGCGCACTGCGCCGGATCGCGCAAAGAGGCCGCGCACTCGCTCGGCATCGACCGCACGACCCTGTTCAACAAGATGCGGCGTCTCGGTCTGATGGCGTTCCCCACGCGGCCCGAGTAGAACCCTTCGTCCACACGTCATGCGCTGGCCCACTTGGACGCTTCTCATCGCCGCTCTGGCGCTCCTCGCGATCGTCGGCGCGATGGTCTCGCGCCAGTCGGGAGTGACGCCCGAGGAATTCCTCGCGGCCGTCGAGAAGCGCATCGAGGACGGACGCTACGACCGCGAGCAGACTCTGCAGAACCTCGACCAGGTCCTCGCACGCGCGCGCGAGGCCGGAGATCCGGATCTCGAAACGCGTGTGCTCCTGCGTCGCGGACGCCTGCTCATGGACCTGGGAGCGTTCGATCGCGCGCGCACCGACTTGCTCGCGGTCGCCGAGAAGCGTCCCGAGGACCGTGATGTCGAGTCCGACTTGATCGATCTCGACACGCGCGCCGGGGATTTCGCGGCCGCCGAGGTGCGCGTTCGACGAGGTCTCGAGCGCGAACCGGATTCCTTGATGGCCTGGACTCGGTTGGGTCGCCTGCATCGACTCGCAGCCGAACGCAGCGAGGCCACGGCGACGGAGTTGGTCGCGCGGCTCTTGGCTCCGGACGAACTCAGCGAGGCGCGTGAACTGCTCGCGCGTTCCGCGGCGCTCGACGGCGAGGACCTCGAACGGCCCGCGATCGCCGAGCGACTGCGCGTGCTGCTTCGCGACGAGGAGGAATCGCTGCAAGACATCCTGCGCGCCGCGGATCGCGCGTCCGCGGATTCGGCGAAAGCGCGCCAGGCCTACGCGCGTGCACTTCAATGCGGCGTCGACGCCGAACCGCTGGCGGGCCTCCTCGATCTCTTCGGGCGAGCGGGACGCCGCGACCTGACCGCCGATCTGGCCATGGCTTCGCTGCGCTTCGACGCGCTGAGCACGGACGTCGTCGTCGCGCGCTCGCTCCTCGAATCGCTGGAAGAACTCGGGCGTTACCGCTTCGCCAGCGAACTCGCGCGGAAATGGTCGCTGCGACGCGTGCCGCTCGACGCGGAGTTCCTCCACCTGCTCGCGCGGATCGGCCTCGCGGCCGGGCGCGCCGATCTCATGGGGGATGCGGGTGATCAACTGCGTCGAGTCGGTTCCACGGACGATGCGTACGCAGCGTGCTTCTTCCAGGGCATCGGACTCGTGTTGTCCGGTCAGGACTCGTACGGCCGCACGTACCTGCGTCAGTTCCTGTCCTCGACAGCTCCCGAGCCCGTGCCCGGCGCACGCGCTCAGGCGTGGCGCGCGGTCGCGAAGGCTTCACGCGTCTTGGGCGAACCCGAGTTCGAGCGCGAGGCGATCCAGGGTGCGATCGAACTCGAGCCGGAGTTCGACGGCGAACTCCATCTGCGGCTCGCCGAGCTCTTGATGGCCGCGCCGCACGGCGGATTCCGCGTCCCCGAACGTCGCTTCGCGTACGGCATGAGCCTCCTTCCAGCGCGCACGGAGGAACTCCTCCCCCGCTGGCACGAGATCGGCCGACGCGAACTGACATCGATCGGTTTCGATCCCGAAGTCGTGCGCACGAGCCTGCTCCAGGCGCGCATCTGGACGCCGGCCTCGGATGCGAGTCCGTACGAGCTGTTCCGCTTGGCGGAGATTCACGACGCCGCCGGCGATGGAGCGCGGGCGAAGGCCCACCTCGATCGGCTGCTCGATCTCGTCCCGGGTTTCGTCCCGGCACTCGACCTCGCACTCGCGGGCGCGCGACGTCAGACGGATCGTTCGAAGCTCCTCGCGGCGGTGACCGCGCGGATCGCTGCCGCCGGTCGATCCAGGGTCACGGCCGAAATCCTGCGCGAAGTGCCGTTCGACGAGCTCGAGTCCGAGGTCGTGCACGAGCTCATGCGGGCCGATCCCGAGTACTTCGGTCGCGTGGCTGCGGCTCACACGCTCGCCATCTCGGGCCGACCGCGCCTGGCGCTGTCCTTGCTCGAGGGGATGGACCCCGCGACCCTCGGTGACGAAGCGCGACTGCTCGCAGCGTCGCTGGCCCTCGAGGCGGGCGAGGCCGCGCGCGCGTGGTCGATCCTGCAGCCCATGGGGCGTGCGGTGGCTGCGTTGAAGGAGTCGGCCATCCTCGGTGCCCGCGCTGCGAGTTGGAGTCGCGCGCCGGATGCCGCGCGCGCAACGCTCGGCCTCCTCGCGCAGAACAAGCAACTCGGTCGAGCGACGCGCATGGCCGCGGCGCGGGTCGCCCTGCGCGCCGGAGATCACGCGAGCGCACGCACACTCCTCGATGCGATCGACGCGCTTCCCGAGGCACGCGGTGGAGATCTGTGTCTGGAGCTCGCGATCGCGGCCCATCTAACCGGAGACTCGGCTAGCACGAGCCGTTCACTCGCGCGTGCCGAAGCGTTCGAATCGAAGGGCGCGCTCGAACGCACCGCGCTCGTGATCGCGATCCATGAGGGTCGTGTGGAGTCGTGGAAGACCTTCGCGGAGCGCGCGGAGGTCAAGACGAAGGATGCCCAGGCGATTTTCACGGCGGCACTGTTCGTTCTGCAGGGTCGCGATGCGGAGGCTCGGGCCAAGATTGCCCAGGCCTCGGCCGACGCGGAGACGCTCGACCCTCGTTGGACGCTCCTCGCGCGTGCGCTCGACATCGAAGAAGGACTGGAAACGCAGTTCGATCCGCGACTGGGCCGCATCGCACCTGCCGCGATCGACGGCTTCCTCGAAACTCTGCCGAGCGCGTCCGGTGCGAAGGCGGCGGCGGGTTGGGTGGCGCTGACGGCAACCGTCGAGGGCCAAGCCGTGGCGGCCGCGGACATGCGGGTCCGTGCCGGCCTTCCCGGTGCGCAGGCGATCTGGCCCACATGGCTCCTCGCAACGCTCGATCAACGGGCCGGCGACGTCGGCGCAGCACGCCTCGGAACCGAGAGCGTCCTGCGACTCGCGCCCGACTTCGAACCCGCGTGGTCCCTGCTCGAGAATCTCGATCCCGAACTGCGTTTCGATGCTGCGGCCTACGGGCAATTCCGCGGCGATCGACTGCGCGCACTGGGACGATTCGAAGGCCGGACGATCGCGGATCGCGAGGACCGCGCGCGCTGGCATCAGTCGCGCGGCGATCACGCGGCAGCGATCGCCGAAGCCGAAACCGAGGGCGAGCCCGCGAGCGCGGAACTCTCGAGCATCGCGGCGCGGTCCCTCCTCGAACTCGGTCGCCCGCGAGCTGCCGTCGAACGGCTGGCGCGGGCGCTCCGAACCGAGCCGGGTCCGCTGGACACGGCGGGCGCGATCGGCACCTTGCTCCAGGCCATCGACCGTGCGGACGCGGATCCGGAAGGCCCGCTCCCAGAGGGCACGACGGGCGAGACCTTGCGCACACTTGCGCTGGCGCACCTCGAGGATCCGCGCCTCGTTCTCGCACTCGCGCGGATCGATCTCGGGCTCGACCCGCGTAACCCGGCACTCGGCGTGCGCAAAGCGATCTCCCGCCTCGAGGCGTATCGCGGGCGGCATCGCGGCCGACCGCTGGATCACGGAGTGCTCGGTTCGGCCGCGGCGTGGATCGACTTCCTCGCGCGGCTCGATCCGGAGAAGGCCATCGCGTTGGCGCAGCAAGAACTCGACCTCGCGCCGGGTTCCCTCGCGACTTGGACTGCCGCAGCGCGCGCCTTCGAATCCAACGGAGATCGCGAGGAAGCGCTCTCCACGTTGAGGCTCGCGGCGCGCATCGACGAACACGGCGAGGTGTCGCGCGAGATCTTGCGGATCCGTTCGCGCGCGGACATGGACGCATCGGAGATCGACGGCATCGTGACCGCGATCACCGCGTTGGAAAAACAAGATGCGCCCGAGCCGGCCCTGCGCGTGCTGGCGGCACGCAGCTTCCTGAACCTCGGTCCGCGTCTCAGCGAACAAGCACTCGAATCGGCGCGAGCTGCGAGAAGCGATCCAGCGGCCACCGCTGCGGATCGACGCGCGGCCGCTATCCTCGCTTCGATCGCGCTCCTCGCACGCGGCCGTGAAGACGGACTCGGCGAGGCCACGATCTTGCTCCGCGATGCGCGACCCGAGCGCCCCTCGCGCATGGAGGCGGATTTCCTCGAGGCGTTGCGCGGACTCGCGCGGGTCCAAGCCAAGCCCTGACGCCGGCGACCTGAACCGTCGCTCCTACCCGATGTCGTGACCGCGCTCGCGCAAAGCCTCGGCCATCGTTCCGAAACGGAAGCGGCCCAGAAGCGCTTCGAGCCGCGGCAGAGTCCGATTCAAATTCAGGTAGTGGCGGAAGCGCGCGAACCGCGCCACGTCCACACGCGGCTGATCTGGGTCGAGTTCCCACGGATGCAGGTAGAGAGCAGCCGGACGTCCGTCCTTCTCGAGGGAGGCCAATGCGCTGCGCGTCGCCCACAGCGGTAGCAGTCGGAAGTAGCCGCCGCCGCCGACGGGCCAGTTGCGACCGAGCGCGCGCCACGTGGCGACGGGGAATTCGAGAATGCTCCCACCGGCCACTTCGACGCGCGAGATGCCGGGATCGAAGTCCGGGACGCCGTACGTCGGGTGCGAGACGGGGTGCACGCTCGAGTCGTAGCGATAACCGCGCTCGACGAGCACGTCGAAAGCCCACCACGTCGAGCGAGAGAGCGAGAACGTGGAGGCGCGGAAGCCGATGGGCCTTGGAGCGCCGGCTGCGATGAGCGCACGCTCGGTGCGCGCGAGATCCTCGACGAACCGCTCGCGTCCGAGATCCGCGAGGAAGAGGTGCTCGTACCCGTGACTCGCGATCTCGTGCCCAGCGTCGAGGCACCGACGCACGAGATGCGGGTGGCGCTCGGCCACCCAACCGAGCCAGAAGAACGTCGCACGCGCGCGGCGGCGATCGAGGAGGGACAGGATGCGATCCATTCCGACGTCGAGACGCGAGGGCACGCCGTCCCAGCCGTCGCGCTCGAACGCCGACCTGAAGTTCGCGACCTGGAAGTACTCCTCGACGTCGAAGGAGAGCGCGTGCAGAACGCCGGTCGTCGTCGTGGTCGCCATGGAGCTCTTCACGCGAGATCATCGGCTGCGGCGTGACGCCGACGCCAATGTTCCAGGACGAGTAGGCTCCACAGGAGGTTCGAGCGGTCGTGCGCGCCGCTCTGGTGCGCAGAATTGCACTCGCGCAGGCGCGCGCGATCGAACCAGCGCTCGGGGAGAGTCTCGATCGCCTCGGTGACCGCGGGCGCGAGCGGACCGCGCAACCACGCACGCAGCGGCACGTCGAAGCCCATCTTGCGCCCGTCGAGGACGTCCGCAGGAATGCGCGACCGCAACGCCTCCCGAAAGGCGTGTTTTCCGCGGCCTCCGCGCACTTTTTCGCGCGTGGGCAGGTTCACGAAGCGCTCGACGAAGCGATGGTCTAGGAACGGTGGACGGACCTCGAGAGACGCGGCCATCGACGCACGGTCGCCCTTGACCAGGATCTGGTCGGGCAGGAAGTGGAAGTGATCGGCGTACTGCGCGCGGTAGAGCGCGTCGCCCGACCGCGGTCGTGCGTACAGACCCGCGAACGCGTCGAACGGATCGTGCGCTCGAAGTGAGTCGGCCAGCTCGGGGTGGAGCAGTTGCAGCGCATCGCCACGGTCGAGCTGCGTGAGGCTCGCGAAATACGCGCGCGCCGGATCGCGACCGAGGTTTTGCAGCGTGCTCTTCGCCCGCACGGAGCGCGGCGCCCAGTCGAGCTTCGGGTAGTGGCGACCGACGAAAGCTGCGGCCCGCGTGCCTCTTTGTCCGAGGATCGACCGTGCGCGGTTCTCGGCGACGTCGAAGACGTAGCGCCGATAGCCGGCGAACACTTCGTCACCGCCGTCGCCCGAGAGCGCGACCGTGACGTGCTCGCGCGCCATCTTCGAGACCAGATAGGTCGGCACGGTCGAAGGGTCGGCGAGCGGCTCGTCGTAGAACCAGGGCAGGACGTCCAGTGCGATCCGCGGGTCGGGGTCGAGCACGCGCGTGTGATGCGTCGCTCCGAGTCGAGTCGCCGTCGCGCGTGCGCGATCGAGTTCGTCGTACTCCTTCTCGCGGAAACCGACCGAGCAGAACACGAGTTCGCGCGCAGAACCGTCCGAGGCGGGCAGTCGCGCCATCGCGTCGGCGACGGCCGTACTGTCGATGCCGCCCGAGAGGAACGCACCCAGTGGCACATCCGAGACCAAATGGTCGCGCACGACGCGATCCACCCATTCGAGGATTTCGTGGGTCGACGCGGGCTCGCGCTCTCCATCGAGCGGCAGATCCCAGTAGCGCCGGAGGCGGGGCGCCTCGCCCGGAGTCCACGTCAAGGTCGTCGCTTGCGGCAACCTCTCGACGCCTTCCCAAGCCGATTCCGGCCCGGAAACGTAGCCCTGCACTAGATAGTCGAGCAGTCGTTTCGCGCGCATGCGCCGCGGCAGGAGTCCACTCGCGAGCAGCGCCTTGCACTCGCTGCCGAAGACGAGTCCCGACTCGGTGAGCGCCCAGTACAGCGGTTTGATGCCGAGTCGATCGCGCCCGAGCAAGAGCTTCGGTCGCAAACGATCGCGAGTATCGAGGATCGCGAACGCGAACATGCCGACCAAATGCTCCGCGACGCGTTCGCCGTGCTCTTGGTAGAGGTGCACGATCGTCTCGACATCGGATCCCGTGCGGAAACGATGGCCGCGTGCGAGCAACCCCTCACGAAGCTCGACGAAGTTGTAGATCTCGCCGTTGCAGACGACCGCGATGTCCTCGTCCTCGTCGAGGATCGGCTGGTGTCCGCCCGCGACGTCGATGATCGACAAGCGACGGAATCCAAGGCCGGCGCCAGCCTTCACGAAGATCCCCTCGTCGTCGGGACCGCGATGTTCGAGCGTCCGCGTCATGCGCCTGAGCAGCGCGGTGTCCACGACACCACGCGGATCCCCGAGCACGATGCCGGTGAAGCCGCACACGGTCCTAGAGCCCCCCGGGAGCCGGACGTCGACCGAATCCGCTCGTGGGCGCGGTGCGCGTGAAGCCGTCCTGGATGCGCGGTCCGCCGAACCCCGTGGGTCGAGCCAACACGAGCGAGCCGCGCTCGGCCGTACTGCTCGCACGCTCGGGTTCTTCGGCCATCGCGTCACGCGCGACCTTGCCGAACACGACCACGATGGCGACGTAGTGATAGAAGAGGTCGAACTGCGCGCGATTCAAAAATGTTGCGCCCACGACGAACGCGACCATGCCGGCTTCGAACATGTTCGCGTAGGAGAGGATCCAGCTCGAGTGGTAGCGCCGCGCCGCCTCGCGCCGCACGATCGCGAGATCGCGGAACGTCAGCACGATCAGGAGCAGATACAGCATGAACGCCGGCGTGCCGCACTCGGCCCAGATCTGTAGATAGCTGTTGTGCGCGACGCGCGTGCCCTCGGCCTTCGGATTGCCATCCGCTTCGACTCCGCGCTTCGGATCGTAGCTCGGGTATTCCTGCTGGAACTTGTTGAAGCCGACTCCGAGGAGCGGCTTCGACACGATCATGTTCCCGGCGACCTTCCAGGCCTCGATCCGCCCACGGGCGGAACCTTCGGTCTCGTACTCGGAGATCGAGGAGATCCGGTCCTTGTAGCTCGACGGAGCGGCCATCCACGCCGCGGCGCCGCACAACGCGACCAGTGCGAACCCGGCGAAGCGGTTCTTCG
>Ga0163148_10005159_pt1 | contig 13181 bp, 5 predicted proteins | sample OliLakLV19MP7P2_FD_148606 | JGI IMG/M metagenome (GOLD analysis project Ga0163148, IMG submission 148606) | Freshwater microbial mat bacterial communities from Lake Vanda, McMurdo Dry Valleys, Antarctica- Oligotrophic Lake LV.19.MP7.P2 | ecosystem: Environmental > Aquatic > Freshwater > Lake >... | reverse complement strand
TACGCCAAGTCCGCAAAGCGAGACGCACTCCTTAGCGTCCTTTGCGAGACCTTAGCGCCCTTTGCGGGAACCAACCTCGCGCCAAGTCTGCAAAGCGAGACGCACTCCTTAGCGCCCTTTGCGGGAACCAACCTCGCGCCAAGTCTGCAAAGAGGGACACCAGCCTTAGCGCCCCTAGCGGGAAACAACCTCGCGCATGATCAAATCACCAACCCCGCTTTTCCCCGTTTCACGAATTCGCCATACCCTTTGTTGATCAGCACGTTACCATGATCAACAGCAACCTGGCCGCGCAACAACACTGTTTTGCATTTCCCCTGCACTTCCCAACCTTCGTAGGCAGAATAGTCCACGTTCATGTGGTGCGTTGCTGCGGAGAGGGTGTGCGGTTCTTCCGGGTCAAAAATAACGAGGTCGGCATCCGAACCAGGAGCAATACAGCCTTTTTTGGGATACATCCCGAAGATTTTGGCCGCATTGGCAGAAGTCACTTCCACGTATTTGTTGGCGCTGATTTTACCGGTGCGCACCCCTTCCGACCAAAGCAATTCCATCCGGTTTTCGATGGCCGGGTGCCCGTTCGGGATTTTTGAAAAATCATCCTTGCCCATCATTTTTTGTGCCCACATGAACGGGCAGTGGTCAGTGCCGACTACCTGCACCAAGCCCTGGTTTAATCCCGCCCAAAGCGCTTCCTGGTCTTTCTTTTCCCGCAAAGGGGGACTCATCACCCATTTGGCACCTTCCGGATTTTTTTGGTAAAGCGAGGCGTCTAAGATGAGGTATTGAATGCAGGTTTCCACAAAAATCTTTTGGTTCCGGGTAGTAGCGCGCCGCACGGCATTGAGGGCGCCTTCGCAGGTCATGTGTACGATGTAGGCAGGCACACCCGTGTAATTGGCCATATCGCTGAAACGACCCGAGGCTTCCGCTTCGGTCACTTCCGGCTGCGAGAGGTAGTGATAGAGCGGCGACAATTTGCCCTCCGCCCGGTGCCGGGCGATGAGTTTGTCAATCATGTCGCCATTGGTGGCGTGTACGGTGACCATGCCGCCCCGTTTTTTGACTTCCTGCATCAGATCCACCATTTGCCCGTCGTCAATCATGAGGGCACCTTTGTAGGCCATAAAGGTTTTGAAAGAGGTAATCCCCTCCTCCTCAATCATTTGGATGATTTCTTGTTTAGTATTTTCATTAAAATCCGTGACGGCGATATGGAACGAATAATCGCCGTAGCAATTCCCGTTTGAACGACCACGCCAGGATTCCAGCGCATGGTGCAGCGATTTGCCCTGCGTTTGCAACACAAAATCAATGACCATCGTGGTGCCGCCGTGCAGGGCTGCGCGGGTGCCGGTTTCATAATTATCACTGGAATAAGTGCCCATAAACGGCATATCCAAGTGTACGTGCGGATCAATCCCGCCCGGAAAAATGACCTTGTCAGTTGCGTCAATCACCTGATCGGCGCTCACATTCAGGTTTTTTCCAATGCTGTGGATCGTTTCTCCTTCGATGTAAATATCGGCATGGTAATCTTCCGATGCCGTTAGGATTCTTCCGTTTTTGATGAGTATGGACATAGTTTTGTGATTGCTGGTTTTTGAATTCTTTGCCCGAGGTAACCCCTTTTTGGAAAGGAGTCACTGCTGCCGGTACGTGCGCATGAGCAGCCAATAAATTAATCCGCTTACCCCAAAGCCTACGAACCAGGCATAATGGTACAAATGTATGATCCATTCAGGCATACTGTCTCCGGCGATCACTTTAATCGTAACGAGGAACCCGGGTACATTGGGTAAAATCCCGGCTAATAATGCAATGACCGCAGCAATGTTGAATCCTTTGCGGTAGCTGTATAAACCTTTTGAATTGTATAAATCGGTGACTACCAATTGCTGTTTCCTGACGAAATAATAATCCACAATCATGATCCCGCCGACTGGTCCCAGCAAACTTGAATACCCCACTAACCAGGTAAAAATATACCCGGTTGGGTCAGCGATCAATTTCCAGGGGAAAATCAATATGCCGATAATGCCGGTGAGGTAGCCGCCTTTCCGAAAATTGATTCGGGAAGGAGCAAGGTTGGCAAAATCATTTGCCGGGCTGACGATATTGGCCGCAATATTGGTAGCGAGCGTGGAAATAGCGACGGCAATCATGGCTAAGCTCACCAGCAGCTTGCTGTCAAATTTTCCGGCCAGTTCCACCGGATCCCAAATGGTGGTTCCATAGATAATCGTTGTTGCCGAGGTTACGACGACCCCGATAAACGAAAACAAGGTCATGGAAGAAGGGAGCGCCACCGCTTGCCCAACGATCTGTGCTTTCTGGCTTTTTGCATACCGGGTGAAATCGGGGATGTTCAGGGATAAGGTTGCCCAGAATCCGACCATGCCTGTCAATGCCGGAAAAAAGAACGCAAAAAAGGAATTGCTGTCGCTGAATTTCGAAGGTTGATCAAGGATAGGCCCTAAACCATTGCCTGCATCAATGGCCCAAAACAGCAAGGCCAATGCAGCAAGTGGCAAAAAAAACGCCTTGAACACCATTAATTTTTTGATGCTTTCCACCCCAAGATAGACCACATACATATTCAACAACCAGAAAAGCAGGAACGCGATGGCCGGGCCGGTTTGCAAACCGAATGAATCGGGAAACACCTGCGGCAACGCATCGAGCGAAGGCATCCAGATTCGGAACATCTGGTACAGGGCAAAACCGCCGATCCAGGTTTGTATGCCAAACCAACCGCAGGCAACGATGGCACGCAACATGGCTGGTATATTCGCGCCGATTGTTCCAAAACTTGCCCTGGCAAAAACCGGGAACGGAATGCCGTATTTAGCGCCTGCATGGCCATTCAGAATCATCGGTATCAATACGACTAAGTTGCCCAAAAAAATGGTCAGGATAGATTGCCACCAGTTCATCCCTCCTTCAATCAGCGAACTCGCGAGCATGTAGGTAGGAATACAGAGGCTCATGCTGATCCATAAAGCCGCATAGTTCCACGTATTCCAGGTGCGTTTATGATCAGGAACAGGCGCAAGGTCTTCGCTGTAAAGGGGTGAAGCGGTGATGTCTTCGGTGGGTTCGGTGTCTATGGTTGTACTCATAACTACTACAATTAATGTGCCTGACTACGTTTTGACTACGTTTACTAAACTTTTAAAGTTTAGTAAACGTCACCTTCAATTTCACTTTGGCAAACGCTTTATCCAACAAATCCAAAGCAATCGCAACATCCTCCTCCGTAGCTGTCATGGGCGGAGAAATGCGGATGACATTGCCGTAAAGGCCGCCTTTTCCGATGAGCAGCCCCAGTTCGCGGGTCGCTTCAAACAATTGTTTTGTCGCCTCCGGCGAAGGTTCTTTGCTTTGGCGGTCTTTCACCAACTCCATGCCCTGCATCAGGCCCATGCCCCGAACATCGCCGATGACGGCGTATTTTTCCTGCAAGCGTTCGAGGCCGCTGCGCAATTGCCGGCCCAGGATCGCTACGTGTTGCGGGGTCGCTTCTTTTTCCAGCACACCAATGGTGGCCATAGAAGCGGCACAGGATACCGGGTTGCCGCCGAAGGTACTGATGGTAAGCCCGGCGCTGCGGGTGCTTTCCGCAATTTCGGGGGTGGTAATCGTGTTGGCAAGCGGGAAGCCGTTGGCGATGCTTTTTGCCATCGTCATGATGTCGGGTTCCACGTCATAATGTTCGATGCCGAACCATTTGTCGCCGGTGCGCCCGAAGCCGGTTTGCACTTCATCCGCTATAAAAAGCCCGCCGTAGTGCTTCACGACTTCCTGCACGATTTTAAAATATTCCGGCGGCGGGGTGATGAATCCGCCCACGCCTTGAATCGGTTCGGCAATAAACGCGGCGATCTTGCCGGAAGTCATGGTTTTTACCACGTCTTCCACGTCTCCGGCACAGGCAACCCCGCAGACCGGATACGTCATTTTCAGCGGACAGCGGTAGCAATAGGGGTTCAGCGCGTGCTTGATGCCCATGAAGTGTGTGCCGCCAATGCGCCAGGGCGACTGGCCGGTCAGGCTCATCCCGATGGCCGAGCGACCGCTGTAACCATGTCGCAGGGCGATAATTTCCTGATGCCCGGTATAGGTTTGCGCCAAAAAAACAGCCGTTTCATCCGCATCCGTTCCCGACGGCGTGAAGTAAGAAACCTGAAGTTTGCCGGGCGTAATTTCCGCCATTTTTTCGGCCAGGTTCACATGCGCTTCATTCGGGTAAAGCGTGGAGGAATGGATGAGTTTTTCAGCCTGTTCGCGCACGGCTTCCGTCACTTCGGGTCGGTTATGTCCAACGCTCGTGGTGAGGATTCCGCCAAAAAAATCGAGGTATTTTTTGCCCTCCACATCCCAGACGTACATGCCGTCGCCACGCTCTAAAGGCAGCGGTTCGGTATAATACAACAGGTGGTTGGGCCACAGGTATTTTTTCTGTTTTTCCAGAATTTCAGCTTTTTTGCTGAGGGTTGTTTTTTCAGTATCCATGGCATTGGTAATTTTCAAATTAATTAATTTTCAAATCAATCAACTCGCCCAATCTTTCCACGCTTCCGGATCCCACTTCGTCGTGGTCTTTTTCAGCTTGGTCCAGAAGTGGATCGAACTTTTGCCGGTGATGTCGCCTACGCCAAAGCGCGATTCATTCCAGCCTCCGAAAGAAAATGGCTCGCGGGGCACCGGAACGCCGACGTTCACCCCAACCATACCTGCACTGACCCGCTCAATGATGTAATTGGCCAAACCACCGCTTTGCGTAAAAACGGAAGCGGCGTTCCCGTATTCGGAGCGGTTTTCAATTTCGATGGCCTGGTCTATGTTGTCGGTGTGCATGATGGCCAAAACCGGACCAAAAACTTCTTCTTTGGCGATGGCCATGTCGGGCGTCACGTGGTCAATGACGGTTGGCCCGACGTAGTACCCGCCTTCTTTGCCCGCCACCACTGTATTCCTGCCATCCAATAGCACCCGTGCGCCCGCAGTTTCCGCTTCCGCAATGTAGCGCTCGATGCGTTCTTTAGCGGCTTGCGTGATCACGGAGCCGAGGTTTTTTCCGGGCACAATTTTTTTGGCTTCTTCACAAATCTGGTGGATGATGTGGTCTGTTTTTCCAACCGCCACCATCGCGGAAGCGGCCATGCAACGTTGCCCCGCGCAGCCTGCCATAGAAGCGGCAATGTTCGCAGCAGAAATATCGGGGTTGGCATCCGGCAACACGATCAGGTGGTTTTTTGCGCCGCCGAGCGCTAAGCAGCGCTTCAGGTTGTGGGTGGCGCGCTGGTAGACAATTTTGGCCACTTTCGTGGAACCGACAAACGAAACCGCTTCGATCCCAGGATGGTCGCAGATGGCTTCCACGATTTCGCGGTCGCCGTTTACAATATTAAAAACGCCGTCGGGAAGGCCGGCTTCTTTCAACAACTCAGCAATCCGTTGCGCACTCAGCGGCACCAATTCGGAAGGCTTCAGGATCATACAATTTCCTAAAGCAAGGGCATTCGGAATGGTCCATAACGGCACCATGAATGGGAAATTGAACGGCGCGATGGAGGCCACCACGCCAAGCGGCGCATGCGACGTGCGGCATTCTACGCCTTTGCTCACTTCCTGAATTTCGTCACTCAGAATTTGCGGCAACGAACAGGCAAATTCACACAACTCCATGCCTTTCAGAATTTCAGCCTCCGCTTCGGGGAACGTTTTCCCATTTTCTACAGACACCAAAGCAGTAAGTTCCGCTTTATGTTGCTCAAGTAAACCCCGAAGTTTGAAAAAGACCTGCACCCGCTCTTTGATAGTCCACTTCGACCAGCCGACGTAGGCTTCCTGAGCGGCTGCAACGGCTTCATCCAATACTTCCCTGCCGGAAAGGGCGACAGAAGAAATGGTGCTTCCATCAAGTGGGCTTTGAACGGCCATAGACCGGCCTGCAACTTCCCGGAACGCACCGCGGATGTAATTTCTGGCTAAGGGATAAGCAAGCGGCGTTGTACTCATGGAAATGACTTTAATTTGGTTTCGCCTGCCAAGTTTACAATTTTTTGACCAATAGACTAAATATAGCCTGATAATATTTCAAATATCAAAAAATCCACGCTCCTAAGGAGCCAGCAAAGAATAAGTTCCTTGTTTCAAGCCAGCTATCGCGTTGTCAGGCAAGACGCGTAGAGCAATTATAGCCTTAGCTACATGATGAGCGATGAGCAACGCAGCCTGGCAGCGGGAGAGCAACTTCAAATGAGGAAGTTATTCTTCGCTGACTCCTTAGTATGTTAAAATTTGCATTTTCATAAAAAATGTACCCTTTTATTGTACAAGCTTATTTATAAATTACGTATGTTTGCGCTCACAAAAACTTCGTAGAACAGTTATTGAAATTAAGTTGCTCTATTAAAAATCTTCATGAATAGAGTTATAAAAGTTTTTATTATAGCTTCCTTTGATTGGTTCGTTGATTGTATGTTGTTGCAAATCAGGTAACAAAGCTTGTTATCAGCACTAGATAGACTACTTACTACCCAAATATTTTATTATGAAAAATCAAATTTCAATTACAAAATCCCGGGGCGCAACCCCGCTTTCTTTCCCTACATTTTCACCTACACACAATTTTGAATTAAGACACTTTAACCGCGCTTTCCCTTGAAGCTTTATAGCTGAAATGAAAGTGTATGTGTTTTAATTCCTGCTGTTCATAGCTGTCATTCAGCCTTTGAACAAGTTGTTAATGCTGTTTGCGTAGTTCCTCTATGCAAGCATTGTTTTCCCTATGCAGACCTAGTTTATTGCTCACAAATTCAATGCTGTTCTTATGAACCACTCCTTACCAACTCCAACGGGCAGCTTAGCCCCAAAATCTACCAATTCACTGATCAAATCTTTTGCAATTAGTTTTGCTTTTCTGGCTTTGTCTATAACGGGCGCAAGCGCTCAAGGCAATGGTTTTTTTGAATCTTACGTCGTCCTTGACGCTGGATCCGGGAATCAGTTTTATGATGCAACGGCAACCACTGCTAATCCCGATTTCCACAATGCCAATCTGGGTGCCTTTAATTGCGTGGAAACCCTGCTCCTTGGCGGACAGGGCAAGGCATTCAAATGCAGCCCTTGTGATGTAACAGGAACCCGTATTTTTTGGCGGGTATGGTCTGTCGCTCCGAGTGGAAGCTTCACACAGGTGAACATGCCTTTTGCCTCCAATGACCCTGGCGCTGCCCCTGGATGCCAAGACCAAACCTGGCAGGAAGCCGGGGCAGGCAAGGTCAATGTACTGGCGGGTCTCATCCCTGGCAATTATACGTTGGAGGTCTATTTTGAAGGCAATGCGACTGGGAGCGGCTGTCCGAATCCTTTTTACCATAGCAATAGTGGCTCGAATTATCAGGCGACTTTTGAGGTGTCGGGTTGCGCTCAAGGCAATGGTTTTTTTGAATCTTCCGTCGTCCTTGACGCTGGATCCGGGAATCAGTTTTATGATGCAACGGCAACCACTGCTAATCCCGATTTCCACAATGCCAATCTGGGTGCCTTTAATTGCACGGAAACCCTGCTCCTTGGCGGACAGGGCAAGGCATTCAAATGCAGCCCTTGTGATGTAACAGGAACCCGTATTTTTTGGCGGGTATGGTCTGTCGCTCCGAGTGGAAGCTTCACACAGGTGAACATGCCTTTTGCCTCCAATGACCCTGGCGCTGCCCCTGGATGCCAAGACCAAACCTGGCAGGAAGCCGGGGCAGGCAAGGTCAATGTACTGGCGGGTCTCATCCCTGGCAATTATACGTTGGAGGTCTATTTTGAAGGCAATGCGACTGGGAGCGGCTGTCCGAATCCTTTTTACCATAGCAATAGTGGCTCGAATTATCAGGCGACTTTTGAGGTGAGCGCAAGCGGTAATGTGGTAACGAACATCAATACCGGCAAATCTTCTGTTCCATCCAAGCCGCCATCAACGATGCGCAGACCTTAAACGGTCACACCATCACGGTTGATGCGGGCACTTACGCTGAAAACGTTTTAGTCAACAAGTCGCTCACCATCAACGGGCCGAATGCGAATATTGATCCGTGCTCAGGAACAAGAGTTGCGGAAGCGGTCGTGACTTCTGCGGTGTCCGCTATTGATGCGTTAGCTATTTTTGACATTGCTGCAAATACGCCTAATGTTTCCATCAGGGGATTTACTATTGATGGCGACAATACGGCATTAACCAGTGGTTATCTCGGTACGAATGGCGCAGATATTGACGCAGCAGAAGGCATATCGTCTTACGGAAGCGGCGTTAATAACCTGACGATTTCCAACAACATCTTCCAAAATCTTTCCTATTTTGGTGTAACCCTGTATGATTTTCCCGCCGGCGTTCCTTCCAGCGGTCATGTCATTTCCAACAACAAGTTTCAGGATTTTGGCACATACGATCCCGCATCGGGTATTGATTTATGGGGTGGCGGTGTGCTGTTGTACAACAACCAATACGCTGCCGTTAGCAATAACTGCATGACCAATGTGCGGTTGGGCGTACAGACGGGCAATTTCTATCAGGCTAACCCAGGCGCTCCGGCTTCTCAGGTGATTTCCGGGAATACAATTCAGGCACGTCGGGTGGGTGTTTTCCACAACCTGCATTATAGTACTGCTTCACCAATGACCTTCTCAGGAAACACCATAACCGGGTTAACCAATCCGAATGAGAGCGGTGTTCGCGGTATGCTTTTCGGATCGCTTTCCGTTAACTCAACGGCTTCAAACAATTCAATAGACTTGAGCACCGTAACAGGTAATTCCACAGGGTATGAGGTTTGGAATGTAAAAAGCGCCAACCCTGTTGCCATTAGCGGGGGCAATCTATCCAGCGTAAATACAGGGGTATTTCTGAATAACTATGAAGGTTACAACAGTGATGCCACCGACGGCGCACACGCTACGCTGAGCAGTCTGACGATCAACTCCAATGCCAGCGGAACCGGTATCCGGGTATTAGACAGCCCCAGCAGCACACATGCAAATGTGCAATTGGGCATAACCTCCGGCGTTGTTGTGAATGGCGGCACGAAGGGCTTAGTCGTTGAAAATACGAACGCCGCAATCACCGGATTGGGCGATTTGGCTTTTATCGGCCAGAGTGGAAATTACATCGAACTCATTAACAATGCGGGCGACTTAACCGGCACGTCGGTTTCGTTCGACGGCAATACCGGTGCCACGGCCAGCATTGCTGAAAATTATGATATTGAAGACAAAATCCTGCACGCCACCGATGTTGCCGGGCTTGGTTTTGTCCGCGTCCGCACGAATGAGGTGTTCGTAACGCCTTTGAGCGCCAGCACCCAGCGGGGCATTGATGAGGTTGTAGCGGCAGGTGAAATTGTACGCATCAAGGGTGGTTCGTACGCCAGCGGTGCCGATGTTTCTGCAAAAACGGCAACACTTGCCCCGGGGTCAAGCCCTGCCTGCGTAACTTTAGCAGGCAATATGATCCTCAATAGCGGCGATGTATTAAATATGGAAATTGACGGCGCTGCGGCCTGTACCGGGCACGATCAGTTTATTGTGAATGGCACGGTTACACTCGGCGGCGCTTCGTTGCTGGCAACGCTGGGCTACACGCCCGGGCCGATTGACCAGATCATTCTCATCAACAACGATGGCGTAGATCCGGTTAACGGTCAGTTTGCACAAGGGAATACCATCAACCTTTCCGGCATTGATTTCTTCATCAACTATGCGGGCGGAACGGGCAATGACGTGACGTTGACTCGCCTGTGCGGTTCCTGTGTTGGCGGTACATTTGTCGGCAACGTAACCCTCAGTACCCAGGCACAAGTTGTGGCTTTCAGAGATGGTTCAGGCTGCAAATACACCCACGTCACCGGCAACTTGACGATCAACGGATACAATGGCGCCTCGGATCCGATCACCAACCTATGCAACCTGACGGAATTGATTTCCGTAGGTGGCAATTTGCTCATCCGGGATTTCAACAATGCGCTGAATCCAAACAACCTGAGCGACTTAGCCAACCTGCAATTCGTAGGCGCTGGCGCCGGAACAGGCAACCTGACCATTGGTGGCGCTGCGGGGGATTCCAACCCACAAATAGGTTCTATTTCTTTACCGAACCTGCAATCCGTTGACGGCACGATCAATATTTCTTATAACAATGGCGCTTTTTCCATTAGTCTTGCCGGGTTAGCTTCCGTGACAACCGATGTGAATATCAATACCAATGGTGTGCTCGGAACGATCATGATTGGCAATGGCACTACAACCATTGGTCGCGATTTTATCATCAGTACCAATAATAGCACGAACCTGAGTATCATCAATGCCAATATTGCTACCGTTGGCCGCAACCTGACCCTCGACAACAACAACACAAGTGCAGGGGCGACTATTGCTATGCCAAATCTAACCACGGTAACTGGCAATGCAACCATTTCAGACATCGCTACCGGTACGCTCAACCTACCCCTTCTTGCCACAGTAGGCGGAACGCTGAGTATTTCAAATAATGACAATGGCCTAACCGCCATCACATTACCCGCATTAGCTTCCATTGGTGATCTGGGGTTGGTTACGGGCAACCTCTCCATCACCAATAACAATGTCTTGGAAACCATCAACACTTCGGGTTCTAATTTTACCGTAGGCGCTGATGTGACCATTACCGGAAACAACACAGGAGCGGCTCTTGCAGGCGGATTGACTACGGTCAATTTATCGGGCTTGACGCAAACGGGCCGTGATGTGGTCATTACCAATACCAACCGAAATACCAATGGCGCGACGGTCAGTGCGAACAACCTAACCTCCGTTGGCCGCAATTTCCGCATCGAAAATGTTGCCAACAGCATCAGTGCAACTGCAGCAGGGATGACTGTGGCAGGATATGTTAATGTGGACGATAACAATTCTCTTTGTGCACTCGATTTGAGTGGCCTGACTTCGGTCACCCAATATGTCATCATTACAGACAACTACGATGCCTGCGGTTCGCAAAGCATTGATTTATCGGCACTTCAAACCATTGGCGGATATTTGACCGTGTCCGGCAATGACGACCTGCCTGACCTGAATTTACCTGCACTTACTGCAGTAAATGGGGTTGGCGGCAGCAACCGCAGCATTGACGTGACCAACAACGACAATGAAATGACCGGGGTGTCTTTCCCTGTACTCAACACAGGTACCGTCGGTGCAATCCGGGTAAACGGCAATGCTTCCCTGGCGAGTATCAGCATGGGTGCCCTCCCTTCCGTGGGTCAGGATCTGCGGCTGGAAGACAACAACCAGGTAGCCTCCATTGATTTTGGCGCATTAACTACTGTAACTGGCATTTTAAACATTGACGATGAAGACCTGCTCACAGGTTTGGAAGGCTTGGATGCTTTGGTTTCCGTAGGTGGCAATTTCATTATTAACGGCAACGGCGCATTGACCTCTACCGATGGAATGGTTGCGCTGACTACCATAGGCGGGACATTCAGCATTACCAGCAACCCTCAGTTGGGGCAATGCTGCATCGTACCTTGCCAGTTGACTACTATCAATGGCAGTGTTTTCCCTTATACGGGGAATATTACCATTTCAGGCAATAAGTCATTTGCTTCTGGCGGACGCTGCATCAACAATGGCGTTACGCCTGCGACGACCGTTGCACAGACCAGTTGCGGCCCAACGGGCAACATCACCGGCCCAATAGCAGTTTGCCTCAATGATGACATCACCCTAAACGGCAACCCGACTGGCGGTGTGGGGCCATTTACAAGCCATACCTGGACTATTACCGGCGGCACTGGTTTAGCAACCATCATTAACAACAATGACGGAACGGCTGTATTTACCGGCACCGTAGCAGGTACGGTTATGGTAGAATACGTGGTCATGAACGCCAGCGGATGTACAAATACACCCGCAATATTCACCTTTACCGTGGATGCGCCGCCAACTTTGTCCGGGTGTTTGTCTGACCTTTCCATCAATACAGATAATAACGGCGACGATGATTGTACCGCAGCCTTTAGCTGGGCGCACCCTTCTGTTTCCGGCCTTGCCGCATCTTGCGGACCAGCAGTGCTGACTGTAAACTATACACCTGACCTTCCTGGCGAGGGCGTTGTAACGCCTGGCGCCGCCATCATGCAAACTTTTGCAGCGACCACGACTGTGGCGTATACCATGACGGATGCTGCCGGAAATATAGCGACGTGTACCTTTACCGTTACGCTGAATGACAACGAAGACCCCGAAATTACTGCTTGCCCGACAGCCCGAAACTTTACGGGTTGCGACGTGGGGGCAATTACAGGGCCTGCTTATTCCTCAACGGTTGCAACTTCGAGCTATGCCGAATTTTCCGACGCCAACAACCTCGGCGTCGCAACAGATAATTGCGGCATTGTTTCTGCTACTTACCAGGACGCCACTTCGGGTACCTGCCCAATTGTGGTAACCCGCACCTGGACACTCGAAGACGCTAACGACAACGAGGCGGTTTGCACGCAAACGATCAACATAAATGCCCCTGCTGTTGTGTTGAATTGTCCTGCAAGTGTCACCGAAACAGCTTGCCCTTCGCAGGCTTCTTTGGATATTGCCTATGCAGCATGGCTGGCATCTGCGAATTTCACAGGCGGGTGCAACGCTACACTCACCAATGATGCACCTCCAAGTGTATCTGTATGCGGCAGCAGTGTAACGGTTACTTTTACGGTTAGCAGCGGCTGTGAGGCGGGTGTTACTTGTGTACGGACTTTCACGGTTGTTCCTCCTGCGCAGGCAGCTTTTGCTTCCCTGCCGGGTAATACCAGCATCGCTTGCGTTGCAGCCCCACCAACAGGTTCGCCGTTGGCTTATACCAATAACGAGTCCGGCGATTGCCTCATCAGTGGTTCTGTCACCGGTGTCATCACGGGTGGCCCGCATACGGCTTGCGGCGGTTCTTATACCGAAACCTGGACGTTTGTGGATGCTTGTAGCAGAACCATTACGCATTCCAGAACCATCTCCGTGACGCCAGCGGCGCAGGCTGCATTTGCCAGTCTGCCGGGTAATACCAGCATCGCTTGTGGCTCGGCTCCGCCAACAGGTTCGCCGTTGACTTATACCAATAGTGAATTGGGCGTTTGCCTCATCAGCGGTTCCGTAACCGGTTC
>Ga0163148_10005153_pt1 | contig 13195 bp, 13 predicted proteins | sample OliLakLV19MP7P2_FD_148606 | JGI IMG/M metagenome (GOLD analysis project Ga0163148, IMG submission 148606) | Freshwater microbial mat bacterial communities from Lake Vanda, McMurdo Dry Valleys, Antarctica- Oligotrophic Lake LV.19.MP7.P2 | ecosystem: Environmental > Aquatic > Freshwater > Lake >... | reverse complement strand
CGTCGGCAGCTTGAGCTCCGACGCCAGCCGCACAATTTCTGAGTTAAAATCGTCCTGCGTGACCGTCAACCCTTCTTTCTCGGCGATCGCCTCCAAGACGAGACTGACTTTCACGCGACGCGTCGCTTCCTCCCGATGTTCCTGGCGAAGGCTTGTGAGATCCTCCGTGCCGGGCGATTCCGTGGCGCCACCCTTCCGCTGTTGCTGCTGCTGCTGCTGCAGGTGTTGCCGGATGATGGCCTCCAGCTCACGCTCCACGAGGGTTTCCGGGAGATCGAAGTGGTGGGTGTCCATCAGGCGTTTGACGATCGTATCCTTATAGTTGTCTTCGATTTCTCGCTTCAGCGCCTGTTCCATCCCCTCCCGCAGTCTGTCTTTGATTTCTTGGAGCGAGTTGTAGGGGCCGCAATCTTTGGCAAATTCATCGTCCAAGGCCGGCAACTTCTTTTCCTTCACGGATTTGATCGTCAACGTAAACAGGACTGTCTTGCCGGCAACACGAAGATCGGGATGGCCGGCTGGGTAGGGCTGGGAAATTTCGAGCGCATCGCCCTCGTGCTTTCCCCCAACGTGTGAATCGATCTCCAAGCCCAAGACGGATGCGTGTGATCCGACCTTATGCAGCTGGCCTTCCTTCTTCGTGCCTTCCAGCGGGACTCCATCGAGCAGGCCGTGCAGGTCCAATACGATATAGTCCCCGTCCGCGATCGTATGGCCTGGAGGTGTGGCTTCGAGGCGGGCCTGTTGTTCGCGCAAGACCTCAAGGCCTCGGTCAAGCTGTTCGTCGGTGACGGTGCGCTTGTCAGGTTTGAGAGAGATCGGACTCGGCGCCTTATAGTCCCGCAACTCGATGTTCGGCTTGATCTCGACAGTTGCGGTAAAGGTAAAGGGTTCGTTCTTCTTAATCTTGACTCGGTCCAGAGGAGGAATTTCCACGTGGACCGGTACAATCCCCGCTTGGCGGACGGCCTTTTCGTAGAAGTCCGGCACGAGAGCTCGAATCACATCCTCTTCCACGGTTTTTGCGTAGCGTTTTTCTAACAGGGCCAAGGGTACTTTGCCGGGGCGAAAACCTGGGATCGTGACCTGGCGGTTCAGCTCGACATAGGCGCGAGCAAAGCGTTGCGTGACTTCATCTGCCGGCACCTCAATCTTGAGGGCGCGTTTCATCGGTCCGAGTTCTGTCACTTCCATCTTCATAGTCGGTGCGCACCCTTATTCCCAGTTAGAAGCCATCCAAGGACTGCCGATCCGTCGTCGTGTACCAGGTCGTGATCCGGTGCGAGAGGGGGGACTTGAACCCCCACGGTTACCCACGAGATCCTCAGTCTGATCTCCTGGTGCGGGAGGCGGGACTTGAACCCGCACACCGTTGAAAGTACAGGCTCCTAAGACCTGCGCGTCTGCCAGTTCCGCCACTCCCGCAGGGTGGGGTACACAGGAGCCGCCTCCTGTACGATGAGCACACACACGAAAAGACATATTCATCTCGCTATTTTGTACCGTTGGATGCCTCTCACTGTCAACCCATACTCCTGCGGGGATGGGAGTGTGTTCACTTGTCTGTTCATGGGACGGTTCGCCTCCATGTGTGGCACGACAGAGTCGAAGTCATGAAAGGGCCTCATCGTATATACGGTAGCCTCAGCCTTCAATGGTGGGTATAATCCGGGAGCGTACGTAATTCATCATCAGCATACTGGTTTAGGAGGTGGACGATGCGTGTTGCCCTCCTGCTCTCAACGCTGGCTTTCACAGTTGTGGCACTGTCCACTCCTCCTGCATGGGCCTACCGCGACTATTTCACGCCGGAGCAGAAAGCGCTGCTGGACAAAGTTCAGACTCTGCGCATTGACGCGATCGCACTCACAGACAAGGGAGCCGTTGACGCGGTGCCGATTGCCGAGCTTGTCGCCCGCCGGATGGGTGATTTGGGGTATGCGGTCGTGGCCGGAGCCGATACACCACATGACGTGGTGATTAAAGTCAAATGCGAACAGCGAAAAACATGGGAGGGCACGACTGCCGGTGGAGGCGATGCGGATTTACCCGATGCCCCGTCTCGGCTATGGAAAGGACCAGCCTGTCAGATGACCTATCTCCTTGGTAGCATGAAGGTCAAATGGCAAAAAGAAGTTCGAACCGAGTTTGAAGATGCGGGGCAAGCTGCACAATCGGCCAATGCAGGAGATCCGGGAGCCTATGCCATGGGCCAATTGAGGAACGCGCTCGAGACATACGAATTTCCCTTGTTGCTGGCCGCTGAATGGGGTCAGCCGGAGCGATTGTTGAAGTTGCTCGATCTATCCGACACGCCGCAAGCCAGAAAGTTCAAAATTATTTCTCTCTTAGGCGAGATGCAAGCCGACGAGGCCTTGCCGAGGCTGAAAGAGGTGCTCAAGGATCGTGACCTGGCGAAGCAAGCGATCGGGGCGATGGGCAATCTCGGGAGGGAAGGCATTCCATTGTTGGTTGAGATCATGAATACGTCACCGGATATCGAGGTACAAACCGCAGCAGCCAAGGGGTTGGGCCAACTCGGCGGATTGCATGGGGATGCCTCAGTCGTGCCGCCGTTGCTGGCCAAACTGAAGGATCCGAAGACCGACTGGTCAGTACTCACGGAAGTCGCCTGGGCTCTGGGTAAGATCCCTGATAAACGATCGATCCAGCCGCTCTACGATCTCGACAAGAAGCTCTCAGCCATGCGCGATCCGGAGAACGTGCGGTTGCAGAAGCTCAAAGCAGCAGTGTACTGGTCGATCAAACAGTGCGATACGTGGGATCAGTTCAGCTGAGAGGGGGATGGAGGCTGATGATCTTCTGTGCTCGCGCAACGCGCGGCTTCCGAAGGCCCTCGTTGGACGCGCACACGTTGGAAACCGCCAGGCCGCCCCTCCGATATTAGGGAAAAGAGTAAGGAAGCGGAGCAGCAGGGCACCCACGTTGGTCCTGTGCTCCCGGACCGCGCGCCCTCAGAAGGGCCTCGTTCGACGGCCGCACGTTGACCAACATGGGTGCCCTTCCAGGAGAGAAAAATAAACGAGCTTGGAAGGGCCATTGATAGATAGGAGAATGTGCTCGTTCGATGCGCGCTGAGGAGGGGATGGAGGCTGAGGTCGAGGTTGAGAAAAGATCAGACGCTTCTACTCTCAACCTGAGCTTCAACCTTCTTCGTGCCGGCGGACGTTTTCACCATCCTGTTAGGCGACGGCATCAAGGCCACGCTCTTGTACCAGGTGCAGCAACTTGAGGGCGGTGCCCGTCGGACGCTTTTGGCCGATCTCCCACTTCTGCACCGTCGAAACGCTCGTGTTCAGGAGACGGGCGAACACCGCCTGGCTGACCCGTGAGGACTCGCGGATGTGTTTGATTTGCTTCGGCTTCAGCGGAGGAACCGGAGGCAAGCACAGGCGGTTGAGTTCCTGCAGCGTAATCTGATCCATCACGCCCGCCTTATGGAGTCCCTGCGCCGTGTCTCGGACAGCTTTAAGAATCGCCGATTTAGTTTTTCGCATCGCAATGCATCTCCATAGCCGCCTACTCAGTCTGTTGGATGATTCCTCTTCCTCTGATAGTGGGCCGCCACTTTCATTCGATTGCCGCACAGCTGCATGCTGCACCAATTGCGCGTGTGATTTTTGGTCGTATCGTAAAAATAGAGGATGCAGGCCGGACTCCCGCACTTTCTGACCAGAGACAACGTGCCTGAACAGAGCAAGTCGCTCGCAGCCTCGGCGAGAGAGACCAGCATGCCGTCCTTCTGCGTGGCCTGCGATTGAAATTGTCGCTCAAAGCGTCCCTTTGTGTGCACCAGTTGTGAGTAGCCGGGGTATCGGGACAGTATGTGGTTGATGGATGCGACCACCGAGTCAGGAATAGACTTGCCTGCGACGATTCGGGCAACCATGTCCCGCAACGTTCTGCGGAACATTACACCTTGCTCAAACAGTTGTTCCTGATCCTTGTGACTCCATTGGGTCATGATCGCGACGGCGTGGGTTTGATCCATCATATGTGCCTGAACGAGCCAAGCGGCAAGATCCTCGCACCCACCTAACAGGTCTGTCGGATTTCCCTGCACGATCATCTGTGTGTTGATGAAGTCCAAACACGGATGATTGCCCACAAATAGAAATGGCTGCTGGGATTGTGCTCGCCCGGTTGTCATCGGTTCCTTCCCCTCCGTGCTACTCCGGCAAAAGACTCCTTGACAGGTTAGTCCCTGAAGCGTATAACTGTCAAAAGTAATTTTAGATGGTTATGTGTTCAGGCTGCCAGGGACCCGAGTACATACCCAGCGATGGCGTACAGTTCACCTGCCAACACCTCTATTCAAGGAGAACCCATGAAAACTGCCATCATCATCCTGTCCGAATCCGAAGAGTGGCTCTGAGGAAGCGCTCGGGCGAGTCTTTAACGCTCTGGCCCTCGCAGCCGAATGTAAGCAGAAGGGCGACGAAGTCGCCGTGGTCTTCAATGGGACCGGCACGCGGTGGCCGGCTGAGCTGACCAAGCTCTCGCATCCTGCCAATGGCCTCTACCATTCGGTTCGCGATGTCGTGCAAGGCGCCTCATGCGGCTGTGCGGAGGTCTTCGGGGCAACGGAGGCAGTCAAGTCGTGCGGGGTGCCGATGGTGAAGGACCATGCATTGGCCGGAACCACGGGACTTTTGAGCCTCCGCCGGTACATCGCGGAGGGGTGGAATACAGTCGTGTTCTGAGCCACAGCTTACCGGCGGTTAGAAAGGGGTCTCCTGAGCGCCGGTGAGCTGAAGGGCAATAGGGGGAAGTGATGGCGACGAAATATCTTGATCTGACGTTTACAGACGCGGTGTGTCGTGCACAAAAACAGTATTACGGGAGGGCGGGTAACATCGTAGGCGCTTCCGAACGAGACCCCCTGAGCCAGGCAGAAGCCGAATTCATCGCGGCTCGGGACAGTTTCTACTTGGGCTCAATCAGCGAAAGCGGGTGGCCCTATATTCAGCATCGCGGTGGACCTCAGGGATTCTTGCGGGTGGTCAACGAGAATACCCTTGCCTTCGCCGACTACAAGGGGAATCGGCAGTTGCTCACGACCGGCAACGTCTCAGTGAACGACCGTGTAGCGCTGTTTCTCATGGACTATAAGAACCGAGCGCGCTTGAAGATTCTTGGCCATGCCCGTGTGGAAGATGCTCATGAGCATCCGGAACTGACCGAACAGTTCACGGACCCAAAGATGCGGTCGAGCGTGGAGCGCCTGGTCGTCATCGATGTCGTCTCGTTCGACTGGAACTGTCCGAAGCACATCACACCACGATACTCGGCAGAAGAGGTCGAAGAGCATGTGGAGCCGTTGAAACAACGCATTGCCGAACTTGAAGCCCAACTTCGCGAGATGAAGTCGTGAGGATCTTCTGTCATTGAGCATCTTCCAAACAAGAGGGGAGGGGAGCGGCCAGGTGCCCTCTTTGCTCGCGCAACGCGCGGCCTAGGAAGGCCCTCGTTGAACGCGCGCAGTCGAGGGCAACCTTGGCCACTCCTCTCAATGCTCTGGAAAGGGATAGAGGAAAAAGAAAGAAGGCCTGGCGGTTCCCTGTGCTCGCGCAACGCGCGGTCGAAGGCTCCCCTCGTTGGACGCGCGCACATTGGGGAAACCGCCACGTCGTCCCAGAAAAGCAATGTTCTCGGCTCTTCATTGAGGGCTCTCAGGTTAAAGCACTACAGCTGTCAGCAACCTCTCCGATCCTTGCGCCACCGTTCTTTTCTGTAACACCCCATAAACGCACGTGATTTCTCATCACGAAAAGCGTATTCTGCATCGCAAACAGCCTATTGAAAATCTAGTCTGACTAGAGCTGTCTTAGCAAGGTTGCGGCCTTACGGCCTAACGGAGGTAATAGAGTGACGGTCAAATTAAGCAGCATGTTAGGAACTTCGTCCGAGCGTCTGAATGCCGCGATGAAACTTCCAAGCGGCGCGCGTTTTTTTCGTTGTGCCTTACAAGTCAACCCATTTGCCTATCTGAGCACACACAACAAGAAAACTTCTTTTAAGACAGAATCCGACTACAACTCCGCCATTATCGCAACTTGCAGGGATACCGGGATTGAAGTTATCGGCGTCACAGACCACTACCGAGTTAAGGATTCTTTCGGCCTGGTACAGGCTGCGCGCGCTGCCGGGTTATTCGCCTTCAGTGGTTTCGAGGCCGTCACCAAGGACGGTGTCCATTTCCTTTGCCTATTCGATCCGGACAAAGACAGCGGGCTTGAACGGTTTATCGGTGAATGCGGCATTCATGATACCAACATGACGTCTCCAACTGGCAAGCTGGATTCCCTTGAACTGCTTGCTCACGCCAAAGACTGGGGGGCTGCCTGTTTAGCCGCGCATGTCATATCAGACCAGGGAGGGCTTCTCAAGAAACTCTCTGGTCAAACCCGTATCAATGTATGGAAGTCAGAGCTTCTTCTCGCATGCGCCATTGCTGGATCTATCGAGGATGCCCCAGAAGGCCTCCGGTCAATTCTTGAGAACAAGGGTGGCGAATACCATCGCAGCCGCCCTGTAGCAATCATAAACGCATCCGACGTCAGCAGCCCGGAAGACCTGATGAAGGCCAGTGCGTCTTGTTTCATGAAAATGTCGAACATCTCAGTAGAGGCGTTGCGGCAGGCCTTCCTTGATCCGGAATCACGCATTCGTCTGAATAGTGATCCGCCACCAGAGCCTCACGCAGAGCTTCTTGCCATTACTTGGGAGACTGGTGGCTTCATGGTCGACGCCTCCGTTCATTTCAACGGCAATCTCAATGTTTTGGTTGGCGGAAGAGGCACAGGCAAATCAACGATGGTCGAGAGCATTCGCTATGCGCTTGGTCTCAATCCACTCGGAGAAGAGGCACGGAAGGCTCACGAAGGGATTATTCGTCATGTACTCGAGGTTGGGACCAAAGTGTCCTTACTTGTGCGCTCTCACAAGCCTTCTCAGCGCTGCTATACCATCGAACGCTCGGTTCCGAATCCTCCAATTGTGAAGGACGAAACGGGTGAAGTACTGACACTTTCACCTGAAGACGTCATGCCAGGCGTTGAGGTCTTTGGGCAACATGAAATATCTGAACTCACGAAGAGTAGACAGAAGCTTACCCTGTTGCTGGATCGATTCGTTGAGCACGACCCAACCATTTCAGGGCGCAAGACGAAGCTTATGTTGGAGTTGGAGCGATCACGGAGCCGCATTGTCGATGTTCGGCGTGAGGCAAAGGCCCTTGATGAGCGACTTGCCGCGCTTCCCGGTCTTGAAGAAACCCAGAAACGCTTCAAGGATGCGGGGCTAGAAGAGCGCCTAAAGGAGAAGAGTCTCCTCGTTCGGGAAGAACGCGTGTTGGTAGATGTGGCTGAACGACTTGAGCCTATGCGCGCTCTTCGCAGTGAGCTGATAGAGGGACTTCCACTTGATACGGCCTTTGTTTCTTTGAAGGCCCTCGAAGGGCTTCCGAATGCGGCAATCCTCGCAGAAACAGAAACCATTCTGTCCACGTTGAGCACAAAGCTCGAAGCCATCGCTGATCAGCTTGCCAATCTCCTGACAGAAACGGACAACGCACTTGCCGGCACAAAAGCTCGTTGGACCGAGAAGAAAAAGGTCATCGAAGAGAATTACGAAAAGCTCTTACGGGAGCTTCAAAAGTCAAAGATCGACGGAGCCGAATTTATCAGGCTGCGACAGCGGATCGAGGAGCTTCGACCACTCAAAGACAAAAAGGAATCTCTGAAACGTGACCTCGCCACACATGAGGCGCACCGGCGCAAGCTGCTTTCAGAATGGGAAGACATCAAAGCAAGCGAGTATCGTGAGATTCAAAACGCGGCCAAGAAAGTCTCTCGCAAGCTTCGCGAGCGGGTCAAGGTCGAAGTCACTATGGCTGGCAACCGTGATCCCCTGGAACAGTTGTTACGAGAAGTAGGCGGGAATTTGAATGCTGCTCTGGAACGGTTACGGTCACTGGAACAACTCTCACTGCCAGACTTTGCACAGCGTTGCAGAGAGGGAAAAGAAGCGCTTATGCAGCAGTACGGATTGCCGGCAGGTTCAGCAGAACGGATCGCCCAAGCTGATCTTGAGCTTTTTATGAGAATCGAAGAGCTCGACCTTTCGGCGACGACTAAGATCGATCTGAATACGGCACCGGATGGTGCCACCCCCACATGGCAGACACTCGAAGCACTATCAACTGGGCAAAAAGCTACGGCGGTACTATTGCTTCTTCTACTGGAATCTGAAGCTCCTCTTGTTGTTGATCAGCCAGAAGATGACCTTGACAATCGGTTTATTACTGAAGGCGTTGTTCCCATCATGCGGCAGGAGAAAGGGCGTCGCCAATTCATTTTCTCGACCCATAACGCTAATATCCCTGTTTTGGGAGACGCAGAACTAATCCTTGGATTAGTTGCGTCGGGTGAGGGGAAAGAAGGTGCTGCCAAGATTGCACCAGAACACATGGGGTCAATTGACTCCAGACCTGTCCGCGAGTTGGTAGAGGAAATCTTAGAAGGTGGCAAGGCCGCCTTCGAGATGCGCCGCTCTAAATACGGGTTTTGAAGCATGATGACACACACTGAGTTGTTGGAAATCATTAAGAACGGAGAAAGCTCCGGCGTCGAGTTTAAGCGAGATGTAGTGGAAAAAGATGCCCTAGCAAAAGAGCTTGTTGCATTCTCGAATCTCAGCGGTGGGATAGTGCTTCTTGGTGTCGAGGATGACGGCAGTATATCAGGCGTTACTAGAACGGATCTCGAAGAGTGGGTGATGAATATCTGCCGTGACAAAATTAAACCGCCTCTCATTCCATTTCTTGAAACCGTCCGGGACGTCGAGCGCGAAAAGGACGTAGCGATTGTTCGTGTCACACGCGGGTTCGATGTTCATAGCCTTTGGAAAAACAATCGAAAAACTTACTTCATCCGGGTTGGAACTCAGAGCAGAGAACCGAGCGAGGAAGAGCTGGCACGACTGTTTCAGCAACGTGGCTTGATCCGAGCCGAATTGCGGCCAGTTTCAGGGGCCAAGTTAGGGGACTTCGACCGGAGGCGGCTCCGTGACTATTTTAGTCGCGTTCGCCAACAGGATGTGCCTCCCGATGAGGATGAAGCAGCGTGGCAAACCTTGCTCATTAACACTGAGATTATGACCGATGAGGGCGTGACGGTTGGCGGGATGCTCCTGTTCGGTAAGACGCCCAACCGTTTTCTTCCACAGGCCGGTATTGACGCTGTTGCTTTTCCTGGAATCGAAAAGGACTATGCTGCACGCGAACGCAAGGGGTTACGCGGCCCGATGACGCCTTTACTTGATACTAACGGCTCCGTGGTGGAAAACGGTTTAGTTGAGCAAGCGCTTGATTTTTTGCAACGGAATACTCCCGTGACAGCCGTTCTTGAAAACGGCAGAAGGATCGAGAGACCTGCCTATCCTTCGGAGGTGCTTCGTGAGGCTATCGTCAATGCCCTTATCCACCGTGACTACTTGCTTTCCAGCACGGATATTGAGCTGGCGATCTATAGTAATCGTGCGGAGATTATCTCGCCCGGTAAACTTCCCAATGGCATTACACCCGATCGGATGCGCGCCGGTTGTCGAGCATCGCGCAACCAGCTTCTGAAAGATGTTATGCGGGATTACCGCTATCTTGAACACATGGGTATGGGTATTCCGAGAAAGATCATCTTGGGCATGCAGAGGCACAATCGCACGGTACCCGAGCTGGTTGAAGACCAGGACCGCTTCATCCTTCGCTTAATGGCATAACCATTGAGAGAAGGAAACGGGGTCGGGCGTCTTTTCTTGACACGGTTGCCAGACTTTCAGCAAAGTTCCTGGTGGGCGAGGCGACCAAACAATAGCCGTCTAATTCTTAATGCATTTCCAATAGCGTCCGACAGGATTCATAGCAAAATCAGTTGGTTGGGGTTGGCGGGGGATGTTTCCGCCGGCGCCATATCGGTAAGCAACTGAAACAACGGCGCTTTCTCGAACGGGGTGACGCTCAGGATCTGTAGCATCGAATGCAGAGAAAATTCCAAATTGAGGCGCTTGCGGATGATGGCGACGAGGACATAGACCGCCACGGCGATCCACACTTGGGTTTTGACCGCGTTCTCGGACGTGCCGAAGAAACGCTTGATGCGCAGATGCTGTTTGATCCATCGAAAGAACAGTTCGACTTGCCAACGGCTTTTGTAGAGCGCGCCGATGGTGCGCGCGGGCAAGGCGAAGTTGTTGGTCAGGAAGACCAACGTCTTGGCGGTCTCGGGATCCTTGAAGCGAATGCGGCGCAGCCGCTCGGGGTAGCCTTGATGCGAGTAGAACACGGTGAGTTCCACTACCTGATCGCAGATCAACCCAGTGCTGCGATCCACGGGCCGCGAGACCAGGCGTCTGAACTTGGAATTGGACTTCGCCCGCGTGACGAAGACGCTGCCAGCTTGATGCAAGGTATAGAGCCGCTCGAAGTCCAGGTAGCCGCGATCCATCACGTAGAAGGCCGCTGGCTCGGCCACGAGCAGATCGAGGACGTTGACATCGTGGAGCGTGCCATCGCTGATATGGATGAAGGTGGGAATCGCTCCGCGCAGATCGAGCAGCGTGTGCAGTTTCACCGCCGCCTTGGTCTGGCGAAACGGTGCCCAGGGAAACAGCGACAGACACAGGTCGATGGTGGTCGAGTCCAGCGCGTAGACCGTCTCGCTCAGTTCGACGCCGAGCGGCTCCTTGGCGTACAGGTGCCGGGCCATGCGAATCAACGCTTGGGCGAACTCGAAGTAGATGCGCCAATCGCGTCCTTCGTTGGCGTCCGAAAGGGAACTGCGACTGACATGGCCACGAATACCCAAGTGGTAGAGCTTGGCCGGCTGTGCGCCCAGGCAGACTTCGAGGTCGCGCAGACGCTCCCGGTAGGTAAGCTGGGCGAAGGCCATGCACAGGAACTGATCGAGACAGCTGAAGCTGCGCACGTTGAAATCGCCGCCATACTTCTCCACCAACCCGCGAAAGGTGTGCCATGGTGCGTACTCCATCACCTGCGCGAACACGAGCTTGCCGGCGTACATCGCTACCTCCCCGGAAAATCCTGGAAGGTTGCCCAGAACCGCGCACCAAGTTCAAGTCGTTAACATCTTGACATGCCAGGAAATCTTTGCCAGTTCTAGCTTTCAAGCCGATACCCATTGAATCTGTCGGACACTATTGTGTCTCACCACCGAGTTATGATCGATTGTTGTGTATGGAAGGAATGAGGGGAACTGGCGTATTCTGATGGTCGCCCACGATCATCAATCGTGTGGCATAGGATAGAAGGAGACGCCGTGGGAATGAAGCCGGTCAACGAGTGTACGAATCCAGGGATTCCTGTTCCGGCGTCGGATGCCTTGACCGACGTGTTACGGGAAGGGGCGCGACGCATGCTGCGGGAATCCGTGGAAGCGAAAGTGCAGGAGTTTCTGATCCGCCATGCGTCGTTGAAAGACGGGAACCATCGTCAGCGGGTGGTGCGGAATGGCTATTTACCGGAACGGACGATTCAAACAGGGCTGGGGGACATCGCCGTCACGGCACCCCGTGTGCGGAACCGGGAGGGAGCGATCCGGTTCTCGTCCCAGATTCTTCCGCCCTACCTGCGGCGCACCAAAAGCCTGGCCGAACTGTTGCCGTGGCTGTACCTCCGAGGGATCTCCACGGGAGACTTCCGTTCAGTGCTCACCAGTCTGCTGGGACAAGATGCCCGGGGTTATCCGCCGCGACGATCCAGCGCCTGAAGGAGTCCTGGAAGGAAGACCACCGCCAGTGGGCGGCACGTGACCTGTCCAATACCTACGTGTATATATTGGCAGGCGGCATCCATTTTAATGTCCGAATGGACGAAGCCACCCATTGTGTGCTGGTCGTGATCGGGGCGACCGCTGACGGGAAGAAGGAACTCCTGGCAATCCAGGACGGCTACCGCGAAAGTGAACAGTCCTGGAAGGAACTCTTGCTCGATCTCAAACATCGGGGCCTCTCCGTGGACCCGAAGTTGGCGATCGGTGATGGGACCTTGGGGTTTTGGAACGCCCTGCCCCAGGTCGTTGGAGGCACCCGGGGACAACGGTGTTGGGTCCACAAGACGGCCAACGTGCTGAACACGTTACCGAAGGCCAGCCAACCCAAGGCCAAAAGCGCGCTTCACCAGATCTGGATGGCGGACACGAAACACGCGTCGCACAAGGCCGTCGATGCCGTTGTCTCCACCTACGCGGCGAAGTATCCGAAGGCAACGGCCTGCCTGGCCAAGGATCGGAACGCCCTCCTGGCCTTCTACGATTTTCCGGACGAACACTGGGTCCACATCCGGACCACCAATCCCATCGAATCGACCTTCGCCACCGTCCGGCACCGGACCGTCAAAATACGAGGCTGTGTCTCTCGAGAAAGTATGCTCTCGATGGTCTTCACGCTTGCGGTTGTGGCCGAGCAACGCTGGAGACGCCTGAAATGGTCCGAGCGTGTGGGCGATGTGCTGCGGGGCGTGGTCTTCAGGGATGGGATGAACGAGGAGGAACACGCGCGTGCAGCCTAAGCCCCAACCCCGACACACGGTACAGGGCGCAGGCCGTGGGGCGGGGGGTCTCCTCCAGTTCAAGATCACGTTGACTGGGATCCGTCCGCCGATTTGGAGGCGTGTGCTGGTGCCGGAGGGGTTGTTCCTCTCTGGATTGCACGACGTCATCCAGGAGGTGATGGGGTGGACGGACTCGCATGTACACGATTTTCATTGGCGCGAAGAACGGTTTGGTATGCCAGATCCCGAGTTCGACGAGGAGCGGATGGTCGATGAGCGCACGGTGACGCTCAAAGAGCTGGGTCTGTCCATCAAGGACAGGCTGGAATATATGTATGACTTCGGGGATGGGTGGGAACATGTGCTGACACTGGAAAAGGTCCTGGAGGCCGGGGAGCACCAGACGCCGGTCTGCCTCAAAGGCGCCCGATCCTGTCCTCCGGAAGATTGTGGAGGGGCCTGGGGGTACGAGAATCTTCTGAAAATCCTCTAGGCACTGTTATCAAAGGTACGCCTTGATAATGGCGAGCGCGATAAACGCGAGGAACGCCGCGTCTGTTTTCTCGTAACGGACGGTGACGCGCCTGTTTTCCTTGATCTTGCCGAAGA
>Ga0163148_10005145_pt1 | contig 13209 bp, 10 predicted proteins | sample OliLakLV19MP7P2_FD_148606 | JGI IMG/M metagenome (GOLD analysis project Ga0163148, IMG submission 148606) | Freshwater microbial mat bacterial communities from Lake Vanda, McMurdo Dry Valleys, Antarctica- Oligotrophic Lake LV.19.MP7.P2 | ecosystem: Environmental > Aquatic > Freshwater > Lake >... | reverse complement strand
GACGTTTTGCGGCTTGGCGAAGGTGGCGATTTTTACCACTAATGTTGATGCGGAGAACAAATGTTTGATTAACCACAAATGTGTCTGCGGAACACTGAACCGCCACTTTTGCCAAACCGCTGTTAGCACCAGTTATTATTTAAATGCCTTATTTAGAATCTTAGTTATTTTATAAAAGTCAGTAAAATTTTCTAATTCATTTTGACCTTCAGTCTTAAATGATTGTAAGACTTTTGCTTTAAGTTCATTTCTGGCACTTTTCCCGTCAGCTGAATTTTCCATAGCTTTTTGAACCAAATCTACATTGTCCGAATATGCTTTAGACAAATGATTATGCGGAATTAAACCTTCAATACATTTTTTGCCAGTTTCGTTTTTTCCTATTATGATGAATTCCAAATTCTCTTTAAGACCTAAAGTAGTAAATGAACTTTTTACATCAGCGTATTTGTCAAGGTCAACAGTTACAACAAATCTCTTGAATCGTTCTTTTATAAAACGTAATAGAATATTATTTTTCAAATTTCCAGCTCCACCATAAGCAAAGATTTCTCCACTAAACTTTAATTGTGAAGCGCCATGTTTTGGGTCTTTTAATAATTCAAAATATTCTTTATCAGTTTCACCTTCAACTAATATAATATCATTTGAACCACTGAAGATTGTTGATTTCAAAGGTCCAAAGTCATCACCACTAATTCCTAAAGAAAGAGCAAATGGCTCATACCATTTCTCCCCTTTAGTGTCAACAATTTCAGAACCTTTTTTCGTAGAATTCAGATTTCTTTCCAAAAGTATATTTGCTGCTGGTGATTTATGGCTTAATAAATATGGGCTGTGTGTTGCAACGATAATTTGGATTTTGAATTCCATTGCGATGTCTTGTAAAATTCTTCCGAATTCTGCCTGAGCTGAAGGATGTAAAAAGCTTTCAGGCTCTTCAATTACAACCACAGGAGTTAGCCTTTCATTAACAGATTCTGAATTTTGAACGCGTTTAGCATTCATTAAGTTTAATAAAATCAAAGTTCTATTCTTCGTTCCGCTTCCCCAATCATCTAATGTTACTTCAATTCCTTTTTCTTTTAAAGAAATCTCAACGTTTTCTCTTTCCAGATTTAATCCTGAAATTCCAAGCGAAACATCGTATTTGTCCTGAAGTCTTCCAAGTAAAGTTCCAAACTCAGTTTGATGTTTTTTAAGAGATTTTTTAACTTCATTTTCGAGGCTTTCTTTTCTTTTTGTAATTTCCGTTTTTTCTTCTTTACCTATGTATGATATTAATGAATCACGTCTGTTTCTAGAAAAAAAGAAAGGTTCGTTTTCTGTAGAATTATGGAATAAAATACTCTGAGAACTTTTCAGCCTGTTTAAAAACTCATCTCGCTTATACTCGTCAGTTATTTCATGTCCACCAAAAGTTAGTTTTATTTTGGTTTCTTTCTGTTCTGAGTTTTGAGTGGCTATAATTTTTAAAATTTCCTTTGGAGAATTAATTTGTTCGTCATTTTTGAATATTAATTCTTTAATAAATTTGAATAGTCCAGCATCATATGTGTCATCTAATTCAATGTCTATTTCGATTAGGATATCTTCTTTCTCTTTTTCCTTTTTTTTCCAATATGGATAATCTCCTTCAAAATGAATCCCCATCGAATCATAATTTCTTATTGTTCTAAAGTCATAAGTAAGAAAAGTCAATAGTGCCTTGATTATATTTGATTTCCCCGAATTATTTTTTCCTGAAAGAGCATTATAGTAGGGATTAAATTCTACGTCTAAGTCTTCGAGGCTTCTGTAATTTTTAGTCTTAAGTCTTTTTATTATCATAATTATTGTTGTCTTTGTATAATTGGTGCTAACGATTTCGGGCTTGGCGAAGGTGGCGATTTTGACCACAAATGTTGATGCGGAGAACCAATGTTTGATTAAGCACAAATGTGTCTCCGGAGCACTGAACTGCCACTTTTGCCAAACCCGTGTTAGCGGTTCGGCTTTTTTTATTCGTCATCATATTTAGTTTCCTTTGTCGGTTTGGAAAATCTTATTCGTTCTCCTGTCCAAGCTGTCAAATTACCTGATGCATCCATAAATGAAAACTCCACATCATAATTGTTGCTGTCGTCTTCAAAGTCAAATGCACCTGAACACATTCCGTGTCCAATTTTGATTTTGTCTCCATCAGGTTGAATGTAATATGTTGTTTCTTTTCCTGTATTTATGTTTTTTACGGTCGTCTTTACAATTATGGCTGAATTGTCTTTTGCTGGGTTACTAAAAACAACGTGAATGGAAGGTCCACAACCATAGTGAACAAGTGTCATTTTCAATTCTTTTGGTCTTGTCGTGAGCTGTGGCTTTTCATTGTCTTTTTCTGAAACAACCTTATAAGACACTGGTTCATATTTATGAGTTGTATTGTTGTACTTATTAAAGCTTTCATATTCAGGCAAGCTGTCAATATACATTGTGTATTCAAGTCCTGCTTCTAATTCTGTTTCGGGTTTTAACACTGCTTGTGTCAAGTAAAATTGCCCAACACATATTTCGGTTACAAGCAGTTTAATCTTTTTGTTTCCGCTTTTAAGGTAAATATTATGTTTTTTGTTAAGCCCTAAAATTACGTTTTGACTTTCCGCATAACCGTCAAGCACAAAAATTGAATTTTGCTTAACTGTCGGTCCGCTTGGAAAAACCCAAAGTCCTGTTCCTGCGCAGTCTGCATAAACTGTCGCAGTAGAAAAAAGTCCGATTATTATTATAAGTAGTTGTTTCATAAAGTTTGTATTTACTTTAAATGTTTTTGTCGCTGTGCTGTCGTCCTAAGCTGACCGCTAACGGACAGGGATTTGCGAAGTTTTTTGTTTGGGGGAGTTTCAGCACAACACTTTCTACGAAGCACAAATGTTTGATAACCGATGAACTTTCATACGACCGATAAAACCCCCAAATAAAAAATTTACGCAAATCTAATGTTGTGCGTTCGTTCTTCTCTTTCGTCCGAAGTCGTGTCGTGTCAAGTCCGCACGAATGTTTGCGTTGTCGTGTGCGTTGGCTTGCAATCTCTTTTTTATTTTTTTCTGCGTTGGCATTGTGAGTTGCAAAAAATAAAAATGTGCTTGCAAATGCGTTGGCGTTCATTGCTGAAGGGCTTAATAAAACTTCTTAGATATGCTTTGACATTTTAACCGCAGTAAAAAATGTTCCCATCGCTTCACATATTTTATGGAAATCAGTTTCTCTCAAACCGTCAATCATTTCCTTTGAAGAAACTGAGTCATAAGGATGTCTATGAACTTCATTGCCAAAAAAAGTTGCAATGTGTAGCGGTTCTTCAAAGTTTTGAAAGTCAAAAAATATTCTTGGTCTATTTTTATTATTTGATACCAACACCTTTGGTCCATGTAATTCAACGACTGGTTTTGTAGCAAGAATTTCAAATATTTTTTCCAGTTTTCTTGTCGTGTCCGCTTCGGTAATAAACTTGATAAGACGATACTGGTAAGCCCAAATTAAGGTTCTGTTTACTCTTCTAATTTGTGCTCTCTTAATAGGAATTGCGGATTTTGGAACAAATGAAAATGTAGTGTTGATAGCTGTTTCAATAAGTTTTAGAATTAACTCTTGGTGGTCAATCGTTTTATTTTCTTTTTCTAATACTAAGATTTGATAAGCAAATTCAGTTACAATTGCATAAGTGTCGGCTTGATAATCCGCTTCTTCAATTGTCTTGGCAAAGTTTCCTATTCCTCTTACTGAATAAGAAGTTAGTCCGTGTTCAAAATGAACCGCTTCATGAATTAGAAAAAGACGAGTTGCAATATTTATTGATTCAATGTCAGCCCCAAATCTCTGTTTTAGTGATAGGAAAAAATTGAAAGTTATTTTCCATTGATTCGGTGTAATGTGTCCTTGAAATTCAAGTCCCTCTTTAATGTCTTCTGCATACTCGTTATGAATGGGAATTGAAACAAGTCCTACGATTTCTTTTAATTGGGTGTAGTTTCTAAGAGCTATCCAAAACTTATTTGAATCAAAGGTTTGAACTTTGTATTTGTCTCCGTTTGAGAAAAGAAATTTTATCCAATGTATTTTTTTAAGTTCTTCTTCTGAAACTGATTTAGCCGTTGTAAACTCTTTCATGAATGAAAGAAATTTTTCAACCGAGGGATTAACTATTTTCAAAATCTCCGTAACAGTAGCAACTTGGTCAACATTTAGTTTTGGTGTTTCATCGTCATCGTCATCCATAATTACATCAGCAAGTGTAATATGCTGTGACTTTGAAATGAAATCATCAATCAACAAATCCAGTTCAGCTTTTATACGCTGCAATTTTATTTGCTTTTCACCATCTTTAGTATTAGCAACTTCTAGTACACTGTTTACTTTGTCGGCAATAAGTTGTCGCAAATTTTTCCACTCTTTATTTACTTGTTTTGTATTCATTAAGGTCTTCCATTAAAAATTGGTTGTGCAGAATATAGATTGAAATTATAAAGAGAAAAAACGGGTTTGTTATCAGGCATTACAATGTCTGTGAATAGGAATAATGGGAAGTAACACGAAACTTGAAATCCAAATTTTTGAATGAATGTTGAATAGTTTTTGAGAGTATTATTTGTTAAGGCAAATTCATCAAAAATTATTGCGGACTTTGATTTTCCTGTTTCTTCTATCTCAAGTAAATAAGAAACCCAATCCGCTTCTTTAAAAGTTTCAATTATTTTGTCTCTATTCATGCCCTCGTCTATTATTTGTTTGATATGTTTTTTATCTATACGAACAATTTCAGCATCAAAAAAATAGCCGATACTTTTTCCAACCTCTTTTGCACCTTCTTCGTCTGGACAAATGAAGGTGTATTCTTCAAGGTTAGTGATTTTATTTTCTTCTAACAGGCGTTTCATTTTATAAGCCATATAAGCACCATGAATAGAAAGAAATTTTTTAAAATCAGGAACAGTTGCAAGTGGATTACGATTCTCGGGATGATTTATTTCAGGGAAATTATAGCCAACACCAATATCATCATCACCACACAAGAGCCAAAAGAAATATGATTGCAATGAAGGAAGAATTTCTTTGTGCTTAGGTGTTTCTGCAATGTTATAGGGATTGCACATCTCACATCCATTGGGTTGGAGATAATCTTTTTGAAATACCTTATGCACAAAGTCATATTTTATTTCATTAATCGTGTCGGTCAATTGATAAGTTGAATTTGTTGAAGAAGTAATGGGGCTGTTTGTCGCTTTTAGTATTGAAAGAACATTTAGATTTGAAACAATAGGAGAATTCAATTCTTTGATGTGATTATAAACTTCAAGTAATCTGTTTCCTTTATGAATTAAGTCAAAAATTAAAATCCCTTTTTGTTCTTTTGGAATTGCTTTAATGAGAGCAGAATCTTTAGAATAAGGAATTACACTTATTGGCTTTTGGGTTGTTGAATAGTATGGGATTGCTATTTGAATTGACTTTACAAGCCATTCCGATTCGGGACAATCATAAATAATAAAATCAGGATTGAGTGCAAAGAATTTTTCATTAAGAATTAATTTTAATTCATCTTCACAATGCGAGCCGTCATAGAAAAATAAATGACAACGGATGTGAGTATCATTTGAATCTTTTCTCTTAAAGTGTCCGACTTTGCCAATAAGTTTTCTTTTAAAAAGTTCATTCGCATCTCCGAAAATTAGTTTTCTGTAATTTCTAAAAAGTTCGGTTATATTATTTTCATCTTTGTATGTTGCTCCAAAATTATCATAAAGCAAAACTTGTTTTGTCTTTACATATTTTTCAAAAAATGTCTGGCTATCAAAAATCGTTTCATCATATACTCTGTTAGATAAGATTACAAACTTTAGTGGTTCATCAACATTTTGTGATTTCTCAAGTAACGAATCAATGAAGTATAAAAAATGAAATTCATTTTTTGAATCAATTGCATCTTTAGTCAAAAAGTCAATAACTATTATTTTGTCTTTTAAAAAATTGAGTTTCGGTTCGGTATCATTCGTAATCAGTTTCTTTGATTTCAAAACCGCTTCAATCTGACTTTTCAAAAAATCAGGAGTAGGGTTGCTTTTATCTTCTTCTTTTAAACGGATGATTGCAGGAAAGCCACCAGGAATTTCAATGTCTTGGTGTCCGTTCTCTTTGAACAACTCCTTTATAAAATCTTTGTAAGTGTCAACTGACTTACGAGGAATTTTTGTGTTGCTGAAGGAAAATATGATTGGGTAAACATTCTTCATTGTAGTTGAGTTAAGGGTTTACTCTTTTCATATAGAGGTAAGTGAATAGAAAGTAAATTGCCCTTGAATCCTTTACTTGAAAAACTTTTTACTTTTTTTATGTCTGCCTTGTAATGGCAACCGCTTTTAGTTGAAGCACTAATTCTCAACCTATAATTTCCTGTCCTTACAATTATTGTCCCATTGAATGTATCAACTACCGTTTTCAGTAAAAGATACAAACCCATACCGGGGTATTTGAAAATTGTTCCCTCGCTACTTTGATTTGCAAAACTTCCATCAGGATTTGGGTCTCGTGTTACTCCCGGGAAAAAAGTTGAAAGAAACCAGTAGTAATCATACGAATCATTTTTAAGATAAAACTCACCGGGAAGTATTTTTGTGTCAACTGAAATGGAATTGAATTCGTCAGTTGATACTTCAAATATTGGATAATGAATTCTCTCGGGTAGGTTGGCTTTAATATTTCCTGTGTCTTGATATGCTCTTCTTAGAGTTTCAATCATGCTTTCACCATTGTCCCAAAAAGCAAGAGTGAAATGATTTGATTTTAAAAATGGTCGTGATTTTTTATTAATGAATCTTGAAGTAGTTTGAATTAAATCGCCTTCGGGATGTCTCAACGCATTTGAAACACATTCCCATATTACTTTGTTGGGAATATATCCTTTACACTCTTTACCGTTTCTATCCTTTAAAACATTGTCAAGGATTGATTCAATTTCATTTATTTGTTGCCATCGTTTTCTTTCTTCAAACACGATGCTTTTGTTTTGAGAGATGTCGTCACCATTATTTTTTTTCAAAACATCAAAACTGAAAACACCGAAAAAATTTTTCCATCTATTATATCTTTCAAATGCGTTGGAGTTTTCCAAACTTCCATAGGGATTATGTTTTGTAATTAACCCTTTTAAAAGTTCGTTTAGGTTTTGGTCGTCTAAACAATTGCCAGTGAATTCATCTAAAACAGAAACATCTTCTTCCGAATTTGAAAAGAATAACTTTGAAAGGTCATGGCTTGCATCATCTAAGCAGTCCTTTAATTCTCTTTCCTTTTTTGTGGAATAAAAAAAACTGTCCGTAAAATCCCAAGTTTTGAGGAATGTCAAAACTTTAGGATTGTTTGGGAGTTTAATTTTAACTGTTTTTGATTTGTCCTCTAAGAAGGACTGAACAAAGGATGAGATATTCGGAAGGGTGACAACATCAACATAAATTAAGTCGGTGAAATCTAAAGTTACTTTGTCAATTTTTTGTCCTTCTTGTTCCTGAAAGGCATCGGCAATAGCAGATTCAAACTCGTTTGAAAAAAGAGTTTGATACTTGCTGGATGAAGCAAACTTTACATTTATTGAACACATATTCTTTCTTTGAAAAAGGGTTGCAAAAGTAGAAACTTCAAACGAAGTATCAAGGATTTGATTTTAAATTGTTCTACGGAGTCAAAAAACCGTTGAGATGTCCCTGTGCGTTGGGGCAAAAGCAAATGTGAAGCAACAGTGCGTTGGCGTTTTGGGTGGTGTTGCTTCTCTTTTGCTTTTGCGAAGGATAGCAAACACGGCTTGTCCGAAATTGTATGTCTGTTCATTTTATGTCCAAAAGTTTGATGTTCGCACTGTCCCCATAGAATGACGCACAACGTTTTGCAGCTACAAGAAGTTGGCGATTTCGAAGCACTAAACTGTCTGCCACCACAAAACTTGATACGAAGCACAAAGCTTCATTTAAACACTGAACCGCCAATTTCTTGTAGGTGCTGTTATGCGTTCGTGCTACTCTTCTGCGGATTCCCGCCTGCCATTGCGGTAGGCATTAACAATTGCGGGAATGTTCGGCTTACTCAGTTTTTGATTATCATATTATTCTATTTATGCCTTATTTTGTTATTACATGTGCCTCTAAATTTTAATGTTTTAAACTTTGTTTTTGTCTTTCAATTCTGCTTTCGATTAGCTGTGTATGTAGGAACAAAAAGTGTAAAACCCCGCTCAATAAAAAGCAGGGTTTTAAGAATTCACTTATCTTAACCAAGATCCGATAACTTTCTTTTTTGTTCGGTTGGAGTACAGAAGCACTTTGCCAAAGCATTCAGGTCTATTCCAATTTTATGCAGATTTGATTTCAGTTCATTACCACTTGCTTTGTTTAAACAAGACAACATTTTACAAATTGCCTCTTGTGTAGGATTGCGAATAGGATCATTATGATGGCTCGGTGGTGGATTTTCACCTCCCTTCCATACTGCGGCAGTCAACACCTGTTCTCTCGTGTAGCTTAAATTGCGGGAAGTTTTGCCATTTGCTTTAACCCTGAAAGTGTAGATGCCCACATGCGATGCAACTAAATTGGCTTCATACACACCATTAGAAACTTTGTGAAGTACTACAATCGATATAATTCCATGAGGATCTTTCAACTCAGCCTGTACACTTGCAGGTTTGCCAAGGGGCACACCATATTCTGTAATAAACGCTCTCAGGTTGATTGTCGCTCCCGGCTCATAGCCTGTTTGTGATTTCGTGCACTTCATACGAAGGTTAGAGTAGGCATGAACTAATGCTGTATACTTCACTCCATGTGCTAAAGCGGCCTCATACATTTTAACATGTTGCTTGTCATCACGGGGCTTAAGAGTATTAAGATATTTTTTCCAATAATTATTATTTACTGAAAGGATAATGTTCCACTCACCGGGCTGAGCATTTTTGCCAGCCCCATTGGTAACAGGCATCGTAAGGCGATAGTAAGATATCATCTGGCCATCTGCCCGCATTACAGTAGGGAAGGTGGAAAGGTTGGATCTATTTATGATATCTCCGGTCGGTGTTTCCACAGCAAAGTCCAGAACTCCATTCATCGTGGTCATTAATATGGTATCAATAGAAATATCTGCCTCATTTACCTTAAATGGAATTCTTACTTTTTGACCCGGGTATACAAATCCTGTTGGATCCACTACCACTTGCTCATTATTTACACCTGCCTGAATTTGTAGGAAGTATTTTGCAATTTTGAATGTGTCATCATCATCGAGTGAGTCAGTTAGCATCAGATAGCCGCCTGTGTTGTTACAGATATTGTCCAGTGCAGCGGGGTTGAGTTGACTGGCTGTTCCAAGACCTACTGCAAATACCTGTTCATCTATCAGGCTCTCCACATCAGATATGTACTTGGAATCTGTCTCATGTCCATCAGTGAAAACTATGATAGCCTTTTTGTTATAGCCGGTAACTCCTACCATGTTATCATGGCCCCGCTCTATACCATCACCTATGGCTGTGGAGCCGCTTGGGTTAGCTGCGTAGCTACCAAATGCACTAATAGCACTTGCACGTGCAGGGTCGAACGGATCATCAGGCGTTCCAAATGGACCGGCAACAGGATTGAGAAGATTGTGTGCATTTTGGTCAAAAGTGACCATTCCAAGGCCGTTGTTTTCACGCACATAGTTGACAAAAATACCAGCAGAATATTTAAGGACTTCCTCCCTAGTCATTGAACCAACACCTGAATCCCACTTCATGCTACCTGATTGGTCTAATACAAGCATCATTGCGCAAGTAGGTCTTGCTATGGTGTTGGCGCTTATTGTTACCGCGAAAATTTCACCTGTAGTTGTGCAACGCACCTCGGCAGCACCCATTGCGTTGTCTCCTGAGTTAGTGCCTGTGTATTTTACCCAAATGAAAATGGAACGAGGTGTGTTGTAGTCGGTGGTTTTGCCAATGCTGAAAGGACCCGAGTAGCTATGCAAACTGAATGGGGCTGCGGGTGATACTGATACCTCGAATCGTGTTTCGTGAAAACTATTGACATCAATTCGTATGGCACGTAGTTGGGTTTCGCTTTCAGGAATATCAATAAAATTAAGTTCGGTTTGCACCATGGTCAGTTCCCACCCCGCCTTTGCTACAGCTTCTGCTGCATTGATGCGCCCATGACCCCAGTCATTACTGAAGCTACCTGCACCTAGCTTAACAGCAGTATTTTGAATGACATCACGCACTTGCTCGTTGGTAAGCAGTGATTCTCTGCTCCACACTAATGAGGCAAGACCAGCAACATGTGGGGTGGCCATAGAAGTGCCATCCCAATTAACAAAATCAAGTGCAGTATCCCCATTTACACTATATGTTGGAAAGGTTGATAGAATATCTTCGCCCGGAGCCACAACTGACACACCGGAACCAACATTGGAGAAATCAGCTACCTCATCTGCACTAGTCGTAGCACCAACGGCAATTACACTAGAAAAATTTGCAGAGTGAATGGCAGGGGTCCTTAAGGCACTTCCTTCGTTTCCAGTAGCAATGCAAAGTACCATTCCGTTATCGTGAGCATAAGCACATGCATCACGCAGGGTTTGATTGTCAGAAAACCATCCAGCACTAAGATTTATGACCAAACGTTTGTTATTGGCAACTGCAAAATCAACAACTTCCTCCACAGCAGCTTCAAAATCTGACTCAGAACCATTTCCGAAATCATCAAAAATTTTACAGACGTATATTTGTGAATTCCAATTCATTCCTACGATACCTGAGGAGTTGTCGGTTTCTGCACCAATAGTGCCGGCTACATGTGTTCCATGACCATGCCCGTCTGCAGGCAAGTCATCGTCATTCACAAAGTCACTACCCATGATATACCTTGAAGCGTTATTCAAGTCTGGATGAGTGAGATTAGTTCCGTCATGTGAAATACCTGTATCCAAAACTGCTACCAATACATCAGAATTACCCTTATCCAGATCCCACGCACCTTCTGCATCAATCATAGTTAAAGCCCATTGATCCGCATATCGGGTGTCATTAGGAGTAGCCAATACATTGGTTACTGTATCTGGTTCGGCATATGCGATTTCCATCCGTTTATCAAGGTCCTCACAAAGTTTAATAATGTCTGTACCAGCAGGAACAGTCAACACGAGCTTGCCAGTTTTTGGATTAAACCTTGTAACAAATGAGCCCTTTACCTCCTTTGTTATTTCTTCTACTCTTTTCTTTAACTCCTTTTCATCTTGCTTACCCTTGCTGATGCTCAGCTTAATATTCAGTCTGTCGGTGCGGATATCCACTTCCTTTCCCTTCCACTCGGCTTTGGTGAAAGGAATTTGTTTTGATTTTCGATTTTTCATTTTGATTAAATTATTTGCTTACTCTTGGATCGGATTTTTAGCTTGCTCCGTTTATTGATTTTTATTTTTCAATGTTTTCGAGGTAACTTTAGTTTAAGTCATTTGTTAAAGCATGACGCATAACGTTTTGTAGCTACCCGAAGGGCGGGTCTTTTACCACAAAACTGTCTGCCACCACTGAATTTGATACAAAGCACAAAGCTTCATTTAACCACTGAACCGCCAATTTCTTGTAGGTGCTGTTATGCGTTCGGCTTTCTTTTCTGCCGTCTAATTGTCGAGTGGTTTCCATTGTCCCTTTTTGAAATAAACGTTGTTAAATTTCGGTGAGTAAAATACTAAATAAAAATTCCAAGCACTACGATAAGTTGTCGGGTTGCTTGTCATAATATGATAAGTTGGTTGCTCCATATTTATGATTAGTCTTTCCGAACTGTATTGACTTGGGTCGGTCGTTGTAATTGTCCCACGATATGTTTTTAATATTTTTTCTTTGTCTGTCACGTAGAAATAAATGGAGTCGTTGTCCTTAATTTCAAACCTGAAATTTTCATACTGCCAGTCTGCTTGTCTGCCAGGAAAATAGTCCCGATTAACAATATATTCTCCGTAATAGTCTTTTTTCTTTAATTCTGTTTTAGCTGTCAACCACTGAACTGTCCCCGATAAAAGTGCAAGCCCAAATATTCCAAGCCAAATTAGTCCGACTGTCTTACCGAATATTTTCTTTCTTGTTACCAACCAAATGACTAATAAAATTCCTGTCAATGGAACAAGGATAAAAACGAAAAATAAATTAAAACCAAATCCCATTTTCTTGTCGTGTTAGTTGTCGGTGGTGTCGTCTTTTAAGCTGACGCATAACGTTTTGGCGCTTGGCGAAGAAGCGGATTTCGAAGTACTAAACTGTCTGCCAGCACTGAACTTGATACGAAGCACAAAGCTTCATTTAAGCACTGAACCCGCTTTTTTGCCAAACGCCTGTTATAGCCAGTGCTTCTTCCTTTGTCCGCGTTCAACTGTTCGTCTCCTAGTCCTTTATACACCTAACACTAAAGCCAGCTCCTGCACCGAAACTAGCAAACTTCAACGGGTCGTAGTTATAATTCAGGTACCGTGCATAAGCCGCACCGTCATAGCATTTAGAAGCTGTCCACCAGAAACCAAGTTCACCAATACTATTATAGTCGTAGTCCTGAAAGTAACCACCAGGAAGAGCTGTAAAGCCACTGCTATTGTCCCCATTGCCGTCCGTATACCAACCCGAAGTGTTACGTAATTTTTTACCACATTTATTTTCTCCTCCAAGATATGTTGTAAGTATATCCCATTCTTCTTTAGTCGGTATATGCCAGCCCTTTGGAGCTAAACCCCTGCTGTCTTTTACTGCGTACCAATTGTAAAGCTTCCCGTACATAACTCCATTTTTAAAATCATTTTTATAATAACACCAAGCAGGTTTTCCTTCTTTCCCTGCATTTTTAAATTCCTCAAGTGTTTTTGCCTCAAAAATTGTATCTCCATTTCTATAAGTGTTTACATCAAGATTTACAGATGTCCATTCTTGGGTCCCGATAATCACTGTTTTATTTTGTCCGAATACAGTCAATGAAGTTAAACTTGTAACTGTCAGGAGTAGAAAAAATCGTTTCATGTTGTTGTCTTTTAGCATTGGCTATAACGTTCCGCGCACAGGCGCAGTTTGGGATTGGCGACCGGGAATCATTCAGCCGACGATAAAGATACAAAGAAACGAAAATAATCATCTTTCTTAGATGCCCAAATTGAGCTTGTGCGCTGTTATGC
>Ga0163148_10005141_pt1 | contig 13212 bp, 10 predicted proteins | sample OliLakLV19MP7P2_FD_148606 | JGI IMG/M metagenome (GOLD analysis project Ga0163148, IMG submission 148606) | Freshwater microbial mat bacterial communities from Lake Vanda, McMurdo Dry Valleys, Antarctica- Oligotrophic Lake LV.19.MP7.P2 | ecosystem: Environmental > Aquatic > Freshwater > Lake >... | reverse complement strand
AAGCCGGTGTTTATGTGTGGACTCCTCTAGTTAATGAGAGATTTGGTGAGGTTGGTTTAAGCTATAATTTATCGGTGCAGGTGGGCTCTGAAATTTTTGTTTCCGAAGCCCGCATGGGGCGTGCCCCGGCTGTTGATAGTATTACGTTTTTTCTGGTACCCGGTGGCCAATTTGCTGACGATCAATACCAGGCAGAGTTTTGGGCAACAGACCCCGTTGAACCCGATGACGCCTATTGGATAAAGTTTTATAAAAACGGAATACAGCAATTAAAGCCAAGTGAAATTATTACAGCTTACGATGCCGGGTTCTCGAAAGGTGGAAATTTTAGTGGAGTGCCTTTTATTGCTCCTATTCGAAGGGCCATCAATTCCTTTGATGAGGATAAAGACGAGCAGCCATTATCACCTTATGTGGTTGGGGATTCAGTTAATGTTGTCATTCAGTCAATAACTGAGGCCGGATTTAACTTTTTGAATCAAGTGGTTATTCAAACCAACAGGCCCGGTGGGTTTGGAGAATTGTTTGCAACACCACTCGCTAATGTGGATACTAATATTGTGAATTCGAATGCGACTGGTTCTAAAGTGCAGGGCTTTTTTAACGTGGGTGCAGCTACCAGTTTAGGCCGAAAGTTTAAGAGTCTCGATGAACTGAGTGAGAATTGATTTATTCGGGACTTAACGATTAATTCAATAGCAAATTAACCACCCCTAATGTAGCTTACAGGCTTAAATAAGGTTGTAGGTATGCCTCGTTTGTTTTTTGTAGCTGTAGCCATTTTTGTAACAGTAACTTCCGGATTTTGTCAAAGCGCAGTTGTTTTAGAAAACAACCCGGCTTTAAAATGGCAGCAGATCAATTCGCCCAACTTTAAAATACTTTTCCCGAAAGGATATGAAGAGCAGGCGCAGCGGATGGCCAATACCATGGAACACATCCGCACTCCAGAAGCTCAGTCAATGGGAGTGGAACCCCGAAAGATTTCTATTATACTTCAAAATCAATCTTCAGTTAGTAATGGATTTGTTTCCATTGCTCCACGCAGATCAGAATTTTTTGGGATGCCCTCACAGAATTACAACTTTATGGGCAATCTCGATTGGCTCAATCTATTGGCCACCCATGAATATCGACACATCGTTCAATTTCAACATGCCAAGCGTGGCTTTAACAGAGCACTCTATTATTTATTTGGAGCCAACACGTTTGCAGCCATGTCGTATGCAGCCGTGCCACAATGGTTTTGGGAGGGTGATGCAGTTGCAACAGAAACAGCATTTACTTCTGGTGGAAGAGGACGAATCCCTAATTTTAATCTTCTTCATCGAACCAACCTGCAAGAGGGCAGAGTTTTCGATTACGATAAACAATATTTAAGATCGTACAAACATAACATACCCGATCACTATGTGCTGGGGTATAATATGGTTTCTTACTTGAGAAAGAAAACCGGAAATGCCGATACGTGGGAAAATATTACCCGCAGAGCCTGGAGTGTTCCGTTTCTTCCCTATACTTTTTCAAGATCCATAAAGAAGGAGGCAGGATTGTATGTAAGCGAACTATATGATGAGATGGCTGCCGAACAGCAGAAGCAATGGGCGGAAGAATTAGCAAATACCACACTAACACCATTTGATGTTGTTAACAGCAGAAAGTCTAAGGCTTATACTGACTACGAGTATCCATTTGAAATAGGAACTGATTCGGTACTTGCGTTAAAATCCGGAATCGGAGACATTGAAGAGTTTGTGATTCTTTCGAAAGGAAAGGAAAAACGAGTGATCACTCCCGGGATTATAAATGTAACAGGCATGCTGTCGGTGGCAGCCAACCGCATTGTCTGGAACGAATATCGTTATGACCCCAGATGGCGTGTAAAAACATATTCTGTATTGGTGGGCTATGACCTAAAAACGAAACATCGAAAAGTAATTTCGCACCATTCGCGTTATGCGGCCGCTGCTTTATCACCCGATGGTACTAAAGTAGCCACAGTCGAAACCGGCACAGATTATCAGACTAGATTAATTATTATAGATTATGAAACTGGTGCTGTTCAGCAAGCTTTTGAAAATCCAACCAACGACTTTATTTCCATGCCGCGGTGGACTAAAGCTGGCAATGAAATTATAGCCTTGATTACAAATAAAAATGGAAAGGCAATTGCAAAGTTTGATTTGTCGTCTAATCAAATGACAGCGCTTACAGAGTTCACGGATGAAAACATTGGTTATCCGATATCCATAGGTAAGTACGTTCTTTACAACACACCACGCAGTGGCATTGATAATATTTTTGCTTTCGATATTTCATCTGGTAATTTCTATCAGGTAACATCCAGTAAGTATGGCGCATACAATCCATCTATTAGTGCTAATGGAAAGACATTATTTTACAACGAGCAGAGCCGTGATGGATTAAATGTGGCCAAAATTAATTTCGATCCTGCAAGCTGGGTTACCGTTTCTAAATTTGAAAAACTTCCAGATTCAGGTTTTGAACATTTAGTAGAACAAGAAGGTCATCCGGACTTATTAAGCAATGTGCCAACTGAAAGTTTTGGTGTAAAAAAATATTCTAAGGTTGCACACATGTTAAATCCCTACAACTGGGGTGCCTATGTTGACAATAGCCTTACTCAGGTTGAATTGGGAATATCCTCGCGGGATGTTTTAAGTACAACGGCAATCAATGCGGGTTATATTTTTGATATTAATGAACGCACGGGCTCATGGAATGCAGGAATAAGTTACCAGGGATTTTATCCGATTATTGATTTGAATTTTTCGAAAGCTACGCGATCGGTTAATGAAGGTGAGTTGCAATATGACAAAGTTGTGGGCACCGATACAACAACAGTTGTTGACAATCTTACTTTTAAATGGAAGGAGCAAACTGTTGAGGCTGGATTGAGAATTCCATTGTTGACAACTTCATCACGTTACTTAAGCGACTTTACAATTTCAAATTACGTTGGTTATACACACGTAACGGACTTTCAAAACAGTATTGATGATGGTGGTCGATTAATACCGTCAAATTATCCCCAATATTTTTTTAGAAATTACGCTGGTAATGGCAATCTTATTTACAACCATCTTTCAATATCCAGCTTCCGAGTGTTGAAACGCAGCCGCAGAGATATTTATAGCAAATGGGGTCAAGCTTTCTTTATGAATATTTATGGAACTCCATATGGTGGTGACTATACAGGAAATCAATTCTCCTTTCAGGGGCGACTTTATTTTCCTGGATTGTTTAAGCATCATTCTTTTTGGGGATACTGGGCGTATCAGAAAACAGACATTGCTGACATCAGGTTGAGTACAGAACAAGGATTGGATAACTATACTTTCAGGAATCAGATTCCGCTACCTAGAGGACAATCTGTTTCGCGCTTTGAGAACTTCTATTCCATGTCTGCAAACTATGCGCTGCCGATTTGGTATCCCGATTTTAATCTTGGTCCCCTGATAAATGTTCAACGTATTCGTGGCAACGCGTTTATGGATTATGGATTTGGAAACAGCGATGTTAATCAAAGACCTACTTCAAGAAGTTATTTATCAACCGGGGTTGAAATAAAATTCGATATTAACGTAATCCGATTGCTACCCCAACTCGATGTTGGCTTTCGATATTCTTACGGTATTAGCCCATCAACTACCCGCTTTGAGTTTTTGTTAGGCACATTTAATTTTTAAGACAAAATTTGGGTAAAACGAAATAAATGATGTGCTTGAAAATAGCATAAATAGGCCTATTTTTGGTCACTTGAATCGTATCCCGATAGCTATCGGGACGTAAATCGTAAATCGTAACTAGTAACTAGAAAATGGCTGAAATAGTACGCATGCCCAAGATGAGCGACACCATGACGGAAGGTGTGATAGCTAAATGGCATAAAAAAGTAGGAGACACTGTAAAATCGGGTGAGTTGATGGCCGAAATCGAAACGGATAAAGCTACCATGGATTATGAAGCTTTCAATGCAGGAACCGTATTATACCTGGGTGCGAAAGAAGGTGAGGCTGTCGCGATCAATGGCGTACTTGCCATTGTTGGAAATAAAGGCGAAGATTTTAAAAGCTTGCTCAATGAATCAAAGAGTGAACCCGCTGAAAAAGAATCTGAAACTGCAAAAGAAGAAAAAAAATCAGAACCCGCTAAAGAATCTAAAGAGCCAGCCGTCTCTAATTCAACAGATGCATCAATTGATACCTCGGGTATAAAAGCAGAAATCGTGTTAATGCCTAAGATGAGCGACACGATGAATGAAGGCGTAATTGCGAGCTGGAGTAAAAAAGTTGGTGACACGGTGAAGACCGGTGAACTGCTGGCTGAAGTTGAGACCGATAAGGCCACGATGGAGTATGAATCGTATAATGCCGGAACACTTTTGTATATCGGTGCAAAGGAGAAAGAATCCGTTGCCGTTAATGGAGTTCTAGCTATTATCGGAGAAAAAAATGCGGATTGGCAAACACTGTTAAAAGCACATAATGCAAAATCTTCAGGAGACTCTAAGCCTGTAGCAGCAACCGCTACCGAAAGTAAACCTGCTGAAGAAACAAAACAATCAGAAGCACCAGCAGCATCAGCAGAATCAAGTTCATCGGAGGCAAATGGACGTTTGAAAGCCTCACCTTTAGCTAAGAAAATGGCGAAAGATCTTGGGTTTGATATTGGCAAAATTCAAGGCTCTGGCGAAGGTGGACGAATCACCAAACACGATGTTGAAACTTTTAAACCATCGGCTGCACCAGCAACAGAAGGAAAAGCATCTGCTCCGGTTGTGTTACAGAGTGTAGTAGGAGAAGAAAGTTTTGAGGAAGTTGCCGTATCGCAAATGCGCAAGACTATCGCGCGCAGACTTTCTGAGAGCATGTTTACGGCTCCGCACTTCTATGTTACCATGGAGATTAACATGGACAAAGCCGTGGAAGCTCGCAAGAGTATCAATGAGATTGCTCCCGTTAAAATATCATTTAATGACATCGTACTAAAAGCAACGGCTGCAGCACTTCGGCAACATCCGGAAGTAAATTCAAGCTGGCTTGTAGATAAGATTCGCAAGAACCATCATATTCATATTGGCGTTGCCGTTGCTGTAAAGGATGGTCTTCTTGTTCCTGTAATTCGCTTTGCGGATAATAAATCTCTTTCGCACATCGCAGTAGAGGTAAAAGAATTGGCTCAAAAAGCCCATGATAAAAAACTTCAACCAAGCGAGTGGGAGGGAAGCACCTTCACAATCTCCAACCTGGGTATGTTTGGAGTTGAAGAATTTACGGCAATCATCAATACGCCCGATGCCTGTATTTTGGCAATTGGTGGAATTAAGGAAACAGCGATTGTAAAGAACGGACAGCTTGCAGTTGGTAATGTTATGAAAGTAACCTTATCATGCGATCATCGTGTTGTCGATGGCGCAACTGGAGCCGCGTTCCTTAAAACCTTGAAAGGACTATTGGAAGATCCCGTAAGGATTTTGATTTAATAGAAGATAGTTTGTTAGAAAAAGGTCTGTGAAGAAATAGACCTTGAGGTTGACCATATTTTTAAAATTTTGATTTATAGAAATGATTATTCGCGATCCGATTCAAGTCTATGGTAAGAAACTGCTAACGCAGGAAGAGTCTGAATGTCTCAATTCCGTTACATCTTATTTACAAGCGAACAAAACTTGAATAATTGTTCAGTTTTTTTAAATCCTAGTCATGCAAAAAATTCATTCTACAACAATACTTGCTGTGCTGCACAATGGAAAAGTTTCCATTGGTGGCGATGGTCAGGCTACCATGGGCAACACGGTTGCCAAAAGCAACGTAAAAAAAATTCGCAAACTGCAAGATGGCAAAGTGATAACGGGTTTTGCTGGCTCTACTGCCGATGCCTTTACGCTGCTCGATCGCTTTGATGAAAAGTTAAGTGCTTATGGTGGCAATATGAAACGTGCTGCTATTGAGCTGGCCAAAGACTGGCGTACCGATCGGTTTCTTAGAAGATTAGAAGCCATGTTGATTGCGGCCAGTGAAGATCAGATTCTGGTAATCTCCGGAACAGGCGATGTATTAGAACCAGACAATCAGGTGGCGGCCATCGGCTCAGGTTCCATGTTTGCACAATCTGCCGCATTGGCGTTAAAGAAACATGCGCCACATCTTTCTGCTGAGGAGATCGTGCGCGAAAGCCTTGGTATCGCGGCTGATATTTGTATTTATACCAACCATAATTTGGTTGTGGAGAATTTGTAAAATTTACTTCACTTTCTTTCCCGGCATAACAGCACCACCCTGATACAAAGTGAGTTTCTCTACCTTGTTGTTTGCATCGCGCGAAAATTCAATCTGAGCTTCTACTATCTTAAGAAAGAATTTGGTTTCGGACTCTGGGTAAACTGCCACTTTAGGCTGCCCCGTTGCTTGAATAGATAGATTTCCTTTTTCAAGGGTTACTTCAATTTTAAATGTTGGCATAATCTCGTAGGTGCCAACATATTCCTTGAGTATTGTTTCAGAAATTACTATTGGTTTTTTTAACACTTTTAGCTCAAGTTTTGGATCAAGCAAATGAAATCCAAGATCATCGGCACCCGCTGTTGAGTTTGTTAAGATTACAACGGCTTTGTTTTTGGTTTTATCGAATCCGGCAAACGAACGGAAACCGCCCGTGCCGCCATTGTGCCACACAATATGTTCATTTTGGATGTGCCAGCCATAACCAATCTTCATCGCTCCGGCCTCGGCACGGGCTGTATGTGTAAGCTGAAATGCTTTTGAGAGCTGTGCGTTATCAGTTTTGAGCTGAGCAATCATAAACTTCATCATGTCTTCGGTATTTGATATCAATCCACCAGCTCCGGTCAACACACTTTCGTTATCCCACGTCCAGGCTTTCATCGGCATATTTTCTGCATAGCCAGTCGCTAATCTTTTTTCGCGTTGCGTACCGCTTACAAAAGTTTCATTCATAGCAAGCGGTTTGGTGATGCGTTCAACTACCAGTTTTGGATATGGCTTTTCTTCAATTCGGGTAAGGATATAACCGAGTAGTCCCATACCTAAATTTGAATACTCATATTGACTTCCCGGATCGCGCGTTAACTCGCAGTTGCTGAGAAAAGCTGTGAGCGCGTCTTCGCGATAATCAATGTAAGGGTTTGCAGCATCAGCCGGACTAAAATTTAAAGGCATTCGTGTGAGTCCTGAATGTGCGGTAGCCAAGTGCTCAATGGTTATAGCCTTGCCTTCTTTTTCTGGCAAAATCATTTTTGCAGGCAAATACTTCTGTGCCCGATCGCTAAAGGAAAGTTTATTTTCAAGACTAAGCATGGCTGCCATGCTGGTTGTAAATACTTTGGTGATGGATCCAATTTCAAAAAGTGTTTTAGCACTTACCAGTTCGCCCGACTGCACATTCATTACGCCATAATTGTAATAAGTGACTTTTCCATTTTCATAAATCGCAATGGCAATTCCGGGGGTCTCCTGAAATTCAACGCGTTGTTTTATTTTCTCGTCTATGGTTTGGGCGAACCCAAATTGAAATGAAAAAGTAATGAGCGCTACTATCAGACTTTTTGGATTGATACTTTTAAAATTCATTGCTATTTTTTATTGAATTTAAGACCTATCGATAGCTTCTAAAATTATGGTACAGGCTTTTTTAATTTCTTCTTCCGTAATAGTAAGCGGTGGCGCTATTCTGAAACTGTTTGGATGCGACAGAAACCAATAACAGATAACACCATTTTCTTTAGCATGCTGTACAATATTATTAACAATAGCTTCTGTTTCAAAATCAAACGCAAACAGCATCCCGATTCTTCGCATAGCTTTTATTTTAGGGTGTTTTAGCAAATGCTCAATTAGCTGGCCTTTCGCTTCAACAGTAGATATTAAATTTTCATTTTCAATTACCTCTAAGGTGGCGAGTGCTGAAGCACAACACACAGGGTTTCCACCAAAGGTTGTGATGTGGCCAAGCATGGGATCGTGCGTGAGTGTTTTCATTTTTTTCTCTGAAGAAATGAAAGCCCCAATTGGTAAGCCACCCCCAAATGCCTTTGCAATTGTTAGTATGTCAGGTACAATTCCAAAATGCTCGAATGCAAATAACTTTCCGGTGCGCCCCATACCGCATTGAATTTCATCAAGGATTAGTAAGGCTCCGGTTTCATTACATTGCTTGCGCACAGCTTGTAAATATTTTTTAGTAGGAATTCGAACTCCGGCATCGCCTTGAATAGTTTCCATGATAACGCAGGCAGTTCGCGAGGTAATGCTCGCGAGGTCGGCAAGATTATTAAACTCAATGAAATTGACATCGGGCAATAGTGGGCGGTAGGCTTGCTTTTTGGTTTCGTTGCCGGATACACTTAACGAACCATGCGTGCTGCCGTGATATGATTTTTTACATGAAACAATTTCGGTGCGGCCTGTGCAGCGCTTGGCTAATTTCAATGCGGCTTCATTCGCTTCGGTGCCGGAGTTTACAAAGTAGCTGCAGTTGAGTGAAGCGGGAAGAAGACTTGCTAATTTTTTTGCAAGTAGGTTAGGAGTTGCCTGAATGTATTCTCCATAAACCATCACATGCAAATGCTTGTCGAGTTGATTTTTAATTGCCCGAATAACATGTGGGTGGCGGTGACCAATCGCACTCACGCCAATTCCTGAAATCATATCCATATACAATTTGCCATCAGGAGTATATAGGTAAACTCCTTCGGCCCGTTCAACTGGTATTTGAAAAGGATAGGGCGAAGTTTGAGCCAGTGAATGGAGAAAGACTTCCTGCGAGAATTCCATGAGCAAAAATACAAAATGAAGCCACAGATTCACAGATTACAGATCGAGTTATGATAGCTTAACTTTACATTCTGGAAATAGGAAGTTGGCATGTGCATAGCTATCCAAAACAAGTCAATGAATCTCCGAAGCTCTACGGAATCTAAATAAGAAAACCTCCGCAGTTTCCCGCAGAGGCTTTATCAAACACCCTATCTTTGATAACTTTAAACTCTCGCTGGTCGCGAAGTTGAAGGCACCACATTCGATTTAATTTTTGATTGGTCTTTTGAGTCTGCAGATAACGCAAACAGGATTCCAATTAACACAAGGATGATAAGCGCAACTAGTTGCTTCATCCTTACTTTCACATTAACATTCGACATCACCCTCATAATCTTCAGACTTAGATTCTACATCACGCTTCAAAGGTGGAGGCTCTTGCTGACTTTTATTCGACAATTATCACGTAAAACATACATCTGTTGAATTATCAAAACTAATGATCACCACGCTAAACCTCAAGAGAAACTTATTCATCCTAATTGTCTGTCCATCAATACTATAAAATGGTTTATGGATTTTTTTATACAATATCTTTTGCCATTTTGTCGTCATCCTGACTCTCTACTTGCAAAGATTTTTCCGATACTTGTTCCTTGGCATATTTTGAGGTAAAAAAATTGATTAAGACGCTGTTGATTCTGTTTACTATAGTGTTGAGCGGTTGCGTTGGTGTGGACTTTGAAGATGATCCTATTGTGGGTGAACGGATTGAAGTTACCCTATCACAAGTTGCTTTACAGATTGATCAAACATTTCAGGCTGAGGCGGTTTTTTATGATCAATATGGACTTACAAAGGACGTAGCTTTCAATTGGGTTTCTTCGGCACCCGCTATAGCGTCTGTAAATGGCGAAGGCCTAATTACTGCGCATGCAGGGGGGCTGGCCTCTATTACCGTGTCTTTCAGCTCAACTCAAAATGAAATTTCGGTCAATGTGGTGCTTGACGAAAATCAAGTAGCTTCTGTCGTACTCAGCTCACCGGCAAATCAGACTTCCCTCATGCCAGATGAGATGATTTCGCTAAATGCTATGGTGAAAAATATAAATGGCTTAGCGCTGCAAGGCCGCCAGATCGCATGGTTCAGTGAGAATGCTTCAATTGCCTCAGTTAATGCCCAAGGAGTTGTCACTGGTATAGGTCTTGGCATGGTTGACATTTATGCGATGGTTGAGGGGTTGAAAAGTAATACCCTAACCTTTACTGTTGGCACTGGACGCGCAGGCGTGTTTATTGGCACTGGCGGCTATAAAGCAATAGGTACAGCTTCATTAAGCGTAATAGATAATAAATTGATTCTTGAGTTGAGTAGCAATTTCGAGACAAGTTTTGCTTTAGGCACATTTATATACTTAGCCAACTCTACTAGTGGCGCGCAGGTGCGAGCCAGTGGTCTTGAGATAGCTCTAATTACTACCAATGGTGGCAAGACTTTCGATGTATCCGCGATTAACCCATCTGCGGGCTTACTTGACTATAAGTATGTGATTATACTCTGTAAACCAGCTAGCCTTACTTTTGGGTTTGCTGAATTAAAATAATTATGAAGAAGGTTTTAGTTGTTCTGCTGCTTTTTGGTTTCATCCCGTCATTTGGTGGTGGTGGGTGGCCGCAGCCTAGGCGAAGCGGATATTTTAAGTTTTCTCAAAATTATATTGGTTCACCTTCCTATTTCGCCCCAGACGGAACCATTGTGGATATTACTACTATTCAATTGTTTACCTCTAGCATATATGGGGAGTATGGTTTTACGGACCGATTAACGGGAATTATTTACTTGCCTTTTTTTGTGCGTAGCACGCTAAACAAAATTCAGTACAACCAAAGTGGCACCTCTGTGCCAGGAGACGCATTGAATTCGATAGGCGACACTGATATTTCCTTGAAGTATGGACTCATTGTTAATAAGCCTATAGTGGTTAGCGGCACATTGTTGTTTGGTATACCTCTTGGAAATAATGCAGGCGGAGCATCGGGTATTCTGCAAACCGGTGATGGTGAGTTCAATCAGATGGTAAAAATTGATGCCAGCTACTCCTTCTCACCAAAGCCTTTTTATGTATCGGCCTATGCAGCATTTAATAATCGTACTCGCGGATTTTCGGATGAGGTTCGTTTTGGCGCGGAAGTGGGCCTGACATTAAAGAGGTTTATCCCAATCCTGAAGTTTAATGTGGTTGAGTCGTTGTATAATGGCAATGCTAGCGAAACCCAAAATGGAATTTTCTCAAACAACACCGAGTATGTTTCTCCTACAGTTGAATTAAATTATCAACTGACTGATAAATGGGGTGTTTCGGGGTCGGGCGGATTTGCTTTGTCGGGTAAGAATATTCTGGCTTCGCCCAATTGGAGTTTGGGATTGTATTTGAAGTTGTAATAAAGTGTTGAGTACTGAGTAAAGAGTCTTTCTTAAAAAGTAAAAAGGCTTCTCATATTTTTGGGAAGCCTTTTTACTTTTGATTATTACAGTTGGAGTGAATTAGACCTTTGCCAATTCCTCAACAAGATCAATAAGCTTGTTTGAATAACCCCATTCGTTATCATACCAAGCTACCACCTTTACAAATTTATCGTTAAGGGCAATACCTGCTTTAGCATCGAATATGCAAGTGCGGGGATCGCCAATAAAATCTGTAGATACCACATCATCTTCAGTATAGCCTAAAATTCCCTTTAGCTCTCCTTCAGAGGCATCTTTCATGGCTTTTTTAATATCCTCGTAAGAAGCAGCTTTTTCTAATTTCACCGTAAGGTCAACAACAGAAACGTTTGCTACGGGCACACGGAACGACATTCCGGTAAGTTTGCCTTTTAATTCTGGTAACACTAAACCTACTGCCTTAGCCGCTCCCGTTGAGGAAGGAATAATGTTTGAGAAACCACCGCGACCACCTCGCCAGTCTTTAGAAGATGGGCCATCAACAGTTTTTTGGGTAGCTGTTACCGCATGCACGGTGCTCATCAAACCTTCTACAATTCCGAATTTATCGTTGAGCACTTTAGCAAGCGGGGCTAAACAGTTGGTGGTACATGATGCATTTGAAACGATTGTGTGAGCAGCGGTTAATTTTTTATGGTTAACGCCCATTACAAATGTTGGGGTGTCGTCTTTTGCAGGAGCAGAGAAGACTACTTTTTTAGCACCAGCCGCAATATGCTTCTGACCATCGACTTGTGTAAGAAATAGACCAGTAGATTCAATAATAATTTCGGCACCTACTTCGCTCCACTTTAAGTTGGCCGGATCTTTTTCTGCGGTTACCCGGATTTTTTTTCCGTTCACAATCAAATTACCATCTTTCACTTCTACCGTACCGTCAAATTTGCCGTGCGTAGAATCGTACTTCAACATGTAAGCCATGTAATCAGGTTCTACAAGATCGTTAATACCAACGATTTCAATGTCTTTGCGGCCTTCGGCTGCTCTGAAAGCGAGACGGCCAATGCGACCGAATCCATTAATTCCAACTTTTGTCATTGTGATATAAGGTTTAAAATTGCGTGCCGATAACTATCGGTTTAGAAGATCAAAAATAGGCTTACTTGTAGCCAAAACCAATGTTTGATCTGTTGTGTGGTAACTTTTTTAGCGGTTACGTTTGCAATTGCGGATAGTGGATTTATATTTGCGGCTCGAAATTTTAACACGGTCCCATCGTCTAGGGGTTAGGACACCAGATTTTCATTCTGGTAACACGGGTTCGATTCCCGTTGGGACTACCATTGTAAAGGGTTAAATGCCTGATAGTCAGGCATTTTCTTTTTAAAGCATTTACTCAGGGGTGAGTATAGTTGCTAGTAAGGCTGAAAAGAAGGCCTCGAAGTCGAAAGGCACGACTTCGACACTTTCCTGCTATGGCATAACGTTGGTAAGGAAAAACTACCAACGCAAATTAGCTTGAAGGCGGGAATCCATCTGGGAATAATCAATCCGGATCTTTCACACGCGGACGAACAATAAAAAAATGACCTCTGGCCGGGATATTCAGACAGTCTTTCTTAGTCATTAATTTACCACCCGGATCACTAGAGAACAAAGTCGGATTTTTGGTGCTTTGGATAAATGATTTATAAATTTTAGGACGAGGGTCAAGCGCTTCGCGGATCTCATTCATCAATTGTATTCTCCTGCTCATTGTTGTCTTGTTTAATTTTCATTAAGATAATTTCTAAATCTGAATCACTCATATTCTTTAGGCTAAAATCAATAGCTGAATAACTGGGCGTTACAAAAGGCAGTAAGCGGCTAAAGGCTTGAACCTTCTGGACAGGATCCAACTTTGAAAATGCAGTTTGGACGTTTGCCCATTCCGCACTCAAAAAATCTGAAAGTAATACTCGCATTGGG
>Ga0163148_10005131_pt1 | contig 13240 bp, 9 predicted proteins | sample OliLakLV19MP7P2_FD_148606 | JGI IMG/M metagenome (GOLD analysis project Ga0163148, IMG submission 148606) | Freshwater microbial mat bacterial communities from Lake Vanda, McMurdo Dry Valleys, Antarctica- Oligotrophic Lake LV.19.MP7.P2 | ecosystem: Environmental > Aquatic > Freshwater > Lake >... | reverse complement strand
CGGTTTCGCCGCGCATTCGCTGGCCAACCGCATCGAGGACGCCAGCCCCAAACTGATCGTCTCGGCCGATGCCGGCTCGCGCGCCGGCAAGGTGGTGCCCTACAAGGAACTCCTGGACGAGGCTATTCGCCTGTCAACCCACAAGCCGGCGCGGGTCTTGCTGGTTGACCGCCAGCTGGCCGCGATGGCACGGGTCGAAGGCCGCGATGCCGACTGGGCCACTCTGGCGGGCGCACATGCCGGCGCACAGGTGCCGTGTGTGTGGCTTGAGTCCAGCGAGCCTTCGTACATTCTCTATACCAGCGGCACCACCGGCCGGCCCAAGGGCGTGCAGCGCGATACCGGCGGCTACGCAGTGGCCCTGGCTGCCTCGATGCGCCACATTTACTGCGGCAAGCCGGGCGAAGTGTATTTCTCGACCTCCGACATCGGCTGGGTGGTGGGCCATTCCTACATCGTCTACGGGCCGCTCCTGGCCGGCATGGCGACCATCATGTACGAAGGCACGCCGCTGCGTCCCGACGCCGGCATCCTGTGGAAGATCGTCCAGGATTACAAGGTCGCGGTGATGTTCTCGGCGCCGACTACGATTCGCGTGCTCAAGAAGCAGGACCCCGCCTATCTGGCGAAGTACGACCTGTCTTCTCTCAAGGCCTTGTGGCTGGCCGGCGAGCCGCTCGATGAGCCGACGTCGCGCTGGATCGCCGACAGTCTCGGGCGGCCGGTGGTCGACAACTACTGGCAGACCGAAACCGGCTGGCCGATTCTCACCTATCCGCTGGGTATCGAGGACCGGCCGCGCAAGTTCGGCAGCCCCGGCTACCCGATGTATGGCTACGAAGTGCGTCTGCTGCACGAGACCACCGGTGCCGAGGTGGCGGTGGGCGAAAGAGGCGTGGTGGCGATCGTGCCGCCGCTGCCGCCGGGCTGCATGAGCACCGTATGGGGCGACGACCAGCGTTACGTCGATACCTATTTCAAGAGCGTGCCGGGGCGCCTGGTGTATTCGACCTTCGACTGGGGCATTCGTGACGCCGATGGTTGCCACTTCATCCTCGGGCGCACCGACGACGTGATCAACGTCGCCGGGCACCGCCTGGGCACGCGCGAGATCGAGGAAGCGATTTCCGCGCATGCGGCGATCGCCGAAATCGCGGTGGTCGGCATTGCGGACGCCTTGAAGGGGCAGGTGCCGGTCGGCTTCGCAGTGGTCAAGGACGCCGCGGCGATCGCCACCCTTGCGCAACGCTTGAAGCTGGAGGGCGAGATCATGAAGACGGTCGACACCCAGTTGGGTGCGATCGGCCGTCCGAGCCGTGTGTATTTCGTGACGCTCTTGCCGAAAACGCGTTCGGGCAAGGTGCTCAGGCGCTCGATCCAGGCGATTTGCGAAGGCCGCGATGCGGGCGACCTGACAACCATCGAGGATCCGGCGGCGCTGGCGCAATTGCGCCAGGCAATGCTGCCGGGTTGACCTTCCGCACCCGGGCGTGGTTGCGCGCGCGACTCAGACGCGGTTTCGGGCAACGAGAGATGGACGCGCTGCCCTCGGCTATTGCGCCAGGCGGCGCCAGGCGGCGCCAGGCGCCGCCGCCGCTGCGCCGCTTACGCGGTGCCCAGTTCCTGTTGTTCCAGAATGCGCAGCTTCTGGGTCGAAAAGCGCCGCGCGTCGACGCGGTCAAGCGATTCGCTGAACGCTTCCGGATGGCGCGCCTCGATCCAGGCGTGAAAGCGCGCGGCGCTGGCGGTGAAATCGCTGTGCTTGGACAGGCGCATCGCCGCCAGCAACAGGTTCCAGATCCACACCTTCGGGCCTTTGACGGTACGCGGCAGCAGCGAGGTGATGACCGCTTCGTAGTTTTCCAGCGTCATGCAGTAGTTCAGGTAACCGGCCAGTGAGGTGTCGTCGAGTTCGGTGGTGGTGACGAAGGCCACTTCGATGGCGGCAGCGGCGCGGCGCAGTTGCTGCGCCTCCTCGCCGGCCGAGCGCGGCGTGGCGTCGTCGACCAGTTGAGCTTGCGGAACGTTACCTGCGGCGGCGCCGGCCTTGAGCTGCGCTGCCTTCTCATAGGCGGCGGCGCGCGCAAAGGCGCGCGCCCGTTCGGACAGGTCGAGCAGCGGGCTGTGCTCGGGCAGGCCGTCGGCGACGCTGTCGATCTCGTCGGCCAGGCGCGGCAGCGCCTCCACGGGGAAGCGAATGCGCGCCAGTTCGCGATCGATGGTCTGATGCAGTGCGCACAAGAGCGGCAGGGCGCGCGCGCGCGCGGCGTCGCGCAACACATAACGCAAATCCAGCCGCAATCCGGCGCGCTCAGCCGCTGGTACCGGATACAGCATTTCCCCCAGATTGGGCGGCGCCGCCTGCGCGGCTGGCGTGTCTTTGCGCGGGGTGGTTTGGGGCTGATCGAGCAAGTCCTTCTCCTGATGGCCTGATGAAACTGGCGCAGGTCGGTGCAAGTCGGGCGGAGCACTGCCTGCGAGCCTGCGGCTGGTCAATCGGCGAGCTGTCCGCCGCATGGCGCCAGACCCATGCGCTCAAGGGTGACTAACGGCCGAGGCGCTGCCAAACTTGAGGGGGCGCCATCTGGTTATCATCGGCGCACCGCAGTGCCAGCCAACCGGAGCCATGCCGTGCAGATGAAACCCATGCTGTCGATGCAGGACATCAAGACCATAGCCGCGGCTTGTGAAGCCGAAGCGCTGGCCAATCGCTGGAGCGTCACCATCGCCATCGTCGACGATGGCGGCCACCTGCTGTGGCTGCAGCGTCTCGATGGTGCGGCGCCTTCGAGCGCCGAGATCGGGCCGGCGAAGGCGCGCACGGCGGCCCTGGGCCGGCGCGAGACCCGTGTTTATGAGGAGATGATCAATGCGGGCCGCGTCTCGTTTCTCTCCGGCCTGGCCCAGGCGGGGCTGCGCGGTGCCGGACTCGAGGGCGGGGTACCGGTCATGGTCGAGGGCCATTGCGTGGGCGCGGTCGGCGTCTCCGGCGTCAAATCGACAGAGGACGCGCAGATCGCCCACGCCGGGATCAAGGCGCTGCCGGGTTGAGGGCAGGCGCTGCCAGTGAGGCGCGATACAGAAGATGCCCTGAGGCGCGGTACTTGCGCTCGAACAGTGTCAGCGGCGCATCCGGCGTGAAGCTTTCCACTTGCGGTACACGCCCCGTGAGGAGCTTCGCGGCCAGCGCGAATTCGTCGACATAGACCTGCCAGTTGCTGCGGCACTCGATATATCCGCCCAGCGCCAGAACGCTCGGGAAGATCGGATGGGCCGGCCAGCGCCGCATCACCTGTCGCGGCTTGGGCCACGGGTTGGGATACAGCAGATATTGCGCATGTGGTGCGATGCCCTCGCTTGCCAGCAAGGTCCAGAAGTCGACCATGTCGGCGCGCAGGAACAGCGCATTTGCGGGTTGTTGCGCTCGCGCGATGGCGCGCGCAAGGCGTGCGGCCGATTGATCGATGCCGAGCACCAGACGCCCCGGTTCCAAACGGGCCAGCGTGGACGTGCTCTCGCCGGTGCCGCAGCCGATATCCAGAATCGGCGCGGCGCGGCGGTCCCAGGCGCCCAGAAAGCGGCGAAAGGCCGCCAGGCTGTAGGCTGCGGGCGGTTTGCGAAACGCGTGCGCGGCATGTTTGGCCACCAGGTGCGACAGCAGGCGGTGCGGGCCGGTCTGCGGGCTGGAAACCGGGCGTGAAGCGGCAATCGGGGGTGGCATGGTCATCGGGCGCGGGCAGGCGTGCATTATGCGGCCGCGTCGCCATGGGCGCGAAACGCAGCTTGCACAGCAGCTTGCACAGCGGCTTGCAAAGCAGCTTGCAAAGTACTTGCCAATTCTACTGGCTGGTGTAACATTCGCAAAAATTAAGTAAGCACTTAATAAACACTTGATTAACACTCGATTGCCGATCGGATGGCGTTCAATGCTGGGTGCCAGTTGCGTGAGCAGTGCAACATGGGCCATGCTTCTGCATGCGCGGCGTTTTCGAGCATTTTTTCGAGCATTTCGAGACCATTCATTGAAGAGGGAAAGACACGATGGCCGCAGTACTGAATTTTCCGCAGGTGGGTAACCCGGCACCGGGCGACGTCGATCCGCTCGAGACCCAGGAGTGGCTGGAAGCGCTCGAAGCGATCCTGCAGCACGAAGGCCCGCAGCGCGCGCATTTCATCCTCGAAGCCTTGGTCGACAAGGCGCGGCGCAGCGGCGCCTACCTGCCCTACAGTGCCAACACGGCCTACATCAACACCATTCCGACCCATCTCGAAGCCAAGAGCCCGGGTGATCACGCTCTGGAGGAGCGGATTCGCTCGATCACGCGCTGGAACGCGATGGTCATGGTGGCCAAGACCAACAAGGGCGACGGCGACCTGGGTGGCCACATCGCCAGCTTCGCTTCGGTCGGTACGCTGTTCGGCATCGGCTTCAACCATTTCTGGCATGCGCCCACTGCCGAGCACGGCGGCGACCTGATTTACTTCCAGGGCCACAGCGCGCCCGGCGTCTATGCACGGGCCTATCTGGAAGGGCGGCTGACCGAGGCCGAGTTGCTCAATTTCCGCCGCGAAGTCGATGGCAAGGGCATCTCCTCGTATCCGCATCCGTGGTTGATGCCGGCATTCTGGCAATTCCCCACCGTGTCGATGGGCCTGGGGCCATTGCAGGCGATCTACCAGGCGCGCTTTCTCAAATATCTGCATGCGCGTGGCCTGGCCGACACCAGCCGCCGCAAGGTGTGGGTGTTTTGCGGCGATGGCGAGATGGACGAGCCCGAATCGCTGGGGGCGATCGGGCTGGCGGTACGCGAAAAGCTCGACAACCTGATTTTCGTCGTCAATTGCAACCTGCAACGCCTCGATGGCCCGGTGCGCGGCAACGGCAAGATCATCCAGGAGCTCGAAGCCGATTTTCGCGGCACCGGCTGGAATGTGATCAAGCTGATCTGGGGTTCGTACTGGGATCCGCTCCTGGCGCGCGACTCGACCGGCTTGTTGCACAAGCGCATGGAAGAGGCGGTCGACGGCGAATACCAGAACATGAAGGCCAACGACGGCGCCTATGTGCGCGAGCATTTTTTCGGCAAGTATCCGGGCTTGAAAGAGATGGTCTCGCGCCTGTCGGACGACGACATCTGGCGCCTGAACCGCGGTGGCCATGATCCACACAAGATCTACGCGGCCTATCACGCGGCGGCCAATCACAAGGGCCAGCCAACGGTGATCCTGGCCAAGACCATCAAGGGATACGGCCTGGGCAAGCAGGGCCAGGCAAAGAACCCGACCCATCAGCTGAAAAAACTCGACCTGGAGACCATTCGTGATTTCCGCGACCGTTTCAACATACCGGTACCCGACGCCAAGCTTGAGGAACTGCCGTTCTACAAGCCGGCCGAGACCGACCCCATCATGCAGTACCTGCACGAACGCCGCCGCGCGCTCGGCGGCTACCTGCCGCAGCGCCGCCCGCGTGCCGCCGAGTCTCTCGCCGCGCCGCCACTGGCGGCATTCGATACGCAACTGAAGGCCAGCGGCGAGGGGCGCGAGATCTCGACCACCATGGCCTTCGTGCGCATCCTGACCCAACTGGTGCGCGACAAGAACATCGGCAAGTATGTGGTGCCGATCGTTCCCGACGAGGCGCGTACCTTCGGCATGGAGGGTATGTTCCGGCAACTCGGCATTTATTCGGCCGAAGGCCAGAAGTACACGCCAGTCGACAAGGATCAGGTGATGTACTACCGCGAGGACACCGCCGGCCAGATCCTCGAAGAGGGCATCAACGAGCCGGGTGCGTTCAGTTCATGGATGGCGGCGGCCACCTCGTACTCGAACTCCAACCGCATCATGATCCCGTTCTACATCTACTACTCGATGTTCGGGTTCCAGCGCGTCGGCGACCTGGCCTGGGCGGCGGGTGATCTGCGCGCGCGCGGCTTCCTCCTGGGCGGTACCGCCGGGCGCACCACCCTGAATGGCGAGGGCCTGCAGCACGAGGACGGTCATTCGCACCTGATGAGTGCGACCATCCCCAATTGCGTCTCGTATGACCCTACCTACGCGTATGAGCTGGCGGTGATCATCCAGGCCGGATTGAAGCGCATGGTGGAGGAGCAGGAGGATGTGTATTACTACATCACCCTGATGAACGAAAATTACGAGCATCCGGAAATGCCCAAAGGCATCGAGGCGCAGATACTCAAGGGCATGTACCGCTTCAGGCCGGCGCCAAGCGGCAAGGCGGCGCCCGGACACACCGTTCAGTTGCTGGGTTCCGGCACGATTTTTCGCGAAGTACTGGCCGCGGCCGAACTGCTCGAAAAGGACTGGGGTGTCGCCTCCGAGATCTGGAGTTGCCCGTCTTTCACCGAGTTGCGGCGAGACGGCATGGCCTGCGAGCGCTGGAACCTGCTGCATCCGCTCGATGAGGCGCGCATCGCGCATGTCGAGTCTTGTCTGGCATCGACGCGCGGCCCGATCATCGCCTCGACCGATTACATGAAGGCGTTCGCTGACGGCATTCGCCCTTTCATGCCGAAAGGCCGCACCTACAAGGTGCTGGGCACCGATGGCTTCGGCCGCTCCGATACGCGCGAGAAGCTGCGCCACTTCTTCGAAGTCAATCGCTATTTCGTTGCCATCTCGGCCTTGAAGGCTCTGGCGGAAGACGGCGCGATCGAGGCCAAAGTGGTGGCGCAGGCGATCGAGAAGTACGGCATCGACCCGGCCAAGGCTGATCCGACCACCGTCTGAACCAGGCATCTGGGAAGGGCGGCCGCGGTTTGCGCGCGCTCGCGCCAATGCGTGCAGCGCTTGCCGGCCCTACAATTCATCCAATCGATCGTAACCAGAAGTCAATAACAGCATGCGGGCCAGGTCAGGGTCATGTTGTTGCCGTGAATTGCGCAAATCCGAATAATCCCAACCGCGAGACAAACATGGCTGTGAAGGAAATCTTTGTTCCCGATATCGGCGACTTCAAGGACGTGCCGATCATCGAAATCCTGGTCAAGCCGGGCGACATGGTCAAGGCCGACGAATCCCTGCTGACGGTCGAGTCCGACAAGGCCACCATGGAAATCCCGTCGCCAATGGCCGGGGTGATCAAGGAGTTCAAGGTCAAGCTGGGCGACATCGTCAACTCCGGCACCCTGATGGCGATCATGGAGGAGGGCGCGGATGCAGCGCCGGCAGCGCCTGCAGCCCAGAGTGCCGCCATGTCGCCGGCACCCGCGCCGGCACCCGCGCCGGCACCCGCGGCGGCACCCGCGGCGGCACCCGCGGCGGCGGGTGAGCCTGCTGCCGCGGCTACGGTCGCGGCAGCACCGGAAGCCGCAGCGGCACCACTCCCTGCGGCTGCGGCCGCGCCGGCCGCGTCTCTGCCGCCAGTACCGGCTACGCCCGGCGAGCGGCCGCATGCATCGCCATCGGTGCGCAAGTTCGCGCGCGAACTCGGGGTGGATATCACGCGCGTTGCCGGCAACGGCCCCAAGGGGCGCATCCTGCACGAAGACGTGCAGAATTTCGTCAAGCAGGTCATGGCCGACAGCCTTGCGGCACCGGCTGCGGCTGCCAGTGGCTCCGGGCTCAACCTGTTGCCTTGGCCCAAGGTCGATTTCGGCAAATTTGGTGTAATTGAAGCGCAGCCCTTGTCGCGCATCAAGAAGATATCGGGCCAGAACCTGGCGCGCAACTGGGCCATGATTCCGCATGTGACCCAGCACGATGAGGCAGACGTCACCGATCTGGAGGAATTCCGCGTCGCCACCAACGCCGCCATGGCCAAGCAGGGCGTCAAGCTGACCTTGCTTGCCTTCATCATCAAGGCTGCGGTGGTGGCCTTGAAGAAATACCCCGACTTCAATTCCTCGCTCGACGGCGACAACCTGATCGTCAAGAAATACTGGAACATCGGCTTCGCCGCCGACACGCCCAACGGCCTGATGGTGCCGGTGATCAAGGGCGCCGACCAGAAAGGCATCATCGAACTGGGCGCCGACATGGCGGCGCTGTCGGCGCAGGCGCGCGAAGGCAAGTTGAAGCCTGCCGACATGCAGGGTGCGACCTTCACCATTTCTTCGCTGGGCGGCATTGGCGGCACTGCCTTCACGCCAATCATCAATGCACCTGAAGTAGCGATCCTGGGCGTGTCGAAGTCGGCAATGAAGCCGGTGTGGGACGGCAAGGCTTTCGCGCCGCGCCTGATGCTGCCCCTGTCGCTGTCGTATGACCACCGCGTCATCGACGGTGCGGCCGGCGCGCGCTTCGCGGCCACACTGGCGCAATTGCTGGCCGATATGCGTCGCACCCTTCTTTAGACTGCGGCTTGCCGTTGCGTCCGCATCTTTTGCTCGAATTGGCCGGGTTTGCCGGCGCTTCGTCACCATTATCAGTTTGACAAGGGCGGTTTCCCGCCTTTGTCGCAACAGGTCTCATGACAACCATTACCGTAGCAAGAAAAGGCGGCCAGATTGCAATAGCCGCTGACCGCCTGACCACCTTTGGCGACACCCGACTTTCCTCGAAGTACGAGGCCAACCCGAAGATCTTCAAGGTGCGCGACACCTGGATCGGCATCGCCGGCTCCAGCGCGCACCATCACGTGATCGAACATGCGTTCAAGCGGGTCGACAAGCCGATGTTCGGCGGCAAGGTCGAGATCTTCGAGACCATGGTGCGCCTGCATCCCCTGCTCAAGGAACACTTTTTCCTCAACCCCAAGGAAGAAGAGGACGATCCCTACGAGTCCTCGCAATACGTGATGCTGATGGCCAACCCGAACGGCATTTTTGGCGTGTATTCGTATCGCGAGGTGTTTTCGTTCGACCGTTTCTGGGCCATCGGTTCGGGCCGCGCATTCGCTTTAGGCGCGATGCATGCCACCTGGGATCGGGCGCGCAGCGCTCGCCAGGTGGCGCAGGCCGGCGCCGACGCCGGTTGCGAATTCGACAAGAGTTCAGGCGGGCCGGTGATGCTGCATACCATCAAGGCCAAACAGGGCGCCGCGTCACAGTTGCGTTGATTCAGGATATTCCCGACCTTCCCCAACCGCGGACGCGGCCTTCAAGCGAGCGACCGAGAAAACAGAGCTAAAGCCATGGCGACGATCGAAATCAGGGTTCCCGATATTGGTGATTTCAAGGATGTGCCGATCATTGAAATATTGGTGAACGTCGGCGACACGGTGACCAAGGAACAATCCCTGATCACTGTCGAGTCAGACAAGGCGACGATGGAAATTCCCTCGCCCGAATCCGGCGTGATCACAAGCCTTGCAGTCAAGCTGGGCGATGTCATCAATTCGGGCGCAGCCATCGGCAGCATGGAAGTAGCCGCGGCTGCCAGCGGCGCAGCGCCGCTATCGGTGCCTGCGCCGCAGTCACCGGCAGCGCCGGTTGAGCCGCCGCAAGCGGTGACGGCCGCCGCACCGCTGGTCGCCACCTCGCCTACCCCTGCCAAAGCTGTACCGCAAGGCGATCTGCATGCCGAAGTGCTGGTGCTGGGAGCAGGGCCTGGCGGTTACACGGCGGCGTTTCGCTCGGCCGACCTGGGCCGGCAGGTGGTGCTGATCGAGCGCTACCCGACCCTGGGCGGGGTCTGCCTGAACGTGGGTTGCATCCCCTCCAAGGCTTTGCTGCATGCGGCCAAAGTGATCACCGAGGCCGAGGAAATGGGCCACAACGGCATCAGCTTTGGCAAGCCGGCCATCGATATCGAAAAACTGCGTGGCTGGAAAGACAGCGTGATCGGCAAGCTCACCAAGGGCCTGGGCGGGATGGCCAAGGGGCGCAAGGTGAACGTGCAGGAGGGGGTGGGGAAATTCGTTTCGGCCAACATGGTCGAATTGACCGGAAAGGATGGCGTCAAGCGTGTCTCGTTCGACAACTGCATCATCGCCGCCGGCTCGCAGGTAGCGAAGATACCGGGCTTTCCGTACGACGACCCGCGCCTGATCGATTCCACCGGCGCGCTCGAGCTGGCCGACATCCCGCGCCGCCTGCTGGTCATTGGCGGTGGCATCATCGGTCTGGAAATTGCCTGCGTCTACGACGCCATGGGCTCCAAGGTCACGGTGGTCGAATTCGCCGATGGCTTGATCCCCTCGGCCGATCGCGACATGGTCAAGCCACTGCACAATCGCATCGAGAAACGCTACGAGGCGATTTACCTCAAGACCAGGGTGACCCAACTTGCGGCGCGCGCCGACGGCCTGTTGGCCACCCTCGAGGGCGCCGACGGCCAACCCGCGCCGACTCCCAACCAGCAACTGTTCGATCGGGTATTGCTGGCGGTGGGACGCCGTCCCAACGGGCGCGACATCGGCGCCGAGGCCGCGGGTGTCACGGTGAATGAGCGCGGCTTCATTCCGGTGGACCGGCAGCAGCGCACCAACTTGCCGCACATCTATGCGATTGGCGACATTTGCGGCGAGCCGATGTTGGCGCACAAGGCCACCTACGAGGCCAAGATCGCGGCCGAGACCATCGACGGTCACAAGGTCGGCTTCGACGCATTGACCGTGCCGTCAGTGGCCTATACCGACCCGGAGATCGCCTGGATGGGAATCACCGAAACCCAGGCCAGGAAAGACGGTATCGAGGTCAAGGCCGCCACCTTCCCGTGGGCCGCCTCGGGCCGCGCGATTGCCAACGACCGCACCGAAGGCGCCACCAAGCTGATCTACGATCCGCGCAGCAAACGCATCCTGGGCGCCGGGATTGTCGGGCCCAACGCTGGCGAGCTGATCGCGGAGATGACGCTGGCACTGGAGATGGGCGCCGACCTGGAAGACGTGGCCTTGACCATTCACCCGCATCCGACCCTGTCCGAAACCCCGTTCTTCGCCGCCGAAGTGGCGCTGGGGACGATTACCGACATGATGCCGGCGAAAAAGTAGCTGACAGGTACACACCCAATTCTTCGCCCTAGGCGGCAAGTGGATGGCCAGCCGGGCGAGAGTCGCAAAAGCGTAGCGATAAAATGCGCGAATTGTGTGTGCGCGGATATTCCGGGGTTGAGCGCCCGGGTCGCAGCCCTCTGTGTGGTCGAGCGTGCCGGCCACATTTGCCAACTATTGAGCACTACATTATTGATGACAAAAACATGCCTCACACGAGGCTGTCATTTTTTTGGTAAAGATCGATAGGTGCAAGCTTGGCGGCCGCTGCGTGCGCCCCGATACAATGCCCGTCACCCTCACCACCATTGATGCAGACATGACCAATCCCACCAAGCAGGAAATGTTCGACGCCGCCTTGAAAATTCGCAAGGAGGTGCTGGGCGACGCATATGTCGATCGCGCCTTCGCCATCAAGGATGAATTCACCGACGACGTGCAGGAATACCTGACTGTGCATTCCTGGGGCGGCAGCTGGGCGCGGCGCGATGCCGACGGCGAGCTCACGCTGTCCAAGAAAACGCGCTCGTTCATGAACCTGGCGATGTTGTGCTGCCTGAATCGTCCACATGAGCTCGAACTGCATGTGCGCGGTGCCATCAACAACGGCGTCACCAAGAAGGAGATGAAGGAGATCTTCCTGCATGTGGCGACCTACGCCGGCGCGCCGGCCCTGCTCGACGGCGTGCGCGCGGCGCGCAAGGTATGGGCCGAGCATGAGGCCAAGGGCAGGTGAGGGCGCCGGCCGACGCGCCTTCAACCGCGCGCTGGCCGCCCTGCCACTGATGTCGGTCATGTCGGTCCCGGCGCAACAACCTCCGATCACGCGGCCGATACCCGCCACCGGCCAGCGCGTGCCCGTCGTCGGGCTTGGTACCTGGCAGGTATTCGACGTCGCCGCCGGCAGTGCGGAGTTGGTCGCCGCGCGCGCGACGCTTGCCGCCTTCACAGCCGCCGGCGGCACGGTGGTCGATTCCTCGCCGATGTACGGACGCTCGGAAGCGGTTCTGGGCGACCTGATGGCCGAGTCCGGTGCGCGCCCTGGCCTGTTCGTCGCCACCAAAGTCTGGACGCGCGGCCGCAACGAAGGTGTCGCGCAGATGCGCGACTCGATGGCAAAGCTTCGCTTGGAGAAGCTCGATCTGATTCAGGTGCACAACCTGGTCGATACCGAGGCCCACCTGGCCACGCTGGCCGGCTGGAAGAAAGAGGGGCGCGTGCGCCTGCTTGGCCTGACGCACTACCATGCCGGCGCCCACCGTGACCTCGAAGCGGCGCTGGTGAAGCACCGGGTCGACGTGGTGCAGGTCAACTATTCGTTAGCCGAGCCGGAGGCGGGCGCTCGTCTCCTGGCGGCCTGCAGCGCCGCCGGTGCGGCGGTGATCGTCAACCGGCCGTTCGCCGAAGGCGCGCTGTTCGCGCGCGTGCGCGGCCATGTCGTGCCGGAATGGGCCAAGGTCGAGCTTGGCATCGCCAGTTGGGCGCAGTTTTTTCTCAAGTGGATTCTGGGCACGACTGCGGTTACGGTGGCGATTCCCGGAACCCGCAATCCGCAGCATGTGGCCGACAACCTTGGCGCCGCGCGCGGCCCCTTGCCTGATGCGGCGCAGCGCGAGCGCATGCGCGCGCACCTGGCCTCGCTCTGAACCTGCGGGCGGCGTCGCTACAATGGCGCGCGTGAAACTCAAAGTCGTGACTTCGCGCGAAAACCCGCTCTTCAAGCGCTTGAAGGCCCTGGCGTCCTCGGCGCAGGCGCGCAAGAAGGAAGGCCTGTCGATTCTCGATGGCGCGCATCTGGTCGAGGCCTGCATGGCCCGCTTCGGTGTGCCGGAACTGCTGGCGGTGAGCGAGTCGGGTGTGCGGCGACCCGAGATCGCGCGCATGGTCGCTGCGGCGCAGGCGGAGGTCCTGCAGTTTCCGGATGCGCTGTTCGAAGCCTTGAGCACGGTCGAGCACGGGGCCGGCATCGTGGCCGGCGTGCGAACGCCGCGTCAGGTCATGCCGGATGTGGTGTCAGTCGATTGTCTTCTGCTCGAACACCTGCAGGACCCGGGCAACATGGGCAGCCTGTTGCGCAGTGCCGCCGCAGCCGGCGTGACCCAGGTGTACTGCTCGCCCAGGACCGTATACGCATGGTCGCCCAAGGTGTTGCGCGCCGCTCAGGGGGCGCATTTCGGCCTGACCATTGTCGAAGGCATGGACCTCGACATGGTGATCGACCGGCTTACCGTGCCCCTGTTGGCAACTGCCGCGCGCGCCGATGCCAGCCTGTTCGCCGCCGACCTGGGCCAACCGGTGGCCTGGATTTTCGGCAACGAAGGGGCCGGCGTGTCGGCGGCCTTG
>Ga0163148_10005128_pt1 | contig 13247 bp, 7 predicted proteins | sample OliLakLV19MP7P2_FD_148606 | JGI IMG/M metagenome (GOLD analysis project Ga0163148, IMG submission 148606) | Freshwater microbial mat bacterial communities from Lake Vanda, McMurdo Dry Valleys, Antarctica- Oligotrophic Lake LV.19.MP7.P2 | ecosystem: Environmental > Aquatic > Freshwater > Lake >... | reverse complement strand
CCTCGTGACGACCCAGCGTTCGGCCTCGAGGATCTCGACGGCCGAACGCTGGGTCGTCACGAGGTGCCGCTTTGGCGAGCGCTGCAGGGCGAAACCGTCGATAACGCGCGTTGGGTGGTGTGCCGACCGGATGGCAGCCGCCGCGTGCTGGTCGGTACCGCCACGCCCCTCACCCGCGGCGACGGATCGCGCGCTGGCGCGGTGCTGATCTGCCGCGACGTCAGCGAACAGGACGCCACCGAGCGCGCGCTGCGCGAACGCATCGCCCATACCCGAGCCATCGTCGACTCGGCCCTCGACGCCGTGGTCACCATCGATGCCAGCGACCGTATCGTCGACTGGAACCCGCAGGCCGAGGCGATCTTCGGCTGGAGCGCCAGCGCGGCGATCGGGCAAGTGCTGCCGGACCTGATCATCCCCCCACGCTACCGCGAGCGGCACCGCGTCGGCATGGCGCGCTACCTCGCCAGCGACGAAGGCCCGGCGCTGCGCAAGCGCCTGGAACTGTCGGCGGTTCGCCACGACGGCACCGAGTTTCCCGTCGAGCTGTCGATCGTACCGACGATGGTCGATGGCCGCGTCCTGTTCTGCGGCTACCTGCGCGACATCACCGAAGCCAAGCGCGCCGAGACCAGCCTGCGCGCCTCAGAGGCGCGTTTCCGCCAACTCGCCGAGACCATCCGCGAGGTGTTCTACATCCGTGGACTCGACGGGAGGGACCTCGTCTACGTGAGTCCAGCCTACGCTGAGATCTGGGGCCGCAGCACGGACAGCCTGCACGCGGATCCGCTGTCCTTCCTGCAGGCGGTGCATGCGGATGATCGCCCGCGGGTCGAAGCCGCGCTCGCGCGGCAGAACGCCGGCGAGGCGACCGTCGAGGAGTACCGGGTGGTTCGCCCAGACGGCGCCGAACGCTGGGTCTGGGATCGCTGCTATCCCGTGATGGTCGATGGCCGCGCCGTGCACGTGGCCGGCATCGCCGAGGACGTCACCGAGCGCCGGCTGGCCGAAGATGGCGTGCGCTCGCGCGAGCGCCTGCTGACGCTGATCACCGATGCCTTGCCGTCGCCGATCGCCTATGTCGATCGCGATTGCCGGTTTCGCTTCCTGAATCGCAGCTACCCCGGGTGGCACCAGCGTCCCGCGGGCGGCGTCCTCAACGCGGACATGCGCGAGGTGCTGGGCGAGCAGCATTGGGCGTCGGTCGCGCCGTACGTCGCCCGCGCCTTCGCCGGGGAAACGGTCACCTTCGATCGGTCATTCGTCCGCCCCGACGGCAGCGAACGCTGGGTGCAGATCTCGTACATCCCGGACCGGGACCGCGATGAGCGGGTCAATGGCTTCGTCGTCCTCATCCTGGATACCACCGAACGGACGCGAACCGCCCAGCGCGACCACCTCCTCGCCGAGGCCACGGTGACCATGGCGCGCACCCTCGATCCGCAGGCGGTGGGGCGCGTGCTCGCCGAATGCTGCGTCCCCGTACTCGGTGATTGGGCCGCGCTCGAGATCGATGGCGAGGCGGTCTTCGTCCATCATCGCCACGCCAGCGACGAGCCGCGGGTGCGTGCCGCCGTGCCGATGCTGGCGCTGGCGGTGACGCCTGGGCAGCTCGGCCGGCCGCTGGCCAGACCCATCGCCGGCATCGCCTCGGCGATCGGCGTTGGAATCCTGGCCCGCGATGAGTGGCGGGCCAGGCTGTGGCTGGCCTGCGACGAGTCGCGGCAGATCCACGACGCGGGCGACGCGGAACTGGCGCGCGAATTGGCGCGCCGTGCCGCCCTGGCCATGGACCGCGCCTTGCTGCTGCAAGAGGCGCGGACCGCTCGCGATCAGGCCGAACGCACGGCGGGCGAACTCGCGCGCTCAAACGCCGAGCTTGAGCAGTTCGCCTACGTCTCGTCGCACGACCTCAAAGAACCGCTGCGCATGGTGACGATGTATCTGGACCTGCTCGAGCGGCGCTACGGCGGCACGCTCGACGGCAAGGCGCAGGGGTATGTCGGCTACGCCCGCGACAGCGCCGCGCGCATGCAGCGCCTGATCGAGGATCTGCTCGCCTACGCCCGGCCGGTGGCGCGCGACACGGCTGAACCGGTCGATGCCAATGCGGTGATGGCGGCGGTGATCGCCGATCTGCGCGCCAGCATCGCCGCCGAACGCGCCACGATCACCACCGGCCGCCTCCCCGCCCTGCGGGTCGACCGCACCCGGCTCGGTCAGCTGCTCCAGAACCTGGTCGGTAATGCCCTCAAGTACCGTTCCGAGCGCCCGCCCGAGATCACCATCACCGCGACCACCGACGCCGATGCCGGATGCACGATCGATGTCGCCGACAACGGGATCGGCATCGAACCCGCCTACCACCAGCGCATCTTCGAGGTCTTCCAGCGTCTGCACGGGCGCGAGCAGTACGCCGGAACCGGCATCGGCCTGGCCATCTGCAAGAAGATCGTCGATCAGCTGGGCGGTCGGATCTGGGTCGAATCCGAACTGGGACAAGGCAGCGTTTTCCGCGTCACGTTGCCGGCGGCGCTGGTCGAGTTCCCGGCCGGCGATCAGCCCGCCGATCCCCTCGCCTGAGCACAAATGCATAGCGTTGCTGCAAGCCGCAGCCCGCGCGACGACCGCCCGCCCCACTGGCCTGCGATGGGCCGCGGGTTGAAGCAACGAGTGTTGGACATGGCCCGCGCGGAAGGCGCGTGCTGCTTATCTGTAGTTCGCTTTTTTGGCTAAAATCACCGGAAAAACGTGGCAGACGAGCGTCATTCTCTGGCTTCGAGGGAGGGCGCAAGCCGACCATGTCCAACCACCGTCACCGCAACAACCCTCCCCAGGGAACGCCACCCTCCAGAGTGGCTCGAATGGTGGACCGTACCGACCCGCAGCCCACTCAGGAGAGTGGCGTTCCCGGGAGCCACCAACTGCGCACGACGGGCGCACTCGCGTATGGCCGGCTTCGCCGGCTATGTCCAACGTCACACGCACGGGCCACCTGGGCCGGCACGGTGCCGCAGCACTCGACCTCCGGAGACCGGCATGCCTCACTTCCTCCTGCTCGCCCTCGGCCTCATCTCCAGCAGCGCCGTCGCCGCGGACCTGCCCGATGCCGCCACCGTGCAGAAAGAGTTGCGCGCCATCGTCACCCAGCCGAACGGCGACTTCGGTCTGCACATGTGGGCGACCCTCGTCGGCCGCGACGGCCGCGACGGCACGATGCGCGTGGTGACGTTCAGCGGCGAGGGCTGTGGCGACCAATGGCCGGGAAGTCGGGTCATCTCGGCGCAGAAGGCCTTCACCGCCAACGCCTTCAGCCTGCCCAAGCTGGCGTTGTCGACCGGCCGGCTCTATTTCGCCGTACAGCCCGGTGGCAGTTTGTTCGGTCTGCAGCACAGCAATCCCGTCGACGCCACCGCGGCGTATGCTGGTAAGGCCGAGAACATCGGCACCGCTAAGGGCCCTCTCGTCGGCAAATGGATCGGCGGCGTGAACGTCTTCGGCGATGGACTCGCCCTCTACGCCGCCGAGGGAGCCCGGCTCGGTGGCCTCGGCCTGAGCGGCGACTCGTCGGTCGCTGACCACATCATCGCCTGGAAACTGCGCCACGCGTTGGGCCTCGACCACCTTCCCGGCGGCGTCAGCCCGACCGGCGACGACAACCTGGTCATCGACACCGTCGGCGGAACGAGCGCCAGCGGCTGGGGCCACGCGGCGACCACCGAGGCGGCGACCGCCATGGTGAAAGAATTGCCGACGGCGGTGCCGGTAGCGAAGGCGAAGTAAACGAATCAGAACGCAGGTCAGCCGAAATAGCTGGCCGGCGTCAGATCGGCTCGACGCAGATCCGCCTAGAGACTGAACCGCATGGAGATGGGGTCGGGCACGAGATCACAGCCGAGAAAGAGACACGACGCAATTCGCCAATTAAAAATCGCCTACTTGGCCGTCCGTGATTCAATAACCCATCTGATTATTTCGATAACCCTATCGGTCTCGACTTCAGTGATATTCTTCCCCTCGACAACGGACCGCTTGAATGAGAATCCGCCAATCCAGCCTGAGTTTTCGACAATTCCTACGGTAAGTGTTTTATTTAGAAAATAATATAAAGGCCCCGCGATAAGCCCGATGCCAAATAGTGGCAGCAAGATCAATCCGATGACCAGCGCCTCTTTCCATGGTTTTTTGTATCCATAATAGGCGGAACACACCGACGCGATCGGAATGACGCGCTTTTGAGTCCCCTCGAGCGAGCCCTGAGAAAAAATTACAACGTTATCTTTTATTTCGATCGCTGTTGTCGGATCTATTTTAATGAGAGACAATAGCCACGATAAAATTCCGCCCTCTCTTCCGATGATGTGAACATAGTTGTCGTTCTCATCTTTGGTTTGCGTCGCGGACCATTGCTTGATAACCAAAGCCATAGATGCGGCCTTTCGCTGTGCGTAATCCCGTACGCGGTTTAAAATTCGCCTGATAGGATGGAACGGCCCCGCCCCATCAGTACTAGACGAGGCCGAAGCTTTACTGCATCTCGGCGTCGCAAGTGAAGTGGCCCGACTGTGCCAACCCGCATGGGACTCGTCAATGCGAGAAAATCGCGCTGAATGATATATGAAATCGGGTAGGAGGAGAGGTCGCCCTCCTCGTCCTCCCACACCACCGGACATGCTACGCTCGCAAGCGTGCCCAGATCCGCGCCACGATGGCCTTCAACTGCGCTGCATCATGAACCAGAAGCTGCTCAATGGCGGACCAAGGAGTCGCCGCGCGTGCGGGCGGTCGAGATCCTGTTCAGGACCCCAATCATCACGAAGCTGCTACTCGAGGGCGAGGCCGCCAAGATCGCCGAAGCGCTGGCGCGCGACACCGAGAACGGCGGCGAGAACTTCACCAAGGCGCTGATCAGGCTCTACCGCGAGAAGAAGCTCACCATGGACGCGGCGCTGAAGGACAGCGCTGAAGGCGGCGCCGAATCCGGAAGAACTGCGCATGGCGATGAGCGGGATGGATGGATCGTGTGAGTCGAATGGCGCCCCAACCCACTATGGGCAGGCGGATCGCTGTTTGGCGAATCCGCTGGTCGCTATTTGACCCAGGCCCGACGACTGTTTCCATTATTGATCGTATCATTCCCATCGACCGCGGTGGCGTTGTCTACCGTCCCGTCGCCGGCTCGGGTGTAGATGCCATCTGGTCCAGCCACGGTGAATTCGCCGGTCTCGCCCGCATTTTCAGCGTCGGGATTGCGGGTGCCCCCGATAAGCGTCTCGACGGCCGCTGTTGCGAGCCCGAGGGTGTCTCCAGCACCAGACACTCCGACGAGGACACGGATGCTGGTATCCGCGCCGATTGAGACGACTTTGCTTTTGTGCCAATTCCTGCGATCGGCAAAAATGATGCGGTTGGCGGTCGCGTCCACCTTTGCAGCCCAATCGTAGGCCCAGGCGATCTCGCCCGTCCCCGCGACACGCGATGACCAGGAACTGGCGGGAAAGCCAGCGTTGGTCGACAGGAGCGGCACACCGTTCGGCCCAGGCACCACCTGGCCCTTGGCCTTGAATATCTGGTTCGGCAACTGTGTCGCTGCTGCCAGGGTCTCGAGGCTGGCATAGGCGACGATCTTGGCATTCGCGGGAGAAACCGCAGCACTGAGGGTAACCCCACCATGCGCAAGCGGCCACGCGCTCTCGTTATCGCCCTGATAGGCGACCATGGCAGAAACAATGCCCCGTTGGGCGGATCCGTCGGCCGACTGGTTGGCCTTATTTTTCACCAACGTCACCGCCGGGACGAACAATGCAGCGAGCACGGCGATGATCGCGATGACGATGAGCAATTCGATGAGGGTGAATCCCCTACGCATGGCCATGGTACCTACCCCAGTGTTTCTACTTACCATCCAAAACGGACTGTGCGCTCATTATAGCGACAAGCAAACGGCCCCTGGGAGCACCAGGGGCCGTATCCTAGGACCCTGGCCTACGCCAGGGTCCTGGAAACAAGGGACTTATCGCAGTTGGCTACTTGACCCAGGCACGGCGATTATCAAGTAGCGTGCTGCCATTGTTATTGCCGGCAGTTGCGGCGGCACCACCGTCACCAACTGAGGTGTAGATGCCATCCGCCGTGGTAGGGTCGGTCGCGCCGTCAGTATTGCAGCCGACTGAATCCTGGTTAACCGTCAGGCCTGAGCCATGGGTCGCGGCGGGGAGTGCGGCAGCCATGTTCGCCGTCTCGCCCACCCCAACGACCGCATTCAGCAATCGCAGGCTGGAGTCGACCGCCACTGCGACGACCTTCTTCTTGTGCCAATTATTGCGATCCGCCATAATGATGCGATAGGATGCCACCTCTCCGGGAACGCACCAATCGTAGGCCCAAGCGATGTGGCCGGTACCGCCGCTGGCAGCAGACCAACCACTCGTCAGATCGATCGGTGCCTTGGGAACCTTAGGAATGCTAGGCGAGCCGCCGACACCCGTTTCAGTCTGTCCCTTGGCCTTGAAAATCGCGTTGGGCAACTGAGTGATCGCTGCGCAGACTTCCATGCTGTTGTATGCCGTCAGTTGAGCATTTACGAATGCCTGAACCGTAGTAGGCGCCGCAGCCAAGGCATTGGTTCCAAATGCGAGCGGCAATGAGCCATCATAATCACCCTGATAGGCGACCATCGCCGTGACGATTTGTTTCTGATTATTTCCGTTGGCGGTCTGATTGGCCTTGTTCTTGACCAGGGTCACTGCGGGCAGCAGCAAGCCGGCGAGAATGGCGATGATCGAAATGACGACGAGCAACTCGATCAGGGTGAAGCCCTGCTGAGCGCGGGTTCGGGAACTCGACATACATGCCTCCGATTGGGTAGGCGGTGGATATGACAACGGCCACGGGATGGATAGGGCCGGACTCCACCAACGTAGGGAATGGGGGGCTCGATCGCAACGTGGCGGAGAACGCCCGCGGGCCCACGCGGTGGGGCTGTGTCACTGGCTGGGCGCTGGAGAGATCTGGTTCTATTCAACGGTTGCAAATAGTGGGTGGCGCGTTTTGGGGTGCGTGACTTCGCCCCGCGTGGCAGGAGGGCTGCGCGATCGGACCTGCACCCGACTGACCACGGTCGCTCTCGGCTGATGCTCGGCGCGGTGCGCCTGCGCCCTCAGCCTGCCGCGACGGCTTTCGCGTGGGGCCACGCGAAGTCCCTCAGCCTGCCGCGACGGCTTTCGCGTGGGGCCACGCGAAGTCCCTCAGCCTGCCGCGACGGCTGTTCAGGTGGGGCCCTGGCCCACCTGAACGGGCTTGAGGGTCGGGAACAGGATCACATCGCGGATGCTGGTCGAGCCGCTCAAAAGCATGACCAGGCGGTCGATGCCGATCCCCTGGCCGCCGCAGGCAGGCAGGCCATGGTCGAGGGCGGTGCAGTAATCCTCGTCGATGGTGCCGGCGACGATCCCGGCCTCGTCATCCTCGGCGGCTGCGGCTTCGGCGAGCTGCTCGCGGAAGCGCGCGCGCTGCAACTCGGGATCGTTCAGCTCGGTGTAGGCGTTGCCGACCTCCATGCGCGCGATGAAGGCCTCGAAGCGCAGCGTCTTGGCGGGGTCCTCGGGGTGCGCTTTGCAGAGCGGGGTGAGCCAGGTCGGTTGCTCGGTGATGAAGGTCGGCTCGATCAGGTGCGGCTCGACGATGGCTTCCCACACCGCGTTGGCGAGGCGGTCATAGGTCGGGTAGTTGTCGAGGTGGATGCCCAGGTCGCGCGCCTTGGTGCGAACCGCGGCCTCGTCGTCGTAGGCGATGCCGCCCAGCTCGCGCATCGCCTGGTGGTAGGTGAAGCGGCGCCACGGCTTGCCGAGGTCGATGGTGAGATCGCCGAAGCGGATGGTGCGCGTGCCCAGCACGTGGTCGCAGAGGTGGCGGAACAGCTCCTCGGTGAGGTCCATCATCGCGCGATGGTCGGCATAGGCCTGGTACCATTCGATCATGGTGAACTCGGGATTGTGCCGCAGCGAGATGCCTTCGTTGCGGAAGTTGCGCCCGATCTCGAAGACGCGCTCCATGCCGCCGACCAGCAGGCGCTTGAGGTACAATTCAGGCGCGATGCGCAGGTAGAGGTCGAGGTCGAGGGCGTTGTGGTGGGTGACGAACGGGCGCGCCGCGGCGCCGCCGGGCAGCGTCTGCAGGATCGGCGTCTCGACCTCGAGAAAGTCGCGGTCGGTGAAGAAGCGCCGGACCGCGGACACCAGCCGGCTGCGCAGCGTGTAGGTATGCAGGCTGCTGTCCGACATGAGCAGGTCGAGGTAGCGCTGCCGCGCGCGGGTCTCGGGCGACAGTTCGCCCGACGACGCGCCGGCCTGGTGCGGCGGCGGCAGCATCGCCTTGCCGAGCACGGTCAGCTGGTCGACGAAGACGCTGATCTCGCCGCGCTTGGAGCGCCCGACCGGTCCGGCGACGCCGATCCAGTCGGCGAGGTCGATCTGGTCGAGAAGCTGCCACTGCTCGCCGAGCACTTTGAAGTCGCAGAACAGCTGGATGCCGCGCGCCTTCTTGCGTTCTGCCCCCTCCAACTCGCTCTCGCCCGCCAACTGCTGCTGGTGGTAGAGATCGGCGCGCGAGCGGTCGAAGAGCGTGGCGAAGAGCAGCTTGCCGGTATTGCGCAGGTTGCCCACGCGACCGGCGAGGACGACCCGCTCGCCCTTGGCCTGGTCGAGGCCCTCGACGAAGGCGGGGCACAGCGCGCGCGCCTGGGCCACCGAGTGGGTGGGCACAAACGTCTGGCCGAAGGGATCGACGCCAAGCTCGCGCAGCTTCGCCGCCTTGGCCAAGCGCGCGGCTCGGTACTGGTCAGCGGACTCGGTCGGATGCACGGGCTGCTCGGTCATGGCCACCTCCCCATTCGGCGAGGCGGGATGGTAGGAGCAGCCGGGTGGGCGGCCAGTCGGATCGTTGGAATGGATCTGGATCAGGTTGCGGCAGGCTGACGCCTGCGCGGTTTCATGCCGATTGCAAATCGGCGATCCCAGGCGCCTTCTGCGCGTCCAAGCGCGCCCTGGCGCGCCCAGTGTTGACCATGAATGCCACGAGGGGGGAGTGCAGGCGCGTAGCGCCGGAACGAAGCGGGGGGACCGTGAGGTCCCCCCGTACAAACAGGGCCCCCGACGTGCGCAGCACGGAGAGGCCGCCGCAGGCGGCCAGCCCCGGCGTCGGCCGGGGCTGGGGCCCGATCTCCAGCCATCGATCTCAGAGCGACTTCTCGATCTCGTCGAACAGGATCACATCGGCCGAAACCATCACCAACGTCTTGAGCTCGGTCTCGGAGCGGCCATTGCGGCTGAACAGACGACCGAGGAACGGGATGTGGCTGAGGAACGGCACGCCTGAGTGGGCCCGCCGGCTGTCGCCGTTGGTCATACCGGCGATCATCAGCGACCCGCCATCGGGGATGGTCACCGACGTGCGCACAGACTGGTAGCGCAGTTGGGGGATGAGCAGCGGATTCACGCCAGCGACGCCAGCGTTCGAGGTCTGGACGACCTGGCCGCCGGGGAAGCTGCCGTCGACGACCGGCGGGCCGAAGCGACGCCACTGCGCCACCTGCGCGTTGGTCGGGCGCAGGGTCATCGTGATGTACTTCTTGTCGGCCGAGGCGACCGCCTGGACGTCGAGAACGGTGCCGTACGACAGGATCGAGATGATCGGATCGTACTGGCCCTGGACCACGTCGTAGTCGGCGATGTACGACTGCTGGTTCATGTGGACGAGGTGGGCCTGCTGGCCGTTGAACAACGTCACGTCGGGTTCGAAAGTGACGTTGCCGCGCCGATCCTTCTCGACCGCCTGCAGCACCGCCGAGGCGTAGAGGCCATTAAGCAGGTGGAACTGTTCGGTCTGCAGCAATAGGCCCTCGGTGGGCCCCGGTCGGGAGAGGGTGCTGGACGAGGTATAGTCCTGGAGCTCGTTGGTGAGCACGCCGGCGGCGGTGACACTGCCGTTCTGGTTGAAAGCGCCTAGGTTGGTCCCCGGAACGACGCCCGGCGGAGTGCCGTTGGCCAGATTGTAGTTGTTCCAGTTGACGCCGATTTCCTCGAGCAGGCTGTTCTCGACGGTCAGGAATTTGACCTTGACGTGGATCTGGGTGCCGCGCTGGTTGCGCAGCTGGCGGATCAGTTCGTCGACCTGCTTGTGCACGTCGGCGCTTTGGGTGATGACCATAGAGCCCTGGTAATCGCCGATCGACGCGCCGCTGTCGGCCGCCCACGTGGTCGGCGCGACCACGCGCTGGATGATATCGGTGAACGTCGCCACCTCGGGCGGCGCTGTGTCGGCGATCGGCGCCAGCAGGCGCGATCCGGTGCCGCCCGGCTCGGGAATGTCGAGGTCCGGACCGGGGAACTGGGTCATGCCCTGGAGCAGGTCGCGGATGTCGTACAGCTTCATGTACACATCGCCGCGCAAACCCTGGGTATTGGAGACGTAGATGGCCTGGTCGCGCATCGCGTAGTTGAGCGCGGTCAGGCGCATGACGTAATCAAGCACGTAGCGCAGCTTCATCGCCTCGACGCGCAGGGTCACCGGCGAGACGGTGCCGCCAGCAATCACGGCCGGGTCGATCACGAAGTTGACGTTGGTGATCTTCTGCAGGAAGGCGATCACGTCGACCAGGTCGGTATCCTGGAAGTCGAGGGTGATCTCCTGGTCGAGCTGGGTTGCGATCTGCTGGCGCCAGGGTTCATTCTCGGCCTGGGACAGGCCATGCTTGGGCGCGGTGCGGCGCGCATCGATCTCGTGCCAGTCGTGCGAGTAGGTCAGCAGTTCGAGCTGGGGCAGCATCGCCGTGCGGATCTGCTCGGACACCAGCTTGTGCTCTTCGTCCCAGCGGTCGGCGGTGACCTGGCGCAGATAGACATGGCGCTCGCGGCGGCACTTGGTCAGCAGATCGTGGGCACGATCCTCAGCGCGATTGACCTTGAGAATCTGTTCGCAGAGCAGGATGGCGTCATCGTAGTCGCGACGCTCGCGCGCCTTCAACGCACGCCCGTACATGGCATCGATGCGGTCGCGTTCGATCTTGAGCGACGCGTCGCGCAGATCGCGCTGGCGCCCCTCGGCGGTCTGGTTGCGCTGAGTCGCTTCCTGCAGCTCGGCGCGGGCCCGGCGCTGGCGGGTTTCGGAGATGAGCCCCTCGAGGCGGCGCTGCTCGGGCTCCTTGCGCTCATCGGCGTAGGGCAGGCTTTCGAGGCGGATGTGGGCGAGCTGAAAAGACCGCTCGGCCTCGTGGAAATCGCCTGATTCGAGCGACTTCCGCCCGTGTTCGAGCCGCTCCTGGGCCTCGGCCCACAGCTGCTGCTGCTCGACCGCGTGCTGGTCCGAGATCTGATTGATGTAGACGCTGCGCGCATCGCGGCTCTGGCCGGAGAGCGCCTGCGCGGTGGCCAGGGCGTCGCGATAGTCCTTCGTGCCCGGCATGTAGTCGACGGCGCTGGTCAGGTGGCGCACCGCGTCATCGAGCCGGTTGTCCTGGATCGCCTTCTGGCCCATCTGGAAGTGGTAGTCGCCGGCGACTTCGCGCCCCTGGCGATGCACATCGGCATCCTGCGCGTACTGGCGCAGCGCGGCCTCGGCACCGACGGCCGGCGCGGCAGCGACGGCTGGTGCCGGGGTCGGCCCGCCGCCCTCGGCCGCATGGCCGGTCGACAGGCCGCCAGCCAGCCCGCAGAGGGCGATCAGCGCCGCGCTGAGGGGGATCCGACGGTCAGGCGACCGTTGGGCCGGGTTGGTGCTCATGGTCACAGGTGCTCCTCTGCTTCCTGGTAATTGATGATATCGACGGTGGCCAGCAGGTAGAGTCTGCTGCGCTGCGAATAGCGCCCGCGCGTGCCGAACAACCGTCCGAGATAGGGAATGTGGCCGAGAAAGGGGACCTTGGCGCTCGACGATTCGTCGGTGTACGCCCCGAAGCCACCGACCAGCAACGTGCCGCGATCAGGGATCACCACCGTGGTGCTGACTTCGCGCATCAGGATGTTTGGCAACTCGATCGGGTAGGCGAAGAATCCGATCACACCGCCACCGTTATTGTCGCCCGAGGAGACGATGCGCGGGGCGCTGATCAGCTCGGTGAAGAACTGCACGTCGGCGAGAACCGGACGGAATTCCATGGTGACGAACTTCCGATCGGCGCTGATGTAGGGCTTGATATCGAGGCTGGCGCCGATGGTGAGCACCTCGATCACCGGGTCGAGATTGCTGCTCACGACCTCGTAGTCGGCGATGTAGGCGTACTGGGTGCCGAAGAAGGCATTGCTGCGCACGCCATTGAGCGTGGTCAGCTCGGGGCTGGCCAGAACCCGCGAATCGGTCTTGCGCTCGACCGCGCTGAAAACGGCCGACAGTTGCACGCGATCGAGGAACAATCCACTCAGATTCAGGCCGCTGCCCGCGGTCGCGGGCTGGACCTGGATGCTGGTCGATGGCAGCACATTGGCGACCGTGCCGACGCTATCAGACTGCTGGGTGCCATGGCGCGCACCATTCGGCGGCAGGGCTGGCGAACCGATACGCAGCAGATTGGTGGCAGTGCCCCAGTTGACGCCGATCTCTTCGAGGTAGGTGTCGGTGAGCGTGAGCCATTTGGCGGCGACGTGCACCGCCAGATTGCGGGCGTTGCCCTGCTCGCGGATGAACTCGGCGAGCAAGCGGTGCACCCGCTTGGGAGCGGTGACGTAGAGGATGTTGCCACGGATATCGATACCGTAGCCAGGTTCGGCCCAGATGGCTGGGCTGATCGCAGTCTTGATGGTGTCGACCATGTCTTCGGGCGAGACCTGGGCGCCAGTCGCGTCGGTGGCCTGTTCGAAGATGTTGGCCCCGCCCTGCCCGCCGGAACCCTGGTTGAATCCGATGGTATATCCCGGCTGATCGTAAGGCGCACGCACGAGGTGCGAGAGATCGTAGACGGCGAGGGCGGCCTCCTCCTGCTGCTGGCCACCGAAGTACACGGCGCCCTTGGCGACCACCCAGCTGGTGTCGGCCAGCCGGGCCAACCAATTCAGCGTGTAATCGAGACGGATGTCGGCGGCGCGCAGGGTGACAAGCTTACCACCGTTGGCGTAGACCGCCGGGTCAACCACCAGGTTGAAACCGGCCTGCTTGGCGACGAAGCCAAGCGCCTCCTCAATGGCGAGGTTCTCGAAATCGACGGTGATGCGTCCGGCGAGACGGTCGAGGATCTGTTCCTGCCACGGTTCGTAGGC
>Ga0163148_10005123_pt1 | contig 13260 bp, 10 predicted proteins | sample OliLakLV19MP7P2_FD_148606 | JGI IMG/M metagenome (GOLD analysis project Ga0163148, IMG submission 148606) | Freshwater microbial mat bacterial communities from Lake Vanda, McMurdo Dry Valleys, Antarctica- Oligotrophic Lake LV.19.MP7.P2 | ecosystem: Environmental > Aquatic > Freshwater > Lake >... | reverse complement strand
CGCCGCAGGTAGAAGGTGATGCTGTTTCGCCCAAGCTTCAGCTTGATTTGCTCTGGCTTGGTATGGCACTCGCCAGACTTCACCGACTTTGGCGCGATTAAAGAAAGCAGGAATGGGAAGTTGTGTGGTTGTTTGAGAATTCACGATTTAACTCCTTTTGTAAATTGATGAATAATAAAGACTAAGCTAATCGCTTCCAAACGGCGCTATCATAAGTAGCTTTTACAGATTTAAGTCTCTCAAGCGATCCGTCAAAAAGACCAAGCTTAAGTAGGATAAAATCTGCACCAGCATTCTCAATCTCCAAACCTATTTCTTCTGGGAGATCTTCATATTTCTGGCTCCAAGCAAACCGCCCCAAAAATCCACGATTCCCTCCACTCTTCAAGTCAAGATCACTGTTATTAGCTAAAGCAAATAAGTACTCAAATCGGTCAAAGCAACTCTCATAATCAACATCATCTGGCAAGAACTCTCTAAGAGGCTCTCGAACTGGATCGAAAATAAGATCGCTTAGCGGAGTGTATATGGGAGGATCGAAGAAGGAAACCGTATGTGAGGTGCTTATAATTTCCTCAATCCTCGTATGAATAACTTGATTAGTTTCTAAAGCTAATAATGCTGCCTCATTCTTCCTAGAACCTCTAACTGTAGGCTTATTATTCATGAGAGACACAAAAGTGGTGTAATTTCCTTTTGCAATTGCGGCTATCCCACCTGCATAGAAGAGAAGTGCTGAAGGATATAGTTTTAGTTTGTACCAAGTTTCTTGGGAATTTCCACATGCAGGTTTCCGTGAATTAGCAATACGCTCTATGCTCTTTACCCATAGATCTTCATGCGACCGATCTCCCCAATAACATCCAGTTACTATTAGATTCAATAGAACTTCTGTGAGAGAATTGTAATGTTCGATTCGACGATAAAATTCCTCCTTACTAAACGGAGTTTCTTGTGGAAAGTGTTGATTAGACAAACTACTAAAAAGCTTCTCTGTCTCTTGATTTACCAAGTCATGTAGACGGATTCTATAGCGATCTTCAGGAAGATACTTCTTTAAAGTAGCAATAGCAATTTTTGCTGAAAGTGGATGAGGTCTGTCATATTCCTCTAAAGCCGAAACCTTCTCTGTTAATTCTTGGAAAAAAGAATCTGAATCGCTAATTTTAACGACTTCTCCCCTTCTATGCTGGACTAATTGCTCTGCTGCTTTTCCCAATTGACCTCTTACAGTCCAATAGGTCGTAAATCTTCGACTAGGGCATCGCACCATTGCCGATCTCAGCGCCGCATCCCATTCAGCCGACCATCCACACACAATCAACCCAAATTCATCAAACACTCGATCTAGAAGCTGATTCAAAGCATCGTCATACTGCTCAAGCTCAGATGGGGTATTTTTGATGCGGGTATCGAGATAGTCACCATGAACTTTGACGATCGTGCATTTTGTATGGATCAGAGGCATCGCACCATTGATGGCATCTAGTGTGCTAATAACCGTAGGATGAATACCAACTGCCTCTAAAGCTTGTTCTAATAATCGATCGAAGTTAGTTGTGATGATGACGCGAATATATCCACTGGCAACTAACTCTGCGATCGCCTTATGCCCAAGAGTTGGCAACTTCTTTCCTTCCTCGCGTTCTTCCTCTTTAGGCTCAAAGTATCCTCTAAGCAATTGGCTTCGTTCAGCAGGAGACTTTTCTAGCTCCTCCAGTAACTTGGAATAGTTTGGGGCTTCTCCAAACTGATTCATATACCATGTCTCTGGATCTGGCTTACAATCAGCTTCTTTAAGAGGGGCTATTCTGCAAATCAGATCTAAAACCACTTCCCAACCAGTCGGGATATCAGCAGAACGAGAGACTCCTGAACCTAATAAAAGTGCATAAACACCCTTATTGCTGTGTATAGAAAAAGCGAGAGAAATCATTGGATCGATCATATTTTTTGCCTCAGTGTTTTTTAATTTTTAGATGATCGGGAGCTTGAGAATTTCGTTCTGCCAACCTGCTACTTCAAATAGGGCTTGCATAGATGTATAGTGTGAAAACTACACTAACTAGGATAGTGTCAAAACTACACCATGTCAAGTACCCTTAAAATTTATTCCTAATTCACCTTATGTCTTACTGTTACGAATTTCCCAAAGCCTCGCTCACAGTAGATTGTGTAGTATTTGGTTTAGATCGAGATCACTTACAAGTATTACTAATTCAGCGCGGCATCCAGCCATTTCAGGGGCAGTGGGCGCTACCAGGCGGGTTTATTCACATGGATGAATCTTTAGAACAGGCGGCATTACGAGAGTTACGTGAAGAAACAGGAATTACCCAGATTTTTTTGGAACAACTTTTTACATTTGGTGATGTCGATCGCGATCCGCGCGATCGAGTTGTCACCGTCGCCTACTATGCTTTGATCGATCTCAACGCTCATCAATTAAAAGCCACTACCGATGCCAGCGATGCTGCTTGGTTTCCTGTTGCCAAGTTGCCACCTCTTGCCTTCGATCATGCCAAAATTCTCTCAGTGGGACTTAAGCGACTCAAAGGGAAATTGCGCTACGAACCAATTGGCTTTGAACTATTACCCAAAAAATTTACGCTCTCTCAACTGCAACACCTTTATGAAACCGTGTTAGAAGAGACTTTAGACAAGCGCAACTTCCGCAAAAAAATCCTCAGCATGGAGCTACTGATCGATCTAAACGAAACCGAAAAAAATGTATCCCATCGTGCCGCCAAGCTTTACCAGTTTGACGAGCAAAAGTATGCCCAACTTAAAGAGCAAGGATTCAATTTTGAGCTTTAGGCCCATTTTGAGATATCTTGAAGATAACCATTTCCGCAGAATCTGAACTTGCCTAAGCATATGGACAAAAGAACCTCGACAATTACGATTACGATCGGAGCTTTAACGGTTTTGAGCCTAATTGGGTTTGCTTGGTGGAGTAATAACCGAGCCAATATCCTTGCTAGCTGTATCAAACGCCTCGATCGAGGTCTGAGTTCTGGCTCTGTTTTGGATATCCCAGGAGTTTATCTAGATTGGAAAGGTGATAAATGTGAAGAAGCCAGAGAGATTGCTAGATGAGAGCTAAGGAGATTTTCTTTAAAGAATCTATCCAGCCTTCTGCCCCCCAATTCTGGGGGTTCTGAAAATTAAAGTCCCCAGAATTGGGGATTTAGGGGCGTATCAAGATCATAAAGAGTCGGGAGTCTCTATAAATCATCGACTGGTAGCAATAAGGTTGACTCAATTTCTGCTCTCACAGCAGGACTGACACGTGAACTGGTTTGAAGGCATTCGATCAATAGCATATTCGCCTTAGAATACTGACGTAGTAGCTCCTCCTGTTCTGAACTAAACTCCCAGTCTTGCGTAACTTTACGGTGATGAATGAACGCATTTCTTAAGTTTTTTGACCATTCCATCCCACTGGCTTGCCACCATTTAGAGAAGACTTTTCGATCGCCAAATGGATCTGGAATTTCGTTACTTAACTGCCATAAGAGATGATCTAGATCTGGCTCTATAGTTCGGGCTAGTTCTAAAATATAATTTTTGGAAAAGAAAAATGCCAGATCGAGGTTGAGCGCAAGCGTCAGCGTAAAATCCAAATCGATACTCGTACTTGTCTCTTGCTCTTGTCCCAAAGCCCGCGCTTGTGCCCTTTCTAGAGAACGAGTATGGGCGAGATCGACGGCACGGGCGCGATCGAGAACACGGGCGTTGTCAAGATCGATATCTAAATAGAAAGCCCGAAGCGCACACTGCTTGTAAGGAGCCTTGAGATATTGTGACTGCTGCTGTATCCAGACCAGAAATTTTTGCAGCTTCTCTTCTTTAGCCAACATCCCATCAATTTTCTGTTTCATCAATAGCAGTAATCCATCTGCCTGCTGTAGTGGATCGAAAACAAACCGAATTGCTCTATACCAGTGTGTTTGGGTAATTCGATCGCAGATAAAACTAGCAATTTCAGAGTCATCCCCGATCGCCACTTTACGCGCAATTAAATATTCTTGGATGACCAAATATGAGAACGAGTAAATATGCTTAGCGCGCTCTACCAGTATGCCTTGCTGTTTCAAAGATCCTAAAATGTCAATCTCATCTGGTTGTCCATTGAGATTTTGCCATGCATGAGGTTGGATATATCGATGAATGTGCTGTTCTAATTGCTGTTGCTCAAAAAAGAATCGATCGGACTCGTAAGTGGTTTTGGCTAGATCGCTGAGCAGTTCTTTTGTACTGGTAAGAGAGAGAGAATTACCTTGTTCCCTGCGCTGCAACATCAGGTTAAATGCTTCTTTAACCACCACGTTATAAAAGTTCGACACATCAACTAATTGACAAATTGCTGTCAGCATTAGTGGGTTAGTGGCTAATTCAGCAATATGACCGAGTTTTTTATGAAAGCGATTGTTTTTTTGAATCTTTCCTGTAGCGGCAAACCACTTCTGGGCAAACAACTGAATTTGCTCAGAATTGAGATCGGCAATTTCAACGATCGAAAATGATTCTAGTTCGTTGACCGAAACTCCAGTTCGGCAGGAGATCACGTAACGATTATAAGGATATCGATCGACAAAATCGCTAACTTGAATCGCCACTTTGCATCGATCGACAGCTTCGATCGCATCCCATCGATCGAGCAGGAGTAAAACTTTGCCTTGAGAGAGTAGTTGTTTTGTAATCTCAGGATCGTCAATACCGTAGGCAGAAAACTGTCGAGCAATGTAGTCAAACAGATCTAGATCGGATGGAGCAGGTAAACCACAGAGATCGATCAGCAGTGGTACGCGCTCAGCTTGAAATTCATCGGTAATACATTGGAATGCTAAGTGTTTGAGCAGAGAAGTCTTACCTGCACCAGGTTTACCAAAAATCAGCAGCCGTGAGTTTTTTTCGATAACTTCGATCGAAGGTAAAGTCGGGCGTTCTGTCTTCATCCAACTAAAGCGTTCGCTACGATCGACACCTGCGTTTAATTCGGCAATTTCGTGGCGATCGTGGGCGGGGATGCTTTTCCAGAAGTTGAGACTAACGTAAACGCTGCTCAGGCAGATCGGTTGCGCCATATCTAAAACCCTGAGTCGATCGAACCGTCCTTGGACACTATCTTTAATTTGCTCTTTTACTTGCTTGACAAGGCTACTAAGATTTCGATCGTCGCCAGTAGGATTATCCTTCACCACAATATTAGTAGCTTGTTTCGGCTCGGTTCTACGCAGATCGATCTCCAGCTTTTTACAGACTTTTAGAAAAGTCTGCTGGTCAACCGCTTCACCTTGGAAGAATTTGCTAACTAATAGGATGTCGAGTCTAAGATCGTCTGCTAGCCTTGTCGGAGTATATTCTTGCTCCCTGAGAAAGGCATTTGCTTTCTTGAGGATTTCCGAAGATGCTCGAAGCGATCGCTCTGTTTTAGGATCTGTCGAAGAATTCATAAGTCCGTTTCAAGAGTAGTAATGATCTTATATCTCTGTGTTCAGCTCCGAAAACTCCCCCACCAAGAAAAAATTCAGTTAGCAAAACCTTAATGACATCAAGTTTTATTTTAGCTACTTAAAAAAGCGATCGACTGTGCCAAGAAATACATTCTATGCAGCTCAATTCCTGTTATCGCAAGCTTTTTAAGCATTTTGATCGCAGTTAATAAACAGTTAATCTATCATCGTAGCAATGAATTGTATCCAAACTAGGGTAGTTCATAAGTCGCATTACTCTTGTAACGAACCTCCTGTAACCGTTAGATAAATGGTTAACTCAGATATGTGTAGCTGTTCAGACTATGTTCGTAGTTTTCCAGCAGCAAACGCACCTCTTCAAACGTGATTTGATTCGACTGGAGAGCTTTTTCAGTCTGACGACGCATACTTTCAAGTAAACCTTCACGACTGTATTGCACGTATTGCAATACCTCTGTCATCGTGTCTCCCTTAATCACATGTTCGATCTGATAGCCCGAAGGTGTAATGTGGATGTGGACGGCATCAGTATCGCCAAATAGATTATGTAGATCGCCCAAAATCTCTTGATAAGAGCCACCGAGAAAGATGCCCAAATAGTAGGGTTCTCCAGGGATAAAGTTATGCAGTTCCAATACAGATTTGACATCGCGCAGATCGATAAACTTATCAATTTTGCCGTCGCTATCACAGGTGAGGTCAGCGAGTGTGCCTCGACAGGTGGGAGCTTCGTTTAAGCGGTTGATTGGCATGATCGGAAAAAGCTGATCGATCGCCCAACTATCTGGTACAGACTGAAACACTGAAAAGTTGCAGTAGTAAGTGATTGCCATGATTTTCTCTAGATCTTCTAGATCATCTGGCACATAGTTTTGATGGCGAATAATCTGCAATATTCGATCGCAACATTCCCAATAGAGTCTTTCCACACGGGCGCGCTCTTTGAGATTGAGATAGCCAAACGTGAACAGGCTGACTGCTTCCTCTTTGAACTGAGCAGCATCGTGATAGGCTTCTTGGTAATTGCTGTCGTTGATTTGCTCTAGGGTCTCAAACAGATTGCGAATGATCAGATGTTCGCCTGCTTCTAATGGTGGGATTTTTGCTGTGGGCGGGCCACTGATACTGAGCACGTCAAATACAAGCACAGATTGATGCGCTGCGATCGCCCGACCACTTTCGCTCACAATCGTGGGAACGGGAATATTTTTCTCCGCACAAGCTTCTTTAATTTCTGCTACCACATCGTAAGCATAGTTCTGCATACTGTAGTTTTTGGAGGCATAGAAGTTGGTTTTAGAGCCGTCGTAGTCGATCGCCAGACCACCGCCAACATCGATGTATCGCATATTCGCACCTGCTAGGGATAACTGCGAATAAATCTGAGAAGCTTCGCGCAGAGCATCTTTGATCACACTAATTGAGCTAATCTGGGAACCAATATGGAAGTGGAGTAACTGGAGCGAATTGAGCAAATTTGCCGCTTGTAGTCGATCGATTACTTCCAAAATCTCCCACATATTTAGCCCAAATTTAGCTCGATCGCCCGCCGAGTCTTCCCACCGTCCGATACCTTTAGAACTGAGTTTTGCCCGTACACCCACGATTGGCTCAATCCCAAGCTTGATTGATTCTTGGATCACCAAATCGACTTCTTCGAGTTGCTCTAGGACGATGATCGGGGTTTGTCCTAATCGCTGCGAGAGTAGAGCCGTTTCGATATACTCCCGATCTTTGTAGCCGTTGCACATCAGCAATGCGCCTGGGGTTTTGAGATGAGCTAGGGCAATCAATAATTCTGGCTTCGATCCCGCTTCGAGTCCAAACTGAAACGGCTTACCGTAATTGACTAATTCTTCGACCAGTTGGCGTTGCTGATTCACCTTGACGGGATAAACGCCACGATAAACTCCGTTGTAGTTGTAACGGGCGATCGCCTTGGCAAAACAAGCATTCAATCGCTCGATACGATCTTCGAGAATATCGGAAAAGCGTAATAGCATCGGTAAACGCAGCCCACGCTGCTTCAAGTCATTTACCAGCGTAAACATGTCGATGCAACCGCCTCGATCGCCTTTGGGTGAGACGGTGACGTGTCCTGCTTGGTTGATGCTGAAGTAAGGTTCGCCCCAACCATTAATCCGATAGAGTTCTTCGCTGTCTTGAATTGTCCAGTTTTTCTCGGCGATCTCTCTGACCGTAGACGCAGACAATTGAATTTCTTGCACCATGAGTTTGTTTATCCCGTTAATCCCACCAGATCATAGCCTACCTGCAAGCTAGCTGCCAATTTTCGGTAAATGGGAAATCTAAAGTGCCAGCTTAAAACTTACATAGCGATTCAAGCTAACATTTGCTTTGGCTGCTTCCATCGCTAACTTACGATGAAGATTTGGTGGCACTCGGACTTGAAATTTACCGCTAAAACTTTTTTCGGCAATCGGTTCTGGGACTTTTTCGCCAGTAGCTTCCATCTCAGCCACGACATCTTGAACCAAAGCCGTAATACCCAATAATGCTGCTGATTTATCTTCATCAAGATACGAAAGGCTAGGAAATTCAGTGCATAAGCCTACAAATTCTCGATCTTCAACTGACCAAGTAATTCCGTAGCTGTAGTGATTGTAATTAACCATTTTTCATGCCCTCAAGTTTTTCGATCGATAACCTTGCTCTACTCAAATGCCTCGATCGTCACTAGACCACCCTCGATCGTCCGAATCTTCAGATCGTAACCTCGTAACAATCGCATCCCAATCAAAGGAACTGTTTCTGATTCGTTGATGTCGATCGCGCGATACTCACCATCCCAAATGATACTGGCAATATAAACCTCAAAGATACAGGAAGTCCCATCGCTCAAGAAGTCCCATCGCCCAAAGTGGCTACGTCACGACCCTTCCAAGTCAGATCTAGTTCAGCAATGATGCCTAAGGGCAAGGTTAAAAAGCCTGAAAACCCCGTATCGATCGCTGCATCGACACTTTTTAGGATGTCAATATTTCTAATAACAACCGAAAGTATTGCCTCACAATTCTGATTCACTCTCCCCTGCATCATAGAGTTTCTCTCAAACTCCGCGCCCAAAAATGGTACACCGCTCTATGTCCAATCCTAATAAACCAAGTTTGAGCATCGGGGTACTTGGCAAGAAGATGATCGGATGCGGTCACAATATCATCCGCCACCTCAAAGGCTCCAGTTTCAATGTCGATCGCTACTATCTTGCCATGATTGCCTTCCTCAACTTGAGGGCGCACCTGAGACTCATAAATCTTATCGCCACGTTGAGCAAACTCTTCTTTACTGTAACGGGGTTGTCGAATTGTCACAAGCATGACCTTGTTGAACCTGTACCTCTTCATTTTAACCTGAGCAATCCCTTTGAAAAATTTGTCAACAGTTTCGCCAAAGTCTACCGTGTCGCACTCTGAGAAGAACTCGTCACTAATCTTTAACCACCTCTGGTGACTTCTTCGATCGAAGAACTCGCTTCTGACTCCAACTCTTTACCTTCACGATTTTGGACAGCTTCGATCAGGGATTCGATTTCTTTCACACCTTTCGATCGTTTAAATTCCCACGGGTATGGCATTTTACCTTTGAGGATCATGCGTAGCCCCAGAGGGATCAGGCTAGCTAAACCCTTGAGGTCTTTGAAACTATTGCCGACAACTTTGATCCCGAATTTACTCTCATCGATCCAGCCATCAGCTTTTACTAACTCAACCATCGTGTGGCGATGTCGTTGGGCGATCGATTCGGGTAAGTCAGGATCTTGCAAGATTTCTTGTTTGATTTGCGAAATTCGATCGAGTGGCTGAACTCCGACAGGACAGACTTCGTTACAGTTATAGCAGCGGGTACAACCCCAGACAAAATCAGGATCGTTGTATTTGGTGATTCGATCGACATGTCGATCGTCACGATTATCAGCCATCACCCGATAGGCTTTTGCTAGTGCGTGCGGCCCCACAAATTTATCGTTTACGGCAGCAGCATTACAGTCTGAATAACAAGAACCACATAGGATGCAGTTAGCGGCGGCTTGGAGCTTATTGCGTTCGGCTGGCGTTTGGAGAAATTCCTGCCCAGAGGCTTGTTCAGAGATCTGTCTAGAAGCAGTAGAAACATACGGATCGACTTTTGCCAGATTTTGCCAGAACTTAGTCATATCGACGATTAGATCTTTAATTACAGGCAAATTCCCCATCGGTTCGATTAGTAATGTCGGTCGATCGATACTTGCAAAAACTTCACTCACTAATTTTTGGCAAGCCAGCCCTGCTTTACCGTTGACCCTCATACTACAGGAGCCACAAATCACGTTGCGGCAATTGCGGCGAAACCCCAGCGAACCGTCTTGATCCCACTGGATTTTGTGCAAGATATCGAGGACAGTATTAGTGTTGGGATCGGCTTCTACGGTGTAAGTTTGGTATGTCGGCAAACTTTCGCGGGATGCCTGACGACGAACTTTTACGGATATTTCCATATTCTGCGGCGGGTTAATGTGGTCGAGCTAATCGCGATGCTCAAAAATTACTACTAAATCGAGATCTATGATTGACAAACATTCTAGCTTCTACGGCAACAGCGATAAATAAATATAGGATCGCGGGAATACTCCTTACAATAGAATTGCAGAAAACGCTTGAAGTCTAAATGTGAGGAGTTAGAGCTTAATTAGCTTGTTTATTATGGGGGAAATTAATTCAGGTTTTTGGCGGACGCAACGCCGCTTTCTACTACTAGTTGTTTTTGGAGTATCGATCGCATTCATACTCAACTTTCCTTTTTGGGCGGTAGCGCAGACAGCTAATGCTAACGTTGGGATCGAACCGAATAGAAACAATGAGTTGCGCGGTATCTGGCTAACTAATGTCGATAGCGATGTTTTATTCTCTTCGCAGCGACTTCAGCAAGCGATCGAAAGGTTAAAGCGGTTAAACTTCAATACCATTTATCCAACTGTTTGGAATGGCGGATATACACTTTATCCGAGTAAGGTTGCCGAGAAATCTTTTGGTGCCAAGATCGACCCTATTCCTGAATTCAAAAATCGAGATATGCTTGCAGAAGCCGTCAAATTTGGGCACGAGCAGAAACTTGCCGTGATTCCTTGGTTTGAGTATGGACTAATGACCGAGGAAGGATCTGACTTGATGCGCCAACACCCAGATTGGATTACGAGTCGCAAAGATGGCTCCAAAGTATTTTTACATGGCGAAAAAAATCAACATCGGCTAGTTTGGCTCAATCCTGCAAAACCCGAAGTCCAGAAGTTTTTGACTGATTTGATTGTGGAAGTAGTAACTAAATATGATGTCGATGGGATTCAATTAGACGATCACTTCGGTATGCCAGCAGAGCTTGGATATGATGATTACACGATTTCCTTGTATCAAAAAGATAATTTTGGCAAACTCCCACCTGAAGATATTAACGCTCCAGAATGGGTGAGATGGCGGTCTAATTATGTAACAAATTTAATGAGAAATATTTCTCAAGAAGTTAGACGTGTCAAACCTAATTGCTTGATATCTCTTTCTCCCAACCCCAAAGACTTCTCCTATGCTAAATATTTGCAGGATTGGTATACATGGGTTAATTTAGGGTATATCGATGAATTAGTCGTTCAAGTATATAGAAATACCATTGAAGACTACCAAAGAGAGCTAGAGAGACCTGAGTTGAGAAAAATTCGGCAAAAGATTCCAGTCTCAGTCGGAATTTTAACAGGTTTAAGAATTCAAAACGTGGATATGCGTCAAATTATGGGACAAGTTAAAGTTGCCAGAGATCTTGATTTTGATGGATTCTCATTCTTCTTTTACGAAACTCTCGGCACCCGCGATTCGTCTTTCCAGTCTTTGCTCTTTGCCCCTGCGACCCGTCCAGATTCAAGAAGTATTGCCTCTGCAAAAGTTGACTTGAAAGTAGGAAAAACTAAAAATAAATAAAATATAAACTAAACCTAAAAATAGCGATCCCCGATCGATTAGATTTGGGATCACTACTTAAAGTTTATTAAATTTAGATTTTATATTCAGGGTCTTTATATTGGCTGACCCCGTTTCTATATTTATATTGTGCCTGATAATACAAAAAAAAGGGAATTGCTTTATTATTTCTTTATATTTATACGCCGATCGTCTTTGTCTGAGAAGGTTACAGCATTTATACTCACTCGGCACAAACTAGGTGGCTCGGTCGGGTTAGTATAACGATATGGGCTGAACTCGAAACCGCAAAATTTTCATTTAATTGCTTCACTGAGCACTGATTTAGTCGAATTTAGCAAATTTAGTCACAAGCACCTATCGAGATGAGTCTGAATTACGAACAGCAGCATCGTTTATTTGTTGAGATGGCTCCAGTCTCGATCGCCATGCTCGATCGAGAATTGCGTTATTTACTGACTAGCCAGCGTTGGCTCACCGAAAACCAACTGGAAAGCCACAGCATTATCGGCAAATATCACTATGATTTGTTTCCCGATCTATCTGTTTACCAAAAAGAAATTTATCGTCGTTGCCTCGCCACAGGACAAGCTGCCACATATACCGAAGAACCATCTGTCAGTCGAGTGGGCACAACATGGGTGAAATGGCAGATCCAGCCCTGGCTTGAAGTTAAGGGCGAAGTGGGCGGTCTGATTGCGTTTCGCGAAGTCGTGAGCCAGATTGACAAAAAGATCGATCGACGTTGGCATCAATCTCAGGGAGCCGAGCAGGATTGTCAGTTATTGCTGGATCACACTGGTCTGTTTGACTGCAATCTCGCCGCTCTAGAAGCGTTTGGTTTTTCTAGCAAAGCAGAAATCCTAGGGAAACATCTGAGTGAGTTGTCGCCGATGTTTCAGCCTAGTGGACATGGTTCTGCCAGTCTAGCGCAAGATCGAATCCGATCTGCATTGGAGAATAGTTATACGCGGTTTGAGTGGGTGTTTAGCCGTGTCGATCGAGTTGAGTTTACGGCGGATGTCGAACTAACAGCATTACCAATTGACAGTCATCAAGTACTTCAAGTAACAATACGGGATCATAGCAGTCAACCCTCTAGAGCTGAGTTAGAGTCAATGCTAGAGGAGCAGACGACGCAGTTGCAAGCTGAGGTGAATGAGCGGGTTGCAGTTGAGACATCACTGTTTCAAATTGGTACGGCACTCGAAAGTGCTAGCGATGCGATCAGTATTGTCGATCTCAATGGTGTTCCAACTTATATCAATCAAGCTTTTTGTAATCTGTTTGGCTATCAACTCTCAGAAATGCAAATGACAGGGGCCTTGAGATCGCTTTTCCCCAACCCTGATATTGCTGATGCGATGTTTCGGGTTGTGATTGGGGGCAGATCTTGGCACGATGAGTTAGAAATGCGCGATCGATGGGGCAAAACTTTTTATGTCGGTGTCAGCGCCGATACGATCAGGGATCAGACGGGTGCAATTACAGGCTCGGTGGGCATTTACACGAATATTAGCGATCGAGTCGCAGTAGAAAAAGAGATCGATCGAACGCTTTCTCTGCTCAGTACCACACTGGAATCTACGGCTGATGGGGTGTTCGTCGTTGACAACCAAGGTAAAACGCTGATTTGCAATCAAAAATTTGCCGAACTGTGGCGGATTCCCAAAGCGTCGATCGCGGATCAAGACGATCTTGAAATTTCACGGCTGATGCTAGCACAGCTAGAAGCTCCCAACACTTATTCGACTAGAGCTAATGAACTCCATCCCGATGATGAGAGCTACGATATTTTACGCCTGATCGATGGCCAA
>Ga0163148_10005119_pt1 | contig 13266 bp, 9 predicted proteins | sample OliLakLV19MP7P2_FD_148606 | JGI IMG/M metagenome (GOLD analysis project Ga0163148, IMG submission 148606) | Freshwater microbial mat bacterial communities from Lake Vanda, McMurdo Dry Valleys, Antarctica- Oligotrophic Lake LV.19.MP7.P2 | ecosystem: Environmental > Aquatic > Freshwater > Lake >... | reverse complement strand
CGGAACGGTTTGTCCGCAAAGCCCCAGCCGTCGACCCGCTCCCGGAAAAAGTCTGGATCAATAAGCCCGACTCATCGACCACAACAGAAAGGACAACTCACTAAATTCTTTCGCCGAGTGTCTCAAAGTTCTTGACACGCACCGAGGGGATGTGATAGGTTGTCCACTCATTGTATTCTTTGCCAAGTGGGTGCAAGGTAGTGAACGATTTTAAGGAGAGCTTGATTATGAGGTTAGTATCACGGTGCTGCGTAGCGCTGTTGGCGCTGTCTGCGAGTGTGTTTGCACAAACCGCGACAGGCACAATTCAAGGCCGCGTTGCCGATGCGTCCGGGGCGTCGATCATCGACGCTTCCGTCGCCGCGGAAAACAAGAACACAGGCGTTAGGCAGACAACGGTCTCCAATTCTCAGGGCAGCTTCATTCTGCCGTATCTGATTCCTGGAGAGTACCGGATCGTGGTGCAGAAGACCGGGTTCGACAAGCAAGTTGTATCCGATATTAAGTTGAGCGTGCAGCAGACCATTGCGCTGGAAATTCCGCTCAAGATTGGTTCGATCAATCAGACGGTGGAGGTAAACGCGGCGGTGGCGCAGTTGTCGACTTCGACATCGGCGGTGTCCACGGTCATTACCAACAAGGCGATGCTTGACTTGCCGTTGAACGGGCGCAACCCGTTCGGTTTGGCGAGCTTGGTGCCAGGCGTGATTCCGGGCGGCGGTTCAACGCCGTGGCTCTCGGGCGGACGCAATGCGTCGAGCGAAATCACCATTGACGGCACGTCGGTGATTGTTCCGGAAAACAATGTGAGCATTCAGGACACGGGCTACACACCGATCGTGGATACGGTGGAAGAAGTAGTCGTGATCACCAATTCGATGGGGGCAGAGTTCGGACGCAGCGGCGGCGGCGTGATTGCCGTGGCAACGCGCTCCGGTACGAACACGTTGCATGGGTCGGGATTTAACTTCCTCCGAAATAGCAAAATGGAAGCCAATAGCTGGAACAACCGGCGGCTGGGCATTCCGTTGGCTTCTTTCCAACGAAATCAATTCGGATTCACTTTGGGCGGGCCTGTGGTGATCCCCGGCGTCTATGACGGCCGGAACAAGACGTTCTTCTTCGTGGCCGAACAGAGCGAAAGAACACGTAACGCGGCGAGCGCAGGGGCGACGTTGCCGATTGATCCCTGGCGTGTCGGCGACTTTTCGGACCTCCGCAATGGCGCCGGTCAGCCGATCACGATCTACGATCAGGCGACTATGGCGTGCGCGGCTAACTGCGGCACGGCTAATGCACAGAACGTACGGCAGCCGTTCCCGGGGAATCGTCTCCCAGCCAATCGGTTGAGTCCTATCGCGGTTAACCTAATGAAATTCTTCCCGCAGCCGAACGTGCCTGCGCAAAATGCCTTCACGAATCAGAATAACTTCTCGGTAGCAGGCAAGACTCCCAGCCAGGATGACCGGATGGACTCGCGCATCGACCACAACTTCTCGAACAATTTCAAGATGTGGGGCCGGGGTTCGTTCTCGAAATACAACAACGCACCGTTCAATGGGTTCGGCAACATTGCCAGTTCGGCGGGCGGAAACGGATTCGGCAACGGCGGCAATTACAATGTCGCGCTGAACACCGTATACACGATTAGTCCAACGACGATCTTCAACTTCAGCTACGGTTTCGCGCGCAAGGTCGCGAAGGGGGACCCGATTTCGCAGGGCTTCGATCAGCGGACCATCGGGATGTCGGAAGCGGTCTATCAGGCGGCGGCGGAACAGAACCTTGAGTTTCCGCGTTTCAATATCGGCGGAAACAATGGAATCGCGTCGCTCGGCCAGGGCAACTGGACGACGATCCGCATCCAGTCCTCTGGGCAGGATGTCCACGCGGACCTCACCAAGGTGTATTCACGGCACAATCTGAAGGTCGGCGCAAACTTCCGCAAGCTGTTTATGAACTTCCGGCAGCACGGCGAACCGTCCGGTACGTATTCCTTCGGGAACATCTTCACGCAACGCCAGGCAGGCGGCGCGAACTCGACAACGCAAGGCTCGGGCTTGGCTTCGTTCCTCCTCGGCTACGTCGAGGGCGGCACGCTACAGCACACGTTCCCGATCGCCTCGGAAAGTTCGTATTGGGGCTTCTACGTCGCCGACGACTGGAAGGCGACAAAGAAACTCACGCTGAACATCGGCCTGCGGTGGGACGTCGATCTGCCCCGGACCGAGCGCTACAACCGGTTGAGCTATTTTGATATCGACGCGCCTTCGCCGATCGCGGGCAAGGTTCCCGGATTCCCGAATCTGGTGGGTCAGATGAAGTTTGTGGATGCCAACAATAGGCGACAGACGCCGGTTGACCGGAACAACTGGGGACCTCGATTCGGCTTCGCCTACGCGATTAACGAAAAGACAGTCTTCCGCGGCGCCTACGGAATTATGTATTCGGCGTCGGTGCTACAGGCGTCTGGTACCTCCGGTAGCTCAGGTACGCAGGGATTCCAACAGAGTTCCAGCGTGACCCGCTCGTTCGACGGCGACGTGACTGCGTTCGCAACGCTCGCCAATCCGTTCGCCGCCGGATTTAATCGTCCAGAAGGCGCGGCGGGTGGTCCACAGACTCAGTTGGGTCTCGGTATTGGGGATAGCTTCTTCAACGACTACGTGAACCCAATTGTGCAGGAGTGGAGCAGTACGCTACAGCGCGATATCGGCGCCGGATTTGTGGTGGAAGCCGGCTACCTGGCCAACAAGGGCAACCACCTGATCGATGGCGAAAGCAGCATGCAATACAACCAGTTGCCGGCTTCCTTCTTCGCCCTCGGGAACCAGCTCTTGGGCCAGAACCAAGTGCCGAATCCTTTTTATGGCGTCGCAGAAATCAATCCGACATCGGCGCTAGCCCGGCCAACAGTCGCTTACAACCAATTGATCCGGCCGTACCCGCAGTATTCGTCCGTGAACGCGTTCCGGAAGCCGCAGGGCAACTCCATTTACCATGCGTTCACGCTGGGCGTTACCAAACGGTATTCGCAGGGGCTGAATCTTCAATTCAGCTTTACGGGTGGCAAACTGATCGACGATGTCTCGCAGACGGTGACGTTTCTGGGGGCGGCGGGTTCGAAGCAAGACTTCTACTGCCGGTCGTGTGAACGCTCGATTTCGGCACAGGACGTATCGAGGCGGTTCGTAATGAGCGCGAATTATGAACTGCCCTTCGGCAAAGGCCGGAAGTTCATGACAGCGGCTCCGACCGCCCTAGACATGATTCTGGGCGGCTGGCAGATCAATGGCATATTCACTAACCAGACCGGTACTCCGCTGCAGATCGGCAATGGAGCCAACAACACCAACCTGGGGTCACCCGGTCAGCGCCCCAACACGAATGGTAATTCGCCGGTACGCAGCGGACCCATCGAAGACCGTCTATTGAACTACTTCGACCAGTCGGCGTTCTCACAGGCCGGTAACTTCATGTTCGGCAATGTCTCCCGGACATCGCCGGACCTGCGCAGTCCGACCGCGACTAACATCGACATGTCGTTGTTCAAGCGGTTCAAGATGACCGAACGTTTCACGTCCGAACTGCGTGCGGAGGGCTTCAACGCATTGAACCACCCGGTTTGGAACGGCCCCGGCACCACCGTGACTGCGCCGGGAACGTTTGGCATAGTGCAACAGAAGGGCGGCCAGCGCCGCCTTATGCAGATAGCGCTGAAGATTCAGTTCTAGCGCACTTGGAGGGGAAGTAACCGGGCCCGGTTCGCTTCGTGCGGTCCGGGCCCGGTTCGTTTGATAGGTTAGATGATGGTGACGAAGCTGAAGGCGGCGATTGCGGCGGGAGTCTTGGTGACTGTCGTTTATTTTTGGCCGCGTCCGGCGGCGCCTGTCGCAACACCAACGGCACGAAGCGGTCCGGACGGCTATATCGATTCCGCCGTTTGCGCCGAGTGCCATGCGGCGATTGCGAAGAGTTATGCCGAGACGGGAATGGCGCGGACGTTTGGGGCAATGCGGGCGAGTTCGATGTTCCCGGACGGCCGTTTCCAGCATGCGGCATCGGAGGAAACCTTCTCGATGTCGCGGCGCGATGGGAAGGCTTTCGTTAAACGGGAATCGGCGGGCGCGGAGCGGGAAGCGGGAGCGCATTTCTGGTTCGGTTCCGGGAACCGGGGGCGCGGTTTTTTGAGTCGCGCGGCGTCTGGCCGGTTACTGCTGTTGCCCGTGACCTACTACAGCGAGGATGGCGGCCATTGGGGGATGAATCCGGGTTACGACCGCGCTGCACACGCGGGATTTGAGCGGGTGGCGGACTACCGCTGTATGTCGTGCCATGCCGGTTATCCCGCCGTCGAACCCGGCGCGGACTTGCAGTCGATGGGCTGGGAGTATCCGGGCAAGTTGGTTGAAGGAATCGATTGCCAGCGATGCCATGGGCCGGGGCAAAAACATGTCGAGGCGTTCCGGCAGAGTAAGCCGCTGGCGGAAGCTCGGGCGGCGATCGTCAATCCAGAGCGGTTGCCGAGGGATCGCCAGATGGACGTCTGTATGCAGTGCTATTTGGAGACGACGAGCGTGCTGCTGCCCAACGAAATCATTCGCTTTGGGCGAGGCGTATTTTCATACCGTCCGGGCGAACCGCTGGGCGATTGGCTGACGGCGTTCGATTTCAAAAAGGGATCCGGGCACGACGACGGCTGAGTTCGTCAGCTCTGTTTATCGCCTGCGGCAGTCGGCCTGCTTTCGGGAGAGCCAGGGCGAGATGACGTGTTCGACATGTCATAACCCGCACGATATTCCCAAGGGAGCGAAGGCGGACGCGGCATACAAGGCGGCATGTTTGAAATGCCATGACGGAAAGATGCCGGGCCCTCCGCCGGCGCAGGAATGTACTTCCTGTCACATGCCGAAAAGAACGCCCAGCGACGCGATCCACTTGCGTCTGTCCGATCACTTCATCCAGAAGCGGGCGAAGCTTGAGACACAGCGACCGGTATCGGAACCTGTTTTAAAGCCGTATCGTGGAGAGGTCGTCACGTACTATCCGGCTGTGGCGACATCGGAGCAGGAGTTGTACGCGGCCGTCGCGCAGGTCACGCAGCAGGCGAATTTAGTCACAGACCTCCTGATCCAGTGAAATCGATCTGACCCGAGTTTGAAGATGAGCGTAAGGCAGGTACCGGGGAGGATAGTCTACGTCGCATTGAGTTCAGTGAGCAATAATTCGATGGCCTGATCGTGGGCTGCGAGCGTGAGATGGTGGAGCCGAACGGTCAACGTATTGGCGGTCAGGCCGGGCGTGAGATCGGCCTCGGTCTCGAAGATCTGACGCAGCAGGCTCCGTTATCGTCAGGGGGGGCGAGATGCTCCGGAAGCAGCGAGGCCATAGATGCGGCTCGTCCCGCGATAAACGTGAGGAGAACTCAAGCGGAACAAATGGAGATCGTCGTAGACGCGCTTGGCCTGTGCTGTGATATCCGCGGCCTGCAGGGTGAATGGCGTATTCGGATTGGGAATCGCGACATGCGAGTGGACATTGATGAGGGTAGGCTCGGCATTGGTTACGGGGAGACTCTGGGGGATCAGTACTTCGCCAGTCGTCGAGTACGGGGATGTTCGACAGAGTAGCTGGTTCGTAAAATTCGAGCCGTTAACGGGGCCAAACGATTCGCCCCTAATGGCGGACAAAAGTGCAGATTGGCTATGGAGCGTCGCGGGTTCGCCATAGCCAGAAGTGCAAGTGTAGCCGGAAACCGTCGGGCGCTCGATTCCTGTCTTGATTGTTACGTCGCTCTGCTGGAGTTCTTTTGCTGCCATCTTGGCTCGGACTTCGGCGAGTAGGATCCAGGAGAAGAGGGAGTGTATGCGATTAAACGCGCTTCCACGGGAAAGTCTCTGACGTTGAGTTCCTGCTCGATCTCAAAATCGGTAATAGTCAAATTGTTTGTCTGTGCCGTTGTTATGAGCTTGTCGACCAAAGCGAGATATGGACCAAACCCACCCCAAGCATCAAAGAGGGGATTGATGGGCGAACAATTGTAGGAATCGTCTAGGCCGAGGTTCTCGCGTGCGCGGTCCGGATAGTTGTTGTCTTCTGGGTCAAATCCAAAGGGCAACCACGGATAGAAATTGAGTTCGCGCGAGGCTTGAGGGCAGGTAGGCCGGGGCATTGCCAACATTTTGGTCAGCGGTCCGGACCAGTCCCCCATTAGGACCGGCTGGGGAGTCACCCGTTCGATGCCATAGGAACGAAGATCTTGCAAGAAGAACTTCAGATTGTTTTCCCATTGCCCCAAGATGCCCCCTGTCGAATTGAATACGGTGCTGGAAGCACCACCCATGAGGCCAAAGAAGAACCGGACTCCCTTGATACCTATGGCGGAGTAGTTGTTCGGATCGTAAGGCGGGCTGCTTGGATTGTTGTTGAAAAGGGACTTCACGCATTCGCGAACCGTCCAATTGAAGTTGCGGCAACCCGGCAAGAGGATGCCCTGCGCAGGGCCAGGCCACTATTGCCCCGTCGGCGAGTTTGCGGCGCAATAATGATGGAACGGGATCCCCCCAAGGTTGATTTCCAAGGTCGTATTGCTAGACAGAATTATTGGCGCAAGGCTGCGGCCAGGCGGATAGGTCGAAGCGAAATAACCGGTCACGTCGACTTGTGCCGTCATGGCCGTCGTGACATCTGTCCGCATCCGGAAGGCTCCGTTCGGATCGGCAGACAGGATAGCACCGTTGCTACTAACCGGCGGGTTGGGTATCAAGCCACCCGGGGTTGGCTTGGTATTGAGATTCAGCAAGGACGCGACAGGCTGGGCACCCTGTGGCCAGACGGCCCAGAATCCCAGCGCCGTATTGGTTGGCCTTACTGTAACGTTGGTAGCGTATGCGGGCGCGACAGGCAGTCCACAATTCGATCCAGGCAAATTCACTATGCTCGCAGTGGTCGAGGGATTTACTGACGGAATGAGTCTGCAGGGGTTCACCGTTGTGAGGGTCATCCCTGGGCCGGACGGCGGGGCTCTGTCATGATCACATCAATCGATCCGCCACCCGCCCGGACAAGGGCTCCATTCGATTTGATGATTCCATCGAGGTCATTGAGTGTCGAAACCGGCGTTCTCACGGCACCTGTCGGATATACGGACATGTAGGTGAGGAACTTCTTTTCAACGGTGGGATTTGTGCCCACAACGATGGTCGTGGGGATCACCGTCAGGTTGAGATAGTATGCAACAATATTGCCCGGGATCGTGCCGCACGTGCCGCACCTAGAAATCGAGGCAAGGGTAGTGGTCGGGGCTGGTCGCTTGGCCCTGAGTTTCCAGGTATTCGTCCTCCACCGTTCGAAGGCAAGGCCTTGCCGGGCTCGTTGGTGTTGTAGTAGGCGGTCAACTCCGCGTTTGGCAGCCGAGTATCTACCAAACGGCACGACGGCGTTGGAACAAATACCATTCCGTCCGGGTCGCTAGAGAAGAATCCAGTAACGTCAATGACGCCATCGGTGGCTTGGTCTGCAAACACTCGTATTTTGCCAGTCGCATCAACTGGAACGATGGCGTTGTTCGAGGCTACGCCATAGATGGCACCCGCATAGAAGTAGTTTGTGGTTGTGGCAGTAGAAGGAAATAATGGACCATCGCCTTGATAGACAGTGACTCTCGTTGCGCCAGTCGAAGAACCCGCTGGGGCCACGACTGTGACGTTGGCAGCGATTGCTTTGGCAAAAGGCGGTATCGGGCAATTGGACGATGATAACGTCAACTGTCTCGATTTGGTGGCTGCCAACGAGCCAACAAACGGTGCTATGAACACTGGGTTGTAGTAGCTGCCGCCATTTGGTCCTGAACCCGGCTGGGAGAGGCTGACGCGCGTGTCCATGAGCCTGCATGGTTCCATTTATTTGAATCGGAGGTTGGATTCGAGAACCTGACTTTGTAATACTTTGCAAAAAAAACAGACGAATAAAAGGAAAACGTTTTTGTATTTCCAAGCATGCTTGAAGACCACTCCTTTCGCTCCCGCAAGTCAAGGGGCTTTTCCTTTGGTGTCTTTTCCTTTGGTTTCCGGAGCCATCGCATGCGGGGTCTTCTACCGTTACACTAGAGGTTCAACCTCATGCAAAAGTCCATTGCCCCGGCCAAGGCATTGCAAGGCTCGATCTCCTTGCCCGGCGACAAGTCCATCTCTCACCGCTATGCGATGATCTCCGCCATCGCCGACGGACCCACACGCATCAAGCGCTTTCCCGCCGGTGGCGACAATCAGTCCACTCTGCGTTGTATGGAACAGCTCGGCATTCAAGTCGAGCGCCTTCCAGAAGAAGTTGTCGTCCACGGCAAAGGACTCGACGGCCTCCGCGCCTCCACGTCCGATCTCGATTGCGGCAACTCCGGATCCACCATGCGAATGCTATCGGGCATTCTCGCGGCGCAGCCGTTTTCGACCACGATGTTCGGTGACGAATCGCTGTCGAGCCGCCCGATGGATCGCGTCATGAATCCGCTGTCGCAGATGGGCGCGAAGTTTTCCGCACGTGACGGACGCTTTCCTCCATTGCGTGTCGATGGCGGCAAGTTGACCGCCATGCGCTATGCACCGCCCATGGCGAGCGCACAGGTGAAGAGTTGCGTGCTGCTGGCGGGCTTGTATTGTGAGGGCGAAACTGTTGTCGAAGAGAAGATCCGCACGCGCGATCACACAGAAATCGCCTTGCGCGAATTCGGTGCGGACGTTACCTCTATCGGCAATACCATCACGCTGCAGGGACGTCCCAACCTCACCGGCAATCGCGAACTCACCGTGCCCGGCGATATTTCGTCCGCAGCCTTTTTTCTAGTTGCCGCGCTGCTGCTTCCCGGTTCGCAAATCACGATCTATGGCGTAGGACTCAACCCTACGCGCAGTGCGCTGCTCGACTTTCTCGCTTCCATCGGCGCGCAGGCCAAGATTCTCGACATGGGCCAAAGCTGCGGCGAAATCGTTGGCGATATCCAGATGAAGTACGCGCCGGTCAGAGGCGGCTTGCTCGAAGGCGCGATGACAGCGGCGTTGATTGACGAGATCCCTGTGTTGGCGGTGCTCGGCGCAGTGAGCGAAGAAGGGCTCACGGTGAAAGACGCCAAAGAACTGCGCGTCAAAGAGACCGACCGTATTGCGACTGTGGCGGAGAATATGAAGCGCATGGGCATCGAAATCGAGGTCGCGCCCGATGGCTTCCACATCCCCGGCAAGCAGAAGTTCAAAGCCGCGCAGTGCGATTCGTTCCACGATCACCGCATCGCGATGGCCTTTGCGATCGCTGGACTCGCAGCCGACGGACCCACGCTCATTGATCGAGCCGAGGCGGCCAGCGTGTCGTTTCCAGAGTTCTACGACACGATCGAACAGCTTTCTTCTTAAACCGATGGACAAAGATCTGGTGCTCGCGGGCTTGGCCCATGACTTGAACAACGTCTTGCAGACGGTGGCTCATGTTGCGGATATCCTGTCTACCGATCGCCAATGGTCCGCGGAATCCGATCTGCTCATTCGGTGTGTCGATCGCGGGCGGGCAATACTGGAGAGTCTGCAGGAAGAGCCTTCTGTTGTGGATCTGCATGAGGTTGCAAAGCGCGCGGCGCACGGCGCGGAACCACTCGCTGTCCGCATCGAGATCCCCCATGAACTCCAGTTTGTCGGCAAGCCTCTGGCGTTCGAGCGCGCCTTGCTCAATCTGCTGTGGAACAGCGCCCGCGCAGGTGCGAGCGAATGCCACATCGTTGCGGAAAAGCAAGACGGCAGCTACCGGATCGAGGTCGCGGACAACGGACCGGGCATTCCCGAAGCCGATCTTTCTAAAGTTTTCGCACCAGGATTTTCCACCACCGCCTCCACTGGCTTGGGCTTAAGAATCGTGGAATCGATTGTGCAGAACCATGGCGGCAACATTGCGGTATTCAACCGCGGAGGCGCATGCTTCCAGATTAGGATTCCCGCATGACGAAATACCTCTGCATTCACTCTCACTTCTATCAACCGCCACGCGAGAACCCTTGGCTGGAATCGATCGAAATGCAGGATTCCGCGTATCCATATCACGACTGGAACGCTCGTATCGACGCCGAATGCTACGCGCCGAATACGGCCGCGCGCATTCTCGATGACAAAGACCGCATCTTGCGCATTGTCAATAACTACGCGTGGATGAGCTTCAACGTGGGGCCGACGTTGTTGAGTTGGATGCAGATGCACTCGCCGGAATCGTACGCGTCGATCCTCAATGCAGATCGCGAAAGCCGCAAGCGCTTTTCGGGACACGGCAGTGCCATCGCGCAAGTCTACAACCACATGATTATGCCGCTGGCGAACCGCCGCGACAAAGAGACGCAGATCTTGTGGGGCATCGCCGATTTCGAACATCGCTTTGGACACAAGCCCGAAGGCATGTGGCTGGCGGAGACCGCCGTGGATATCGAGTCGCTCGACCTCATGGCGAAGCACGGAATTCGCTTTACGATTCTCAGCCCCTATCAGGCGAAGAGCGTTCGCAAGATGGGCACGCAAGGATGGCTGGACGCGCGGGGCGGCGGTGTGGATCCGCAGAAGCCGTATCGCGTCGCGTTGAACGAGGGCCGCTCGATCGCGGTGTTTTTTTACGATGGTCCGGTGTCGCAAGCGGTGGCCTTTGAGCGGTTGCTCGAAAACGGGGAGAGGTTCGCCAACCGTTTGTTGAATGCTTTTTCCACGACAAAGCAGGAACCGCAGCTTGTCCACATCGCGACCGATGGCGAGACCTACGGTCATCATCACAAGCATGGCGAGATGGCGCTGGCGTATGCGATGGAACACATCGCCCGCAACAAACTTGCCAAACTCACCAACTATGGCGAGTTTCTGGAACGGTTCCCGCCGCAGCACGATGCGGAAATCGTTGAGAATTCGGCCTGGAGTTGTTCGCATGGAGTCGGACGTTGGAATCGCGATTGCGGCTGCAGTAGCGGATCGCACTGGGGCTGGAATCAACAGTGGCGCGGGCCTCTGCGCGAGGCTTACGATTATTTGCGGGATGCGATCGAGCCCCAGTTCGAGAAGCTGGCGTGCAAGCTGGTAGAGGATCCGTGGGCGGCGCGCAATGCGTATGTGCGGGTGATGCTCGATCGTTCGCCAGAATCGCGAGAAGACTTTCTCGCCACACATTCGCGTGGAAAACTCACGTCGGCACAGCAATCTCAGTTGTGGATGCTACTCGAAATGCAGCGCCACCTCATGTTGATGTATACGAGTTGCGGTTGGTTCTTCGATGATCTTTCCGGCATCGAAACCACGCAGACGATGCAGTACGCAGGCCGGGCGCTGCAGTTGTTCGAAGATCTCACCGGCGCTTCGCCGACAACGGTTTCGGCGGAATTCGTAGCGCGCCTCGGCAAGGCGAGGAGCAATGTCGAAGAGCTGGGTTCTGGCGACGCAATCTACCTGAGTAACGTGCTCGCCTCGCGCGTGGATCTGCCGAAGCTTGCCGCGCATTACGCGATTAGCTCGTTGTTCGAAGCGTACGACGCGCGCGCCAAAATTTACTGCTTCACTTGTGACAGTGTGGAACGGCGCGATTCCAAAGCGGGGCGTCTGCGCGCGGCGACTGGCCGTGTGAAGCTGCGTTCGGAAATCACCGGTGAGGAAGGCGAGTACGCCTATGGAGTCGTCCATTTCGGCGATCACAATATCACCGGTGCGGTGACGCTGCTGTCGAACGAAGTCTGGTATCAAAAGGCGCAAGCCGCTGTGCATGCCGCCTTCGAGAGCGCGGATATCCCGGCGCTGATCCGCATGCTCGATCGAGAATGGGGTGGCGCGGATGCTTACACCTTGCGTTCGCTCTTTCGCGACGAGCAGCGCAGTATTTTGCGCAGCGTGTTGAAAGAGACCCTTGAGGAATCGGAAGGCGCGTTCCGGCGATTGTACGATCAGAATCTGCCGCTGATGCGCTTTCTCGGATCGCTGAAAACGCCGCAACCGCGCGTCTTTGAATCCACCGCCGCCACGGCGCTCAACACATTGTTGAAGCGTTCGTTGGCGACGGCGGTTCCTGATTCGGCAAAGATCGCGACGCTGCTCGAAGAGGCGAGGTCCGCACGCGTGGACCTCGATTTCACTACACTCGAATATCAACTGCGCAATCGCATCGATTCCGCCGCCCAGACGTTTGCCGCGCAACCCAAAAGTCTTGAGGCGCTCGATCAGTTTCTGAATTGGGTGCGCTTGCGTTCGGCGATGCCGTTCCGAGTGTATCCGTGGGCAGCGCAAAATCGCTGCTATGCGATCTTGCGCAGCCATTTTCCAAAGCAATTGAAGAAGGCGTTGGAGGGCGACGAGCCCGCAACCCGGTGGGTAAAGCGGTTTCGCGAACTCGCCACGGCGATCGGTGTATTTGTGGCGGAAGAATAAATGCCTCACGACAGCAATATTGCTTTGGCGATGCTGCTGGTGTTCGGTGGCGCGAAGTTGCTTGCCGAGATTTTTGAACGGTTGAAGATGCCGGGTATCGTTGGGGAGATTCTGGCGGGAATGTTGCTGGGACCCTCGGTACTCAACTGGGTGAAGTGGGATGGCACCCTCAGCGCGCTCGCCGAACTGGGCGTGATGTTTCTGCTGTTCCGCGTTGGCCTTGAGGTCAAAGCATCCGAACTGATGCGTGTTGGCAAGACGGCGGTGGGTGTGGCCATGCTCGGCGTGATCGTGCCTTTCGTGCTGGGCTGGGGCATTCTGCGTCTGTGGAACGAGAACAATGTGACAGCGTGCTTTGTCGGTTCCGCCATGGTGGCGACCAGCGTCGGCATCACCGCGCAGGTGCTCGCCGCCAAGGGTCTGCTGCAAAGCACATCGGCCAAGATCATTCTTGCGGCAGCGGTGATCGACGATATTCTGGGCTTGCTTGTTTTAGCCATTGTCAGCAGTGTCGCTAAGGGGGATGTGAATGTCGCGGGACTCGTCACCACCGCCGTGCTGGCGGTTGGCTTCACGCTGTTGATCGCGCGTTGGGGGACATCCGCCATGGGCCGCCTCATGCCGCGCATCGAGGCTACGTTAATGTCCGGGGAAGTGCAGTTCAATGTCGCGATGGTGTTGTTGTTCGCGCTAGCGTTAGGCGCGGGTTATGCTGGCGTGGCTGCAATCGTTGGCGCGTTTCTTGCGGGTATGGCAATCGCAGAGTCGGTGGATCATCGTGTGCACGATCTCGCGCATGGCGTGACGGAGTTGCTGGTTCCTTTCTTTCTCGCAGGACTCC
>Ga0163148_10005112_pt1 | contig 13278 bp, 9 predicted proteins | sample OliLakLV19MP7P2_FD_148606 | JGI IMG/M metagenome (GOLD analysis project Ga0163148, IMG submission 148606) | Freshwater microbial mat bacterial communities from Lake Vanda, McMurdo Dry Valleys, Antarctica- Oligotrophic Lake LV.19.MP7.P2 | ecosystem: Environmental > Aquatic > Freshwater > Lake >... | reverse complement strand
AATCGACCCCGCAACCGCCAACAACGCCAACCCAACCGAAGCAGGCTCCGGAACACTCCCCCGCAACCCCGCCGGCACCTGTGGAACCGGCCCGAGGTTCATTGACTCAAACTCCGCAAACCGCGCCCACAACGCCGGCGACCCGCGGGCTTCCCAGTAGATTTGCGGGGAGTCGAGCATGGCGATGTAGCGATATCCCAGCGGCGGCAGGGTGTTTACGCCACCGGCAAGACGCGTCACCGCCGCAACGAACAGTCGCGAGGCAACCAGTTAGCGTCAGCTAGCCATAGTTCGCCGAGTCACCGATTCAAAAAACGGGTAACTGTCTCCGGACGCCCGAGCCGTACCACCCTAAAACGGTGACTGTCCCGGACGCTCCAGTTAGCGTCACCTAGCCATAGTTCGCCGAGTCACGGAATTAAAAAACGGGTCACTGTCTCCGGACGACCTAGCCGTAACACCCTAAAAACGGTGACTGTCCCCGTTGCCAAAAAACGGGTGACTGTCTCCGGACGACCTAGCCTTAACACCCTAAAACGGTGACTGTCCCGGACGCTCCGTAATTGGCGATCAATTCAATCGTGCCGGCTTGCACGCTGCCCGAACTGCCGCTGCGCCAGAAGATGGTCGTGCCGACGCCGATGCTAGTGGCTTGGATACGCTGGATTTGGTTTTGGGTGGGAACGAGGAGCGTGCTCCAGTTATTGGGATTTTGCCACACGTTCAAGGTGCCCAACCAAGAATTCACCTGACCATGAACGTAATTCGGTCCCAAGATTAAACCGACAGCGAGCGCAAGTTTTCCCTTGCAAGAAATACGACGAGTGGTAAAACTTTCCATTAAATGATCCTCCTGAGAGTAATTAATATCCGACCTCTGTTCCCATCAGGAATTATCTCTCTCTTTGCTTTTGTATTTCAAGCATGTCTTTGGCCAGCGCCATGTTATGCACAGCCGAAATATGCCGCGATCCAGTTGGAAATTCCTGGTTCTCCGATCTTCTACGGATTCGGTGGAACGGGCGGCTTGTCGAGAGACGGAGCAGTTGCCGGCTACCGACGCATCTCGCCAGACCTTACCCTTCCCATTGATCAAGCCGTTGTATGGAACGACGCCGGCATCCACACCTTACTTCCCGTAAATGCATCATATGCCCAAGCGACTGCGTTCGGATTCGCCATGGGTGACAATCCTGTCGGCGGAATTAGTTTGAATCTAGGTGAATTGATTCGCCCAGTAATCTGGGAGCCATCGGGTCCACGATTTCTGGAGTCGCCAACTGGTTTTGGAGGCGCGCTTTCGGGAAGCAAAAACTATATAGCGGGTTGTACGCTTGGGGGCGGACTAGCGGCTAGTTATTGGGACGCAGCGGGCTTTCACGCGATTGGTGGTTTAATTGGTCGCGACAGCCAAGCATTTTCAATCAATAATGCCGGCTTTTATGTCGGTCCCTCTAATCACCCGACCCAAGGCCGCGCCGGCTTCATCGGCCAAAACGGCACTTCCAAGCTGCTCGTCCATCCGAACTTTCCCAACACACTCGCGTTCGATATCAACGATTCAAACTGGGTGGCCGGCGAGTATCGGCCGACTGACAGCCAGCGGGCTTTCGTGTGGCATGACGACACCTTCATCGACCTGGGCCTCTTCCCCGGCTACAACGCCGCCAAGGCCTACGCCATCAACAACGACAACACCCTCGTCGGCGGGGCTAGCGATTATGGCGGGGACGTGGAAAAGGCACTGGTGTGGTTTAACGGCGCGCTCACGCCGCAGGACTTGAACGAATTTGTGGACATCCCCGGCGCGACGCTGATCAACGGCCTGGACGTGAACAACGCCGGCCAAATCTTCGCCGAAGCCCGCCTCGACGCATCGGCGGGCGGGGGATACGCGTACTACGTCCTCACCCCGATCCCCGAACCCGCCGGCCTTGCCATCGCGTTTTTTGCGATCACAGGGTCGATGAATCGACCCCGCCGGGGCGGGTGAAAAATCGCGCCGGAATTTACTTGACTTTTCGGTATTTGTTATGGTATGGTGTTTTTGTTGGTTCCGCGTTTTTTTGGCGCGCGGGTGGTGATCTTTGACAAGTGCATACGGCCCAGGGCACACAAGATGCCAGTCAGGGGAGGCATCGGGAGTGGGGGGTCAGAAATCGGGGGTGCCGATCGAGGAGTATCGAGGAGTTTGGTGCTGTTTCCGTGCCGCAGGGTACTAAAAAGGTACCGATTAGGAACGGTTCGGAACCGGTTCGGAACCGGTTAGGAACCGCTTTTTTGGGACGCTGTTTGATGCAAGTTGTTGCCGCTGAATGCTTTACACTTTCCGGGCACCGGTTTTCATTTTTTTTGGTTTCCTATCAACCTGTACCGGATCGAGACTTTTTGTGAACTCATCCCCTTCGGTTGGAAAATGGAGTATGGGTCGCCTTACCTTGGTTCAGTCTAACAAACATGGACAGCCACGAACGCCCTAACGCCGATCGCGCGACGCGGTGCCGGCAAACCTGCTCCGGCCGACAATGTGCCTACGGCGGTCGGCTGGCGATTGACGATTGACGATCAAAGAAGGTCCGCGGACGGCGTCTCTTCCTCATCGTCAATCGTCAATCGATAAAGCTCAGGTTGTTCAGTTATTACTGACGCGAGATTACTTCGCCCGCGTGTAGTCGATCGTCATGTTCTCAAACATGTTGCCGCTCTCATCGGGGGACCAGAAGTGCATCGAAAATTCGTCGTTGCTCTTGATCTCGTAGGTGATTTTGTACGGCTGGTCCTTCTTGCCGGTCATCGGGTCATCCTGGCGGCCCTCAAACGTCAGCACCTTGCACGCGCCGTCGCACGTGCCTTCGGCCCTCATCATGCCGGTGCCCATGTTATCGATCCACGCCATGAAGTGCTTGCCGGAATTGTTGTCGTAGCCCATGCAGCCCATGCCTTCAAACATCTCTCCCATCATTGGGCCTTTGGCGGTGGTCATCAGGTATCGACCGCCCAGTGCCATCTCGCTGGTGGATTCGCCTTCGCTTTCCATCCACGGCGCCTCGGGGGTCATGCGAAACTTGTTGGTGTATTTGAAGGTTCCGGCCATCGCTTCCAGACCCTTGTGGTGCGCGCCGGGCGTCATGTACTTGCCCCAACGCTCCATCATCGCCGGATCCATCCCGCCGGCGGTGCCTTCGGCGGGTTTGGCGGCGTGATCGCCGTGGCCTGCCGCCGGCGCGGCCTTGTCATCCGACAGTGCCCAGGCGCCGATGGAACAAACTCCGGCCACGACGGCCGACGCAAAGAACGAAATACGTTTGGTCATGAGCATCTCCTTAAGAGGGTTACCCGAATTGGGAGCGCAAATGTACGCCGGTCGATGTGATCACGGCAAGAGAAAAGGCCCGCCGCGACAGGATTTGTTGGTTAAATTTCCAACAACACGGGTGCGTCATTGGGGGGTGCAAATTAGCGGTATCACTCCCGTGCCGCATCGCCAGCAACTTATGGCTGCGAAGTCGGCGGATCGTTACCGCTGCTGCCGTTGCACGTAAAACTGCCGCCGAACGCCAAGCCGGCACAGAGAATGAGTAAAATTGCGGTGCGCCGTTTCATGACGGAATCTCCAATAATCTCACCATTTCCCCCGCGGCCCGGGGTGGATCATTTTCCGGGCGGATAATCAGGGTATCGGCATGCGCGAGCGAGAACACATCAGCCGACCCCTTCCACTTCAACGGCGTGACCGCGCCGCCGGGGTTGCGGATCGCCGGCTGGTAAAACTCGCGCGGGCCGTTGGCCTCAACGGGTGCCGCCAGCGCCGCCGCCGTCCATTTTGGTTCTGCCGGCAGGCCGGTCAGCCGGCGGACCAGCCGTGCCGCCAGCCGCAAGGCGCAGACGTACGCCGCCAGCGGATTGCCCGGCAATCCGAAGGCAAACGTGCCGTCGGGATGCACGCCGAACACGAACGGCTTGCCGGGCCGGATGCGCACCTTGGTGATGCGCAGATCAAACCCCAGCGACTTGAGCGCCTGCGGCGCGAAATCATACTGACCCATGCTCATCCCGCCGCTGATAAAAATGATATCCTGCTTCATGCCGGCGCGAATGCTCGATTCCAGCCGGCGGCGGTCGTCGGGGGCATGCGATTCACCGGCGACATCGACTCCCAGATTCTTGAGCAGCGATGTGAGCAGGATGTTGTTGGCATTGCGAATTTTCTGAGGCGGCGGGCGCGATCGCACCGACACCAGTTCATCGCCCGTCGCCAGTACGAACGCCGTCGGCCGGCGGTAGACGTTTAAGCGCGCCACCCCCACCGTCGCCGCCGCCGCAAGTTGTGCCGGGCCCAGGACGGTTCCGCGCGACAACACCCGCGCGCCGGCGGGCAGTTCGGCGCCGCGGTGCTGCACGGCCTTGCCCGGCTGTGTCGTTTGCGTGAACAATACCGCCGCGCCATCGCGACGCGCGTACTCGATGGGAATGACGGCATCTGCGCCGGTTGGCAACATGGCGCCGGTCATGATCGCCATCGTCTCGCCGGCCTGGATATCGCGCGCCGGCCGCCGGCCTGCGGCAATCTCGCCGATGACCCGGAAAGGCGCTGCGATCGCTACGTCGGCGGCCGCGACGGCGAAACCGTCCATCAGGCTCTTTTCAAATGGCGGATAGTCGCGGTCGGCCAGAATGTCTTCAGCCAGCACATACCCCGCCGCCTCACCGAGCGCGACTTTCGCCAGCCGAGGCTCGACGGCGACGGCGTCAATCACCGCGCACGCCTGCTCAACGCTGATCAGATCAGATACATCCGGCTCGGCGGGCATGCGCTGACATCTCCTGAAGCCTGATTGTCAGTACGCCTGACGCGGCCTGCGGTCTAGGCACACCGTCTACGCATTGACCGCCGCCTCGGCGGTCATCGCCATCTTGGTTTGGCCCGACTTGTTCCGGGCGACCTGATCCTTTGCGGCGGCGACGACGGCTTCGATCGTGAACCCGAATTTTTTATTCAGCGCGCTCAGTGGGGCCGACGCGCCGAAGCTCTTCATGCCGACTGTTGCGCCGGCGGCACCGACGTAACGATGCCAGCCGAACACCCCCGCCGCCTCGACGCTGACGCGCGCGGTGGTGGTCGGCGGGAGGACGCTGTCTTTGTAGGCCTGATCCTGTTCTTCAAACAGTTCCCACGACGGCATCGAAACCGCCCGCGCCTTGATGCCTTCGGCTTTCAGTTTTTCATACGCATCGACGATCAAACCGAGTTCACTGCCGCTGGCCATGAGCAGCACATCGGGCTTGCCATCGGGCGCGGCGCAGGCGAGCGTGTACGCGCCTTTGGCAACATTGCTTGCGGGCGCAAACTTTGTTCGATCGAGCGTGGGCAAATTCTGGCGACTGAGGATGAGACACGCGGGATGATGGCGGAAGCCCATGACGGTCTTCCACGCCTCGGCCACTTCATTCGCGTCGCCGGGGCGCAGCACGATCAAACCCGGGATGGCGCGCAGGGCGGCAAGATGTTCGATCGGCTGGTGCGTGGGGCCATCTTCGCCGACGCCGATGCTGTCGTGCGTGAAGACATAGATGACCGGAATTTCCATGATGGCGGCCAGGCGAATCGTTGGCCGCGAAAAATCGCTGAACACGAAGAATCCGCTGCCGTACGGGCGAACCTTGGTGAGGGCCATGCCGTTGAGGCAGGCGCCCATCGCCAGCTCGCGCACGCCGAAGTGGAAGTTGCGGCCCTTCCAAGTCAGCGGCTTGGGGCCGTGTTCATCGACGAAGACGCCATCGGGGCCGAAATCGCCGAACGGATTGCCGTCCTTATCGCTGGCATCGCCCAACCGCGTGAGCGTCGACGGAGCAAGGTCTGCCGACCCGCCGAGCAGCCACGGTACGACTTTGGCCAGTTCGTTGAGCACTTTCTGGCTCGATTGCCGGCCGGCAAGCCCCTTCGGATCGGCGGGGAAAACCGGGACCGATTTTTCCCACCCGGCGGGCAATTGGCGCTTCTGAATCTGGATCATCTGCTCGGCGAGTTGCGGATTCTCTTTCTTGTACTTCTCATACATCGCCATCCAATCGGCCCGCGCTTTGACCGACCGCGCACCCATGCCGTTCTTAAAATGATCGTAAACGCCGGCGGGCACATGAAACTTTTCCTTCTCCGGCATGCCGTAGAATTTCTTGCACCCTTCAATTTCCGGCTCGCCCAGCGGCGAACCGTGGGCCTTGTGGCTGCCCTGCAATGTGGGCGCGCCATAAGCGATGAGTGAATCGACAATAATCAGCGTCGGCCGGCCGTTGGTGTTTTTGAAGCTATCGAAGGCGCGCTTGAGCATCGCAATATCATTGGCGTCGCCCACGCGAGTCACGTTCCAGCCGTAACTGATGAAGCGGGTGGCCACGTCTTCGCTGAACGACCATTCGGTGTTGCCTTCAATGCTGATCTTGTTGTTGTCGTAAATCCAGCAGAGGTTATCGAGCTTAAGATGCCCGGCGAGGCTGGCGGCTTCGCTGGCGGCGCCCTCCATCATGCAGCCGTCACCGCCGAGGGCGTAAACGTTAAAGTTGAATAGCTCGAACCCCGGCTTGTTGTACGTCCCGCCGAGCCACTTGCCCGCGATCGCCATGCCGACGCTGGTGGCGAAACCCTGGCCGAGCGGACCGGTGGTGGTTTCGATGCCGCTGGTCCAGCGGTATTCCGGGTGACCGGCGCAGCGGCTGTCCATCTGGCGGAACTTCTTGATATCGTCGAGCGTCACCGACGGATCGCCGGGCGTCTCATACTTATCATTCACCGCCTTCACGCCGGTCAGGTGCAGCATGGCGTAAATGAGCATGCTGGCGTGCCCCATCGAAAGCACGAATCGGTCGCGGTTGGGCCAGATGGGGTCGTTCGGATCGAACCGCAGATGATTCTGCCAAAGCTCATAAGCCACCGGCGCCATCGCCATCGGCGTGCCCGGATGCCCGCTGTTGGCCGCCTGCACGGCATCCATCGCCAGCCCGCGGATGGTATTGATCGAACGCATTTCCAGTGATTCGTTGGTCAGCATAATTGCTCCTGTTTCGGGCGAATCTGATCTTCTTAATTGTCAATCGTCAATCGTTATGCCCGGTAACGATTGACGATTGACGATTAACGTGCCATTGAATTCACACAATAATCAAAGGTATCTCAACGCTACCACAATATGTACCACCGCCAGCACCATCATCGCGAACGACAGCGGCACGTGGATCAACAGCCAGCCGTGCAGAAGGTGATGTAGCTTTTTCTGCCGGGCGATCTGCCGGCGTTCATCAACGATGCTTTGCAGATCGCCCAGATGTTCGTGCAGCTCCTTCGGCAATGCCAGCCGGACCGAGTCGAACGTGGCGGTCGCGGTCGTCAGGTTCATCAGCCGGCTGTTGCCGGCCAGTTTTTCCTGCAGGAACGGCTGAACATCGGTTGTGTAAAAATCTCTCAGCGCCTGCTGGCCCCGGCCCAGGGCGGTGGTGTGCGACAGGGTTGCAACCGCGCCGCCGGCGGGGACTGCATCGCGATTGAAGGCGTCTTCTTCCTGCTGCGCGCCGCAGTGCTCGACGATCCCCGCCGCTTCGGCCTGCAAGCCCGCCGTCACATGCTCGGCCTGCTCGTAGATGGTTTCCAGCGGCAGATCACGCAGCATTTTCGTGGGCACGATATTCTGCAGCACCACGCCAACAATTCCGCTGACCACAATGAACGTGAACAGCCACATCAGCCACCACGTTAACCCGTAGCTCGGCCCGAACCGCAGGCCGGCGTGGTAGAGAATAACCGGATAGGCGAGCAAGCCCAGCCACACGTGCCCCTGCATCCACCAATACGCCCGGCCGATGCGCATCGTGCGGACGCGCTTCTTAAACGACAGCAGCATGGCAAACGTAATGAACGCGGTGCCGACGATGCCATAAGTAATGCCCTGCCAACTGCTGCCCGTCGGCCCGTGCAGTTGCGCGCGGGCGTAGGGGAGATAAAGCGCCGTCGCGGCCACAAACAGCACGATCGTGATGATGATCCAGGGACGGGATTGGCGGTCTATCAACATTGCTTCAATTTCTCATTCAGCCGCGTTCATCCGCGGCTAAGTCGTCTTCTCCTGAACAGCCCGCGTACCGATCAACAGCTCATCGAAGAACGTTTGCCCGTCCACCCGGTGCGCCGCATCGTGCGGACAGGCATAAACGCACGCGGGGTCGGCGTCTTCATCAAGACACATATCGGTGCATAGATCGCACACCGCCGCCTTGCGCTGCTGGTGGGTTTCGCCGGTGGCCTGATCGACGTATTCCTTGCCGATCGGGTGCATGTTGATGTTGCCGTAAGGACACTGCTCGGCGCAGCGCCCGCAGCCGATGCAGTGGTCTTCGATGATGATTTCAAGATTGCCCTTTCGCCGGATCGAACCCACCGGGCAGCCCACCATGCACAGCGGATCGCGGCAGCTTCGGCAGCTTGTGGTGACGAGGTACTTATCAAACCGCAGCCCGTCGCGCACCAGCCGGGTGATGCCGTCGTGCGCCTCCGCGCACGCACGCACGCACTCATCACATCGCGTACACTTTTCCAGATCGAGAATCAGCAGCGACTGTGCGATATACAAACCCTGCTCGATGTACTGCGGCAGCGAAAGCGTTTTGGTTTGCGTGGCCCGTGCACGGTTTTCTGTCAAGCGTGCGTCGGTGATCGCCTGCAGTTGCGCCTTGATATCGGGGAAGAGGCGGATCATATCGTCGAAGTCGGCTTTATCGATCCGTACCACTTCCACATGATCCAGCGCCGTGCAATTCGCGGTTCGTACCCCGCCGGCGGTCATCAGGCCGATTTCGCCGAAATACTGGCTGCGCGACAGGTACGAAAGCACCATCGCCTGGCCGTCGGCGTAGCTTTCATAGACCTTCACGTGGCCCATGCGAATGAGATAAAACGCGTCGGCGGGATCGCCCTGTTTGACGATGGGCTGATTCGGCTCGAATGAAATGAGATTCACTCGATCGCGCAAGCGGTTAATGAATGTATCGGGAAGGTCTTGAAAAATCGGTACGCTGCGCAGGTGGTTAGCCAGTGCTCGCTCGCGATACTTGCGCTCCATGTCGGCGCGAAATTCGCGCGTCTTGCGGAGCATATCAAGGACGTTGCGCAGCATCTCGACGATGATGACATCGTCGCTGGCGGCGCGAACCGTGGCACTGCGCGGCTGGAAGTTAAGGCACGCCGCTTCGCCGATCAGCTCGCCGGCGCCGACCGTAGCCAGCAGTTTGCCGTAATCTAGATCCACGCCCGACGTATCGATCGGAATGCTCCTACTGGCGCGCTCTTCCTGTCGTTTGTCCTGATCCTTGCTGAACAGCGCCGAGGTCATGCGTTTGAAGAAACCGCCGCCTTCGGTTTTGGTGCGGATGTGGCCGAGGTCGACGTCGATGTAGATGTCGACTTCGCCGGAATCAATGTAGAACGCCGTCGAGCCGAATTCGCCCTGGCTGCAGATGATCTCGCCCTTCTTATACATCTTCACCCAGACGGCACCTTCGCTGCGTTTGAGAAAGGCGGGGCTGATGCGTTTGAACATCGGCCCGAGATTCGGCAGATTGCGAAGCTCATCCACCCCCAGCGGCGTGACGTTTTTGGGTGGCGTGGGCGCGGTTCCGCCGGCGTAGGTGATGGCGCCGGTCGGGCAGGCCACCATGCATTCGCCGCAGTTCACGCAACTGCTCTGACCCATCGGCTTGTTGTTGTCGAAGCTGATGGAACTCCCGTACCCCTTGCCCATGCGGCCGATGACGTTGTTTTCGACCGCAGCGCAGGCGCGCACGCAACGGTCACACACGATGCATGCGCTGTGGTCGATGGCGATCGACGGGTTGGAGAAATCCGTCCCCTTGCTGTACGCCCGCGGTGTGTAAATGGGCTTGGCGATGCCCATTTGCTCCGCGTACAGCTCCAGCTCGCAATCATGAAACTCGCGATGCCGCGCGCACGGCTGCGGGTGCTCGGCCAGCAGCAGTTCGATGATCGTCTTGCGCGTCTCGCCGATGTCGACGCCGTTCTTGGCTTTTCCCGTCGTCTTGACTTCCATCCCCTGAGCAATCTCACGGCAGCACGCCGCCACAAACACGCGATCGGGCCGGCCGTTCATGCTGGCTTCGACGGCGCACACCCGACACACGCCGGCCTGCGGGATGGGCGTGCCGTCGATGTTCAATTGATCGCGGTGGCACAGCACGGGGATATCGATGCCGACCGACTTGGCGGCATCGTAAATCGTCTGCGGCACGTCCACTTCAATGAGGCGTTCCTTATCCCCGTCAACCACCGACCGCGTGACGCGCTTGGTGGCGGGCACGGTAAAATCTTTACCGTCGATTTTCAGGGTGATGTTGTTGGCTGTGGTCATCGGTTCTTTTTGTCCGCATTCTGTTGTCCGCAGATTAACGCAGATTAACGCAGATTTTTCATGCGCTGCTAAGGACGATCCGCTCGTACTCCAAGCTGAAACTGCCGAAGTTGAATAGGATCGCTACTTCAAATCGGGTGGCTCGAAGGTAGTTGATCACTTGCGCACGGTCGATGCCCGTAATCTGCTTAAGCGCTTTCACTTCAACAATTAGATCGCCATAACAGACGAAATCGGCTCGGTAAAAGCTCTTCAGTCGCTCACCTTTGTAAAACACAGGCAACTCGACCTCGCGCACAGTTGGGATTCCACGCCGACGAAATTCGATCTCCAATGCGTCCTTGTAGACTCCCTCCAGGAACCCGTGCTTCAATTCAGAATGAACGTCCATGCCCGCGCCAATAATCGCGTAGGTCTTCGGATCTCGAATTTGTCCCTCAGGAATACTCATTTATTTTCTTCTTAATGATCTGCGTTAATCTGCGTCAATCTGCGGATCAACTCTTCGCGACGGCTGCAGCAACCGTTACACCTTCCGACTCGTTTGATTCGCTCCAGCTCGTCACCTGCGCGCCGGCCTTGGCGGTGGTTCGGCGTTTTAGGTACGCATCGATTTCGCCTTTCCATTTCTTGATGACGCTGGATATCGGGTTGGCCACCACTTGCCCGAGGCCGCAGATGCTCGCGTAGCTCATGGCGTCGCTTAATCGGGCGATTTCGGCCAGGTCGTTATCTTTGGCGGTGCCTTCGATGATCCCCGTGATGATGTCGACCATCTTCTGGCTGCCCACGCGGCACGGGACGCATTTGCCGCAGCTTTCGTTGCGATAGAATTTGGTCATGTTCAGCGCGAAATCGACCATATCCGTGCCTTCGGCCAGTACGATGATGGCCGCCGAGCCGACGGTGGTGCCGAGCCGGGCGATGGCGTTGGCGGGGCCGTCTTTGCCCCAGGCGGGGAAATCCATGGGCACATCAACTTCGTCGGCAGTGAGGAAGGGAAAACTCGGCCCGCTCGGGCAGACTGCTTTGAGTTTCTTGCCCGCCGCCATTCCGCCGCAGAGGTCGATCGCTTCGCGGTAGGTCGTTCCCATTGATACTTCGAACACGCCGGGGTTTTTCACATCCCCGCCGACGCCGATCCACTTCAAACCCTGCGCGCCGTTCTTGCCCTGGGCCACAAACCACTCCGCCCCTTTGGAAAGGATGACCGGAACGTAGATAAACGTTTCGACGTTGTTGATGATCGTCGGCTTGCCCCAAAGCCCGTTGAACGCCGGCGCGGCCTTGGTCAGGCCCAGATCAACCGGCTTATTGCGCGGCTGGCCGCGCTTGCCTTCGATCGCTTCGAGCAGGGCCGTCTCTTCGCCCTGCACATAGCCGCCGGGGGAGACGAACACTTCGAGATGAAACGCCTTGCCGCCGCCGAAGATGTTGTCGCCCAGTGCGCCCAACGACTTGGCCCGTTCGATTTCCTGCTCGACGATCTCCACCTGCTCATGATATTCGTGGCGGATATAGACGTAGCCACGCGTCGCGCCGACCGTCACGCCGGCGATGGTCATCGCCTCGACCAATAGATGCGCGAGATTTTTAAGCAGTTCGCGGTCTTTGATCGTGCCGACTTCGCTCTCGTCGGCGTTGCAGACGATGTATTTCTGGTCGGCATTCACGCCGCGCACACTCGACCACTTGATGTGCGTGCCGAACCCCCCGCCGCCCATTCCGCGGAGGTTGGCGGCCTTGAGCTTATCGATAACAATCTGTTCAAACCCTTCCTGGCCGACCAGCCCCTTGAGCATGGAATAATGCTCGCCCGGTGAAGCGTATGGATCGCTACGGAACGGCGGCTTGGCCGCGGCACTGAAATGTTGATGTTCGACATCCTCCCCAGCGATGGCGCGGCGGGCCAGCTCGCTCATGTCAGCGGCATCGCGTGGGGCGTGGGAATCGCCGTGATCGCACGAATGGGGGTGATCGTTAAGGAGAATCGCCGGCGCGCGGTCGCACTGCCCCAGGCATGAACAATGCTTCACTTCCACCGTCTTATCCACCCCGGCAAGATCGCGCATTTTTTTAAGCAGCGCCGGTGCGCCCTTCACATGGCACGGCGCATCCCCACACACCGCAATGCTCACCCGCGGCGGCGGGGATAACCGGTATAGCGGGTAGAAACTGGCTACCCCGTGCAGTTCATGCACCGGCTTGTTGATCCGCGCGGCAAGCGCGTACAGTTCCTTCTCGGGGAGGTAGCCGTATCGCTTCTGAATGGCGTTAAGTTCGGCGATGACCATTCCGCAAGTGCTCCCCGCGCGTGGCGGTTTTGCCCGTTTGTTGCCCGTTACGATCCACAACACCGGCGCGAGTGTTTCAAAAAAGAAATGCCTGACTCGCTCCGGCCAACGGGCATTAGGCTATCCGCGCGCGCTGCAAATTCAAAGAGTCCTTCGGTTAATGCGCCAGCGCCCGCCGGAGCACGTGCGTTTTGTTCATCGCACCAGTGAGATGCCCACTCTGAAATTGGTATCGCCATCGTTGTACCCCAGCAGGCTCTCGCCGTAGCCGGTGAACAGTTGGCCGTGCAGGTAGACGTCGATGCTGTCGAACAGCGCTTTGCGGATCGGGTAGGACACATCGATTTGCAGACTGCCTTTATCAAAGTCGCTCCCGATGCGGCCGACAGCGGCGACTTGCAATCCATCGCCTTTGCCGGCGACGATCTTCAGATCGCCGTACCCGCGGAACTCTTCGATGTCGTCGTTGTCATCCAGCGATCCAATATACGTCCACACGCGCGGGCCGACGCTGACGAACCAACTATCTCGCTCGCCGAACGTGACGACCGGTCGAACATAGACGATGTTGAGAC
>Ga0163148_10005111_pt1 | contig 13279 bp, 13 predicted proteins | sample OliLakLV19MP7P2_FD_148606 | JGI IMG/M metagenome (GOLD analysis project Ga0163148, IMG submission 148606) | Freshwater microbial mat bacterial communities from Lake Vanda, McMurdo Dry Valleys, Antarctica- Oligotrophic Lake LV.19.MP7.P2 | ecosystem: Environmental > Aquatic > Freshwater > Lake >... | reverse complement strand
GAACTGACCTTTCTGCACGAGCAGTACCAGCAGACGTGGGCACAAGAGATGAAAGCGCTGCTGCTCAAGGCGAAAGCGGCGGTTGCGGCGGCACGCCAAGGCGGTGCGCAGGCGCTCGACGACGCGCTCGCCGCGTCTCTCACCACCGACTACCAGACCCTCGTTGAGGCCGGCTTCGCCGCCCATCCCCCGCCCGAGACTCGACCGGGCAAACGACGCGTCGCTGAAACTCCCCCACGCCAACTGCTCAAGCGGCTCGACCGTGACCGCCATGCTGTGCTTCACTTCATGCGCAACTTTGCCGTTCCCTTTGACAACAATCTAGCGGAACGCGACCTGCGCATGATGAAGGTTAAGCAGAAGGTGTCAGGCTGTTTTCGCACTTTGCAAGGCGCGGCGCTGTTCTGTTCCGTACGCAGCTATCTTTCCACCGCACGCAAGCATGGACTCTCCATGTTTTCCGCCCTCGTCGATGCTTTTTCCGGTACCCCTTTCACGCCAACTGTCCGTTACCCCTGAGCAGTTACCCTCGGTGATGAAATTAATTCTATGATATGTAACGTGATTACAACGTGTTGAGCCAGATTTCAGCTTGCTGGCGGATGCTTAAGCACCCGTGTGCGCGTTCATAAGCAGTTTGCCGGATATGATCCAGTTCGTCCGACGGAGATTTCAATAGTTTCTCTAATGTCGCGGCTAATCGCTCAATATCCCCTTCTGGCACAATGATTCCAGCTTCGCCAATCAATTCAGGGATCGCTCCACTACTGCTACCAACAACAATTTTTCTGCACGCCATGGCTTCAGGCACAACTCGTCCATATTGCTCAATCCAACGGGGTGTTGATACCGAGGGTAGCACTACTACATCAGCAGCGTTGATATAGGTCGGGATTTCATCGTGATGGGCTTCAAAGAACACTGTTCTATCTTTGATGCCATATTCCTCAAGAAGTTGTGCGACCTGTGCTTCATAAGGAGAACGATACTCCGAAAAAGAGTCGATAAGGAATTGCCATTCGAGATGCTTCAATTTGCTTAAAGCTGCAATGAGTTTGTCGACTCCTTTTTCAGGAACGAGGCGACCAAAATAAGCAAATGTTAGTTTTGTCAATCCCAATCTATCACGTGTGGTGCGAACCACATCGGGCGGTTGTAAATTAAACAGAAGTGGGTCAAATCCCAGCGGGATCTGTGTGATAGGTCCGCGATAGCCTAGAAATTTTACAGCATATGTACCTGCTTTAGAAACAGTGAAAATGTGGTCGATGCGATGTCGATTAAAGATAACAAACGACCAGATGAGCACGCCACCGACCCCTGTTCGGAAATCTCTGGAACGAAGAGCATTCCATGCTTCCTTCAAGAAACTGCGACGCATATTCTCTACACTCACCAACCAAATTTGCGTTGCTCGATCTATATCATTCAAGATGCTGAACGTAAGCAAGGATGCTATGTCCGTTTCAGAAATAACATGTGTAGGTCGAAAATCTTTAATGATTGCCTTCAAGCCCGGAGCACGCATCAAGCGGTCATGGGGACCGCTACTTGGGAGAAAGGTAACCGGAAATGGGTCGAGGGTCGTCGGATCTGGCACACCCGGAATATCAGGGTGCAACGGTACTACAAGATGAATACTAATATCATCATTAACCATTAACCGATACACGCTGCGGTTGACTGCCCGAACACAAGAATGCGAAATGACTAGAATACGTTTTTCTTTTGATGGGGTATGCATTTACACTTTTACCCGCTCTAGCAGATGAAAAATATTGAGTGCCTCTTCTAAAAATCTATCGTGGAAAGTATGTTCTGGCAGTATTGTTCGCAGCTGAGCGTTTGATATGGAAAATTCTAGTGGTGGGGCGCTCGTGTCACTGGAATTAGTATAAATAGGTGCGTAAATGCCACTATATTCTTCATAAGCAGTTTGGACTACTTTAGCAATCTCCAAAATGCTCCATGTGTGATCGCGGCTGAGGTTAAGGGGGGCATTTATTGGTTGGCGCAGATCAAGTAAATTCAGCATAACACGGCACAAATCATTCTTCCACAGAAAGTCGCGCCTTGCCAGCCCGTTCGACTGCAAAGTAATCACTTGAGACGTGTAGGCAGCACGTGCGAGGTCATTAAGTACAAGATACCACTTCGTCGAATCAGAGTAATACGGCACACCATAAATATTAGATAGTCGTAGAATAGTATATTCTATCCCTTTGGTAAGAAAATATCTGACTATATACTGCTCGGCAAAGTAATGTGTTAAAGCATAATCGGTGCGAGGAGCTGGGGTAGTTTTCTCATTAATAGTTTCTTGTAGGCGTCCGTAAACATGAAATGTCGAAAAATACAGGAAATGAACTGGGGGTGGCAAATATTCTAATAGGTTGCGCGTTCCCCATGCATTCGTAAGCAATGCATCATAGGGGCGATTCTCATTCATACTAGCCAGATGCAGCACACTCTCGAATTGACGATTATCTAATACGCGTTTACAAGCTTCTTCGTTAGTAAGGTCGCATTCAAGCAGTTCAACGCGCTGTTCAATCGGGTACCTTCTCGAACGCCGCGTGAGAACTGTTACGGCATAACCAGCCGATATACACGCATCAATACACCATAGTCCGAGATAACCGAGACCACCGGTAATAAGGATATTATGCCCAGACATAGCTACTGAATCGGGAATCACCTAGCGGAACGTTAATTTGCTCTTTTGGATCGTGGGGCAAGCTAGCAATATTAATAAGAATATTTTCAGGCTCACCTAATCCTTGAAAAGCCATCCATAACCCTGGCAGGATCGTCAGACGGGCATAATTTTCCGCATGTAAATCTACCTGATAATAACGATTGGGGACATCAGATAATGTTCCTAACTCACACACGACGAAGCGAATTTTCCCAACCACTACGACGAGATTCAGTGTCATCTGCAAATGCTGCTTCCATCCTTTAATTTTGCCAAGTTTTACAGTCGAAAAGTATGCTTCCCCAAAGCCTACAAAACCCTCATCAGAATACTTGAGGCAGTGGTAAATGTTGCCGAATTCACCCTCTATTCTGCGCAACGGCGTCAATAGCACTCCCTGCATCACTTCGTCCATATTCGCCCCCTCCGCACTGCCTCGTGAACATATTCGTCAATTTGATGCATTGTCAAGTCGAATAGCCCATCAGAGCCCAGTGTATGATAATGGCGATACCATTCTGCGGTCACTCGAGCAAGCGACGGGAATTCGAGCGTTGGAGACCAATTTAGCTTGACTAAGGCTTTATCGCAGTTCAATTTGAGCTGACCAGCTTCATGAAAATTACCTTCCGCACGGGTAAACGGGGGCATATTGCCTAAATCCCAGTGACACGCCAATTCTTTTAGTAAAAGCTCGACTGAGACATTCTGATCGGCACGCGGACCAAAATTATACGACTCACCGCTCAATTCAGAATGTAGTGTTAGTAGGGAACCAAGATGCAGATATCCGCTGAGTGCCTCCAGCACATGCTGCCATGGGCGGGTGGACTGTGGGGAACGAATGATTACGGGTGTATATTGTGACCATGCACGGAAACAATCAGGTATGATACGGTTTTCCGCCCAATCTCCCCCGCCAATTACATTCCCCGCTCGACAGGATGCGATCCGTATTTTATCCACCTGATCTTTGAAAAAGGAGTAATAATAGCTACGAATAGCTAATTCCGCAGCACCTTTTGAGCCACTATATGGGTCTTTGCCGCCGAGACGATCACTCTCGCGGTAGCCCCATTCCCACTCGACATTGTCATAACACTTGTCACTTGTAATGAGAAGTACTGTACAGGCAAAGTTTGCCTGACGGATGCTTTCCAGCACATGAACAGTGCCCATTACATTCGTTGCAAAGGTATCCACGGGATTCGAATATGAACGTCCAACCAATGATTGCGCTGCCAGGTGAAAGACAAAATCCGGTTGGACTCGCTCGATTGTGGAACTGAGTGTGGGTAGATCACGCACATCTCCATAAATCTGATCAAGGTGCTCCTCTAGCTTTAGGGTCTCATAATTGGAAGGTTGAGACGGAATATCGATTGAGAAGCCAGTAACCCTCGCCCCCAGAGAAATCAACCATGCTGATAGCCAACTCCCCTTGAAACCTGTGTTGCCTGTAATGAAAACGCGCTTGCCATTGTAGACGTTCTGGAACATATCTAATCAAAGACCTTCCACTTAGCTTGTCCAGCCTCCCACAAGTAGTTAAGCTGTTCCTTATCACGTAATGTGTCCATTGGTTTCCAAAACCCCGAATGTTTGAAGCTCATGAGTTGCCCAGCAGTTGCCAATCTTTCAAGCGGTGCTTGTTCAAACACAGTAGTATCATCAGCAATATAATCAAGCACTTGCGGTTCGCAAACGAAGAAACCGCCGTTGACCCAAGTCCCATCGCCTGTGGGCTTTTCGTTGAATTGTAACACTTGACTATCCTGTGCGATTTCCATAGCCCCAAAACGTCCCTCGGGCTGTACCGCCGTTACCGTAGCAAATTTACCATGTAAACAATGAAAATCGAGTAACGCCTTTATATCCACGTCAGCAACACCATCCCCATACGTTAGCATAAAACGTTCGTCGTTGATGTAATAAGCAGCCTGTTTTAACCGTCCCCCTGTCATTGTATGCTGTCCAGTATCGAGGATAGTTACGCGCCAAGGTTCAGTCCGGCTATTGTGAAACGAGATTGTGTTTCCAGCTATATCGAAGGTGACATCATTTTGATGGAGGAAGTAGTTTGAAAAATACTCTTTAATATAATAACTCTTATATCCCCCTAGAATAACAAAATCATTGAATCCATAATGTGAATAGATTTTCATAATGTGCCACAGAATGGGGCGTCCACCAATTTCCACCATTGGTTTTGGGCGAATATCTGTCTCTTCGCTTAAACGCGTTCCAAACCCACCTGCCAGTATCAGCACCTTCATAGCTCAAACCCTTCCACGCTATGGGTCATTAGCTCAATTGTAACTACTCAGGGGAGCATAGCCAACTAGAAAGAAATGGGCAGGGCATCCACCGTCATGATACAGCCTTTGATGAATAGAAGTTTGAGCAATTCTGGGAGAACAGTAATTTCATTAGACTTGCTATCAACTTTGCGCTGTGCCACCGAAAAAGGATGCTCCGGCCCCGCACCTAAACCACTGCTGAAACGCCTCAGTATTCACCCAGCGAAACACTGGGCTGAAGGTATCAAGGGACGGAATGCCCGCTGATAGTATCAAATACTGCTTGAGCAATTCCACTTTTGCGTTACTGACAGCTTCAACTTCGCTCCAGCTCAGCTCCAGACAATACCGCACACACTATGATGAGCAAGATTTCTACCAACACATAGTCACATCTCACCTGTACATGCGCGTCGTCTATATCCTCAAAACTCGCAAATGGTTGCTGATTCATCGCTTACCCTTTTTAGTCAGCGATTATCCACCCCTTTGTTTTAATGCGATAGCCCTGGAGACTCTGTAGAAGAATCTGTACGAGGGCAAATTCACTGTAGGAAATACAAGTTGTTATTTGACGCATTCAATCCCTAGCTGATTTTCCCAACGCCCCTGATCCTCTACATCGAGAAAAAAAATATCCGACGAATCATGATACTGTGCCCTTCGGATTTGATGAAAACCCACTTTTTCTAGTTCTTTCACCAGCGATTTGTAGTCCCACATCCAAAGATGGTGTGAATTACCAAAGAGAGTGCGCATCAACCCTTCAACTCCTTGAGTCCGCGTAGAATAACCGAGAAGAGTACTTTGCATGAAAATATGTGCTGCTTCAGGGTCTACAGACTCAACATATGTACGAGCCAATTGTTCAAGATCTGGAACAACAAGGCGGAAAATACCATCTTCTACTAAATACTTATAAACGTTTGCTATTGCTTGGCGGAAATCAACAAGTGCTAAATGTTCCAATACATGTGAGCAATACATTGCTTTAACAGAGTTTAAGGATATTGGCAATCCACTGGTAATGTCACCATATTCGACATTTTTTGGCCACTGTGGGAAACGCTTTGATCGAAACAAACGTCCAACTACTACTGCATTTTGCAGACGTAAAGTAGGACTGTTGTCAAAATTTCGCCAACTTGGGGGCGCACATAAACCACAACCAAATTGAACATAATTAGAGTTCATTACGTACGCATCCTTTGATCAAGTCGAATTATCTACGTTTTATCTATCTTAACGTGAGTTATCGATAAGATGGTATGCCTTTCAAAGGAGTGTTATCCTCCACAATACCCGTATGGAAAAGGCATCCGACCATGAACCTACCGGAATTATTCTGCAGTCGATGATTTCTGGCAAGTTAAACCTCGCCACACCTTGGAGTAACGGACAACCCGAAGGGCAGGTCAACCGACTTAAATTTCTGAAACGACAAATGTATGGACGTGCCAATTTCGATTTGCTTCGCCTATGTGTACTTCCCTAGCTTCACACAAGGTGCGGTTCACCCCAAAGTGGGTAAGGTCACCACTGGCACCCACGATTAATAGTTTATCATCAGCGCAAGCGGAAAATTCGCGAGAGTGCCAAATGCTTGATCATCTCACGTTCTATCGGGGTTAACCACACATTCCACGTCAGAGTCATATAAATACATAATATTATTAAGTAAATTGACACGCCTACCATTACACTTTCATGTAGAAATGCTCCTATACTACATCCTACAAGTAGGATTATATGAGTAGGTAAGCCACGCACTACCACTGCGTTTAAGACAACTGAACGTCTTAAGTGTACCCATCCGCCGACGCATGATAACATCAAAACAGAATTGACAATTTGACCCAAAACGAATGCTATAGCCAAGCCTTGCACCGAATAAAGCGGTGTTAGCAATAAGCCAAATACTGCTGTAATTGCCGTTGAAATCACTTCAACGCGCAATATCTGATTTGGGTGGTTCGTTGCAAGTCCAAACGTGCGTGCAATTAGCGCAAAAATCTGAATCGCAAGATACACAGCAAGAATCGTGTTCAAGAAACCGTCACCATGTACTTCCCCACCTGTCCAGAGATGTAGCACCGTAATACCGAAAAATGTGATCCCCATCGCCAAGATGCTACCAATAGCACCTAAAGCCTTCGATGTAAAAAGATACCACTGACCGAGCGCGCCTGTATTATCCGCCTTTATTGCAGTTATTTCAGGCCACAGTACGTTCAATCCTTGATTGACGATAATACGTACTAGGTTGGTCAATGTGATAGTTGTAAAATACAGAGTAACTGCTTGGCTACCCGCTGCCGAAGCCAGAATGAGGTTGACACCGGATGTCATAATAAGCGACACCGACGAAATACCTAAAAACATCAGGCTCGATGGCACAAGATTGAACGAGTCCTTCCATGTCCCCAGTCGAAAAGAAATTTTGAATGGAATACGCCGTACAATATCACGTATTTCAATGACTGCTAACACAGCAATCAGGCTAATCATCAGGATTGAAGAAATAACAGGTAAACCACCCAAGAGGGCAACTATCATCGGTATGCTCAGGAAAATAACTCGCTCTACCAATGCATAGGCAAGTTGCCGTGGCAACTGCTGGCTGGCGCGTAGCGGTGTGAACAACAAGCCCCCGAAAATACTATAAGCAATTAGACTGCCTTCCAGCAGCACAATTATCCGAGCATTTACCTCAGATAAGTTTTCAATATTAAGTTCCTCAATAAAATTGGACTGTGTAGCAATTAAAATCGTGCCTATGAGCACTAAACCGCTGAGCAGTAGATAGAGACGAAGTGCACTCGATAAAATGCGGTTGCCCTTTTCGATTTGATGATTTACATAACACTCAATCAGCAAATTACCAACGTATGTTTGTACACCCAAGCCAAACAACACAAACACACTTGTCAGGCTGGTTAATGTCACCCATTCGCCATAAACTTCCGAACCCCAATTCGCTAACAAGATCGGAACAGAGACAATTTGACCAATGAAAGTAATGATGACAATCGCCGTCGAGATGCCAAAACCAGCAATAGCACGACGTATCATAACAAGTATGCGACAAGCTTCGAGAAAAATACTCCTCGTTGCCGTAGATATGCACGTCCTTTATCGTGGTCGTGCCAGTTTCGATGACGAATACTATTCAGATAATCAAATGTAAGTGAGCGGTCGATTTCCCACTCACGCGCCAATTTACGTGCACAATATTCGATGCCATGAAAAGTAATTTTCAAGTGCTTGCGGTGAATACGAATGACCTGATCTCCGATCTCCCAGTTGAAGCCGGCATACGGGTGATTGGGTTCGCGTCCCCGCACAAATAGTAACAACTCATTCACATAGCCGACATCTCCAACTGCGCACAGTCGCATCCACATATCGATATCGCTGCACGCACCGAATTCCGGGTCGAATAAGCGAACTTGCTCAAGCCCTGAGCGGCGGATCATACTTAATGCGGTAACCGGACTAGCTAGACGCCTCAACATCAACCGACGCCAAGCACGCCCATCTGTAACTTCGGGATAATTCATGACAAAATAGGCATGTGGAAGCGGATTACCTTCATGATCGCAACCCTGCCTTCCTGGATGCACAAATACAACTGACGAGTGTCGTTCCATAACATCGGCCATCTTTTCTGAAAGCATCGGCATGTAGATATCATGGTCGTGGCAAATCTGGATGTATTTGCCGCGAGACAAACCGATCCCTTCGTTGATGACAGTGTTAATGCCACCCTTGACTGCGGGTCGATGGTAAAGTACGCGTGCATCGCTTTGCGCAAGCGCTTGTGCGACATAAGGCGTATCATCAGTGGATTGATCATCGCTGATGATCAATTCCAAATTGTGTACCGTTTGTGCCAATACCATCTGCGCAGATTGTGCCATCAACTCCGAACGGTTGTATGTCGGCATAATCACGCTGACAAGCGGTTGTGGCTCAATCATTGGATCAACAGGATTTAACAAGGGAGCCGTCACTGCTTATGATCTCCAATTTATTGGCTGTCGCTTTGCATTGCCTCAAGATGCAGTGCTGCATCCTCCTCTAGGCTGAACACTGGAATAGATATCGCAGCTAGTGGCACAGGGTCAAGATACATATCAACTAGTCGTGGTAGCGTACTTTCAATCTGCTCTACCGCCTCAACCAGATCAGGATTTACTCTTAAGGCGTGTGCCCATACACGCCCCACTTCCCAAAAGCTTAACCTTTCACGAGTACCAACCGCCACCAATCCGCGCGTCCCACGCTTAAGTAGGTGCTCTATCGTGAGGGCAAGCGTAGTAGTCGATATGGGATTTAGAAACTCAGTCGTTAGCAATTTTACTGAGCTTCCGTGCATCAGAGAGTCCCATGCCCAATGACTATGATCATACAGTTTGGCGCGAATGGTGAGATCGGCGAAGGCTTCGCTTGCACGCTTCGTCCATGCATATTCATTGACTGGTTTTAGCGCATAATCGCTGCTAATTTGCACGAAGAAGGCTCCAATACGTTGGCAAGCCTCTGCCAGATTACGCACACCGATGACATTGACAGCCCACGCGAGCTGTTGTTCTTGTTCGCAACGCTTCATATCAGTTAATGCAGCGCAGTTGACCACAACGACGGGACGTAGTTGGTTGATGGTATCAAGTACACGGGATCTATCGGTGATGTCAAAAACGGCACGCCCTACTCGCAATGCTTGTGGCCACCGTTGGGCAATTGCGTTTGCCAACCGTCCTGGATAGCCCACGATTAACACCTTCTCCCACCCGTGAACCTCAAGTTGGGTCAAAGGATTTCAGCGAGCCGTATATTTGGAAGTGGTATGATAAAACGCCCACCGCTCCTGATAAATTCGCCCTCTTTGCCTATAATTTCGCGCTCGTAATTCCATGCTGTCATAATGGCATAATGGGGAAAGTCTGCTTTGAACACATCTGGTTTAACAATAGGTATCCACACTCCTGGTACCATTTTCCCATGACGCAAAGGTGACATATCCACAACGTATTCGATCAACGATGGTCCTAGGTTGCAGAAATTCAGCAGAATAGTGCTTCTGCCCGCCGCCCCATAAGCAACAATACGTTTGCCACCTTGGTGCAAATCGGTCACAAGTTGCTGCAGAGTGATCCGACGCTCTTCTACTCTTTGCACAAATCGCTCAATTTCCCACCCTTCCTCATCTAGGAGCATCTTGTCTACTACAGCACTCGCCACATGTTTGGAGTGCCGACGAGCAGCAGTAACACGAATAGAACCAGAGTGGATGTTAATCGGCTCTACATCAATAATGCGCAGATCGTGCATCTCCATTAGGCGGGTCAGTGATTTAACGGAGTAGTAACAGGAGTGTTCATGATAAACAGTATCATATTGAGTCAGACGCACCAAGTCACCTTGATAATGTACCTCAAAGACGAACACGCCCTCCGGCTCAAGTAGCGTGATTACTCCATCCATAACGGTATGTAGATCGTCCATATGTGCAAAGGTGTTATTGGCAGTCACTAACCGTGCAAGCCCATACACATCGCGAATTCGCTCAGCGATTGAGAGATTGAAATAGGTGTTGAACAATGGCCAATCCTGTTCCTCACTTGCCCGGCGTGCTACATCAGACGGATCTACCCCAATTACCTGAGCGCCCGCTTCGCGCAACGGACGCAACAGCACCCCATCGTTGCAGCCGAATTCTACCATTGTTTTGCCAACGCCATCCCATCGCTTAACCAGATTGATAGCCATCTGCTGAAAATGGTTGATGAGCGTTTTGGTTGTGCTTGATGCGTAAGAGTAGTTATGAAAAATAAGGTCAGGTAACACAGTATCCAACACTTGCATCAACGTACATTCGGCACAACGCACCAGCCGTAGGGGATATACAAAATTTCGATCCTCAGCTGTTTGTGCCAAAAACCCGCCAGCTAATGGAACATAACCGTAATCAATTAGCAAATCAAGCTGTGTGGAACCGCATACTCTGCATGTGGTACGGGTGATGACATCATTCGCACGAACAACAGCGACCATTGAATTATATCGCTTTTCCATGCACAAACCATCCTTCAGAGGTGAGCAGATCAAGGATCTGTTTAGCATTCAATAATTCTGTATTATCGGATCGGTATTCCGCGATATTCCTCTCAACTGATACTGTCAATTCGGGCATGATCTCAAAATAAGAAGCGTGTTCGTTAGCACGAATCATCTCCTCTTCCGAAACCAAGGTCTCATGCAGTTTTTCACCAGGGCGAACGCCGATAACCTCAACAGGATACTCATCCTGTCCGGTCAGTGCCTGACCCATTACCTGTGCGAGCTGTACAATAGTAGTCGCTGGCATCTTGCGTACATACATATGATGCGCCTTACCACTTACAGTAGCGAACAGTACAAGATCGATAGCTTCCGGTAATGTCAGCAAAAAGCGCGTCATTGCTGGATGCGTAATGGGCAGTGGGCGTTTTTGTTCAATTCTGCTACGGAACAATGGTATGACACTTCCCCGACTGCCCACTACATTTCCATAGCGGACACCAACAAACCGGGTTTGGCACACATCGCTGACAGGATTGAGAAACACTCGCTCGCTGATGGCTTTCGTCATGCCCATAACGTTGACCGGCTTTACGGCCTTATCCGTACTAATGGCAACTACACATTTAACCCCGGCAGCAATGGCAGCACGCCGTACATTTTCAGCACCGAGCACATTCGTCCGTACTGCTTCCATTGGATAGAATTGGCAACTTGGAACCTGCTTAAGTGCTGCAGCATGATACACAATGTCGACCCCTGTGAGGGCATCAACCAGCGAGTAATATTCTCGAACATCACCAATGACGAAGTTAAGGCGCGGCTCATGATAATATTCATCGCGCATGTCATACTGTTTTTTCTCGTCACGGCTAAATATAATCACGCGCTTAACATTAAATGTAAGCAGCGTTTTGATGATCTGTCTGCCGAAACTACCAGTCCCACCTGTAATTAGGATGGTCTTGCCGTTCACTTCTTGTGCTACAGTTCCAAGATTGAGTAACTGAGATAAACTCATTTTATAATCGACTCCACTCCTTTGAGAATAGACTAGGTATGATCAGCGGAATATACCATCGGATGACGGGATATCCCTTTATTACTTTACTAACCAATGGTGCAAATCTATGCAGTTTCGTAATTTCCACCCACTTTAGCCTGTCAAAAGCTAATTTTGAGGAGCATTAGAGTTCAACATGGGTCTTCACCCAGTTTCATTTCACTAAAATCCAAGCAAAACTGAGACTTACACCACTCGTTACTAACCTGCGACCATGTACCCAACGTCCATTTTAACTCGGTGGAAGAAACCGCACATTAATTAACGTGAGTTAGGAATAAAGTGGGACACCTTTCGCAGAAGGAGTATCCTTCGGGTTGCCAAGCAAAGAAAGGGTCCCACCCATGAGTCTACTGGAACTGTACTACCATAACGATGATTTCTGCGAAATTGGGGGCATTTCAAGTGACCTTACCCCACTTTGGGGTCATCCGAATTTTGTGTGAAGCTAGGGAGGGGCAAGTACACATAGGCGGGAGGCACCCGTTTCGAGGTTGGTTTTGTAACCCGACGATCCCGCCTTCTCGCCAGCGGCGATGCCACATCCAAATGGTGTTTGCGGTAACAGCGACTGATCTGCCCCTAGGGTTTAGACCAAAGGAAGTGAGAGTCGAGCTTGTTCTGCAAAAGCAGCGGGAGGCAAATACCCCAAACTGCTGTGCGGACGATGATGATTGTACTCCTGACGCCACTGTTCGATCACGAATTGTGCCTCATGTCCGTTGATGAAGACCCAGCGATTGAGACAGTCATTGCGAAAAGTACCGTTGAAACTTTCGATAAAGGGGTTCTCCCTCGGACTGCCCAGCGTGATGTACATCGCCCGCTTGCGATTAATGCGATAGCCATCGTGTTTCAGCATCGCCGTGATGATCCACTAACCATACATCGGTTGCTCATGGGCATACTGGCGATCAGCGCGACCGTATCTGCCTCTTCTGGGCGCACATGGAGGACATAGCAGGCGCTCGAACGATGAATGCCCACCAAGTGACACGCACGACGTTGCGATAGCCCTCGTTCTGTCACTAACTGCTCAACCGCTCTTCGTCGAGCCCGAGGGCTTACCACTTTTTTGAGACTAGTACAGCATAGCGAAAGAGGATAAGCAAAAGAGAAAGGGGTATAATCTTGTCAGGAAAAGGAGAAGGGCGA
>Ga0163148_10005094_pt1 | contig 13312 bp, 4 predicted proteins | sample OliLakLV19MP7P2_FD_148606 | JGI IMG/M metagenome (GOLD analysis project Ga0163148, IMG submission 148606) | Freshwater microbial mat bacterial communities from Lake Vanda, McMurdo Dry Valleys, Antarctica- Oligotrophic Lake LV.19.MP7.P2 | ecosystem: Environmental > Aquatic > Freshwater > Lake >... | reverse complement strand
ATCTTGTCCAATCAGTTGGTCGCACACTGTTTCCACACATTGAGATGATTTGAAATCATCTCTCGAATCGGCTCGCGTTGATTCATCTCGAGAGACGATTTGCACTTAAGAGACGAATTTGAATCGGCTCGCGATTCAAAAAATCGGCTCGTGTCACATGCAGCACATGGCGACAAATGCAACGACAAAGCAAAATGATCTCGCACACATGCAAATGAGCTCTCGAGATGATTTTTGTTTAAGAGATGATTGTCATTCATCTCTCAAGCTGATTTGCATTTATGATGAAATGTGAATCATCTCGCAAGATCTTTTGTCATGTGAGCCAATGTGCGTCTGTTGGACAAGTCTCCTGGAAAATTGCCCAGTTGGAAAGCAAGTGAGCCACACACAAATGTTGTGAGCGATGAGAGCTGCATCTGTTGTTTTTGTCATGGCAACATGAAATGGAGAGAATCCATGTCTTGTTGCACTTGCTTTTGTGTTGGTTGCAGATGAGTGAGACAACCATGTGAAGATCACATGAAGAACAACACACCCCTCCTGATGCATCTCATCCTTTCACTTTTCACCGACTTCAAGTGGGAAGAGATGCATTTTGTGCTGCTGGTTTTCTTTTGTTTTTGTCTGAATTCTCTCCCAGATTCAGGATTGAGGGCAAGAGAGCTGGTCTCCCTAACCCTAACAAAACCGGTGCTAACCGGTGCCAACCGGTGCCAACCGGCGATGTCGGAACGAAGCATCGATTCGTGACCGGTGATGTCGGAACGAAGCATCGATTCGCAATGGTCGCACAGCTGATTCACACAGTGAATCATCACTCAAATGAAGCTTGTGTCGGTGCGGACCCTTCAAGTGACAATCCATTTCACGGGAATGGATCGGCTTTCTGATCACCAAGGAGCAAGCCAGCGCGGCCGTTGGAAGCAAGCATCGATCGGTGCCAACCGGTGCTAACCCGTGCCCTCATTCGAAACAGTCACACAGTTGATTCGTGCAGCAAAACAGCACACAAATGCAACTTTTGTTGCCATCGATCCTCAAAGAATTCCTTCCGAGAACAGCTTCTCATTCCACCAAAGCCTTCCGAGAACAGTTTCTGATTCCACTGAAGCGACTGAACCACAGACAAAGAGAGCGAGCCGACACGATCACCTGTGATCTGAAACGCAACCGTGAACGTGCGAGTGCTGTTTTGCTCACAGCAAAACGCCGGGTTTTCATTTGAATTCCACTCTCTTAACTTGGATCTCTCTTTGACTCAACAATCTCCATGTGAGACCGAACACTGTGCTGCCTCCACAATGTGCCCACTCTGAATCTCTGATCCACCCGGTGTTGTGAACGGACGGCGGCCTAATTGCGTTGGGAACAGGCCAAATGGGCAATGCATCTCTTTTGTAATTAACGAAGACAGGGAACGAAACAGTTCAACACAAGTCAAATTTGGTTGCTTGAAAGACCGCATAGAGCTTCAATGACCCGATATTCTGCACGGTGTCTTATGTCTATTTTCACTAAAAAGTTTACAGAGAAGAGATGTTAGATCATACTTTTTACTAGCTAGCTGCTTCGTTTATTGTAAGGGACAGTGTCAAAAACCGAAACGAAGAATATCCACCACCTTTTGGCGTTCAGCGTCAACTCGACGGAATCCGAACCTTCAATGACATGAATGTCGCCGAGGAAGATGCATTCACTAAATTTCTTTTCTGTGCTCTCTGTCGTTTAGCCAGCGAATTAAGTGTCAACCCCTGTAAATACATTCAAAAATCGGCCTTTTTATCCTGTTAACTATTACATTACAAGCATGCTTCTTCTTTGATCTTGGATGATGAATCTCCTGAATCAGCACTTGAAGTAACTTTCAACCACCATGGGCGGCTGCTTGCTTGGTCGACGAGAGGAGTTCAAACCGGCGACTAAATGTGCCTTCCGTTAGGTTAAATAATCAGAAAGCTTTGATTAAAGTTACCTTCCGTTTGCTTAAATGATCAGAAAGCTTTGATTCAATGGAAGCTATGGATCAAAGGAAAGTCCGATTTAAATTACAGTAGTCTACTGAAACGAACTCGACCCATTCAAAAGCGAACCAGTCATGGAATAATGTAGACTCCGCCGATCTATCACTTGTCTTAGTCACATGCCAAGGATAAATTGAACAGCGGCAAGGTGTTCTCAACGAAGAAAATCATAAATTTAATGGTCTTTGCTCCTAGCTGGCTAGTAGCACATACAGTACTGGAGTAATTTTCGGTCCAGTAGGCTGGCTCCTTGATGGTACTACTAGTAGTACTATGTTAGATAAGACAAAAAGACACACCACCGGTGGCACCGCAGTCTTACCTAATGGAGATGCCTTCTGCTTCATTCCGCAACCTGTCCAATAGCCACCAAAAAAGTGCTATACCAGATGGGAAGGGGTCTTTATATCTTCGCACGATCAAAGTGAACCATTTAACTTTCAAGGTAGGTACTTTAATTACTCCGAGTTCTGTCAATGGCCGGGGTAAAATGACTTTAGAATCAAGGTATTAGTAGGAGTATGAGATATTAGGTACTCAAAGAAACAGTAGTTGCGTGGCGACTCCTACCAATGCCAGCGTGAAGTAGCTGGGAATCTAGGTATCGGTATGGCCTTACGAAGCCCGTTGTGAGGAAAGAGAGTAAATAGCCACTACCCTGGAGTACCGTTCGTTTACTACCAGGTAATAGTATAATTTCGCAACCCTCCAGAGTGGGAGCGAATGCTTCTTCTTTTCTGATTCGGCCAAATGGGAACCAATTATTTATCAGGAAATAAGACATATGTACAGTATTGTTCCTTCCCTTACTGCTTGCTGGTAAACGTCCAACGCGCTTCCGATTAGTGCCTTTTTTGCTCACGTGCTAGTCCCTAGCACAGTTGCCGCCAACCATAGTACTATACTACTGATCAGTATCACCGTATACTTTTTACCTACCCAGTAGCTTGTACCACTGACTGGCCTGGCCTGGCACGTGCAAAACACCGAGCAATTTCATTAGCAGTACGGTTGCCTTTTACGAGTAAAGTAATAATTGTAAGCTTCTCTACGACAAGTTAACTGGTACGTACTGTATGCGGTAATTGCTACTAGCTAGCTCACTACTGAGGCCTCCTACTAGCCTGCGATGCTGGTCGATCGAAAGAGAAAGCACGCACAAGAACAGTCCACCCACACCAAAACTTCATACAACTGCTTGTCTAATAGCTGCTACTCTAGCTAGCTAGCTGACCATTAGCTCATTATATATCAACAGGTAGCTATAAGACTGCTCGAATCATTGCAGCCAGCTCCAGTTAGACTAGGCTAGTCCAAGTTAGGTTAACTTTGCTTGATATCAGTAAAGGAAGGAAAGGTTCCCCATACCACTGGACATTACCCCTTCACGGTACTGAAAACAGCGACAGCAACCCGCCCTCTCACACTACGAGCTAGCAGAGAAGAAGAAGAGAGACAAGCTTTACTACTAGCAACACATAGCTAGACAGTAGAAACCACAACAACAACTCTTTCCCCAACTACAACCAAAAGAAGTCGTCACCATTAATCCCCCCACTCCCACAGCTACGACTGGAAGTATGGCAAGTTCGGTCGATTTGGACCGAGTGGGTCGCAATGATGATCGATTGTCCACGCTCCAATTGATCTTGAGTGGCGCCGTCGATTTGAATGCCCTCAAAGAAGTCCTCCGCGTCAATACTAAGGTGTCGGAGGTCATTATCTATGTCGATGAAAGTTTTCTCGTCGACCTTCCGGTCGCGAAAACCATGGAATTGTTTGGCTGTATTGGGGCGATGCCCAATTTGAGCAAACTGGGCTTTCATTCTCAATCTGGCTCGAGTGGAGTCTTGAGCATTCCCGCCTTGATTGCCATTACCAGTCATGCCACACGCATGGTACACTTTGGTATTAGTGATGTTGCCTTGTGGGGCACCCAAGAAGACTTTTGCGAATGGGCCACGCAGCTCCAATCCCAACTCTTTTTGCAGTCCTTTTGCGTTTGTGAATGCGAGTTACTCCAAACCAATGATATGATTCATGCCGCGTCTGCTGCGGCCAATACCAAGGAATGTCCACTCGATCCCCTCCTGACCGTCATGTCCATCTTGCCGTCGTTGGAGGCTCTCTTTTTACAAGCCGCGACTCCCAATGCCCTCGGCCGGGTCTCTCCGGAAGCGGTCGGTAGTATTGGTATGGCCCCTCAGTTGTTGGATTTGCGATTGGGCAATTTTGAATTGCGGTCCGCACATATGGAACAGTTGGCGACCGTCTTGCCGTATAACAAGGTCATCACCGAGTTGAAATTGGATGCCTGTCACGACAGTACCGTTGCCACGGCAACCGCCATGGCCCGCATTTTGAAGCACAATACCAAACTCAAGTCCTTTGAACTGGGGTTGATGAGTATGATGTGCGATGAAGGATGTGCGATTGTCGCGCAGTCGTTGCATTACAATCCCTCCTTGGAGTCTTTTACGTTGTCCAGGGGCGCGAATGCGCGGTTCCGCCCCTCCATTTCCAAAGCTTGTCAACAAGCCTTTGTGGAAATGTTGCATCAAAATTATGCTCTAGAGACGCTGGTTCTCTTTCAGAGATTCCCCGTCAAGAAGGAATTCAAGCTGTATTTGACCTTGAACAAGTACGGACGTGGCAAGCTACTCATGTCGCACTCCACTCAACGGGAACAATGGATTCAAGCCATTCACAAGGTGAACGATGATTTGGATTCCATCTTTTATTACATGAGTATCAATCCTTCTCTTTGTAATCATTGTCATGATGATGAAGAAGATGATGATGATGATGAAGACCCAGAAGAAGAAGAACTCCAAGAAGAAGAACTCCAAGAAGATGATATGTTGGCGGCATTGGTCGCCGCGTATGGACCTGCAGATGCCAAGGCTCTCTTTCAGACGCTTGAAAGAACACGGTATGCTGTTGGTAGTAACAAACGTTCTCGAGCACACCTCCAGGAACAGTTGCTTCAACATGAAGCATTGGCAGGCATCAGGGCTTCTTCGCAGCATTCGCCTTGTCAAGGGTCAGAAGCGTCTGCGGCCGCAGCAGTGATACCCTCGTCGCCGACATCCTCCTCAGCCTCGGCGGAGGCTGCACTCTCATCGACATCACTCTACATGGCAGCTGCCCAAAAACGACTTCGTACATTCGAACCGGTAGTACCATCTGCCGTGGCGGCTGTTTCTTCCCATCATAACGTTGGATTAGCACCAATTGGTGTTACTGACAACAACGGTAGTATCATCAATCAGGCGGCCTTGCATTTGTATCAACAGCAACAGGAGCGTCAATTCAACCAGCAACAGCATCATCATTACAACCATCAACAGCAATCATACCAACAGCAGCAGCAGCAGCAGCACCATCTACCATTGCAGCACTTTGCTCCACCTGTTGCACCTCTTCAAGCCTTTCAACAGCACCATCACGACTATCAGCAGCAGCAACACCACCACCATCTACCACCCACGATGCAGCGCCAACAGCAGCAACAGCACTTTCTACAACAGCAACAGCAGCAGCAAGTTCCTATATACCAGCAATACCAACAACTGCAACTACAGCCACAACTTCAGCTACAACAGCAACTCGCCTTTAGCATGCAAGATTTTCAAAACCTTGCGGCTGGCTTGGGCGATGTAGGAGCAGGAGGCTTCTTCGGTGCCGGTGGATTTGATGGAGGAGCAGGAGGCTTTGGTGCCGGCGGCCCTAGGATGTAAACGAGCAAGTACAGTGATCATCACGATGGGCGGCGAAGCAATCCATGGGGGATTCGAGTGCAAGCAAAACAGAGGAAAGCAAGGAAAGAACGAATGGGAAGATGAACAACGAAAAAGAAACCTCTCCGTGTGGAGATGTGACACATGATGTTGTCTTTTTTATTAGTAATTAATTAATAACATAGCACTCATTGCAATCATTATTTTCAACTGTGTGCCCCACGACGGGAGGTAGCTCCTGTCCATTGTTTGTACCAAATCACAACTACCTAGCTTCCAAGTTCATTTGCTCCGATGAAGATGCTGACCACAGTCATGCAGTTAGCTACTACTAGCCAGTACTTGTAGTAGTAGATACCAGAGCACGAACATAGCCCACTGCCGTTCCCAACTCCTTTGCTAGTGTTATAGGTGTTCCCTCTACGCACTATTGCGGCAACATCCATGTTGACCTTTTCATTGTGTGGGTCATGCCCCTAGCTGTAATACTTTCATCGTCTGGACATTGTTACGTTCGGGTAGTGGTCAGCTACTAGCCACCTGGTTGCATCCGAGGTCCAAGCTTCTCTTCGGCTGGTCGTACAGGGTGAGCTCAAAAAAGGTAGTATCTACGGAGAAAATTATCAGGTTCTATTAGGCGTAGATTATAGCTATATATTAGCAAGAACCGATTGAAGTATTATCTTTTCAGTGCCTTTGAAGAAGTTGTGTATTGCCATTTTACCCATGAGGCTATCTTATTTCCCAGAGACGGATATTCACGTAGACGAGTGCTCAGATCGAACTGGCAAGAAAGTTCAAGGATCATATTTCTCAAAGATGGATATTCCCTTAGACGAGTGCTCAGAGCGAACTGACAAGAAAACACAAGGGCATTGCTGCTTCAGTAATGGCAGAGTGCTTCCTATGGTAGCAAGCAGATTTTGATTTCTGTCGATCCTTCTCTTGCCCCTTCTTCCGCTGTTCCTTTCATGACGCTTTTGGCATGTATTTGGCAATTATCGTGATATAAAATACCCAGAGTAATTTCCAGTGCAATGTCCATGGCGTCCATCATTCCTGGCCATTCATTTTCTGCATATTCTTGCAAGTAATTAAAGCTGACTCTCAGCTCCACGGGAATGTCAGCTGCGATGGGAAAGATGCCTTCCATGCCTTGAATTTGCTCAGATAAGGACTCGCGAGCCCTCGTTAATTCGGATGCCGTCGAGTTGGTGGTCAAAGGATCGCCTGGAATGATCATCGTATAGAAATCATTGTTTGGATTATCCATTGGCGTTGCTTCTGTGGGCAGTGGATGCATTATAGCTTTATCAAAATGTACAAAAGTAATTAGATCCCCTTTGTAAATCTGTATTGGAGCATCGGAGATAGTGACCAGCCGTTGTAGTCAGATAGATTTATATAAACTTAGCTAGAGCTAGCTAGAGCTCTACTATTAGAGTACTCAAGCAGACTACTGGTAGCCAGTAGCAGACTACTGGTAGCCAGTAGTAGGTAGCAATTGGTTTTCCCGTGGGGGGATCTCATTTCACCTGGGCAGAGTATGTATGAATCGAACGTGGTACCAATCGGACTCGGGCAAAGCTAAGTAGCTTTCAGTACCAAGGCTACACAACAGCCCAACAACGAACGAACAGGGCAAAATGCACCAAAATCCTAAATTCTACAGGCACTTCTTGTAGATTAATGCACTGGGAAATATTCTTCTGGCAAAAAACACATTCAAGCAGGGGGAGCTTCAAGCAATAACATTTCAATAAGCGCAGAAACTGTTTATTAAATTACTCATCATGAAAACCATAAGTGCCAAAACGTCACTGTTACACTTTCTGTACTGAACTTGATATAGTCTGCGGGCAGGGTTTACCAAACACATTCATCCCTCTAACTCCCTTATCTTAGCCATCTCATGAGAGACCGAATTTGCGTGAAGGACCTGTTTTGTTCTTTGCAGAGGAATGTCGGTGGCAAATGTGCGAGCTTTATTACCTTTGGCTTAATTGCAAACCTTCTTTGTACTGAAAAGCTTAGACTGAATCACTTACTTAGATTTTTTGGAGCGACTTCGCGATAACCAGCGGTCTAAGTAACCATATTATTGTTCCTAATAACCATATCGACCCCGAAAATATATCGCGAAGTCATTGAATTTAATCAAACATCAACCGTTTTGCACATTGTCATTTACACCTTATTTTCATTAGCTGAATGAAACCGTAGTACCACTACCTGAAATTGGTTTCTTTTATACGGTCACTCTTTGTGGTTTGAGTATATTGGATAGCAAGGCAACCTTTCATCTATTGGCTAGATTAAAGAGAAGTGACCTTCACCATGGACTCCAAGAAAGCAGTTCCAGTTCCTGTCGAAAAGGCCCTGAAAGGGTTGTACAGCTTTTTGACACTGGCCAAAGAAGATTTGCTATGTGGAGTCGTTGGCAGCATGTCGAATCAAGACGGCAACAGCAACACGAAATATCCCCTTCGAGAGAAACGGGTAAAGTTGTTGGAGCATTTGACGATCATACGAGCCGTGCTGACCAAATTCATGCAATTAGACAAAGCAGAAAATGCAGGCGAGAAAGAGTTTATCGAGATGGTCAAGTCGGCAGAAGTGGACATCAACAAGAACTTCACAGCCGCTCAAAACCGATGGGTTGACCTTCTTTTGGATAGAGTGACGACACTTTTGGACGCTACCCAACATGTGAACTTGGAGAAACTTACCGAGCTTATGGCAGACAATGAAACGGCTGGCAGCAGCTTGGAAGGAAAAGATGTCATCTTATTACTTGGTGCTGCTGGAAGTGGAAAGACGACGACATTGCACTATCTGGCAGGTACCTCCTTTCGAGAGGTATTCAAGGCTGGAATGAATACTTTCAAGCCGTTTGATGTGGGCCATCCCGATGCCCAGAATATGAAGGTCTCCAATGGCGGCAAGGAAGTGATTACAAGGCATCTGCAAGTTGCCGAGCTGAAGCTTGACGGAAAGCCTGTCGTTGTCTGTGATAGTCCAAGCTTCGGCGAACACGAGTCGACTGAAGAATTAATTGCCAATAGCCTTGGAATGGTACGGGCTATTCAAAGAGCTAAGTCTGTCCGACCGGTTCTTGTACTCAGTCGGGATGAAATCGGCTTTCACGACACCTTCAATGCATACCCCCAAATCTTGACAGTTCTCATCCGTCTACTTGGCACTGATTCTAATGTGAATCTCGAACCATTTAGGTTTATCTTTACGAAATACGACAGCAACAATGCCCATGGCCTCCAAGAACAGCTATCCAAGTTTTTGGTGGCAGACCAGAGCAATGGAGTACGCGACAAGAACAACGCAAACCAACAGGCGCTTATCAGGCATTTGATCAAACATGCCACTCCCGACGCAAATGTCATCATTCCTACAAAGGGTGATCCTAATGCTTTCCTTCGAAAGCTCATGGCAGCTCCAGCAGTTGAAAACCCAGGGGTGTACTTCGTTCCTAACGTACCTGATGTCATTTTGACAACGTTGAAACGTCAATTGAAGTTTACTCTCTTAGATCTGCGAGATGCTTTAGCCAAGAGTGACAATGCTGTCGCTATACACCGGATGCAACAGATGAGTAAGCTTGCCAATCTATTGCCCGAAGCGGGGCTCTATGCAAGGCACGGTTTCAAAGCTTTCAAAGAGATAATCAACTCAATGGTTGAAGATAATGTTTCTGAAGACGACGAGGACGTTAGTATTGACAACAATGTATCCGCTGATTCAACTGAATCATGGACATCGAGTGAGTCTGAGCAGTGGAGTAATGTCTCTTCAAAACTTGCATCCCAGGCAAGCAGTGACTTTTGTTTACGAAAACAACTATCGATTATCTCTGAGGAAGCAGACTCTGTAGAAATGGAGCTGGGTACCTCCAATGGCGATGTAAAAATAGATTCCACGAGCCCAACGAGTTGCCCCTCACGGGAGTTACTAGCATTGGCTGAGAAGTGCAAGCAGCCAAGCGACGTCACCTCCCCAGTTCTATCACCTTGCTCATCCTATTCGTCGGCACTGTCGTCGCCAGTAACATTGCCAGCTTCATTTGAAGATTTGCAAGAGAAACGTTCCCAAGACGGCAATATGGCCAAGGTGCAACAACCTAAATTCATGCAATCGCCTGCATCGAGCCGGCGTTCCCAAGACAATGATAAGGCCGGGGTGCAACAGCCTCCTTCAAGGCAATCACCTGCACCATGCCTTCCCAGTCAAGGCAATAAGGCCCAGGGACAGCAGCCTCCTTCTATGCAATCACCTGCACCAAGCATTTCTGGGCAGCGTTCCCAAGACAATATGAGCCGTTCAAGTCAGCGCTCACAAGAAAATGTGGGCCATTCCAGTCAGCGCTCACAAGACAATACGGGGCGTCCAAGTAAGCCTTCCCCAGAGAATATGGGGCGTTCCAGTCAGAGCTCGTTAGAAAACGTGGGCCATTCCAGTCAGCACTCCACAGACAGTATGGGTCGTCCCAGTCAGCGCTCCTCTGACAATGTGGGTCGCTCCAGCCAGCGTTCACCAGGCAATATGAATCAGGTACAACAGCTTCCTTTTATGCAATCACCTACACCATGCCTTTCTGTTCAGCATTCCCAAGGCAATATGGTGCAGGTGGAACAGCCCCATTTTATGGAAGCGCCTGTGGCAAACCGTACTATTCAGATCTCCCAAGACAATATGGCCCAGGAGCACCAAACTCAGTTTATGCAAGCCCCTGCATCGAGCCGTTCCAGTCAGCAGCCTGCGTCGATGCAGCCAGCGGGCCCCGCAACAAGTGGCGCCTGTCAGCATGCAAATTATGCTCGACCTCAAAGAACGACGTCTAACGATCATATGATTCTACAGAAGTCCGGGCCGAATGGCTTATCGTCTAGCCAACCACAAACATTGGTCTGGAATGACTCACTGTTTAACCAAACCCAACCACAATGGGTGGCGCCGAACAACGAACCTTTTCAGCAGCCGAAGCAAACCCAACGGCAAATGCCGGTGTCGAGTAACGCGCATTTTCTGGAGCCGAAGCAGACCCAACAGCAAATGCCGCCATCAAACGACCCGCATCAGCAGCCGAACTTCCTTGAAGCCCCGAGGTCTCATTCGAGCGCTTTTAGTCAGTCACCAGTTAATTCTGCAGAAAATCTGATCGAGGCGCAGAAGCTTTTCGGCCGTGAGAACAGAGTACCCGTAGAACTGCCAGAGGAGGAAAAGGAATATGCAGACCATTACTGTAATATGATGAAGGAAATGGCTTTAAAGGCAATCGAAGAAGGAGACTACGTGCTTGCTGTGCAAAGAATGCAAGAGTTCATGAAGCTAGCCAAGGCGAATCCACAGATTGAATTCAACCAATTTCAGTTCAAGAAGTGCGTTGAGCTTTTCTTGGTCTTCTCGGTAGCGCTTCAAGGACGCAATTATCCAAAAGGCCTAACGTACATGAAACAATTGCTTGCCATGTCGGAAGCTGGGGATGCGGAAGCCAGGAAATGTGCGGACTGCGGTATAAAAACGGCGATCCAACATATTACTGAGTTGCGTGAGCGTGTGGTCCGAATGACTACAGAATTGCACGAAATTGAGGATCCCGATAAGTTTGATCAAAAGCTGGAGCAGCTACGGCGTGAACGAGAGATGGTTGAGCAGTCCAATATGCTGTTAGAAACATGTATGCGTGGCAGCGATGAAAAAGGGCAAGCAGAAACAGTCATCGCTTGCATTTCGTATGGATTCAAAGTTGGTCGAATGTCAAGATGATGTGCACGGTTTTAATATTTAGTACGGTAGTGGCACGGTGACCGGAGGGTATATGTTTTGTGAGGTCTTTGATACGAGCAATAATTAAGATAATAATTTAGTTGCCGCAATTACTAATATTTGGAGTAGCGGGGGGGATGTGTTCAAAAACATACCATTGTCTCGTCTTCAAAAGGATGCTTCAGCATTTGATTGCCATTCAGATCATAAAACAGCCCAGAACTGGAGATAGATTCAATCGTGGAGGTGCGGTGCTAGTTTGACTTGACTGACGGTATTACGGGGGTGCCCTTGTTGCTGATTCTTGCTGTCAGTGGGTCATTATCTTTTTACTTACCGTTTGCTTAACTGCTGCAATTGTTCTATTGAAAGAACCTGTAGATTTCCACCATGCCACATCCAACGATGAAGTGATCCTCAAGAATCAAGAAAGATGTTCCTTTTGAATCAATTTGTAAAGCTTTCTTCCTTCTGAAGTAACTGTTCAGTCCTTAGCTCTAACTCACAAAAAAGCTCTAGAAGGATCAGCAATCTTCTTTGTCGGAACCTTTCAATGATTTTGTTGCACAATGAAACGACTGCAACTGACTTATGAGAATATCAATGCGGATGTGCAACATCTGCTGCCTTTTGTCAAGTCGCGACAAATGTTGACTGTTGGAAGTACAGCTAGTATTCCATAAGGGGCATGTGTGCACCTGAGGGCAGATTGAAGTGTAGCTGAGTCAACAGCATGGAAGACTCTGGAAAGATCTACAACAGCAATAACAACAATAACTAGCGGCACTACAGTGCTTACAATTTCTAATAGACTGATCTGTTTCTACAACAGGACAGATCTCTCCAACATTTATTAGAAATTATCCCCGGAGAATGAAGTGACCATGGCGCCGGGAGAAAAGAGAAGTCCATGAGAGATCGGCTGCGTGCCGATGAAGGATCGACGCGTGTTGTCGAACGAAGTGAAGAACGAGTCGTCATGGAAGAACGATCGGAGGATTGCGTGGGTTGTTGATCGATTCGAAGATCGATTGTCGATGCGAGAGAGATGATTCGAGGTTTTGAGAGCAAGCCTGGAAAGGTCTTAAAGAAGGGATCGGCTGCATGCCGATGAAAACGGTGGAAACGAAGTGAGCATGGGTTCATTCGGATCAGATCGACATAAGAAGACGTCAATTGGATCGACATGTGCAAAAGAAGAATTTCGGCTGTGTCCTGATGCTGGCTTGAGCTTGAAGCTTGCTGATGAACAACAAGATGCGATTGTCAATGAAAAAGAATCTGTCGCTGGGACGACAACGAATGAAAGAAGAACCGTCGATTGGATCGACGATGCAGGCTTGAGCTTGGAGCTCGCCGATAAAGAAGAAGAATTGTCGATAGGATTGACATGGCAAAGAATGAAGGAGAACGTTGATGGGATCAACGGAATCAAGTGACAGAGGAAGACGGCGACACCGTCGGCAAAGAAGTGCGTTAACAAATGAGAGAAGAAGACGAAGATCTCGTCCACAAACAAGCCATAACAACAAAGAAGAACGTCGATGGGATCGACGAGTTAACGAACCTCCCATGTGTCGGGAAGGCTTGTCGAGCAGGTCTCCAAGCAGCAACAACAGTTCCCCGTGAGTCAGAAGGGATCCGTGTGCCGGACAGGTCATGCAAAGAGGAAGTCGTGTGTCGACTGCAAACAACAAACAGAGGAAGGAGTGTGTCTCCTAGATGATGAGAAAAGAAGGAGTGTGTCTCCAATGAGAGTCCGTGTGT
>Ga0163148_10005090_pt1 | contig 13327 bp, 7 predicted proteins | sample OliLakLV19MP7P2_FD_148606 | JGI IMG/M metagenome (GOLD analysis project Ga0163148, IMG submission 148606) | Freshwater microbial mat bacterial communities from Lake Vanda, McMurdo Dry Valleys, Antarctica- Oligotrophic Lake LV.19.MP7.P2 | ecosystem: Environmental > Aquatic > Freshwater > Lake >... | reverse complement strand
CAAGGGAGATGCCTGGGATTGAAGGTCTTCCGAGTTCGAGACAAGAGGCTTTCGAATACTAACTAAACGGGTTACTACTATAGATAAATAATGTATTTGGAAGCAAAGGACTTTAGTATATTACTGTAATGGATATATGGAAGTACGGGTGTAGCTGTAGAGCCTGCGGACTGACAGGTCGCTCGCTCAGACAACTAGTGGATGAATGTATTCGACGTAGGTGACCGGCCGTTGTGTGGTGGATTGTGTCGTTTGTCGAACGGCGCCGGCGGTATGTACCACGGTATATGCATGTCTCTTTCATATACACACACATACTCATCACAAACTATACACGTCGTAGTGACCGTGAACATCATCTTCTTCATCTTGTCTCTTAACCGATCAATGACTCGCGAATGTCGGCAATGGGGAGTGGGTGCAACCCAAAGTCCCCCCGTCCTTCGACATAGGAGCAGCGAGGACAGGACACAAACTCACAAGACCAGGCAATCATGGCCGCCTCTTCTTCATCCGTGTCGTCATCGCAGTTGCAGCAGCCGGTATCGTGAGAACAATCATTGTCCGAGTCTGAGGTGTCGGTGTCTTGAGGGTCCGACTTTCGCGGACTAGTTGTAGTCGTAGCTGGCTCACAGATGACACCCGTAAAGTCCATTTCCATGGCGGTAGCAAGAGGAAGAGGTTCAAAGGGATCCGCCACTTCCTTGAGCGTTGACGTACTCTTGAAGCCGTTGAAGGTAGCAACAGGAACTTCCGGTCCTGCGGTAGGCTTCGCATCCATAGTAGTAGTCGTGGTCGTAGTAGTCACTTTGCCACTCTCACAGTCCAGAGGAGGGAGAAGTTGGTTGTATTCCCAGTAATCCAACGACGGCTCCTCCACTGCTTTGTCGCTTGTCTTTGGGTCTGCCAATACAAGTTTGTCCATGACGGATTCCCATCCTTCTTCTTCGTTGATGTCCGCAGCAGCAGCCGATGTAGTGGCGTGGGCAACATCTTCTTCTTCTTCTTGGCGGACTTCTTCTTGGCAAGACAGACACATTTCCCCGTCTTCCGGGTTCACTTTGCCTTTGGCAATATCCCGTTTGAACTGTTTGTGCTGTTTGCTCGACTTGTATCCGTGTTCATGAAGACAATCACGAAAGGCCTGGGCAATGGTAACTTTGGCCGCGGTTTCCGTCGCCGTATAGAAGCGTCCCGTGAGAGCATCTTGTTTGACAAAGCCAATGCCCAGGGGGCAGGAGTTGCGAATCGCGCGCAAGATGCGTTTGATAATGGAAGACTTCTTGGCCTTGCGGCCGGCGGAGTACTCTCGAAGCTCAATCTTGACCATGGCACGAAAGCGACGATTGCCTTCGTTGTTCAAGCACTTGCGGCCGCGTCCAATCATGACGGTGTCGGGTCCTACTTTGTAGTCCATTGACAAGAGCGTGGGTGCATCGTTTTCACGTTGTCTCTTTTTGTAATGCATGATTTAGTAGGTTGGGTTGGATTTGTTGTCTTTGTGTTGTTGTCGTTTTGTTATTGCTGTGGCAAATTTATGTCGTCAAATAAAGTAAGACTGGGGACTGATCACTCACATCTCTCTTGTAATCTCTACCTTACTTGGTCTTTGTGCAGCACAGAGGCCATTTTCAGGACGCGAAGAGATAGTTCGCATTCCCCACGGAGGATCTTACCTCTGGGGTCGATCCTGATGGGTGGCCCTTTACGTAATTTTAAATAAGTTGGCCTACACGAAGATATACCCCAAGAGTAAAACCGAAGGCCTTTTATTTGTGCGACGCTAAAGAGTTAACCCGATCTGTTCGAATTTGTTCCAACCTGACGTGTTGTGAATGTGCACAATGCGATCACATGGAAAACAAGAAGGAATCTTATTCTTCAGGGGGACCAACTGGTCAAATTTCAGTACGCTTTAATAAGAAGGAGCAACGCAGGAGTCGACGAATGCGAACTGAAATGTAGTCCAAGAATTACTGGTACTTCCTCCAGTAGTAGTAGGTACTTGTAGATCTACTGCACTGTATCAGAATTCAGAAGAAGGCTTCTCAAGCAATGCAGTGCGTAGAGTCGTAGACCCAAACGGCCTTTTATGACTCTAACACCATCTAATCATACTAAAACATGAGAACAACAGGGACTAGTGGAGTAAAAAATAGGGAGGGGTTCTCGCGAACTATTACCACATTGTGCTCGAGTAGTGCTGTGCACGTTGTGCTGGTACCTAATGCTAGCAGTGCAACAACGTGAAGGTGTGCTCGCAGTGGCGCCACCCAACGAGTGCCAGCAACAGCCAGCCACAACTGGTGCCATTTGCCAGTTCAGCTGTGCTCCATCCGGTTTTCGAGCTCCATGCTCGTGCTGAAGGAGAGGGGTCAGCTTCAACAGGGCCGGGGAGGCCAGGCCGACCAGTTAGCTGTCTGCCTTGCTGCTGCAGTGCCAGACGCCTGACCAAGCCAGCTGGAAGCGCTGCCGCCCACCCTTCCCCCGGTGATCGTCTGATGAATGACGGAACACAACATGCGGCCATGCAAATGCGCAGACAGTTGTTCGACAGATCCCCACAATGACAACCTGTTGCTACCCAGCAGTTGGCTCATAGGGCCAAAAGTCCCGCCGTCACTGAATGGCCACTGCCAATGGCATGACTGCTGACAGTTGCAATCAAACTGGGTGCTAGCCAGTGTTCAACTCCACCTCCTGCTCGGTGTCAATCAAGCTGCTTCTGATCAGCTAGGCAGAAGTGAAGGGGACAGATGCTCCTCAACTAGCACCTTGGAGACAGGCTGTTTGTCTGACCTTCAGTTGGGCTGCGCGCTGTGGGCTGAGGCCATGCCAACTGCCAACAGTGCCAAGGCTGCCTCGTGTGAAAACCAATTGGGCGGAGCAACGCATCGTGCATTGGAGAGTCCGCAATTGAAGTTTCATGCCAAAGCTTCATGTTTCGTGCATGAAATTTCGAGCACAAATCAAAACTTCAAGTTTTGACCGAATCATGAAATTTCTTGTTTCGGTCGAAACACACAATTTCTTGTTTCATCCCAACTGGACAGCACAAGGTCCCTTGGAATCTGGGAAAACAACAACAAAATGGATTTTACAAAAACTCCGCCGCAGCTCAAGAAACACAACTGGTCAAGATGGATCCATCTGACCTGCCAGCAAAAGATGAAACAACAGTGGAAGGCTTCAGGACTAGCCGCATGTCCACCAATTGGCTCTGCAGAGGAACTGCCATGGGTCCTAGTGGAAAAATGGACGTGGAAGACCTGCAGCGGCACATCTTGGATTTTGAGGCCATCCATGCTTTTGTTGCCACCACCTTGGCTGCCATCATGGTCCGGACTAAGCAGAGAGGAAAGGTTGCTGTCAACAGAGTCCACAAGTTGATCAACTCTCTTCATTTGTCACTCTCTTGGATTCATTGTTGTTGTCAATTTTGTTGCTTGGACTTGGAAGACAAGATCACTTTTGTTCACCGGATGCGGAGATTTCCTCCTCCAGCCCAACGGACCATTGGTGAGATTCCAGATGACAACGTTTCCTTTTCAACCTGTGGCTTTGCAACTGATGAACTGTGTCTTTTGAAAAGGCACTTGCGGCTTCCACAACAGCTCACAACTCCAGACAGAAGGGGATTTTCATTCACTGGTGAAGAAGCCTTCCTCATCAGTTTGCACCACCTTCGGAACGGGCAACCTTTTGCTCAACTTTCTGAGGAGAAATTTGGAGGGGATCCCAGGCTCCACACTCATTGTGTGCGAGAGTTCATCAACCATGTCCACAACAAATTTTGTCACAAGCTCAGTGGTGATTCCATGAGACAATGGCTTCCTTGGATTGGTTCTTTCCGGGAGGCAATTTGGAACATTTTGTTGGACGGTGTGGTTAATGTGAGACTGTCGGATGGCACAAACATTGATCATCAAGTTTGCATTCCCTTTGATGGCTTCAGAGTCTTTGGCTGGCTTGACAACACTGACTTGCCAACAACAAGACCAAGGGCTGGCATTGCAACCACTGACGATCAAGAGCTGCGGGATGTTCAAAGAGCCTTCTGCAACAGACACTTCAGAGGCCATGGATTGAAAGCTCAAGTCGTGCATCTGCCCAATGGCATGACAGGCAGTGTCTGCATTTGCTCTCAGCGGCACAATGACAATGGTGTCCAAAACTTGAGTGGATTGAACAATTGTTTAGTCCAAATTCTCTAGCCGTTGTGGCACAACCAGTCTGTCCCAATTTGCCCAGCTTTGCATGGAGATGGAATTTTTGCCACGTTGGTCACAATCATCAAACCCTACCAACAACCAAATGAAATTCAAGCAACAATCAACACAAGGTTTTCTTCTTTGCGGGAGGACATTGAACACAAATTCAGTCAAGTCTTCAACATTAATAAAATTCTAAGAGCTCAACACAGGCCCCAGCTTTTCTGCAATGCGGAGTGGATGCGGAAGCAGTTCTTTGTGTGCTTTTTCCTTGCAAATTGCCACACATGCTTTTCTGAAAGGAGGAACCGTCGGTGCAACACAAGATCTCCTACCATCCAAAGACATTTGCCTTTGGATGAAGAGTTGCTGGCAGCCCCAGAGCTGGATGCAATTGCAAGGGCGCCCGATCAATTGATTTTACAAATTGATCAATTTACGAATCAATTAATTATGAAATTCGCTGAGTTGGTTGGTTGGTAAATCTCCTCCGGTGTGGATGGGCTTTTTGCCCAAGCCATTTTGCCCCCACCGTGAAGGTGGGGACCACCTAGGAATGCTAAGCTAAATAAACAGCGTCCGGACGAGTGAGCGCCGCGACAGATGGCTGCCACCGGACGAGTGAGCGAGCGGCCTACTAGTGAGCTAGCTAGCTGTAGCTGTAGCGGCCGTCGCACCAGCTAGCTAGCTACCTGTAGCGGACGTCGCACGTCGCACCAGCGGCCCGTGGACGAGTGAGCGAGTGATCTACCAGTAGTGGACGAGTCTACTAGATAGCTAGTGGTGGACAATGTATTGAAAGAAGGATTGCAAGGTAAAAGACTACGCTGTCGAGATGGCTACGAAAATGTATCGTCTCCATTCTATTAACATGAAGGAATTGCAGGAAGAGATTAATGATAAGAGAAAATAATAACTAGTACGACACCAAACTTTAATGCAGTATTTTGGAACTCAAAATTACTGTACTTATTTGAACGGTGATATTATCATTTCTCATTGGCTTTTTTGTGAAGCATCAATCTAGAGCTGTGTAGAAACTCGTGACAAGTTTTCCGCGACTGCTTATTTGCGAAGCAATGGCGACACCAAACTTTAATTCTCAAGGACCTCCTTTGCTCTTACGGCACTGTTGTTAATGTTTTGTTGGTGGTTTCTGCTGCTGCTGCTGCTGCTTAGCGCCTGATTCGATCATCCATTCGTTCGAGCAGGCTAGGTCATAAACCTATCGCAAACTTATTTTCCTGTGTGTTTGTCTTCCCCAAATTCATTTAATGGCTGAGTATCTCATTCCGTTTTGTACTCTGGTGATAGGGAGACACGGGGCACCAAATCCTTTTTTGGTGGGACCAGACCTTTGATTTCATCCGGCGACAAAGAGACACGTGGCACTGGAGTTGGACCTTGGGGGGTGGAAGGAGTCCATTGCCCCAAACCTTTCGCTAGGTCCTCGATACCTTGAGGATGGATGCTTTCTTCATAGAGTTCCTCCAGCGTTTCTTGATGCAACTCATACATTTCTTCCTCGTTCATCCTCCCATGTTCCTCCAGAACTTCCTTCTGCGAAGACTGCGCAAGGGGACCACAACCGGGGAGCAGCTTCGTTCTGGTGAATGTGTAGTACCAATTGAGGGCGCCCTTCATCAGTACTAGCATCGGGTCGGGTATGAAATAGCTAGTTTCCTGTGAGTCAAGAGTCAGCTTCAAGACCTTCTGCCCAGATCCTTGGAAAACCGGAACCCGAACTTCCCCCCCCTTTGAGAAGGTGGCCCTGACGTCTTTCAAGTGCATATTCCATTGAATATTCTCGTAGTCCTCGGGGTATACGACACCATTTGTACGAGAGCCAGAAGCAAGCTCAGCGTGGGCCAATACCATCTTCTGCAGAAACATCGTCGAATAGTTTAGTTCTTCTGGAGATGCAACATCGACGTGCGTGCCACCGCGATTGAGGGGTTTTGCACCGATCATCGCTTCATAAGTTTCTTCGTCGGATGCAATAACAAGAATCGAATATGGTTTGCCAGGCTGCCACTTTTTCATCCCAGTCAAGTTCCCGGAGTCAAAGCAAGGAATGGTGATGAGGGATGGACGATCATCGTAAACTTCGCCATGAGGGCCTGGAACTCGAAGCAGATTAATCGGAAGATTCTTAACTGCCATGGGTGAGTCATTCGCAAGGTACTTCAGGATAGCCTGCGCCATAGTCTTCCTGTTGGCCTCCGTCGGATCTTTTTCCACACCCTTGACAATTGCATATGCTTTACTCAAAGCCTCCAAATCAGCGCCCTCAATATCTATTCCCAAAATTGCCTGAAGGACAGGCGCGTGGGGCGGACAGCAGTTTGGCGAGTCGGGGGTTTGGTGAGCATCTTCGCCATTGATAGCGCCGAACGGATCTCTTTTCCTCGCGCCTCGCAAGTCGATTCTCTGGTGTTGGTACTTGTATTTCCCGGACTTCACAGTGGAATTACCCTGAGAACTTCCTCTGCTGTCTGACTCTGGCATTGATGCAAAACCGATTGAAGCGAGGAGCCGGCGATAGTACGAAGTATGTTTGGTGTCTTTACGCCACTGCATCAGTTTGTCAAACGCACCCTCATATGACTCCCATTTGTCGCCCCACACTTCAGAAGAGAGGGCATAGTACTTCCCTTCACTGGCTCGAGCTTTGATTGCATCTTCCATTGTGAAAATATTGTGAAAGGAAAGTGAAATCTTATAACAACTTTATAATGTATGTTGTGGTAGATAATCGTATCTGTTGGGAATGAACCGTCTTTTTTGAGGTCCTCTGGACACGCCGTACGGTCGGTGGCAGCAGAATAGGTAATTACCCAACAGCTGACACGACGAAATTCCTACTAAAGGGTCGGCCGGCGGAGGCCGGGAGGACGTGCCCGGACCCGTGGGTCACGATCCCGCTGCGGTCCAGAAAAACCTGCGATTGTCCAGAATTCTTGGGGACAGGCACCAACACTGGACCTGAGAGTCCAGATGGGACGGATAAGTGAAATGGTGCGTGGAGGAGCCTCTTATCGGTTGTTGGTTTGGCAACCAAGACCTACCAACGGTTTTGCGGGATAGGTCACCTATGACGTGAGAACACCAAGCGGTAGGATTGTTGCTCTTGTTCCCACAAGTGGGAAAAGGAGTTCATGAAATTGCATTCTCGCTTTTTCATTTGGTGCCATGACGACCAGCGCTTTTGCTTTGGAACACCTTGGGCCGCATGAGATGGGAGGTGTCGACGATGACATTCTTGGCATGGTGCAATTCGACGGGAACCCTGTTGTCGTGAAGCAGGCAATGGCCAACGGAGTTGCTGCTTTCGCGGTTTTGGCTAGGAACAACACCATGATTGCATGCATTGGACATTTCAAGCGAGACATGCTCATTTCTGACACTGGTCAATGCAAGAACTGCGCGTCCTTTGTTAAGCATTGGGACACGAAGGCCGGTGTTTGACGTCTTCTCTGCAAGCCTGACGGCGATGTTGCTAAGCTGGAAGGTGCTCATGCTGGACGCGCTGTGTTTGCAGAGGCCAGCGCGGCTGCCAAGTTGGATGACGCGGCACCCGATGACGTGGCAGCAGGCAAGGAGCTGTCAGTTCAAGAATCCCTCAGTGAGGCGGTGACATTGAAGGACTCACGGACGACGAGCTTTTGGAGGCTAACGAGGCTGGACAACTGGGTGAGCATGTTGTCATGAACATGGACGACGAGGCTTTTGTGAAGGCCGTCGATGTCAAAGATTTTAAGTCCCTGAGTCGGGCCGGACCTTCTAGGTTGATTCATGAGTTGAGGCGTCAACACACTAGCAGCAAATGCGAAACGCACTGCGGAGACAAGAAGGATGACATGCCTCACTGCAGCAACGCAGTGGGCGATGATGTGACAGTTGTCAAGGAGCCAGTTGTCGTCCATGGGACACGAAGCGCGAAGAGACAGAAACAATTGAAGGCCACTGTCGAGCATTTTTTTTTCACCCAGAGCTGTTAATGATTGCAGTTAGGTCATTCCAGTGGGAATGTCCGCAGCAACAAGATGAACAGGAACAATCGCATGCGAACGGGCTTGTGTTCATTCATCATGTCAGGTTGGACTCTCCGGGGAAGATGCATTGGAAGTGAATGTTGACCGATTCACTGGGAGTTTTCTGTTTCCAATCTTGTGTTCGATGCACTTTCGTTCAAAACACTCGTGATGGATTCGCAGGAGATCTGGATGTTCAGCGCGAAGACGTTCGCATGTGCATGACAGAGACTTGCCTTCTTCCTCAAGGATGTCGAACAGAGTGAAACCAACTGATTCCTTTTCCCATCTTGCTAACCAAGGAAGACAAAATTCACATTTGCATCCTGCTCCCTGTCTGAGACAGACTTGACTTTCTGGAAGAGACATTTTGGTTCATTTTGTTTCTTTGGATTGTTGTGTTCGGATTGCCAGGGATCTTTGAATGGGTCGAAGGCAAAAGACATGATGACGGTTCTCATTTCTGATGGCAGGCACATTGGCAGTGGATGCCAGTGATCGAGACAGTTGTCCATCTCAACATCAGGGATGTGGGGGTTTCAACAGCAGCCCAGCGTTCATCGTTACCCATTCTTCATGGGACGGTTTGCGCACTTTGCCTTTCTTCCATTCTTCACATGCTTTCCACAACAGTCCTGTGGGACAGTCTGCCTCTGACAACTCCGTCTCAGTCACGTGTTCAGGGATGCACTGGACCGGTGCTGAAGTTCACATGGGATGATGTCCTGTGTGAACACAAGCCTTTTGCTGCTGTGGCAGAGTGCAACATGATGTCATGTCACCGCGGCCAGGCAATTGAACCTGAACTGTGAGGCTCAGGGTTCAAACCCTGCAGAATTTGTGCAGAAGCCCAGCAGGAGGGTTCTCCTCTGAACGATCCACTCAAATGCCACTAATCGATGAAATTAAGTCGACGAACAGCAACAGGTGAATCGTGGACCAGAAACACGATCAAAGGCCGATGAAATTGCGTCGGCATGATTAAATTGACAACGACAACGGACACGTTGAGTGCGCCACTTGAGCTCGCGGGCGCGCGAGTGATCTGAATGCGACATTCAAAAATGCCGTGTGAATTGATCCACACACGATGACAGCGAGTGCGTTTGCTGGGGGCTTCCACTGCGTGTTGCAAATGCTGCAAACAGCATGTAGTCAAACAGCACAAAAAAACGGCCAAATGAAAATCGCGCCACACCGGGCGTTCCTAAGTGTTGAAAATGTCGCCAGCCGTTGAACCGGAGTGATGACCCGTTGAATCACGGCACTTGAGGCAATTGAGCGCTCAGGCAAGCGAAACACATAGCCTCTGACCGTGAGACGCACACATGAACATTGGCACCTTTCCATCACAACATGAGCTGATTTCCACAGTGAAACAGCACAAATCATGGGGGAGGATGCACTGGACCGGCACCAAAGTTCACATGGGACAATGTCCCATGTGATCACAAGCCTTTTGCTGCTGCAGCGCAGTGCAAGGGAGGCTCGAGAGCCTTTTCTCATTGGCTTTTTCCACATGTTTTCTCATGGTGAAGGGATCTTGTCTGACACACAAGTCAGGGAATTTTTTCATTAGCATGTGCACTGTTGCACCTGTGTCGATGTCTTTTTTTAATTCAGCTGCTTGTTGACGGAATGCTTTGGATCGGTCATCTTTGCCGAGTTCCTTGAACCCTTGATTCATCTGAATGTCCATGAGAATGTCGTTAGCACGCAAGCATGGGGTGCAAACACCACCTGGTGGAACCCGGCCACAACTTGTGCTGCTTGCCAGCGCAGCTGTCCTCTGTCCGGTTTTTGAGCTCCATGCTCTGCTGAAGGAGCCAGGCCGACCAGTTAGCTGTCCACATTGCTGCTGCAGCACCAGACACCTGACCAAGCTAGCTAGAAGCGCTGCCGCCCATCCGTCCTTCCCCGGACGATCGTCTGATGGATGACGGAACACAACTTGCGGCTATGCAAATGCGCAGACAGTTGGTCGACAGACCCCTGCAATGACTGGAAGAACCAGAAACCCCAAAGTGGTTGGGGGAAGTTGACAGTTTTTAGGGGGCAAGGAAAGCTCTGCTGGCTCCTAAGCATTGCCAATTAAGGGCACTTTTCCCAGGTTGGGAAAAGAAGAAATGTTTTTCCCACATGAGGAAAACAAGACTGGGAGAAGCAATGGTTTTCCCATGCTTCATGTTGTTGCTGGTGTTAATTGTTGCTTCTTTTCCCACACTGCGAATTCTCACACTGGAAAAACTGCACTTTTCCCAACCTGGGAAAAGCATCTCCTAATTCTCCCTTTAGTCCCGCTAAGACAGAGCTGGCTGGCTCTCTTTCCCCTGAACATTTCACCCCTTAATAGATTGCCTTGGGGTTTCTGCTTCTTCCTGCATGCTGCATTGCTAATTTGCTACAGCTACCTAGCAGTTAGCTCGTAGGGCCAAAAGTCCCGCCGTCACTGAATGGCCGCTATGGTCTAACTGCCAACAGTTACAATCAAAATAGGTCCTACTAGCTAGTGTTCAACCGTACCTCCCACTAGCCGCCGTCAGTCAAGCTACTCCTAGGCTCCTACTAGCTAGTAGTCAGCTAGGTAGAAGTGAAGGGGATAGACACTCCTCAACTGATGGAGCCGGCTATTTGTCGGAGCTTGGGCTAGGCTAAGGCCATGCCAAGGCCGCCCCGTGTAAAAACTAAAGTGTAATTAGTCCGAGCGACGCATCATGCATTCGGCCCAAGGTTTCAGTTGTTCCAACCCGTTCCAGTTTTTATTGTTTTTTGACACGATTGCTTTCAAGTGTGCGATCATAGTTAATCAACGATAGAAGTTTATGTGTGCGATCATAGTTCATCAAATCACGAATCACTCCGCATTCCAAAATTTCACGGGACAGCACTCTCCTTGGACGACGACAGCATTTTTTTACGTTGCTAAACTGCAACGAGCTGTTTGTGTTTCTTTGTTTCCACCATGGGGGAGCCCTTGACGGGTTGTTTCATTCATCCATGGAATTCCGCAATAGCACAACACAGCTAGGAGCTAGTAGAGCATAATTCTATAGGCAACGAAAATAATAACTCGTATATAATTGCCAACATGGCGTCCAATAAGACTAAGGAAGATTCAAGTCCAACCATCAAGATCAAAGTCATGACGTACAACCTTCAACAGCTGTACGATATGGGTCCCAAAACATGGTGGGATCAAGTCAATCGAGCCGCTCGCATTCCACATGCCCTGAAAGCCTTGTTTTCTTCCAGCCGCGATGGAACACCCGATGTCTTGATTTTGAACGAAGCTTTTAATTCGTACGCTACACAAGTGTGCATGGCACTAAAAGATGTCTTTCCCTATCAAACGCCCGTGATTGGAAAATCCACCGAAGGATGGACGTCCACGACGGGAAAATCCTTGTCGCGCAGCAGCAATTGGAGACAAAATGTCACCATCAATGGGGGTGTCGTCATTTTGAGTCGTTACGAGATTTTGGAACCGCGCCAATATTTATATCATGCCGCACACGCTTCCACGTGGGATTGTTGGTCCAACAAGGGGGTTGCGTATGCCAAAGTCCAAGTTCCTCCCGATAAAAATAATAGTGGTGGGGGTGGCATTGTGCATGTTCTGGGAACCCATTTGCAAGCCGATGAAGGCCATGTCCCATACGACGACACGCATCAAGTCCGCATGGAACAATTGCGGGAATTGCGAACGTTTGTCACGGTGGAATTGCAATTGCCGAAAACCGAACGCGTGATTATTGCGGGGGATTTAAATGTGGAATATACTACCGAAGCGTATCGCATCGATTTGGAAACACAGTTACGTGCCACTCTTCGCTACGAACATACCCTGCCAGGATCCTTTTCGGCACCCCACAATTGGATGACGCGCGCCAATGCCCGGGCCAATCAACAATCCGAGGATCGGAATGAAACTTTGGATTATATACTGGTATTTCAAGATTATGCGCAACCCAAAAATGGCACTGGAATGGTAGTGGTAGTGCCCATGAAATCCGCCGAATCGTGGTATTGGCGATATTTGGCCCAACAATGGCCCGACAAAACTGATCCTGGAGTGCACTCGGACTTATCCGATCATTATCCCGTCCTGGCAAGCTTTGAATTTTGATTCATTATTTTGGACGATCCCTTCTTAACAGTTGCAATTAAATTTTGATCCTGTTACGAACAATACTGACTATAAAATCAAAAGAGTTAAGTTGCTATACTACGATAGTAACTAGCAAGTGCATGTCAACCAAACATTCACATGACGAAGGGATTGCTTTTTGTGTACAACGCGTAAATGTTTTGGCCGTAGCAAGTCACTTATAGTTGGGCTCCATTGAGTTGTCACAAGATACATATCTTGTATTTATTTTAGAGTTTTCTTGTTACTATCACAAGAGTGGAATGTGGAAATTCGAAACAACTCCTCACTCCATGCACTAGTATTAAAAATAATAAGAGTCGACTATGCTGGTAGATCTCGACGTAAATTGCTCTGGCAGCCTGAAGATTCCTTCTTCCAGGTTTCGTCTAAGCCAGCCAAATGATTCCCTTGATAAATAAAAGTAGTTTTGATATTGTTGGTTGTTGTTGCACGCCATTCATTGTTGTACCCTACTTGAAAAAAAGCGCCACCAAAACTCATGACCACCACCTTTTGGTCCTGACGACACTAACAATACTTGTCACTGGTCTTTTTGCTTCGTAAATCCAATAAATCTTGTCGGGAAACACCACCCGCGGCAGCACTCGGGACGGCGGTTTCGACTTTGACGCGTCTGATGCGATAACTTCCATGTTCAGTTTTTTCGCGATAGACCAATTCTTCCGTCGACCCAAAGGTCCCGGACGCTCTTTCTTCTTGTTCTTTTTTCGTCATGGCATCCATGCGTTCGGCTTTGAGTTTTAATTTGGCTTCATCGCGTGGTTTTTTAATAATCGAAAAGGCCGTCGGCGTTTTGATATCCTGAGAAAAGGCCGACGACAAATTCAAACTGATATTCGACAGGCGCATGGTAATGACGCGCATTTCTTGGGGTTGTCCGCCGGGGACGGAAACGATCAAGGCATCTCCGG
>Ga0163148_10005087_pt1 | contig 13332 bp, 15 predicted proteins | sample OliLakLV19MP7P2_FD_148606 | JGI IMG/M metagenome (GOLD analysis project Ga0163148, IMG submission 148606) | Freshwater microbial mat bacterial communities from Lake Vanda, McMurdo Dry Valleys, Antarctica- Oligotrophic Lake LV.19.MP7.P2 | ecosystem: Environmental > Aquatic > Freshwater > Lake >... | reverse complement strand
ATCACTATTGCTTATGCTATAAGCCACTTTGATATTTTATGTACTAAACTATTGGTTTTTAAAGTAAAATTTGAATATAACTTTTATATAATTATATGGATGAAGCTAAAGAAATGTCTTTAGAGCAGAGGGCAAGAAAAAGAGCAGGAGATAAAGTAGATTTTTTAACCCACTTAGTAGTTTTTATAGTAGTTAACTTTTTTCTATTACTAATTAATATTGCAGTTTCACCAAATTCACTTTGGGTAATGTTGGTTATACTTGGTTGTGGTGTAGGAGTGGTTATTCATGGAGCAGACGTATTTTTGTTTAATGGAATGTTTGAAGGTTTTAAAGAAAAACTTGTTGTATCAGAATTATCAAAGCTGAAGGAAAAAGAAACAAAATAATTAATATGCAAAAGGGTAGCTTGTTAGCTACCCTTTCGGGATCATGAGATCCTTAGAAGGAGAATTTCATCGATTTTTGGCTCAGATGCACTACCCTGGCTTCCTGGACGAGGGGAGCGTTGATTACCCCAAGCACTTGGTATACAGCACCATCCATTTTCACCCACTCCCCTATCTGGGGGGTATGGTCCAAAAAGACTGTGCCATGTGCGCCTCCCTCCAGTGTAGTGTCGTCGGGCAGTACAATAGCGATGAAATTTATCATTTTTCACTCTCCTTGTTTGCGAACATAACCATTATATCATGTTTGTCGCCAAAAGCCAATAACATGTCGCCAAAAGCCAATAACATAGGGCTTAGTCTATTTGGTGTAAAGTTGGTAAAGGGTAGCTTGTTAGCTACCCTTTTCAGGTTTTTTATAACCTAGGTGTCTTATACCTTCTCGGTGTTCTCGTCTAAGAAAATCCTTGGAAGCGACTTAATTAATGGGTCATCAATGACCCACTTAATTCGGTAACTAAGGCCAATTGACTCTATTGCTACGCGGTCTCCAATATCTGGAGCAGTTTCAAATGTTAAGGTATGTATAACTGTCTCACCTTCACATTTTGCCCTTACTACAACAGCTTCAAACTGCCTTGACATTTCTTGGTATCCATAGACAACGACGGAGTAATTATCTCACATGGTTAATAAATTTTAACAATGTATAAACTATACTCTTGCAATGTTGGATTAAATATGAAGATGGAGTGTATACTTAAATTAATCCATATTCAAAATTTAACTATTAATTGAATAATATGAAGCCAGAAGTTGCATATGTAGAATTAACTTTACCCGATAATGTAAAGGAGTATTTAAGGACTATACTTAAACAAGTCGTAAATGAAGATCAATTCTATACTTCATCAGTTATGCCTCACATAAATGGTGATGTAACAATAAAATCTCACTTAAAACTATTTTATGGGCTAGAACCAGAAGCAGCAAAAAATGAAGAGCTTTTGAATTTGTTAAAGTCAACTGAAGTTAAAGAGCTATTGCTAGGAGAATTTATGCTTTTAAATGGATATCAAAACCTATACAAGATTTTGACAGTAAAAGTTGTAGAGAGCGAAAGAAATTTAACAACATTGGTAAATAAAATTAGAAAATTTAGTCCAAGACCAAATTCCTATGAATTTAAACCTCATATAACATTGGCATATGTAACAGCAGACTATAGCCTACCAATTACACAGCCAGTACTAAAAGAAAGTATATCAACGCAGGATTTGCAAGTATCGATTTAAGCTGTTCCTGCGCTTAAAATATTTCCTGCAGGATCTTTAAACCATGCCATTCTTCCGCCACCTGTTTCGGCAATGCCTTTTTGATTTGTCTTCATATCCGGATATTGTTCCATCTGCACACCGTTTTCCATTAATTCATCAACACATTTATCCAAATCCTCAACAACAAAGTTTAAAACTGTGTAAGTAGCAGGTACGTGGTCATTTTTAGGATAAACGAAGAAGCTTGTATCTCCCCCTGTTTTAAAGCCTAATGCATAATCCTCCATTGTATTAGAAACTATTAGACCAAGTTTATTTATGTAAAAATCTTTAACCGAATTTATATCTTTAACACTAAAGCTAGTGTAAGTTTTACTTTCTTTAAGCATAATAGTTAGTTAATAAATATATTTAATTTTATCCTTTTAAAACATTGTTAACTAAGGTTTATTGTAAATTCTGGGTAATTTTGCGCTAAAAAAAGTGAACTCTCGTTCACTTTTAAATACAAATTAATATAGGCTTATTCGATTCCAAGTCTCACCCAATTAGTCCAATAGGTTTCTCTCTTTCTTACAATTCTATAAATAGCCTTTAGTAATGCAATGTATTCAACTAGATTAATTACAGAAAATAGTATAGGAATTATAGGTAAATACTTTAATAAATTTTTATACTTAACTATTTCAGTATCAAACATTAGTAGGTAAGCATATGGCATTATTATGTAAAAGAGTATAAGGACTGGCCAATCACCGCTGGTAGCAACCTGTAAGGCAATGAATACAAAAAATATTGGATAAAGGAAAATATCAACTAATCCTAAAAGTACTAAAGGAAAATCTACATAAGTTAAAAACTTTCCCTTTTTGGTGTTTAGAATGTAGCCCTTTCTATTTAGTAAGCATACTAAAAATCCATGTCTCCATCTTGTTCTTTGATCTATTAATCCTTTCATATCAGGTGCCCCTTCTGTTACACATAGTGCGGCATCTATATAAGAAATTTTGCTTCCATTCATTCTCAATTTCATTGAAATATCAAAGTCTTCGGTTTTAGAATATCCTTCGTAGTAACCCGCTTTTTCAATAGCACTCTTTCTAATAGCAGCAAAAGCTCCAGGTAGGATATAAATGGAGTTATTATTGTGCTGTGTTTTTTTCATATGGTAGCCAAACATATATTCAAAAAATTGAATAATTCCCAATAAGTTCATTGGTTTTGTAATGCCGTTACTATCAGGTTTGCCTACAATAATTTTACCTACAGTTGCATCGTATTTCTGGTCACTTAAACCCTCAACAAGGTATTGAACTCCGTCCGGGTAAATATATGAATCACCATCAATGGTTACAACAATTTCTCCTTTGGCATGTCTAATTCCATTGTTTAATGCTTCAAACTTTCCTTTATTTTCTTGGTTCAATAATCTAACTTTGCCGTTATTTGCAGACACAATCTTTTCAACTATATGTCTTGTGTTATCTTTCGATCCATCATTAATTACAATAATCTCAAGGTTTTTATATGTACTCTTTAAAACTGACTCAACGGTTTTTCTAATCCCGACTTCTTCGTTCCAGGCTGGAACTACAACTGTTACAAAAGGATTGTAACTAGCGTCTGGTTTAGGGTAATTGTGAACATAGAAGAACCCTCTAACTAATGTGAACATAGAAGAACCCTCTAACTAATGCGTAGACTGCTCTTAGAAGTGCAAAAAGTAGATATAAGCCTATTATATGATTAAGTGTCATCTTAGGTTCCTATTTCTAAATTTGTAGAAGATATAGGATGCAAGTAATAGTGCTAAAACTGCAACTCCTATGATTAAAGATGTTTGTAAAGGAAATCCAAGTAAATTAAGACCAGCTCCTCCAGCAGATGCTGCTCCAAGAATTTGTGCGTTACCAGATGTGCTCATAATTATTTCCACTAAAGTAGTAATGCAAGATTATAGCACTTTATATATATCCAATCAATAAGGAATTGTCTGAAAGATTTGACAGACAGTTTGTATGCTCTCAGATTTAGAGAAATAGTTTTAAATTATGGAATGTAAGGGAAATGTTTGATGCTTTTTATTGAGAGAATCCATTTTTCTTCAGAAGAATTATCAATGCCATTTGGGAAACTATATCCAGCACTATTAACTGCATACTCATTCCAAGTTCCACCCATTGCTAAATTTATTATAAAGTAGAATGGCTTATCAAATGGCCAGTCTCTATGATTACCTGATGATTTTGTCACAATATGGGTTCTAATCCCGTCCACTGTAAATGCAATATAATCTGGTGTCCAGTCAATACCATAAATATGATAGCCATCGGCAATGTTCATTATTTGAGTCTCACTTGAAGCAGCCTTTGAATTATTTAGTAGTGAATTATAAGTATGAACATAATGAAAAACTGAATTTGGTAAAATTCCTAGGTACTCCATAATGTCTATTTCTCCACTGCCTTGCCAAGAAATATCAGTATTCTTTTCGGATTGAGTAGCAATATTATCTCTAAAGAAAGACCCTTCTGCAGGTAGTAACCATATTGCCGGAAAAGTTCCAATACCAGTTGGCATTTTAGCTTCTACTTCAAATCTACCATAAGTTGCAGAAAAGAAACCATTAGTATCTACTTTCCCTGCAGTTATTTGGCCATTTGATTCAACTTTCGAATAAATAACCAGATTCCCATCCTTAATTAATACATTTTTAGGTGTATATATCTGTTTTTCATCGTTCCATGCTGGGTTCCAGTCATTATCAATACCATTTTGAATTCTAAACATTGAGCTAATTAGTGTACCCGCTGGCATGGAGCTAAAATCAAGACTGTAGTCTGGTTGCTCTATAAAAACATCCGTACTTAAATTTATATCTGGGTTCATATAAGTATTATTGCTATTAAGTTCTTCTTGCTTAAGTAATTCCACATTAGATACTTGTTCAGCCTTTAACCTAGCAAAACTTACTGCTGTACTACCATCGTCTTTTCTAATAAATCTTCCTAAGGAATTTGTAGGAATATTTGAGTAGGAATTTGGTTTTATATCTCTTAAAAAGAAAACAAACACTAAAGTAAATATTGTAGCCATTACTATAGGCATAATCTGCGATAGCCTTTTTTTACGTCTATGTCTTTTTAGTTTGGCTGGATAATTCATATTCTTTTAGTTTAACATGGGGTTTAGCTTTGTTACCTTTACCCAATCAGTCTTCGGTTGCAAGGGAGAAGTACTTAATTTTTTTTACTGATAGAGTCCAATTATCTTGCTTACTTGTATCAATTCCTTTGTCAAACTTATTACCCACAATACTATCATTCCAATTACCGCCCATTGCTAGATTTATTATTAAGTAGAATGGTTTATCAAATGGCCATTGTCTAAAGTCTTCTGAGTTTTTGTGCAAAACTAAGGTTGTAACCCCATCCACTTTAAAAGTAAGTGACTCCGGTGTCCATTCTAGTCCGTACAGGTGATATTCCGCTTTTTCAGTATTAATTTTAGTTGTACCAAATTCAGGTGATTTATCAGTTTCAATTGTATTGTAATTGTGCGCTACATTATATACATCGCCTGGTATTGCACCAAGTGTTTCAGCCATATCAATTTCTCCTCCTCCCATCCAAGATAAATCATTTTGTTTTTCCTGCTCGGTAGCAATATTATCTCTAAAGTATGAGCTGTCTTCAGGTAGCAACCAAATTGCAGGAAAAGTTCCAACACCTACAGGTAACTTTGCTTCAATTTCGAATTCACCATAAGTTGCACTAAATAGGTTTCTTGTATCAACCCTTCCAGAAGTTATTTGATCATTTTCTACTTTAGCTTTAATCACCAGTTCACCGTTCTGTATACTAACATTATTGGAACTATACATTTGCCGTTCATTGTTCCACTTAGGATCCCAGTACTTATCTACACCATCTTGTGTATTTAATAGGAAGTCAACATTTGTGCCGGATTGCATTTTAGTAAAGTCTAATTCGAAGTCGGGAGTACGGTTATCTACTTTGTGTGCAGGTATTCGAACTGTCTTAGTGCGAGAAAATATATAGCTTGAGTTTTCCACAGAAACCAGTATTTGTTTCTTATAAACCTGTGCCTTAATTTTAAAAAAATTAAAATAATCGGGTACAAATGCAACTATAGATAGCACAATCATTGCCGTTGCGGCCGATATTAGGTTAATTTTATGTCTTTTATAGCTGTTCATTGTTATTAAATTCACAAAGCAGCTTTTGGGCTGCTTTGTGTAAAAGATTATTTTTCAATTAATTTTATAACTGAGGCTGTAGTTCAGCCAACGCCTGATCTATCCTTTTTACTGCAATTCCGCTTTGGTTAATAGTAGCTAGAATATCTGCAAAAGTTATCTCTGTAATGTCGTATGGTCCAGGGTCTGATGCAACTCTATGAAGAACTAGGATTAACCATGTTCTCTCAATTTGAGATTGTTGAATCCATGTAGCAACTTCTGCTGCTGTTGTTGTTGAGAAAACGTTTTGAACTTTCAATCTTGTTATATCAAAATTGTCTTTACTGTTAAACCCTACATCTACAGTTCTATGAATTGTGTAGTTAGACATTATTTGAGATTTAACAGATGCATTGTAGGCCCCATAAGGTGTTGCAAAGTAGTTAATCGGCAAATTAAATTTGCTTTGTAAATAAGCCTTTGATGATGTTAATTCATTCAAAGATTGTTCGGCTGTTATTGCTGTTAAGTCAGGGTGAGTTACTGTGTGAGAATCTACTCCATGACCAGCTGCAATAAATTGATTTATTATTTGAATTGCTTCAGCCTCACCATTTTGTGAATTCTGGATAAAATCTGTCGCGTAAAATTGATTAGATAAGTATCCATATTGCTGCATTAAAGGTAAAGCAGTTGTTACATTTTCTTCCCATCCATCATCAAAAGTTAATGTAAGCAATGCATTGTGAAATGGAACGGGCAAATATTCCTGAATGTCATAGTTATCTGTAATTAAGAATCCATTTCTTGAAAGTAAATGCATAATGCTCACCGATAGTGCTCCTGCTGGCATTGTGAATGTTCCGGCCCACTCAGTTAACTCTGCACTTGCAGGGGCACCAGGTAATTCAAGATATTGAGTTGTACCATTTTGCATTGTTATGTTTAGAACTATTCTTGTGTCTACATCCGATTGATATACGTTACTAGCTCTATAGTTTACTCCTGGAGTAAGTTGCACAAAGTCACCATTTTGCATCACCACTTATATAATCAGTAACTGTTGTTTTGACTGCATGATTTTGAGGATTTCCGCTTAAGAGAATATATTCGAATGCTGCTGTATTTTCTCCCCAACTACCATTAGTCCAATGTTCTGGTTGAGTTGCTGATATTTCCTCTTCAAGAGATCCGTTTGGAACATTTGATGTTTCCCCAACTACAGGAATTTCTTTTAAATTAAAATTGTCTGTCCAAAGTTCTCCGTTTTGTGCCATAACGTGGAAAATTGTCAGACTTGTCATTCCATGAGGCACATCAAATTCATATTCTGATTTAATCCAATCTGCACTAGCAGGATTTATACCTAATATTTTATACGTATTAGCTCCAGCCGGTGTTGTGAATTGAATAACAGTTATACTAGGAGCTGTTGATTTGTAGTAATTGGATAATTCAAATTTTGCATGATCACGTACAGCAATAGGAGTGTGGTACCATTTTGCATCTCCATCTACCCAATTAGATACTGTTACATGTAAGCTTCTTGTTCCATCTTGGCCTGTTGATGCATACTCAAATGCTGCAGTATTAGAACCCCATGTATTTGATAACCAGTTTAATGGTGCGCTTCCATCTGCAACTTCCACTGATGAGTTTAAAATTAAATTATCTCCAGCTGGTGGAAGTATTGGTGCCTGATATTCAGTTATAGAATAGTTATCAGTCCAAAGCTCACCCACTCCAGCAATCAAGTGAAATACTGATGCACTTGTAGTACCGTTTGGGGCAATAAAGTTATATTGAATTGGGGTCCAATCTGTTGCGGCTGGTGCAATTCCTAAAAATGAATATTGATACACTCCTGCACCGGTTGTATACTGAACTACTATTTCGGTTGTTATGGTAGATTTATAATAATCTTTAAATGTATAGGTCTTACCTGGAGTTACCGTAACTGCATCGTGATACCATTTCGCATCACCATCTGTCCAAGCAGTTGTTGTAACATGTCCGCTATGTGTACCACTATAGCCAGTATTTGCATGTTCGAAAGTTGATGTATTTGTTCCCCATGCGTTTGATAACCAGTTTAAAGGTTGAGTTGTATCAACTGTTGTATTTTCAGAAGAAGGATTTGCCACCAAATTAGTAGGGTCTATTGGTGTTGGATCAATAGGATCTGGGTCTATTACAGGATCATTTTTACTCAAGGAGTAGTTGTCTGTCCATATTGTTCCTACAGTAGAAATCAAATGGAATACACTAACTGCTGTTGCATTTGAAGGCACAACAAATTCTTTTGTAAATGTTGCCCAAGCTTCTGCTGCAGAAAGTGATCCAACTAAGTCGTATAGGTAAGTTCCGTCATTTAACGTGTATTGCAAAACTACATTTGAATTTATTGTAGTTTTGTAAGAATCAGTAAGTGTATAAGTAGAACCTGCTATAACTGCTACGGCATCGTTGTACCATTTAGCGTCCCCAGTGCCTTGTGTAGTAATGGTAAGTCCAAGAGCCTTTCCCGTGCTTCCATCCGTTACTCCGTATGTCGTGGTTGCTTCTGTGCCACCCCATGAACCTGCATTCCAGTTTGTTGGCGTAGTGTCTCCAGTTTCAATATCAGGATTTAAAATTAGGTTTGGTCCTTGAGCTAAGATCTGGTTCAAAGGCAACGTTGCTGTTAGTATTGCGATACTAACTACTAGTGATAAGCTTGATTTGATAAGTGCTTTCATAATGTATATGCTTGCAACGTATATAATACTAATTAAGATGGCAGATTTTAACATAGGTTTTCCAAAAGTGTAAAACTTTTTTGACAATGTCCAGACAATGGATACTTAGAAGGGTAGGGGTTTGTGTCAGTTTTTAAGATATGCAGTACACGCATTTGATACGTATAATTTTGCAACTAGTAAAATACTGTCAAATATATTTGGATGAAAACTAGAAAATAATCTTAGTAAAGATAAGGAATGAAAGTATAAAGAATTGCAATGGTAAGCATAATAATCAGCATTTGTCTGACTTTTATGGATGCAAAAAAGATTTTAATATATAATAGTAATTTCTAAAATGAACTATAATTAGTTATATTTTATTATGCTCACAATGAAAAAACTTGATCCAAAAGCAGTGTGGTTTTTCTTTCTTCAAAATAGTATTGGTTGGATAGTCTTTATACTATTCTTTTCATTATGTTTTGGAGTCCCAAGTGTAATAGGGATTATTGAGGAATCAAGAACAGACATTTTAGGAGGTTTAGCTCTTATTTATTTAGTAAGTTTTCTACTTATTTCTACAGTAATCACCTTGCTTTGTTACTTATTTGCAAAACTAACGTATAGTAATTATAGGTACGAACTTAAAGAGGATGGTTTTTACAAAGAATCAGGAATTATTACAAAAAAGTACGTTACTATTCCCTACGAAAGAATTCAGAATGTAGATATTAATAGAGGAATAATTGCACGAATATTAGGTTTGTCCGATTTGCAAATTCAAACTGCTGGAATGAGTTCAGCATATGGACAACATGGCGCAATGGGAATGGGTGCCGAAGGCAGACTTCCTGCAGTATCTGAATCTGATGCACTAGTTATTAGAGATGAACTAATAAAAAGGGCTAAAGGTAGAAAGGAGAACGGTGGATTGTAATTACCAATTATTTACAAAGAATTAATAATACAAAGTATCTTTTTAGAGATAATCTATCAAGTTAAATTTATAGAATGGCTAGATGGGATAGAATTACAGGAAGAGGAAGTGTAGATGATAGACGTTCAATGATACCAGCGGCTGCAGGTACTATTGGTACGGCAGGAATAATCTTTATTATTGCAATAAATTTATTAACTGGAGGAAGTGTTGAACAAATAATTAATCAGCTTCAAGGAGTAGAACTTCAGCAGTCTGCACCAATTAACTCATCCGAATTTGAAGGACAAGATTCTTATGAAATGTTTGCATCAACTGTTGTAGGTTCTGCAAACGAAATGTGGACTCAAATTTTTGCAGAACAGAGTAGAACTTATACACCCCCAACTCTAATTCTTTTTAGAACTGCAACAGAATCGGCATGTGGCATTGCAACCTCATCTGTAGGGCCACACTATTGTCCACTTGATAATAATATCTATTTAGATGAAACTTTCTTTGATGAACTTCAAAGTTTGTTAGGTGCTCAAGGTGGTGATGTTGCTGAGGCCTATGTGATTGCTCACGAAATTGGCCATCATGTACAAAATAAATTAGGCTTATTGAGTAACACAAATTCTCAACAAGCTTCTATAAATACTGAACTACAAGCAGATTGTTTTGCGGGTATGTGGCTCAATTCAATTAAAGATGACAATGTTTTATTACCTGGTGAAATTGAAGAAGCATTAGATGCAGCGGCAGCAGTTGGAGATAATAGAGTACAGCAAAAAACCGCAGGACAAATTAATAAAGAAACATGGACTCATGGTTCTTCAGAACAAAGAGTGAATGCTTTTAATAATGGATTTAACAATGGTAATTTTAATCAATGTAGATTTATTTAATTTCTTCAAGTGCAAAGTAAGTTATGGTAAATGGTACAAAAGGTAATAGTGTAAAATGTAATTTACCTAAGTACATTCCCTCTTCTATTTCTACTAATTCATCGAGAATAAATCTTAAGTAAAATGGATTTTCTGGAATGTTGTAATCAATTTTTAAGACATCTATTTGAGGATCAGAAATGCTTTTTCCTGTGTATGTTTTAAATGGAATTTGTTTCTCTATTAAGTCTCCATTTTTAAAGTTATTAATTCCAGTATTATCATTAAAAAATTCCTTACCCAACCAACTGCCTTGCATTGCAGCAGTCCCATTGTGGGGGCCACTAAGCACAGGAACTTTCCCATTTAAAAATTGTGATTGCCTGGAATCGTTTCTGGAATTAATGGTTAGAAAATTACCCACTATTATATAGCTTACAAATATTGTTACAAAAATTATAAGTAATGCAATTAATATTTTTTTTGTTCTATTGTTCATTTTATAATTCTACAACAATTCCAACCGGACAGTGATCAGAACCTAAAGTTTCTGGTCTTATAAAGGCCTCCTTTAAATTTTCTTTTAAGCTTTTAGATACCAAAAAGTAATCAATTCTCCATCCTACATTTTTAGCCCTAGCACCTCCAAAATTTGACCACCAAGTATACAAATCTGGTTTATCAGGATTGAAATGTCTTAATGTATCTATAAAACCTGCATCAATAAAATTGGTAAAACCTTGTCTTTCCTCATCGGTGAATCCATGGGTATGATGATTTGTTTTTGGATTTTTCAGGTCGATTTCCATATGAGCCACATTTAAATCTCCGCAAAAAATGACAGGTTTAGTTTTTTCTAACTCTTTCAAATAAGTTAAAAACTCAACATCCCAAGTTTTATGTCTAAACTCTAATCTTTCAAGCTCTCTTTTTGCATTTGGGGTATAAACTGTCACAATAAAAAACTTAGCAAATTCCGCTGTGATAACTCTTCCTTCTGTATTGGCATTCCCAAAGGTATCAGGAGTTTCTATTTGTTGCCCGTTCTTTATTATATTGTTAATAACTTTAATTGGTTGTTCTTTAGTAAAAATTGCTGTGCCTGAATAACCTTTTTTAATTGCCGAATTCCAATATTCTGTATATTCAGGTAAATCAATTTCTGCTTGTCCTTGTTGAGCTTTAGTTTCCTGAAGACAAATAATATCGGGATTTTCCTTTTTTACATAATCCAGAAACCCTTTTTTTAGTGCAGCTCTAATACCATTTACATTCCATGAAACCATTTTTATTTGTTTGACCATTTATTGTAATCTTAATATATTGATTAGATTTTATCAGATATTTGATATAATTCTGTTGTGATTAAAACATTTAAACCAAAACATCTTCTTCCGTTAGTTAAATCAGCAACATACTGATTGGTATATCCGCACGCCTATACCTTAAATATATCTCTAAATTCAGCGTAATTTTAAGAATTTAGATTTATTAAATAATTAATATAATCACATGATTCAAGTAAAAAATTTATCAATTGAGTACAGACAAAAACTTTTTGACAATATCACCTTCGTTTTAGGTAATAAGGACAAGATTGGACTTGTTGGTCTTAACGGTTCTGGAAAAACTACACTTTTAAGAATAATAATGAAGTTAGAACTTCCCGATAATGGCAGTGTATCTATTGTGAATGAAAAGGTTGAATACTTACCTCAAGAATATAGTTTTGATGAAAACATGCTTATTGGAGAATTTTTAGAAGGGTTAGTTAGTAATCACAAAACTGAAATGTATAAAGTAAATATCATTTTAAAAAAATTAAATTTTGAAGTAGATATTTACCAAGATATAAATACATTAAGTGAAGGTCAAAAAATGAAACTTTATTTAACAAAACTACTAATAAATAATCCTTCAGTTTTATTATTAGATGAGCCTACTAATCATTTAGACATTAATGGTATAGATTGGTTTGAAAACTTTATAAAAAACTTTGATGGAATTTGCGTGATAATCTCTCACGATAGAGAATTCTTAAACAATACTGTAAATAAAATTTACGAAATTGATGAAGCACAAATGCATGTATTTGATGGTAACTATAATGACTACTTAATTTCTAAACAAAAGTTTATTGAGGAAAGAGCTAAACAATATCATCTTCAGGAAAAGCATAGAGAAAAACTAATTGATTTAATTGAGCGTATTGGTACATATGCAGCAGGGGAAAAGCAAAGTAGAGCACTTGGAGCAGCAAAAAAAAGATTAATACGAGAAGTTACTAATGTTGAAATAAGTCGATACAAAAAACAGGAAATTAGGAATCTTGTTATTAATGGTGAAGTTCATAAAAAGAAAACTATTTTTGAAATTAAAGATGTAAGTTTTTCGTATAAAAGTAATATTAAATTGTTAGAGGATACAAATTTAATATTATATGGACAAGATAAAGTTTGGATGTACGGGGCAAACGGAATAGGTAAGTCTACTTTTGTAAAATTAATTACAGGAGAACTAAAACCTAATTCAGGACTAATTAAAATTGGGGAAAACTTAAAATGGGCATACTTTTCACAAGATCAATCACACATACCAATGGACGAAACCCTTGAAGATTATTTTATTAAAAATACAGGGGTAGGTCACAGCGAATCCTTTAGTGTAATGGATAATTTTCTATTTCCCAAGGAAATTCGAAAACAAAAAATTGGTAAGCTAAGTCCTGGACAAAGAGCAAGACTAAGTTTTGCAGTATTTTCGCGAAAGGAATATGACTTTTTAATTCTTGATGAACCCACAAACCACCTAGACATAAAGTCAAAAGAAGTAATCGAAGAATCATTGAGAAATTTTAAGGGAACAATCTTATTAATTTCTCACGATAGATATTTTGTAAATCAACTTAATGTAAATAGAGCTATTACAATTGAAAATAA
>Ga0163148_10005085_pt1 | contig 13335 bp, 17 predicted proteins | sample OliLakLV19MP7P2_FD_148606 | JGI IMG/M metagenome (GOLD analysis project Ga0163148, IMG submission 148606) | Freshwater microbial mat bacterial communities from Lake Vanda, McMurdo Dry Valleys, Antarctica- Oligotrophic Lake LV.19.MP7.P2 | ecosystem: Environmental > Aquatic > Freshwater > Lake >... | reverse complement strand
GTTAAGGTGTTAAGGTACGCAAGTGTTAAGGTATGATTGGAAATATCAAGTTTATGGAACAGTACCCTTCCACCAGTTTTCTCAATTTCATTTTTTGTTTCATTTCCGCCTTTTTCATCCATGTCGAGGATAATAACCTCAGCGCCATTTTGAGCAAAAAGTACAGATATTGCTTTCCCTATTCCTGAGCCACCTCCTGTTACAATGGCTGTTTTGTTAGTTAGATTCACGAAAATATTTGTTTAATAATTACTTATTTTGAAACCAGTTGCATACTCATTTTGCCATTTTTTGGGCATTTCGATAGTCACTTCATTGTTTTTTTGAGACCATTTGAGCGGTGTAGTATTTCCTGTAATTGTAATGATTGATTTTCCGTTGAACGAAATGTCTTTAATCGTAATTTTATTCACAGAAATGGAATCAAGTAGAAAACAGTAGACGTCTTTGCCCTTTCTCGTAAATCTAATTCTTGCTTTGGTATCGCTTTTTCCTTGTGCTTTATCAAATGTACTTGTTCCGAAAATTCCTTCGCCATTAACTTTCAACCATTTTCCAAGTGCATGTAATCTCGAAAGTTGCGCTGCTGGAATATTACCCTCCGCATCCGGACCAATATTCAACAATAGATTACCATTTTTACTTACTATATCTACAAATAAATCAATGAGTTTGTCGGCAGATATGTAGTGCACATCTGTTTCCAATGCATTGTAGCCAAACGAGTTGCCAATACCTCTACATGTTTCCCATTTGTAATCTACTTTGTTTTCCAGTACTTGGTATTCAGGGGTGGTAAATCCATATATTTTCTTATTTTTTGCATTCCATCGGTCATTGATTATGCCTTCTGGCACAGTCGAAAAATAATTTGCCATTACGCCTACAAAATCTCCTTTATCAGGGAAATTAATATCGTTCCACAACAAATCCGGTTTGTATTTTTCGATTAATTCATTGTAATGTGCTGTTACATAATCTGCATACGAAGCAGTTTGAGACTTGGAAACAAATAGATCAGGCCAAAGATTTGAAATGGGGACTTTATAAAATGTCCAATCTAGAACACCAGAATAATAGACGCCAAACTTTATATTTTTGGCTTTCACAGATTTTTGTAATTCTGCAACAATATTTCTTTCAGCTATCAAACTATTTTTTGAGGGTGGATAGTTGGGATATGGTACTTTAGAATCCCAAAGCAAAAAACCGTCATGGTGTTTGGTGGTGATTACTACGTATTTAGCTCCAATTTCGTCAAATAAACTAGCCCAAGTGTCGGGGTTCCATTTTTTAGTTTTTTCATTAAACATCGGAATGAAATCATAATAACTAAAATCTTTCCCATACTTCGCGTCATGGTATTTTCGAGTAGGCGTACCCTCAAATTTCATAGTGTTCAAATACCATTCAGCGTATGGATTATTTTTGTAGAAAACTGTCCAATCTTTCACATTGCCAGGGTCTAATTCTGGAGGGGCATAAGCAGGAACTGCATACAAGCCCCAGTGGATAAATATGCCCAATTTGGCATCGTTATACCATTGTGGATTTATCTTTTTAGCCAAAGAGTCTTCATTGGGCAGGTATATTTTATTGTTTTGTGCCAATAAGTTGTACGCTAATGCAATAGATACAATTAGTATTTTACTAAATAATTTCATTTTTTATCTTTTGTCTAAACTAAATATATTATGCATTTTCACCCATTTCTCGCCTTTTACCAATTCTTTTTGAAACTTCCACATGAGGTTTTCCCATTCAGCTTGGCGTGGCAAAGTAGCAAGTTTTTCAAAAGCACCCTCCAAATCAAAACCTTCTGGCACTTCAACCACCATCACCATTCGGGTTTCCCATCTGAATATTTGCATATCCAAAATACCAACCGATCTTATTCCTTCCAATATTTCAGCCCACACATTTAGATGAATTTCGATATATTCATCAATCATAAGTTCATCGTTTTTCAAATCTAATGTGAAGCAATATTTCTCTAATATCATGTTTTTACAACGGTTTCATAAATTTCAATCCATTCTTTTAAACTCATTTTTCCTGCAAGTTCACCTAGAAGTTCATAAGGTATTTCGTTGATTTTCTTGAACCGAATGCAACTTTTTCCCATATCCAATTTTGTCTTCGAATACTTTTGATATTCTGAAGTAAACCATTCTAATAACTGTTTGTCAGCATACATACCCATATGGTAAACCGATACGAAATTTTTCTGTGATGCAATACTTATAAATGGCAATGGCAGTTTGGGGTCACAATGATAACCGTTTGGATAGATGGAATGCGGAACTACAAAACCAATCATTCCACAACTCATTGTTTCAACAAATCCATTTGGCAAATTGTCAAGGATCGCTTTTCGAAGTCTATTTATTCCTTCCTTTCTTTCGTTAGGCAATTGATCGATGTATGTGTCTGGGTTTTTTGCAGTTATTTGCATATGTAATCTGTTTTAGAATGAGTACCTACTTTATGCAACTTGGCATTGTGGCCAATTTAAACTGCCAATATCGCCACGAAGCACACGATTCAAATTTAGCAAAAATGTTCAAATGAAAAACATTGCCATTAAGCCAAACCAGTGTTGTCTGCTGACTAATTGAAAGTTAATTTCAAAGCAGAAAAAAATGATGCTAAAGTGGGGGAAAGCTACAATCTAATTTCGGCATACACCGGCACGTGATCTGATATTTTTCGGGCTTCTTTTAGCGAGATGAAAGGAAGGGTAAAATCTATTCTGCCTGCATTGAGCAGCTTTATTTCTGTGCGGTCTATAAAAATATTGTCGTATTCGTTGGCAAATTTTTCGCCCTCTCTCATCTCCATTTTTATAGATGTTTTGAAGTTGATTAATGCAGGCCAGATGTTGCTTTGTTTCAATTTGTAAAAAGCATCGTTTCGCTCTGAAAGATTGAAGTCGCCCATAATGAGCAGATTATCTACTTTGTAGCAATCGTTAAGTTTATACAAATATTTACACTCTTTCCAAGGTTCTTTTGCTTTTGGCACTGCGTGAATGGTACTCAGCAAAACTGTTTTACCCGATTTTAATTCAAATCGAGCCATAAATGGCTCTCGATCTATCTGATTGTCGAGCGACTTTTCGAGCCAAGCCTTGCCTTTTAATTTTACTATAGATGGTTTCCACAAATAGGCATACCGCTCGCTTCCTTTACCATGCGTGGGGTTACTTAAAATATAAGCCCATTTCGAGCCAGTTCTATTCAATTCGTCAGCTAATTTGGCTACTGCTTGGGCTCCATAGTAGTTATCTGACACTTCTTGAATAGCCAAAATATCAGTGTTTTTAATGGTATTTGCAATGAATACAATCTCAGAATCGGACTTTGATTTGCCGAAATTGCACAAATTCCAAGATGTGACACGAATGGGTACTTGGGCAAATACAAAAGTGAAAGCCGAAAGCCAAATGAAAAATAATATGTGTTTGATTTTCATTTTAAACTTCTTTTGAATGCACACTTTTTCCTGCTATCCATGCGGTTGTCCATGCCGATTGGAAATTGAATCCCCCCGTAATGCCATCTATATTGAGCACTTCACCTGCAAAATACAACCCTGAAATTAATTTGCTTTCCATAGTTGTAAGGTCGATTTCGCTTAAGTCTATACCTCCGCATGTCACAAATTCATCTTTAAAAGTTGTTTTCCCTTTGATGTAAAAGGTGCATCTATAAAGATTTTCTATGAGCTTATTGTATTGTTTTTGGCTTATTTCAGCCCATATTCTATTTTCCTCAATCTCCGCCAATTCACTAATTTTCATCCACAATCGAGCTGGTATTTCAAGCAATGGGTTTGTGGTTATTTTCTTTTTGGGATGATTATTTTTAAAAGTTGCCAGCTGAGTTTTCAATTCCTCCTCCTTATCAATTCCTGTCCAATTTACCAATGCGGTAAAAGCATAAGATTGTGAGGCTAAATATTCGGCAGCCCAAGCTGAAAGCTTTATTACAGCTGGGCCGCTTAAGCCCCAATGCGTGATGAGCAATGGGCCGAAATTCTCAAACTTTGTACCTGCAATTTTTACGATACCGTTAGGCACGGAAATTCCACTGAGTTCGGCAAAGTATTTTTGGCTGTCGTTGAATGTAAATAAAGAAGGCACAGGTGAAATAATGCCATGCCCCAAATCTGACAAATATTGATACGAATGAATATTGTTGTAACCACCTGTAGCCACGATTACCTTATCTACTTGTGCTTTTTCACCATTTAAAAATTGCAAATGAAATTGATTGCCAACTTTAGTTACCTTCTCAATGGCAAAATTGGTATGTATCTGAATGCCATGCTTTCTAATTTCATCTACAAAGCAATCAATGATAGTCTGTGAACTATCAGAAACGGGGAATATTCTGCCATCGGCTTCAATTTTAAGTTTTACACCTCTGGCTTCAAACCATGCCACTGTATCTTTGGCTTGAAAAACTTTGAATAATTCATTGAGTTGCTTCTCCCCTCTGGGGTAGTTTTTCGCTAGTTTGTAGCTTGCAAAGCAATGGTGAGTAACGTTGCATCGCCCACCTCCAGACACTTTTACTTTCTGTAGCAGCTTAGAAGTTTTCTCATAAATCATTATTTGGGCATTAGGGTTGGCCTCTGATGCAGAAATAGAGGCAAAGAACCCAGCTGCACCGCCTCCAATTACGGCAATTTGAAATTTACTAGCATTCAATAAATTGAATATTTACGTGAGAGCGTAAAAATACGATTACAAACTTTCTAAACTTTAATTTGAGCGTTGAATCAATCATTTTTTTACTCACATAAAGCACAAGTTTCATTTGTTCACCTAACTTTGAATTTATAACCCAAACTATTTCCGCCTGTGGAACTGAAAATTTTCTTCGACATTGTAAATGAATCTGTTTACGAAACTATTCAAGACCATCATTCTTTTTATAATCACATTAGGATACACAGCGAAAAATTTCCTGATTGGAAAAATGCCGATATTGCAATTATAGGCCTTACTGAAGACAGAGGCAATATTTATACACAAGGCATAGAGCAGGCCCCCGATGAAATTAGAAAAAAACTTTATCGCCTCAAAAAAGGGCTTGGAAGCTACCGAATAGTAGATTTGGGCAATATCAGAAACGGTGTAAAGCTCGAAGACAGCTACCTGAGAATAAAAGAAGTATGTGAAGTATTGCTCCAATATAATGTAATTCCCTTACTTATTGGCAGCACACACGATATGGATTATGGCCAATATTTGGCTTATGAGCAATTTGAAAAGCTTATTTCGGTGGTGAATGTAGATGCCGTTCTTGATTTGGAAAGTGAAAATACCCTCGGCTACAATCGCCATCATACCCATAGGCTAATGATGCACGAGCCCAATTACCTATTCAACTTTGCGAATTTGGGTTATCAATCGTTTCTCAACGACCCTGAAACTCTCAATATTTTGGAAAGATTGTATTTTGAGAATTACAGAATAGGGCAGGTAAAAGATAAAATTGACGAAATAGAACCTGTAATTCGCCAAGCCGACATGATGAGTATCGACATTACTTCTATTCGGATGAGCGATGCCCCAGGCAATGCCAATGCAACCCCTTTTGGCTTTACGGGCGAAGAAGCCTGCCAAATAGCCTGGTATGCAGGCAATAACAATAAATTAAGTTCTTTTGGAATTTATGAATACAACCCCGCATACGATTTTAAAGGGGCTACGGCTTCGGTAATAGCCACCATGATTTGGTATTTTGTAGAGGGCTACTACAATCGCAAACCCGATTTCGATTTTCAAAGCGATGAATATGCCAAATATATTGTAACGATGAAAAACAACCCTCAACGCATTGTATTTTACAAGCACAAATTCACTGAAAAATGGTGGATGGAAGTGCCGTTTCCTATTGAGAAATCGAAATATGCGAGGGTTTCAGTAATTCCTTGCAGCTATAGCGACTATGAAATAGCTACCAAAGGTGAGCTGCCTACTCGGTGGATAACTACACATGCCAAGTTGATTTAATGCGGATAAATTGGGCAATGCATTTAGATTTACTAAATTTGAAGTTATGAAATCATTAGAATTTAAAGCTTACGATATTTTACAGAAATATAGTTTTACCAAAGAAGATGCAGATGCGTTTTTAGACTATATCAAAACGGCTTCGAAAGATGAAGTGGCTACCAAACGTGATATAGATGAGGTAAATAAACGCATTGAAAAATTAGAAATGAAGGTTGATGCTTTGGAAGAAAATTTAATATTGAAAATAGAAGCCATGGCCTACAAAACCCAATCAGTAATGGCTATGTGGATGGTTGGGGCGTTGCTTGGTCAAACTGGGCTTATTTTTGGATTATTAAAGCTGTTTGAAAAGATATAGTCTTTAAAATACTGTCTGTCAAAAATCAAAAATCACTCTTTCCTTTACTGCGACCGCTGGATTGCCTCGGTATATTTTAAAAGCCTCCAAAGGGGCAGATGCTACGGAATTGACAGTCAAAATGGAATGTGATGCACATACCACTCCGGGGCAAACGATAGCTCTAGCCCCAATCCATACGCCATCTTCAAGGGTAATTGGCTTTAGAATTAAATCGAAATGGGGCTTTGTGAAATCGTGATTGCCCGTAAGCAACATTGCCCCTTGCGATAGACAGCAATTGCTACCAATTCGAACCATAGCTAAGTTGTCTATCCATACATTTTCGCCAATCCAGACATTGTTTTCTATTTCTAATAACCAAGGGTATTTGATATTTACCGAAGGTTTTATAGTTACTCCTTTGCCGATTTTAGCTCCAAATAGTTGCAGCAATTTTATTTTTAGTGAATTGAATGGCAATAAGGTTGAATTAAGAATAAAAGCATTGATGAAATACCAAAGTGTTCTTTTTACAGCTCCAGCTCCGGGATTGTACCACGAATTATTATAGGCCGATATATCTACTTTCTTCATTTCTGTAGCTTGCGTTTTTGAAGTTCATAGATTTTAGCATCTACCAAAAGCCTAAACCAAAAGCCTTGCAGGAAATGGAATATTAAACCTTCTTTGCCATCTAAAAAGCCTCTTTTAATAATGTATCGAATGATAAAATATATAAAAACTCGCAAGAAAATCGGATAGCTATAGTATTTGTGTTTCATATACCTGCGTTTTTCCATTGGGTTTCCATTTTTATTTGGTTTAATAAAAATGCCTTCTGATTTTAGGTCATTTACTGCCTCTTCGGCCTCAAGTGATGCCCATTTGTTATGCCTTAGGGTGAAATTTGAAAGTGAATCGGTTATAATATCAATTATATCACCTTTCAAAATCTCAGTTTTGCCATCTATCACAAAGTGCTGGTCGTAGTTTTTCTGCTCACAATGCCCTTTGCCATTTCTAAACATCACGGCATGATAAGTAGGGTAATGCCCTCCATATTTTACCCATCTATCCATAAAAATAGTTTTTCTCGACACCATAAATCCGTTGATTTGGGGTGCAATGCCAGCGTTAAATTTTCCTTGCAATTCAGATATCAATTCAGCTGTAGCTCTGTGGTCGGCATCGATATTAAGTATCCAATTGTTTGTGATTTCAATTGCTGAAAATGCCCAATTGCGTTGCAAGGAATAGTTTTCAAACGGATGCGAATACACGCTCACCTTGTAGGCTTTGAGTATTTCCAATGTGGCATCCGTAGAACCCGAGTCTACTATCACAACTTCATCTACATAATCAAGTATACTTTCAAGGCAGGCCTTTATGTTTTTTTCTTCATTAAAAGTAAGCACAATGGCAGTGATGGGAAGCTTCAAGGAATTATGAATTTTGGGTGTAGAAATATGAATTAAAGCCTATTTTTGCTGACGAATATAATTCGCGTTTTTGGATTATTAATTATAACAAACTATTTATTCCTATGTCGTTGGTAGAAATGGTAATGCCCAAAATGGGCGAGAGCATTATTGAGGCAAGTGTAATTCGCTGGCTAAAAAAAGTAGGAGATAAAATAGAGCGTGACGAATCGGTGCTTGAAGTAGCTACCGACAAAGTAGATACCGAAGTGCCTGCTGTTGAAGGAGGTATTTTGAAAGAGATATTGGTACAGGAGGGCGAAATAGCAAAAGTAGGGCAAACTATTGCTATTATAGCTACTGAAATATTGGCAGAATCAAAGCACAAAAGTAACGGAGATGCTCCCAAAGCTGCCGAAAAAATAGTGGCCGATATTGAGCATATTGCCAAATCATATACCGCACAATCAACTGCTACACCCACACAGCCAGGCAGATTTTACTCGCCTTTGGTGTTGAATATAGCACGTGAAGAAGGCATTGGAATGCAGGAACTGGAGCGTGTACCTGGCACGGGAAAAGAACATAGAGTAACCAAAAATGATATTTTAGATTATCTTAAACATAGAACTGCCAAGCCAGCAACTCCAAAATTAGTTGAAGAATCTGCTGCCACTCCGGAAGAGAAAACTATTGTTGAAACAGAAGAATTGGCTAAACAAGAATTTCCAAAAACAGAGCCTTTGGTAGCTGTAAAACTAGCCATTTCTTATGCCGGAGAGCATGAAATTATAGAAATGGACTGGATGCGAAAAATCATTTCCCAAAGAATGATGGATTCGCAACGAATTTCGGCTACAGTCACATCATTTGTGGAAGCTGATGTAACGAACATGGTGTATTGGAGAAATAAAATTAAGCATGATTTTCTGAAGCAAGAAGGAGAAGGCATTACTTATACTCCACTTATTATTGAAGCCATCGCAAAAGCTCTCAAGGAATTTCCACTCGTAAATTCATCTATTGAAGGCGATAAAATTATAGTAAAAAAGGACATTAACATTGGCATGGCAGTGGCTTTGCAAGATGGTAATTTGATAGTACCAGTGGTGAAAAATGCAGACCGATACAATATTGTAGGGCTTACCAAATACGTAAACGAGCTTATAAAAAAGGCTAGAAATAATAAGCTGAAACCTGAAGATACCACCGATGGCACCTATACCATTTCAAATATTGGAGGCTTTGGAAATGTAATGGGTACGCCTATTATTGTGCAGCCACAAGTTGCTATAATGGCGGCAGGTGCTATTCGCAAAAAACCTGCCGTAATCGAAACCAACTATGGCGATACAATTGGTATACGCCATTTTATGTTTCTTTCACATTCGTACGATCACAGGATAATCGATGGGGCATTGGGAGGCTCATTCGTGAAAAAAGTGTCGGATTTGATGGAAAATTTTGATGTAGAAAGAAAATTGTAGAAGAATTTTTAATTGTCTATAACATGAGTATGCTTGAAGAATTAGGATCGATAGTGCTAGATACGCATAGCCTTGGCGGTTTTACAGATGAAGAGTTTTACCATTTTTGTTTGGACAATAGAAACCTAAAGTTTGAGCGTGATTCCGAAACTAATATTATTGTTATATCAAGTACAGGAGGGAAAATCGGATATTATAATGGTGAGGTATTAGCTGAACTTACAATTTGGAATAGAAAACTGAAGTTGGGAGTTTGTTTTGATTCCTCTATGGCATTCAAACTGCCCAATACTGCAGTGCGTTCACCTGATGCCGCTTGGATTCGAAAGGAAAGATGGCAAGCATTAACCGAAAAAGAACAAGAGCAATTTCCACCTCTTTGCCCTGATTTTGTGATAGAAATAAAATCGCCATCAGATTCATTACCATCTTTGAAAATAAAAATGCAGGAATGGATGGATAATGGTTGTCGATTAGCTTGGCTGATTAATCCAGAAACGGGAATTACGGTTATTTATCACAATCATGAAATTGCAGTAGTTGCATTCAATCAAAATTTAACTGGAGAAGACGTTCTTGAAGGCTTTTCAATTACGCTTTCTACTATTTTTGAATAAAAATAAAGGCGTTCCAATTGAAAATAAAAATCAAAACCTTAGTAAATAGTTCATTGCAAACGGTATGGCAAGGTTTTGACAAGTAATTATTTTTATTGTATGTGAAAATGAAAAGTCAACGAAGAACAAAAAAATCATTTTAAGTACGTATTATTGTACTTATATAATGAATTAATTATGGAAATTATTAATTACACCGATTTTAGAACGCACCTTAAAAGTAATCTAGATAAAGTAAGTAACGATAAAGAGACTGTAATAGTAGCCCGAAATAATAATAACAACGTGGTGTTAATTTCATTAGATGAATATAACTCCTTTAATGAAACTATTTATCTGATGAAGTCTGCAAATAATAGAGAGCGTTTAATTGATTCCATTGCTGAATTTGAAGCTGGTGTGTCGCATATCCACAATCTATTTGAATAATAAATGGATTTAAGGTGGCAAACCAATGCTTGGGATGATTATTTGCATTGGCAACTCACAGATAAAAAAACACTAAAAAGAGTAAACGAATTAATAAAAGATTGTTTGCGACATCCTTTTGAAGGTATCGGCAAACCAGAACCTCTTAAAGGTAATTTGAGTGGCTTTTGGTCAAGAAGAATAGATGACCAACATCGTTTGGTTTATCGTCAACTTGGTAATGAGCTTTATATTCATCAATGCAGATACCACTTTCTTTATTTTCCTACCCCTTCGATACACAATTGAAAATAAAAATCAAAACCTTAGTAAATAGTTCATTGCAAACGGTATGGCAAGGTTTTGACAAGCAATTATTTTTAAAACTCAGTCCACCATTTCCTAAAGTTGAGTTGCTCCGCTTCGATGGCTGTATAAAAGGTGATGAAGTGCATTTGAAATTACTTATTCCTTTCTTCCCACAATACTGGAATGCCGAAATCATAGAAAATACACAGACCGATAACGAGATATACTTTATTGACAAAGGCATAAAACTGCCATTTTTCCTAACTAAATGGCACCACAAGCATCTGCTTCTGAAAGCGGATGAATTCAATACTTATATAGTTGACGACATTAATTTTTCCACGGGAACAATAATCACCGATTTGCTTTTTTATCCATTTATGTATTTACAGTTTTTATATCGTGTGCCTGTTTATAAGCGGTATTTTCAGAAATAGAATTTTTTTTTAAACTGCCAAATTCTCAAGCAGAAAAGACTCAAATTTGTCTAAATCTGCATTTAAAAAAAAGGCTAATGCCAATACATTTTGCCTTTGCTCATTTACTTTTGCAGGATTCAATTGATAGTTGTAGGCGTGTCGAAATCTATGTCGAAATTTCAAAATTTCATCTAATAGCACTGCCGCATTTTCTGAAATTAACGCAGGGCGAAATCCCAGTAAATCTAATTTCATTCTATAAATAAGCTCTTTATGGTATTTTGAAAAATCCTCTATATTATTTTCAAATGCCTTAGCTACACCTTTTGCTAATTCTTCAAAACATGAATAATAGTTGTGAATTTGATAGGCTAAGTACACCGTTGTCTCTTCATCTGTGGCATAATGAGAACTTACTCTACTAAAAATATGCTCTAGGCTTGCTCTTTCTTTCTTGAAAGTATCAATTAAGATTGAAATCTTAGCAACGTTTTTCATTAAATTAACTTTAGTCCGTATTTCCTGATCAAATCTGTAAAGCTACATTCTTCCATTTCAATCACATCAACATATTTTACCCCTATTTTTTTATCAAATTCAAGTAAACCATCATACCTGTAGGAAGCAAAATTTCCACCCAAAATTGCCACATCTAAGTCTGAATCTTTATTGAATTCGCCTTTTCGCAACACAGAGCCATATAAAAACACTTCTTTTACATTTCTACTTTCAAAGAATGAAACTATATGATATTTGGCGTTTTCCAATACCTGAAGCCTGGTGATTTCATTGTTTTCACTAGCTTGTTTCCATATTTTTTTTATGATAGTAGTATCAAACGCCATCTCATTATATGATTTTAATCTAAATTATAACAATATATACACAATGCAAATTAGTTATTTCGATATTAGACTTTTCTATATTTTGCACTTAAAAGTATTGCCGTTCCTGCTAAGGTGGGAATCAGAATGTTTATGAGCCATAAGCAAAGGCTCGAAAGCACAGCATCGGAATTGGAAACGCCCAACTGACTTAAAAAATATACTGCCGACACCTCTCGTACGCCCAAATCATTCAAGAAATTGAAGGTCGGAAAAATGGATTTTACAAAATATATCATCCATACTGCACTCACTATCAGTATGTTGTAAATATCTACCCCAAAAAAATGCAACAACAACAAGTATTGAACTGTAAATACCAAATATCGGGCTACGGATAGCAGAAAACAGATAGAAAAATCATTGTAGCTGTATTGAGTAAGCACTTTAAACGAATTCCAAAACCACATCAGCCACCGTTTCCTATAGTGTTTGTAGGGAATATGGTCGTAAATATTGAAATGAATAATCATAGTGAGCGTCACAAATGCAAGCAAAGCCACCAGCCAAATCATTTTTTCTTCTACAAAGCTCGAAGCTTTCAACACTTCAAAATTATTTAGAATATAAAAACCAATAATGCCGTAAAATACAGCTACAAAAAACATCGAAACCCGAGCGAGTAAAATAGCGCCTAAGGCTTCCATTTTATTTTTCATCTTTAAAAAATAAATACGAGCCGCAAAATCACCCACAGCTTGAGGCGTGATAAAACCCAATCCTAAGCCAGCCAACGTGCCTTTAAATGCGTCTACAAAACTTATTTTTTCTACTTTCGAAGCCAAGAATTGCCATTTGTAAGCTTCTAATGCCCAATTGATAGGCATTAGCCCAATGCATAGCCACAATTCCCAAGAATGATATTTTAAAACTACATTTGAAAGAATTTCATATACTTCGCTATATAGGCCTTCATCTTTCTTAAAACTATAATACAAATAGCCAATGGTAGCAATGGTAATGCCAATTTTTAAGGCGTAAAAAATGTTTTTTTGATTAGTTTTAACCTTAGATATGAAAGCGTTGGACACAGAAAATACAAAAAAAGTAAATATAGAAACAGCGAAACAAGAGAAAATTATACTTGGAATAGACCCGGGAACAAATGTAATGGGTTATGGGGTGATTGAAATAATAGGCAGCAAAATCAATTTGAAACAATATGGTGTGATAAACCTAAGTAAATACGATAAAGACGACCATGCCCTGAAACTCAAAAAGATATTCGACAAAGTAAGCCAGGTAATAGAAGAATTTATGCCTGATATTGTTTCAATTGAAGCTCCATTTTTCGGAAAGAACATTCAGTCGATGCTCAAATTGGGCAGGGCTCAAGGTGTAGCTTTGGCTGCAGCATTGGCAAGGGGCATTCCGGTTGTAGAATATTCACCAAAGAAGATAAAACAATCGGTAACTGGCAATGGA
>Ga0163148_10005080_pt1 | contig 13339 bp, 17 predicted proteins | sample OliLakLV19MP7P2_FD_148606 | JGI IMG/M metagenome (GOLD analysis project Ga0163148, IMG submission 148606) | Freshwater microbial mat bacterial communities from Lake Vanda, McMurdo Dry Valleys, Antarctica- Oligotrophic Lake LV.19.MP7.P2 | ecosystem: Environmental > Aquatic > Freshwater > Lake >... | reverse complement strand
CGGCAAAGGCTACGCAACCGAAGCCGCCAAGGCCTCGATCGCTCACGCCTTCGCCAACTCAAACCTGGACGCGCTGGACTGCTATCTGCGCCCCGACAACACGGCCTCCCGCCGCGTCGCCGAAAAGGTAGGCTTCCGCTACCAAGACACCCGCTACCTCTACGACCGCGTTCTCAGATACTACAAATTGCCGCGCCCTTAAGGGGCAGGGTGCATTGACCCCCACCGCCCATATCCGTAGTTTCCGCCCTCCCTTGGCATAGGGCCCATAGCTCAGCGGTAGAGCATCTGACTTTTAATCAGAGGGTCGATGGTTCGATCCCATCTGGGCTCACCAAGGGATTCAATTACTTACATCATAAAGTCCGCTCCCTCGTGTAAATTGGATACACGAGGGATACAGCGACGAGTGCCGCCGCGAAGGCGACCGAGAACTAGATTCTCGAAGTGATGCACCATCGTTCTCTCCACAGAAGGATTGCGCATGCGGATGATGTCCTTGATCGAACGGTCGACAAGGCGCGCGGTTCAAAGGCGGCGCGTACGCGTGCAAACCACGCTCAGTTCAGAGGAAGCGGCGATCCTCACCCACTTGCGCAGGACTCAGGGGCTAACGGTCGGACAAGCCCTCCGCTTCCTTGTGGCCAGGTCCGGCGCATTTGGGACTGGGCATCCGAAGGGGGCGAAGCGGTCACCGGTATGAGGGGGAAGGTGTTGGCGCAAGTACGTGAGGCGTTGCGGCTGAAGTGACCCGTGTATGCCGTGGCGGTGTGTGCGTGGCGGTACGGATAACCTTCTGGAAAGTGAGCGGGCGCGATGGCGGGTTTGTGCGCGATTTGGGTTTGCGTTTTTGGGGTACGGCAATCAGTTGAATTCGGTATGGGGCGACTCCACGTGTCTTGGCGCAACGGGATGTGTGCGCGATGGCGAAGCGTGTGGCGATTTATGTGCGGGTGAGCACGGACGGGCAGTCGACGGATAATCAGCGGCAAGAGCTTGAGGCGATGGCGCTGCGCAGCGGCTGGGAGGTTGCGCGGGTGTTCGTCGACCACGGCATCAGCGGCGCCAAGGGGCGCGAGCTGCGGCCCGCGTTTGATGCCCTTTGCAAGGCCGTGGCGCGGCGCGAGGTTGATTTGGTGGCGGCGTGGGCGGTCGACCGAGTTGGGCGGTCTCTGCGCGATTTGGTCGACTTCTTCGAGGAGCTGCGCGCGAAGGGTGTCGGGCTCTATCTGCATCAGCAGGGATTGGACACGACCACGCCGGCCGGCCGCGCGATGTTCGGCATGACGGCTGTATTTGCCGAATTCGAGCGCGCGATGATTGTCGAGCGCGTGCGCGCGGGGCTGAAACGCGCCAAGCAAAAGGGCAGGGTCGGCGGCCGGCCGCGCGTTGCCGCGGCGGTTGAGGGTCAAGTGCGCCGCGGCTTGGAAGCGGGCATCGGTAAACGCAAGCTCGCAGCGCAATTGGGCATCGGAACATCGGTCGTTCAGCGCATCGCCGCGCGCCGATCGCCCGGCTAGGCGTTTGCGACGTCGCGGCGGGCGGCAGCGATCGCCCGCGCGTTGTGGCCGCATGGCGCACAGTGGAGCGGCCGGTCGGCGCCGGCCGCTCGCAGTGCGTCATTCGGCGGCGACGGCTTTCGGCGCCGGCGGGAAAAGCCATGTTGGGCGCGGATCCGGCAAATGGGCCGCTTGGCGCATCGGCATAATCACGCCAAGCCAATTGGGGCGGCCGGGAACGGCCACGACCACGGGCGAATCCGATTTCCGATCAGCGAACAATTGATACGGGAAGGCCTTGCGGTCGCGTTCAATCTCTTGCGCGCCGGCGGTCTCAAGCAGCTGCCACACGAGCCTAGCGTTCATCTGGCCCGCAAAGCCCGGCTCGTTCGCCCGCTTGATTTGCGGAATGACGCGCTGACATTCCGGAAACGAGCAATCGATAAACCCCTTGGCGGGGAATGCGGCCGTATCCGCGAAACTGAAACCCGTGGACGTCACGCGCACAACTTGGTCGCGCCAGTTCACGGCAAGGTTTTTCGCGTTGAGCTTTGCTTCGCGCACGATGGCGGCGACGGTGTCGCGCGGAATGACAAGCGAGTGCGCGTTGTTCTCGCTGCAGCTGCCCACGAAATCGTGCTCAAGCGCCAGAATATGGCCGTTGGTGGCTTCGCAAATGACACCGGCCGCGACGGGCGAGCGCCGCACGTGAACGCCGTTGAGGTAGTAGCGCGTTTCGCGGTCGGCGCCGTCTACGGCCGCACCGATCAACCGCGCGAGAATGTCGACCTTCGTTTGAATGAACATAGATAGGGTCCTTCCCTGTATCGCCCGTGCCCGATTGCCCGGGGAATGGTTGAGCGCTCTCGCTTTGGTGGCAGCATCGGACGGGCTCTAACCGTCACGGGGCAACACTGCGACATTGGAACCGACGGGCCCGAATTGCCTTCGGGAGTGGTCCGCCGGTTGCTAGCTCCACGCTTGAACGCTCATGAACGGGGCGCATGCACACACGCGCGCGCCCCGCGTGGAGCGTTCAGCGCGTGACGGCGGCGCGGGACTTGGTGATGCGCCAGCCGCGCGCCTCAAGGCCACGCGCGTAGACGGCGCACAACTCAATTGCGCTGTTGCAGGCGCCAAGGCCGCGGCAATCGCCATAGGTGAGATTGTGCAGAACCTCGCCCGTCACGGCGTGCGCGACTTCCCATCCGTGGAAGTCGCGATGTTTCGATGGGATGATGAACGGCCGAATGATGGCTTGCATGAAAGGACCTTTGCCCTATCGCGGCCGGCCCGATGCCCGCCGCGTCACGCACAACATGAGTCATGGTGGAATGTCCGTCAAGGCGGACATCTGTAACAACGTCTGACAAAGCGCGAAGCCTTGACGCGCGTTGCCGTGTGTCCGATGCTGCGGACACGATGAAACCGGAAACGTTGGAACAAGTGGGCGAGGCGCTTTATGGCGCCATGTGGCGCACCGCGTTGGCGCAGCACTTGGGCATCAACGAGCGCACCGTGCGCCGCTGGAGCGCCGGCACAAGCCCTATCCCCGACGGTGTCGGCGCCGATGTGCGAAAACTCGTGCGCGATCGTATCAGCAAGCTCGCATCCCTCGCCGAGAAGCTGTGACCCCTCGGGGCACCTTGGGCAGACCCCGGGTATGCCGTGCGTAAAGAGGGGTCCCAGCGTCAGTCCGCTTGAAATAAATGCGCGATGGTCACGATGCGAGTGACTTTCTGAACAGCCACGCAGATGCGAACCACATCGAGGCGAAGACGAAGACCTCCGAAATCGCTGTCCAATGGAAAACCATCGCGCCGCCGCCGAACTACGACGGTCCCGATCCCGGCTAGTTCGTAAGTCAAATTTGTCAGTGTCCGAAATGGGCCAGGTCCCTCACCGAGGTTCGACACATCGAGAAGTTGGCGCGGGCTCCGCACGACGAGCCGAGCGAGCTATTCGCGCGCGAAACAGTTGATAAGCGAAAATGCCATCATCAGTTGTCGGCAGACAGTCCAGTGCGTAGTCCGTGGTATATAGGCGGTGCTGTAGCGGACCGATGAAACAGTCGTGAAACGCTCCGACGGGTTCTGTAGCGGACCATAGCAAAACTCTTCGGTTCTGTATCGGATCGATCAGGCCACAAATATGGTCCGCTACAACACCGAGAAACGAATTTGCGCATTATACGATACCGCGGGGCGAACGGGATTGGAGGTTAAGCCTTGCCTCTTCTTCGCAATGCGATGACGGTCGAGAGCCTTGCGGGCGCGCGTGACGCCATCATGGGGGCGTTCGGCGTGTTGCCCGGCCTTGTGAACCCTCAGACCACGGGGCCGCTTATACGCGAAGCACAGCGCCACCTTGTCCAGTGTTCGTCCTGCAGCGGATGGCGCAGATAATCGCGCATGAGGCGAGCGAAAAGCTGGGGACGAAAGTTGAGCTTGATCTGGTCTCGCCCCCCCAAGCGTTCGATGCTGGCGGACGCGCGCGTGCGTTCGCGACGATGATCGAGGGCTTGAGCAGCGCAAAGGCTGCTGGTCTATCACGTGAGGCCGTCAAGGTTGCGTTGCAGTTCATCGACGAAGCGCCGCGCGACTAGGCAAGTTTTATTGCCCAGGAGCGAACCGGATGACAGGCAGTGACAACCGCGACGAATTAGACGACGAAGACATTGCAAAGCCCCAGTTGAAGAGCCCGACGAAGCGTCGCCTATTGGGGTTCGCAAAATGGACAGGCGCTTTCGCCGCCGCTGCAATAGTTGGTTTAGTGATCAAGAGCTTTGAAGTTCCAGAGACGAACATCCTTTGGGTTGCGTTATTTGCGACGTTCGCGGTGCTGGGTAGTCAAATCGAAGATTTGAAATTTGAACTTTCCAGTCTGCGCACCGACCACGACGACCTGCAAAAGCTGCACTGGGATTATCTCAAGAACATCCACCGACACTTGCACAAACTCGATCCACAGTTCTAACAATGGCCAAACCCCTGCCCTTGAATGATCGGTTGTCGATAGCGAGCCATCAGGCCGCACGAGCGAAAAACTTTTGGCAAATCTACTGGTTCTACAAGCATGAGCGGGCGGCCATCGCAGATGTGTGGGAGCGGTTTCCATTTTTCTTGCAGTGCGACCTGCTTTCGCACTTCATAGCGTTTGTGATTTCGACTTGCGCAGTTTTGGAAGAGAGCCGAGACGACACCGCGAACGTGCATCATCTGTTCGAGGAGATGGAACGAGAAGGGTTGCTTAAGCCGGAGGTCACGAAATTCGTGAACGACGAACTAGGCAAGATCGCGTTGGTCAAACCGAAGATGCGGAAACTGCGTAACAAGCTGTATGGCCACCGCGATAACACCCGCTTGCACGAGGATTGGCTGAAGCAGGTGAACGTCACATTCGACGAGATGAGCCTGTATGGGGACGTCGCTATTAGCGTCGTCAACGCTCTTTGCAGAGTGCGAAGCGTGCCTGAGCAATATCCACTTTCGGAGCCGTTGAGCGAGTTGCGGCGGGTGCTCGGCAAGCTATCCGCACTGCCGGATGATGACCCGCCCTTCATGAAAGCATTCACGGCGTAGGGATGACGAGAAACGAGGGAAAGTGCTGTGACGCTGTCATCCGCTGCTTGGAGGCGCGGACATCAGGCCACCGAAGCAATCCGCGCTGGCCCGAGGATGAGCGTCATAAAGCGCCGATAGAATTTGTATGCGAGATTTCGGGGACACTTTTCGCCTTCGAGCACACCCTTGTCGAGCCATTCATGGATCAGAAGAAGATGGACCGTGACAGGGGTCAATTGCTCGACCCGGTGATCGAGCGAGTGGCCGGCAAGCTCCCGCCCGATGATCACTTTCTGCTTCGCGTACCCATTGAGCTAACTATAGGTCTCAAGACCAAGGACATTCCACGCATTCAAGACGCGTTAGTTGCGTGGATTGTCGCGACGGCACCGACCCTGAAGACCGTTTCACTTGGGCGACTGAATATGCCGCTCACAGAGGTGACCCCTCATGGTGTGCCTTTCAAAGTCTCTTTGCACCGATCAGAAAGCGGAGGGATCAGAATGGGCGTCCACTACGTAGCTGTGATCGATGAGAACCGAGTGGCGACCTTAGCAGCAAGGGTGGCAAAGGCCTGCGACGACAAATTGGGGAAGCTATTCGATTGGAAGCGCGACGATGGCGCGCGCACCGTATTGGTGTTGGAACAAGACAATCTTGCGATGGGTAATCCCGCCAACCTTTCCAAAGCTCTAGTTGCAGAACTCGCGACAAGAGGCAGCGCGACACCCGACGAGGTTTACTACGTCGGAACATACGAGGGCGCCGGCGATTGGAGCGTGATCTGCCTGTTGCGCGACGGGGCGCGATGGCCCGACCCCGACTTTCAGCAATTTGACCCAGCGCAACTCCATTCGATCACGAGCCGCTGAACTTATTTTTGGTGGTAGCCCGGTGGTAGCCCCGCTCGGTTTGTTCACGTTCGCCGCGCGTGTGGACAACTGCGCTAAGTGTTTGATGTAGAACTGGTGCCGGATGTCAGATTTGAACTGACGACCTACCGCTTAGAAGGCGCGGATACACCCTGTCACAACAGTGGCTTGGAGTGCGCGCAGGTGCGCTTCGGTAACGCATGCGAAGCGGGGCGCGGGCTTTATGGCGAACGGAAAGCGAAGCTAGCACAACCGGAGTGGGCTGCAGCGGACTAAGACGCGCTGCTGGAAGTGCAAAGAGGAGAGTAAACGCAGTGCGAAATGCTTGCGGAATGGCGACCCCATTGTTTTTTGAGAGCCACGCTCGCGCTAAGTTAGGTGGAGAAAGACGGTGTCCAGACGGCGTGGTATCACTCTGCTTGGACTTGCGTTCGTTCGCCTGCCGTGATCGCTTAGGCCCCGGGTTGTTTTCAGAATGATTGTCAACTTATGAGCTTAGCTTTGGATTTCGCGTGCTCCAAACTTTGGCGTCGAACGCTGCACGAGTCGAGTTCATTTGCGAACGAGAACAAAGCCGCTTGCGAGTGGCTTCGGCACGAGTTCTTAAGAATGCGTGATCGTGTCAGTCTTCTGGTGTCCGAAATCAGGCGTGATATGCCGGACTACACGGTTCACGATGTCAGCCATTTGGATGCTCTCTGGACGACCGCAGATGAGATCTTGGGCGACTCCTATCCGTTCAATCCTGCGGAGGCATTTGTTTTTGGAGGCGCGGTATTGCTGCATGACGCAGGAATGACGCTAGCCGCCTATCCGCGCAGGCACTTGGATCTTAGGGAGAAGCCGCAGTGGAGAGATGCGGTCGTCATCTCTTGGCGAAGGGTGCACGGCAAAAATTCGGTCCCACCAGCGGAGGTAACAGATCCAGCCGTTCTCCGCTCTGCAACCGTCGAGACCCTGCGGCTCTTGCATGCACTTCAGGCTTCCGCACTTGCAGTGCAATCGTGGCCGCATCCCAGCGGAGCCGAGTACCTCATTGGCGACTCCGAACTGCGTAATTACTACGGGCGTACTATTGGAAAAATCGCACAAAGCCATTGGTGGGACGCAGCGCGTCTGGCGGAGTTTAGGGCAGGCTTAAACGCGTGCACTCAACTTCCTCCGGATTGGTCAGCAGACACGTTGAAAGTGGCTTGGTTGCTCCGCTGTTCTGACGCGGCACAACTAGATGCGCGGCGATCGCCGCGGTTTTTGCACGCGATTTCGCCGCCGCAGGACGCCTACTCGGAGCAGCATTGGAGTTTCCAAGATGGAATGGGTTTGGCCACGCTACGAGGAGACGCGCTTAGATACACGCGAGGAGCAGAGATGCCGCTGCAAATGGCGGATTCATGGTGGACCTGTTGGGAACAGTTGAGGTTGGTTGACCGGGAGCTGCGGGCGGCGCACCATTCTTTGATTGATGAGGGACGTAGGCCGTTTGCAGCGCGGCGAGTGCTGGATATCGAAACCCCTTTAGCGCTTGCTCAGCACATTCCTACGAAAGGGTGGCAGCCAGTGGCGGCGTCCGTTAAGGCCACCGACGTGCCCCGCATTGTTGACATGCTTGGAGGCCGCTATCTGTATGGCGACAATCCCTGGATTACTGTCCGCGAGCTAATTCAAAATGCGTGCGACGCCGTTCGTGCGCGCAAGCTGCTAGATGAGTCCTTTAGAACTCGTAGAGGCCAGGGAACGGTACATGTTCGCTTGGCCCGCGGTTCGGATGATACGATTGTTCTCGAAGTCTCTGACGACGGAATTGGAATGTCCGAATCCGTGTTGACCAGCGTGCTTCTCGATTTTGGCAAATCGCTGTGGACCAGTGCGCAAGTATGCGATGAGCATCCCGGTTTGACTGGCGCAGGTTTTCAATCGGCAGGGCGGTTTGGAATCGGTTTCTTCTCAGCTTTCTCATATGCAAAAAGTGTGCGTGTCGCCTCTCGACCGTTTGTAAAGGGCGCGGATTCCACGAGAGTGATGGACTTCCCGGGAGGTTCGGTGCGCCGGCCGATACTGAGAGATGCTGATCGACACGAACAGTTGACATATGCTTCAACAGTTGTTCGGGTTGAACTCGACGTTGCCAAACTTCTGGCCGTTCGTGACCAAAGCTTCGAGCTAAGGTCGAAGTTGGACGCTCTCTTGTCGCTCGGCCGAGAGGAAATTATCCGAGAGCTACGAAAAGTCTGCTTCATGACTGATTGCGAGATAATGTTCTCCGATGGCGTTGGTGAAGACTGCTGCGTAAACTCTCCGTCTCACTGGATGAACGCCGACGGCGCAGAGCTTGTGGAGTTCTGCATCGATTTGCCTTCATACACCTCTGAGCAATGGACGAGGCGGGTGAAAAAATACAAGCCCAAACTTCCAAGCAAATTGGGTTTGATCGCAGGTGAAAATGGAGAGTCGGTCGGTAGAGCTGTGATTTCGCCGACAAGGCTAACGTTAGGGGATGATAGTGGGTTGCAGACCTACGCGGGAGGTTTTTGGTCAGGCGCTGTTGCCAGCGATGAACTTGATGGTGGGTGCGACATCGTGGGGGTTGTCGCCAGCAACGAGCCCAACGTTGCTCGGTTGAAATGTAAAATCGATTTCACCGACGCTGGGTTTGTGGATTGGGCACGGAAGCAAGCCATACTGTGGGGTACAACGGATGAATCTCCTTTGGATCAAATGGGCGTCGCTCAGCAGGTAATCCAATTTACTGACGATACCGGGCCACTTATCGTCGCTTCTTTCGGGGGGCGATCGCTTACGGTTGAACAGTGCAGGGACTTCACAAGATCTCGGAAGGAAGTCATCGTCGGCAATGCACCGTTACCTGATATTCAGCAGGAGTCACACTTGGACGGCTCAGATCCCTTAGAGATCTATGATCACGAATTCATCTCACGACACTTTCGCCCACATGATGAAATCCTTTTTCTGGGCATATTCAGCTGGCAGCACTATCAGTACGGCCATTTGACAAGCGTTTTGGACAATAGCTTTAGCCGCTTGGTTCAGACGCGAGATTCTTGTGATCAGCCAGAGTGGGATATGAAGGCGCTTATCGAGAGACGCACATGGTACTGGACGATGCGGCGACTGAAGAAAGTTGCAAGCTTCTTAGCGCTTGAGGGCGGATGGCAGTTTGAAACTTGTGTGTCCAAGATAGGCAGGTTCAACGGTGTCGAAATCTCGGACAGAACTCTGCGCGTCAGTCGTGTGGCGTGAAGGATGCGGGCGTGATTGTGTGAAGGTAGCAACATGGATGTGCGTCGCGCAGATCGCCGCGGTATGATTTTCGCGCCTGGAAAGTCAGCTGCTTGGAGCAGTCATTCATGGTTGACGGCCTTACGATCGCAATTGTCCGACATCGCCTGTGCTGCGCATCCAGCTGCCGCCGCCTAGGCTCGATCTGCTGTGTCGCCGGTAGGAGTTCGGACCGCGCATAGATCGGTCGTGAATTCCCAGCCTTTGGTGCGCATGCAATCCGTAAGGAGCCGTGGCCAAGGCCATTTCCTCGTGCCAAACGCGAACGTCTCGTTTTCGCAGGCCAGTTTGTTCAGTGGACGTTTGTTTAGTTCGATCCGGCACGCCGCCATGTCGGCGGTGAGGACCAATTATCCGAAGTCCTCCGAGTTCTCGATGCGCTGCAACATGTAAACACGGTGCAAGCACACTTTCGGCGCCTCGGAGCGATTCAGAGTTTCCAACCTCGAGGCGTTCGGATCGCCTTAGAACCCGCGCTCTCCCGCGTCTTCTGGAATGTTTGATGAAGTGGTGCCGGATGTCAGATTTGAACTGATACCTACCGCTTACAGGCGGCGAGTCCATCGCAAACACTAGTTTGGTCTCAGACATCCCCTTCTCCGAGAAACGCGATCTTGCGCGAACGGCGGCCCTCATGCGGCGCGCGCCATTGTTTCCATTCATGGGACGACGGCAATCCATCGCACGGCTTTGTCGTGACTTGGTACTCGCTCGCCTTGCGCCCGTACCAGTGTCCTCGTCGTCGCAATTTGACGAATCCTTTTTCAGTGAGCTCCTTGAACGCGCGAGCAACCGTTGCCTTGCCCAAGTGCAAGAGGGTTGACGCTTCATCGAGCGACAAGCTCATTTTGCCGTTGTTGTGACCGTGATAGCGCGTGCTCAGTTCGACAAAGACTTTGACCGACTGGCCACTCAACGATCGCCACGCCTCGCTTCTAGCCATCGGATATCCGATGCCTACGAACTGCTCGCGCGGGGCCTGTTTGTGTATGCGGCGCCGGTACCTAGCCACTGTCGTAGGCACCGGAGGCGCGCGATAAAATACTCGCAAGCGTTTCTTCGGTCATGCCGCGCTTTCCGACGTCGACTTGCGTTTGCGGCTTGCTGCCCAGGCATCGAGATCTCCGAGCGTGTACCGCACGATGCGCCCGAACGTGATGTACTTGGGTCCATCGCCTCTGCGTCGAAGGTCCTCGAGGTAGCGCTTAGATAATTTGAGATGCGACGCCGCTTCCTGCGTGGTTGCGTAGACTGTGTGCATGGCTGCACTCCCTGCCGCGACATGCGGCGGGCGATAACATCAGGCACGCTCAGGCCCCCCCGGATAACTTTGGACACGTAAAACGCGCTAAAAATCGTGCGACAAATCGTTCCGATCGACTCAAGTTGAGGATAACCATGGGGTGAGATTGCGAGACGGTCTCATCGTCGTAACCTCGCTCGACCGGAGACGAGACGAATCATGGGTCGAGCACAGTCTTCCGCTAATACGATCAGCCGCGAGCTGTTGCGCTTGCTGCCGCCGGACGGCAGTCCGATTCCAAATCGCGCCGCCTTGGCATTGCTGTCGAAGCGTCTAGGCGCCGCCATCTCCAATGACGATTACTTCGCGGCGCGCGACACACTATTGACCGACAAGCTGGTGGGCCGCGTGCGAGGGCAGGGGGGATCGGTCTATCTCATCGGCGACGCGCAGCCGCCAATCCGCAAGGACGGCGCGGACGAGGGTGGTGACAACGGTCCGCCAGAGCGTGAGTTGATGGGACCGCTCTACACCGCGTTGAAGACCGGGTTCCGAGACAGTCTGGACTTGCCGGACGATTCACCCGACCCGATCATCGAGGACATTTCCACCAAAGGACCGAAACGCGGGATCTGGGCGCGGCCGGACTTTGTGTTCGTTTCCGTCTCACGCTTTTCGATCTTGCCCGGCGCGCACGTCGACACGCATGTCTTTGAGTTGAAGAACGAAGCCGGCGGCGGCATGAAGGCGGTGCACGAAGCCTTAGCGCAGGCGCGGTTCGCCAACTACGCGCACCTCGTTTGGTATGTCCCCGACGGTTCTGTTCGCGAGCCGGAGCTTGCGGAGGTTGTCACCCACTGCGGGCTTCACGGTGTGGGATGCCTGCGCCTTCGGACGGAGCCGCGGCCCGTCCTTGAGATGCTGCAAGACGCGCGCCGCACCCACACCACCGCGTTGGAAGTCGACGGCTTCCTTGAAAGCCGGTTGTCGAGCGAGAGCAAGCGCAGGATCGCTGACGCCGTGAGCCGGAGTTTTGCGCGATGACCGCCAAAGTGGTTGCCGTGTGCAACATGAAGGGCGGCGTCGGCAAGACGACCGTCGTCGTCGGCTTGGCAGAGACGCTCGCCGCCGTCGGGGCCGACGGCAAGCGGCTTGAGGTTCTGGTGATCGACCTCGATGCGCAGGCCAACGCTTCCTACTGCATCGCCGGCGATGAGTTGTTGGACGAGTTGATCGTCAAGCGTCGCACGATCGACGTCTTTTTCAGGGAGACGTTCTTCGAGGGTCATCGCCGGCACCTGGCCGACTTCGTGCGGCCGAACGCGAGTGCGCTTCGCTCTGCGGGGAAGGTGATTTCGCTTTCGCTGATCTGTTCGAGCGCGGAGCTCCGCTACACGGAACGCGAGATCATCTACGCGCTGACGAAGAACGGCGTCGCCTTCGACAAGATCGAGAGCCAGGTGCGCGACCTCGTGCTGCAAGAGGTGTCGGCCCTGCGCAAGAAGTTCGATCTCATTCTATTCGATTGTCCGCCCGGCATTTCCATCTTCACCGAGGCGGTGCTGAAGGCGAGCGACCTGATTATAGCGCCCGTCATTCCCGATGGTTTGTCCTCGCTGGGTCTAACCGTGTTCTGCCGCCGGGTGCTGACGGCGCCGCGGCGGCCGGGCGCGCTAAGGCTGCCATGGGTGCTCGCCAACCGCGTTCAACCGACGCGGTTGGCCAATCGGCGCCTGCAGGAGATGAGCCTGGAGGCAAGTCAGTCCGATGCCGGCTTTCGCCTATTCAATGCGCAGATCACGCAGTCGGCGGTGCTTGCCCAAGCGATGGAATACGACACCGACGGCGCGCCCACATACGCCACCAAGTACGGAACGGCGCGCCCGATGCTTCAAGACCTAGCGGACGAGATGTTGGAGGTATTGCATGCTCACGGATAGTCAGGCCCACGCCCTCTTCGCCGCTTTCGCGAGCCGGCCGGCCCTCTTCGCTGCGAGCCGCGAAACGCTCCGCCAGGCCGCGATCGATGTTCTTGCCGGGCAGATCAAGCACAAGGACTGCGGCCTAAGCATGCTTCGCGAGATCCGCGATGCGGTCGGGCAGGGACCATTGCTCGCCGTTCTCGACGAGCTGAAAACGCCCGGGATCGTGGCGATTGTCAAAAAGCTCGACAAAGGCAACGTCGCAAAGGCGACGGCCGAGACCGGATGGGCGCGGCTTCACCTCGCCGAGCTCATTGAAGGAAAGGCAGAGCCGTTGGCGGCGCCGGCGAAGAAGGCGGCTGCGCCAAAGAAAAAACCCGCGCCGAAGCCGATCGTTCGAACGTTACACCAAGCGAAGTCGATGGGCGGTGGTTGAAGGCCGGCCGCCATGGCTAAGTCGCGTTAGTCGACCGGCACCGTAGCAAGCGTCGCGGGTTGACCGGATAGTCGTCGAACGCGCGGATGCTTGCTGACGCCGCGTTCGTCTTGATCAGCCGATGGCGGATCTGGGGAATGCTCCCTCCTCAGTCGGCAGCGCCGATCGTTCGACCTGACTGTGGGCGTTACCTAATAGCCGACCGCGGTGAACTGTAGATCCTGTAACGCATTGCCAACGCAGGAGTTGCCGTTGCACTCCTTGAAGGGCCGTTGATACCCGGCGACGACCACATTCCATTTGCCTGGCGCCCAACCGGTTGGCGGTCTCTGCATTGTGCATTCGATCGTCGTCGAGGTTTCCGTCTTATCGCAAAGTAGATCGCCGTTCGCGGCAGTAACGCGCAACCGAACGCCACTGGCCGAACACATTCGCCGTGGCTGTCCGGTGCACGTCAGGTTCGCGGTTAGGACAATCGTCTGCATCTCGGTGGCGACTCTTGCCGGC
>Ga0163148_10005075_pt1 | contig 13347 bp, 10 predicted proteins | sample OliLakLV19MP7P2_FD_148606 | JGI IMG/M metagenome (GOLD analysis project Ga0163148, IMG submission 148606) | Freshwater microbial mat bacterial communities from Lake Vanda, McMurdo Dry Valleys, Antarctica- Oligotrophic Lake LV.19.MP7.P2 | ecosystem: Environmental > Aquatic > Freshwater > Lake >... | reverse complement strand
CCACTGGTACTCCATGTTCCCAGAGCACCACCTTGTATCGGTGTTGGGAACTTTTACCCCATTCAGCAGCCATCAAATGAGTGCCTTTCTTGATAGCCCAGACCGTAAAGTTGTAGTTGGAGGATGGGAAATCAGCTGGAGCAAACAGGTCCTTGTGGGGGTAGTGGATGTCTTTATTCTGCAGATTTCCGTTGCCTTTCTCCGCCGCTCGTCGGGCCATAAGCTCCCTGATTGTGGGTAGCACCACCGCTGGATTAGCATGCTCCGAGGTGATCTGATCCAGACCAGCTCTTACCACTTCCGGGATGAAACGACTGCAAAGGAAGTGTCGGTTTCCCATGGCCCTGTACATGGCGTCACAGCAGTCATACTCCACGGTGGCTCGGAACTTCTTGGAGGTGTTGTGGGGGAACAAGTCTACCGGAGAAGTGCACGCCAGGTGTTGTAGGTTGCAAAGCTATCGCAGGAATGTTCTTTCAGACAGATGCGAACATAATCGATGCCCGTGGTGAGTTGCTGTACCGCAAAGGCAATGTATTTTGCTGGAAGGCCATGCAACTGCAGTGTCATTTCCTCTTCTTGGGAAGGAATCTCCCCCGTCAGAAGGATGTACAGGAGGAGCAGGGTATCTTTCACATCGAATGTGTCAGCCCCATCATTGCGCCGGGGTCTTGACAGGGAGCTGAAAGATTGCTCCACAAGCTTCTCCAAGTCTCGATGTTCCCGATTGCATAGCCTCTTCTTCACACAGATGGGTTGCATGGGGTACCATGGCATGTGATCCACGGACACCAGCTCCGGCACTTTGGGGCGAGGCCTTTCCACAGAAGGATCAACTGCTGCCTTTGTCTTGTCCCACTCCGTGAACGCCGTTGGGTTGCACGCAGAGTTGGTAGGGCTGATGACAATTCCGTCTAGGGTCAGATCCAGAGTTGATGCTTGCCCAGTCCTTGCTGCCTGCTCACGATCTGCAGCGACGAAGTCTTGATAGGTCGGAGCTTTGGTACGGGGATGGGTGAGTGCCAAGGCCTTGGCCAACCTAGCGGCCACTGCATCTGCCACCGCGGCTTGGGGTAAGAAAGGTTTGGGGCTTGCCCTCCATTCGTCCACTTCAGCGGCGGCGGCATCGTCAAATATCCTGACTTCCATGGGCACCTCAGCCACCAGCCACACTTCTTTGGACCAGAACCTAGCAAGGTCCCCACATGTGGCACGCATTGTAGCAGCAACCCAGCCTTGGGGCCAAACCGTAATGGGGCCATGCCTCAAATCATTGGGAGTGCATGAATTTGCAGCATTGTAATTCCAATCATCACACACTCGTCTAATCAGCTCTCTATCACGTAACTGCTTGGTGGCATGGTAGGCTTCCAAGTGCTCATCTTGCAGGCTGGTGCCTCTCTCTCGGGGAGTAATGAATGCTCCAAAGGGCAGGTCTTGGATCTTGATTGGCCATTCTTCATCCCCACAGACAATGAGGAGACCCTCAAACTGAGGATCCTGGGCATACACATGAGCATTCTTGGTTGTCAAGAAGGGATGGGGCTCTGGGCGTGGAGTGCTGCCAGTGGGAGGCCTTGCACCAGATTCTACAGCTGAAGCATCGGGCTGAGTGGTAGGGTCGACTTGAGTAGGAGCAGTAGCCGGAGTGGGGGCTTGTGTGTGGGTGGAGAGCCGGGCTTCTGGAAGGGTCTGGAGGCCCGGCTTTCTGGAAGTCTGTACGTCGATGTCAGCACAGTTGCTCCACACCGATACTTTGGTGCGCTGCTTGCCAACAGAACTGGCAGACCCGGCGCGATTGACAGTGGAGTTAACTGTGGGGGAAGCATTAGAATCAATCCCACTTGGAGTCACAACAGTAGAGCTCTCAAGACCATAACTAAGACTACGAGGACCAGCTTCATCAACAGAATTGACAGCAAGGCCGTCTCTATTGTAATCAACTGGAAGACCAGAATCAGTGACAGGACTTGAAGGCTTGGAGTCAATGGCATTGGCAACTTGAGTAGAAGCTGTAGCTGAAGTAGGGGCTTGTATGTGCACACCAAGCGAGGCTTCAAGAGGGGTCTGAAGGCCCGGCTTTCTTAAAGACTGTAAGTCAACAGTACCAACATCAAGAGCAGATGCTTTATCCTTGGCAATGCTAGTGAGGCCGTCTCTGACGGAATCCACTGGGAGACCAAAATCCGTGGTAGGGCTTGAAGACTTGGGTTCAATGGCTTGGGCATCTCGAGTAAGAGCTGTAGCTGAAGTAGGGGCTTCACCTGTTAACGGGGCATCAGAGTTGTTGGCAACTGTTGTGGATGAGGCATTGGCAGCAACACCTGTGAAGTCGGCATCAGTAGGGGCTTCACGGCGGACACTGCTCATGGCAAGACTTGCACTTCCGGCAAGGGAGGGAGGCTTGGCCTCTGTGGGAGTATTGAATCCACCTTCTCTTGCAATGACTGGGGTAGGTCTTGTACCTGAATCGATGGATGTAGGCTTGACAATTGCAGGGGTTACAGAGCCCATAGCTGTTGTTTCAATGCCATTGGCAACTGTAGGACCGGCTGTAGGAGGGGGGACAACTGCAATGCTCTGAGCATACACGGCTGCAATACTACTCATCAGGTCACTTGAACTATCCTTGGTACTGGCAACAATTGTAGGCTCGGCATCAGCAGGGACTTCACAACACACAGCGTTGCCAGCAGTGGGACCTGCCCTTGTGCTGTCACTGGATTTGATTCCACTAGCAAGGGCTTCAACGGCATCGGCTTTGCTTGCACTTGTTGTTTCAGTAGGTGTGGAGGAAGTGCTTGACGCCGATTTGAAGATTCCAACAAGAGGTGGTGAAACCAAAACAACTGAGCATCCTTTGTCGTCTGCTACAGTTGCATGAGCAGTTGTAGTGACATTCGGGGCTGAATTGGCTGCCTTGCTTGGATCCCTTGTAGAAGCATCACGGGGACTTGTGGTGGAGGTGAGTGAAGCATCGCCGGTAGCCTTAGATTTGGCACGTGACGCCTTGGTAGCCACCATGAGAGAGATCAAGCCTTTGGCCTTCGACCGATGAGTTACTGGAATGATGCCCCACTGGAGACAGGAAGATGTGTCGAGTAATTCAGAACTGATTTGGCACAGATGAAGGGAGAAATATGACCAAGGGTTGGTGTCCTTTCCAATGAAATAACCCACAAGGTAGTAGCTTCCCCAAAAAATAAAAGTAAAGGGCAGGTCTTCTTCGTATGTGCCAATTGTGCCACACTGGATGTGGTGGGCTGATGTAAGAGACAGGGAGGGTTGCGAGCCAATGAGAGGCAGTTGAAGGAGGATCTTGCTGGCCAGCTCATTTTCGGCATTGACATCATAGGGCAATACCATGTCAGCATCGGCATCACTGCATCTTCTTGTGTAATTTTTAATGCTTCGACCAGCTGCCAAGGTGGAGCCCATGGTGGAGCCGGCACCGGCCATGGAGGGATTGTGAGGTTAGGGTCCATTGGGTGACACGGTGTCCGCCCACAGTGACGGCGACACGAGGGAATTGGCCTTGTCAACAGGACCTGACATGATGAAGGAGGCACTGGACATGAAATTTCAACGCAACGCCGCGCCATCACGGGTAATGATGACAGGGCTGGTGCGGATGCTGTAATGGTAGACTTGGGTATGATAGTAGCTGGTTGCAAAAGGGCTGTAAGCAACGGGATGACGCTCATGGTGAGAATAATTTGTGTAAATTGATTTAGAAGTCATCTCATGTAGGAATTATGTAGGGCTAGTGTTGAAAAGTAGTATGGAAAAAGGAGTAGGACGCACTCTCTCCTGAGTTAGAAAAAGTGCTCAAAAATCACATCAATGACCCCGATGCCCGTAAGGCCCTAGCAGATGATCTGTTTGATATCTTCAGTCATCACAAACCAAAGGAAACCCCGGCCCAACTGTCTCTTAAAGCTCAGACTCAATCCGAATTTGAGGCATGCCTATTCCTTTGCTTCGTTGACCAAGCAAAGCGTGGCAGTGCTCCCTGGGTAAGGAACAGTGCCCCGATTCCATCCAAAAAGCTGGGAACGTGCTTAGCCAACACAGTTGGGACCAGAACCCCTCCCAGGCTCCCACCAGCGCAGATCGAATAACAATTCTTGCAACTTGAACTCAAACAACAGTCAATCTGGCAACGACAACCAAAACACCAATCAACATGATCAGAATCAATCACGCTCCAACCAGAGCAAGAGCAATGAGTCTCGCACCAACTCTTCTGTCACTCCGGTTTCTAGCTTTGCCCTGCAGGGCCACCGCAACTGTTGCGACCAGTCCCAGGCTATCTGGCATGCCTCTGGCCAACTCATAGACACAAGCACAAATTGACCCAAAGACATTCCGGCTGCTGGTTCATCAACCAAGGCCCGGCCCATTCCGGCCAGCCCTCCCGTAATACCACTCAGACAGACGCTGCCTCCACCGGCAGCCACCGCTCCCACTGTCCATCTACCCTGTCTCGAATTGCAGGAGTGATGACAATGATGACATCAGTTGGCAAAGCTTACACTTCGTTAACGTCTCACATACCCCTTTAAAGCCTGCACCTTTTTACGGCTTCTCTCAGGCTAACACAATTACGCACCTCTCAGATGGCTTTCTTTTAGACTCTGGCTCCGGCATTGACGGCACAATCTACAAATAACGTAGGCTTCGTCTGCAAAGTGCCGGATGGCCAATGACACATGTGCATGGGCATTGGCCCTACGCACCGGTAGTCCAGAGTCCAAAAGCCCCCTGTCAAGGGTCAAACACCGCCCAAATGTCCAAAAAGAACCTTTAAAACGGCCAAACATTAACGTTCTAAATGTCTCATGTACACAATAAAAATGAAGTCATTTGCTCTAAACTTATTCGCAATGTTGCCATTAAATAAAACCATTAGCCACTAAACGACCCGGCTTTTGCACGTGCTTGAATGGCAAATTCACCCAATGTGTACCACTCCTTGCTGAAACAGAAACAACACTTTGCACAAAAACAATGCTAAATGCATCCAAACAACAAGGCCAATTTGACTTTAACTATTTTACAAATGATAAACAAGTGCTAGCTAGTGGTAGATAAAAATCTATGTGTTTGACAATAATTTCGACTTAACAGGGGAATGTTGTTATAGTTAAATTGATGCATTAGGCACTTCAACAACAAAAAATATCCCAAAATTGGGCATGACAGCGGCTGCTCAGGCCGTAAATTCAAATCTCATACAATCGAAGAGCCAAGAGCCTGAGTCAACATTCAGTCATCCTTGAGCTCTTCTCATCAACCTGTTGCACAAAGACTATGTTCACACTCATGTAAAAGGGAATCTGAACTATCACCTGTTGCTCATGCGATGCATTCCAGATCCCAGTCCGCTGAACGGACTGGTGCACGCACGTCCACGCCACAAGCTGCTCGGAACACTTCCGCCACTGGGAACAGAGCCCAAAGTGGTCAAAGAAGACCTAACAACAAGGGCAAGAAAGGCGGATCCAATAAAGGTCCGGATTTTTGTTAGGCCAGGTCCGAGTGGTTTGTCACGACTTAATGGAATTTTTCACAGAACGAACCGCTCACACATTTTTCCGGACAATGGGTCTGGCCATGCAACTATGCAAGACATCATCTTTGGTACAAGTACAAGTCTTCCGGATGCACTGTGAGTGTAAACCAACCTGCATGGCACCTCAAAAAGGCATGTCGTGAATCAGCACACGCAACACAACTAGCCAAACGTAGGGCTCTAGTGAACAGGGGAGCAAACGGAGGCATTGTTGGTGATGATACCCACATACTTTGCATACATCCAGGCCAAGAAGTGTATGTTACAGGAATTGAAAACCACAAAATCAGTTCCCTAAAGGTTGTCAATGTGAGTGCAAAGATCTTTACACAACAAGGAGAAGCAATTGGGATGTTCCCACAGCATGCTTACCATGGAAAAGGGTTCACGATTCACTCATCTGGACAGATTGAGTGGTTCAAGGGTAATGTCGTCCATGACAGATTTCTCAAGGCTGCTGGAGCTCAACACACTCGCATGCTTGATGGTTGCGTCTTGCCCATAGACATTGACAATGGGCTGCTGCACATGTCAATGGTTCCCCATACAAAAAAGGAGTTCTTCCGGAGAATGGGATCCATCCGTTCTTGATAACAAATTATCTAGTCAACCTAACTGGTTTGACATTGTCAAGAATGACACAGAAGATGGGTGTCTCCCTCATCTCCTTTCGCTGTACATGGTAACTATGCCTACAGATGTCTGAATGAGAAACCTCAATCACAGAACTCGAAGATTAAGCTATCAGAGATCAACTGACCATGACCATGGTGACAACTCATCGATTGAATCCACAGATGTTCTCATAAGTCCACCTCATGGAAACTCCTGGCCGCAAGCTCACTTTCAGGGAATGCTATCACATGCATGGGACCGAAATCCTTTTTACATTTGCATGGAACGTGGTTTGTGCGAAGCTGAACTGCGCGAACCACCTGCAGGTCCTGCCTCTGATGCACCCAAGTCTATCGAAACTAACAAGATACCAATCATCCAGGTCAAAAAGAAGCATATCGACTGCTCAAAGCGCCGAGCCCACTTTCTAGTTAGTGGTACCAGTCGAGAAGATCAAAGCTACTTTGCTACCAACATAATGGCAGGAAACAAGATGCTGCAGACTACCAAGTCTCCTTGGCCCACAAACAATGGATGACTTTGAAATGAACCCATTGCCACTGATGCTATCATGACCCAGACACCCACTGTTGATGATAGAAGCACGATGGCACAACTATTTACCGGACGCAAATCATTAGTCTCGGACGCTTACAGTGTCTTAACTGATGCTACATTTGTAAACACTCTTGAAGACGACATCCACCAAAGGGGAGCGATGGACAAGCTCATCCGTGACAGAGTTCAAGCCAGAACATCAGATCGCGCCAATGAGATTCTCCACAACCTTTGTATCAATGACTGGAATGGCAAGGCTAATTACCAGCACCAAAACTTTGCCAAACATTGGCGGCACCACACCAAGAAGAATGTGGAATGGCTCATGAACCTTCGCAATTGCCCACCAGAAGTGTGGTTACTCGCGTTGCAATACGCATTCAGTATCATGAACCACACTGCTGAGAAGTCATTTTGAAACGGTCCACCTCTCCAGATCGTAGAAGGATTTACCATTGATATCAGCATTTTGCTGTGCTTTCTTTTCTGGGACATCATCTGCATCTCACGAATTCAAGACAATGACTGCCGAGGCCGAATTGTCAGCAAGAAATCATCTCTTGTCCGCAGATGGATGGTTGGATTCGCTTGGAATGTAGGACATGACCTCACCTACAAGGTCCTCACGGACGACACCCAGAAGATCATCTGTCGTTCTCGATTACGTTTGGCATCTGATTCTGAGAACAAAGTTGAAGAAGCTTGGCGTACGTAACCTCGCAAAGAACGCTTCTTCCTTGGCACCAAGCATGATATGGATGATCATACCACACGATTACCTACCATTGAAGCTTTTGACTGTCCCTTCGCTGATGATGATAATGATGATGCTCCCGTTGATAAAACGGGAACCAGCCCTTCTCCAGATGGGGGAGCCTCTGACCAAGAAGATAGGGGAGCGAACAGTTCCTCTGATAGGGGAGCAACCCTGGTCATCACAGACCATGACATCCAGGACGGGCTTCTCCGACCCAGATGCGACCACCCATCAGCAAGATCGCTCATTCGGGATCATTGAATTGCCAAGACATATCCTATTGGTACTACCCTGGAGAAGAGATTCTGTAATGGACTGTGGTACCCTTGTGCTATGCCAAGGGTTTGTCAGCTTAATAGCCACAGGCTCTACAAAATGTGTAAAGTGCCCATGAAGTTGCATTTTGGGTTGCTGTCAATATCAGTTCCAGCTGACTATGGGCAACCCTTCCATGATTAGAGAGAGCAGCTTTCGCGTTGGTGTTGAATCACTGGTGGAGGTTTTGAAGGACCCCCAAGGACTGTTTCTTTGAAGCTGACAACGTACTCTTTGATAATGAAGTAATCACTGGGATTGACAGACATAGTGGTAGAGTCAGGGTTGACTGTAAGGGGCGAGCTGAAAAGGGCACATCGACGCAGTCAGGAGCGACAAGCCAAATATTCCATAAGTATTCCATAAGTTTAATTTAATACAGTATGCTCCAGAGATTGTACATGCCTGTTGATTACATTTTAAATGACCATCAGCAATACCCAATACAGTACAGTGGATATCATGCATCAGCAGTGCTTTATTTGTTCTTCCTGTCTCAAACTTTCAATAGCAACCTGGGGGTCTAATCTTTAGTAAAGGACTGGTAATAAGATGTGTGGGTTGTGGTGACTCAGATTGTATTTTTCACCAACCTCCTCGCGAGGGTGGCCAACTTCATCTCGGGTCCTTCGGGTTTGGTACGATACTGGTACGGGACACCACTGTGGCATGGGGGGCATGATACAGTGGCTGCTGCACCCCACAGATGATGGCCATTTGACGAGCGTTCTCTAAGCACTGCCATCCTGCTCTCTGCGCTGCCTTCGAGGGTGTCTGTCTTCTTCACTGGTTTTCTCTTTCCGTTTCAGTGAACTGATTTGGCTTTTGATCAGGTGGTGGTACATTTAGTGTCGATGGAGGCATGAGCGCGTCGCTCTTGTTATCAGCTGAAATTTTGTGGTTGCGGTGGTGGTTTCTGCTTCGTCTCTCTGCTTGTTCCACAAGTTTACTTCGGTAAATGGTTACTTTGGAGAAGACGGCGACAAAGAGTAGCAACGAAACTACCGTTGTGATCAGAATGCCGTACTCCACCAGGAAATCACGTGCCGTGAATTGACTACTTTTAGCCGCTACCTCTGTCCACTCTCCGAATTCTGCGGTAAGTTGGAAACGAATTAGAGAGAGTGAGATGCGCGGTTCACTTTTTTGCCAATTGATTGATCAAACAACGACTACAGCAGCGAGGTAGATACCAGGTACGTACGTCGATCGTCCCACTGACAAGGAATATTCGCAGCTCCCAGGTTATAATCTAGAGAAATGAATGGAATGAAACGAAACCATACAGTGTGAGATCTAAACGCGACTTTTTCACCTAGTAGGCCTGCTTTCCTGTGATTACTAACCTCCGTTGGTTTCCGATGAAAAAGCGATTTGAATGTAGGGAACAAAGGATCCTCCAGTAGAGGTACTGGCCGATCCAATGGTGGTGCTGTAGGTGTAGCTGTATGATCCAGCCTGATTGCAAGAATAACCCACGTACTTCTTCACATTCTTAGGACTGGTGGATGTTAAAACTTCATTTCCGTACCCAGCGTAGACGGACATGACAACATAAATGTTGGTATCGTACAGATCCTCTGACACATCGAAATAGACCGTGATTGTCGCCTTGTCACCATAGTTGCACGTTCTGGAGTTTCGGTTGACGCCGCTTCCGTAGTAGAAGGTTTGAGGAGAGTCACAAACAGTTTGGATACTTGTCACTTGTACAATCAAATCTTCGCAAACTTCTAGGGCGGGGGAGTTGGCCCACACGTCATCATTATATCGGTAGTTCAATCTCCGAAGAAGCCTTGGTGAGTGACCCCTCTGTTCAGTTTTCGCCTTGGCTACACTAGAAGCAAAACATAGCAGCAGCGAAGTTGACAACGAAAGAATAAACAACATCATGCGACCAGATTGAGCAACAAGCATGCTTTGCATATGTTTTCTGATCCAAGGAAAGCTGCCCTTGATGAGTGGGTATTATGGTTTGTGAGGATTGTCGATTTTTCTTCTTCTGTTTGTGTATGATCACAAACCGTGTTTTTTACCTGTGGTACTAGCTAGTAGAGTAACTAATATTGCTAACTCTTGTATTACTAGACTAGTATCTGCTAGCTACTAGTAGAGCAAGACGAAGTAGAGCCATAATTATGTACTCTCTACTAGCTAGCTACATGTACGTATTTTCTGGATCGTTTTTTTCCTCGTTGTTTTGTGAGGAGTTTCAACCCACTTTTCAACGGTTTGCGTGCGAAGGTGCGCGTCGAAATATTAATGAAAAATGTGTCCTGTTGAATAGTAAACGCATGGCGACCACGGTGCTCGCTGTTTCACTCACTTTTATCGTTCGATTTTTCTCGCTCGCCAACAGGAAATCGACGAAAAACACAAAAATGAGACACATAACAAAACACGCCATCAACCACCTTGAACGGGTTAGCCATCTCAGGAGCGAAGCGCACTGGCGAGCATCGTTCGAGTCTCATTCGCTTGCTTCGTGCAAAAATACTGTAACCTGTGTTACGAGGAGCGAGTTTCCATCAATCAACTAAAGGTCGGGGACAAGTCGCGTAGTAGTTACTGCCTTTCTGGTAACGAGTACCGTTAACGAGCATAGACTAAGTAGCTAGAAAAACTTAGCAAAGAACGAAGATCTGAACTTTCACTTTATGCCACCATGAAACTGTTACAGACGCTTCTTTTCATCCTTTTAGCGTCGGCTGGAAGATGCGAAGATGGGACAAACAACAGCGACAATGATGGAGAAGAGTACTATAAGAAATTCTTTGAATCATGCGAAGATACTTCCATTCAAGTGGAAGATGTTTCACTTTTATGTGATAGCCCTGGAGCATATTATTACGGAAATGGTAAATATCGAAATAGTCAAACTTGTATGCTTGGCGACAAAGGCAAAGTATCAATTTCTTTCTACATTGGAGAAGACCTGGAAGGAGCAGAACCGTACGTCACTCTCAACGTCAAGGATAATTCCGATTCCGAAGTAGCACTGATGTATCTCGTCGAAGATGAGGTGCTTTGTTCCATCAGTAATTTGTACCCTCAAGACGGTCAAACTTGCCCAGAACAAGGGAACTACAAGATACAGGGCACAGCCTATCTAGGAAACAAAGACGGAAGTGGCGAATCATTTGATGCTAAGGCACAAATCGGATTCAAGTCTGATCCATCTATTGACTACTATGATCTGGGAGGTGCCAATACTGCCTATTGTCCCGGTGGTACCTCTGGAAAGTACTCTTACGGTAAAATGCGGAAGCAAGTCGCAAGTGCCATTGCTTCCTTCCTCGTTACATGGGGAACACTATTCTTTGGTGTTCTGTCAGTTTTTGTATTCGCCGTATTTTTGATACGTAAAATGAGAAATCGAAGCGAAATGCCTTATGCTGATGCCGACGAAGACATGCTTGATGGTCACTACAACCAAGTAATTGTCATGTCCAGCAGTCGATCACTCGTTGACTTCTAGACAGACGGCAAGAAGAACCACCCCTTTGCACACAGCGAACATGCGAAGCAATGGTTTTAGGAAGGAGCTTTTCATCAACTATACTTTCCTCACAATACTAGAATTTGCGCCTAACGCTGGTGCTGCAGGCCCATGAACTTATCAGACGAGGAGATTGGGGTACTATAGTATTATCACAACTAACTACTATGTAAAGTAAACTTCTATTGCACATTTGCTAATTTCAACATTAAATGGACATTAGATTGCAATACCCTAATTTGCCTATAATTTGGCTATACATAGAGTATCCTCATACGGGACTCCACATTCTTTTCTTCTGTTGTTGTCGTAGAACGCTACGCTAAGCAGTAAAAGGTACAGAAAATCTGATAGTATTTTCCCCTTATTTCGAAAAGGGGATTAACGAATTTTTCCTACGGCGATTCTTTGGGGGACCAACGATATCCCCATATGAAATAAGGGGTGTAAGAGGGGGTGACCATACAGAAATAGCTGAAGACTTAATATTAGCCTGCCCAAATCCGGGTTGTTAAACGTTGATATATAAGCTAGCTTGTTCCGGATTTAGGCAGGCAAAGAAGCTACTTGGTAAAAAGTCACTCAGTAGGTGCACCTTAATTATTATTTGAGTTTTCAATTTTTAGGGTTGGGGGGACCCCGTGTTATTATCTAGCGATATGGTCGATCATCACTGCACCCCTCTTATCGAAAAAAACCGATTTCCTATAGTAATATTGTACTCATTTTTTTCAGTATCGATTTAATGTTGTACTCATTTTTTTCAGTATCAATTTTACGAGGCATTTTGCGTACATGCCTTCAAACGAATGTGCTCACAGGGTCGTGACTCATTCACAAAAGATGCACTTCTCAGCGTATCGGACTAGTTGCTACTAGCCCAACTCTTCACAAGTAGTGAAGAAGGTCTCTAAGGATAGTATCCAAGACCAAGCGCCTACATAGAATAACGGCTGCATATTTTACCCTCCCAATAACGTCAAGAAGACGTTTTGTTCTGGATGGTACAACACGAGCTATCGTTGTAACGAAGTCATTCCCAATTGAATATCATTCTGTACAACTGGCACGCCGATTCTTCACGTAGAAGCATCGTTCATCTCAGTAGAGAGAGGACTACGCCAAGGGATCTCGAGCCGAACCTCTCTCAAATGTTACATTCATTTTAGCTTCATTCTAAAGCTTATAATTTTCATTTACAAACAACTCAAAAGGCTTGTAGCTTTTAGCGTGGTGCAAGATTGAAAAAAGTGAAAAGATTCCTCTAGAAAGGCTGACCACCAAAAGCCATGTCCTGGCCTAGCAGTCAATTCTACTATTAGTGGACTGTGGTAGCCATAGTGCTGAGAGTCTGACAATGACAAGACATGTCACAGTTTCAGAGTCTATGCAGGAACACTGGGGAAAGTCTCATGAGAGCTGATAGCCCAAGCAACCAATGTCAGACTACAAATATAGGCTGGTCATGGTCAAGTAGTAAACAAGGTGTGATGGTGACAAAGACTAATCTAATCACACTGCGTTCATAATGATGTATCGAAAGAGTGAGCACCTGTGGAGCAATCCTCGTGAGATCAAGTCAATGTTGTTGCATCGTCCATGATCGTGTGTCATCCGTAGATAGCCATTTGTGGCGACACTGTGCATGAGTCCTGACTGTTGGTCACTCAACTGGCCCGCTGACACCCTCCCTTGATGTGATTGCAGGTCACTGTTGGATAGCTATATATCCTGTAGGCTGTAGAGATCTACATGTATGTTGATAAAGATCAGCACACTAGAAAGAGTGAGCTCTTGTTGGAGCTTGTTATCTACTCTACTAGTGCTCCTGTGGATGTCGCGCTATCGGTGCACGCCGAAGATCTCTCTCGTGAATGAAGTTCTTGTGGGACTGGAATGGAGAGATCTGATTGGCCAACACACTCCTGCCGCACACAGTCCACGGCTGAGGGCGGAAATGGGATGATGTCGTGTCCGAGGAGCATGCGGCGCAAAAAATTGAATGGTTTGCCCTGGAGTGGCTTCGAG